>Ga0265316_10002150_pt1 | contig 20715 bp, 18 predicted proteins | sample 4522metaG_FD_202092 | JGI IMG/M metagenome (GOLD analysis project Ga0265316, IMG submission 202092) | Rhizosphere microbial communities from Carex aquatilis grown in University of Washington, Seatle, WA, United States - 4-5-22 metaG | ecosystem: Host-associated > Plants > Roots > Rhizosphere >... | reverse complement strand
CTCGGGTTCCTGGGGGGCCTCCTGCGGGAGGGCCTCGGTCTCCACCCACTCGGGAAGCCAGTCCTCGCGGGCGCCGGACCGCGCGCTCAAGAGCCCAAGGATTCCCGCGGACGCGGGCGAGAGCGACGCCAGGACTGCCGCGTCGGAGAACTTGAACCCGAACTCCGCGGCGAGCAGCCCCAGGTCCGGCTCCCACGAGGAGATTCCCGCCGCCTTCGCGGCCTCGCGCGTGAACCATCCCTGCTTGGCGGTCAGCCCGAGGCATGCGAGCGCAGGCGGGCTGTGCAGCGTGGGCAGCTGGCCCAGGGCCTCCTGCAGGCTGGCGCCGACCGTGGCGCCGACCTTCGGGCCCGGCTCGGAGAAGTCATACCCCTCATTGAAGAAGAGGCGCGCTCCCGCGCCGCGAAACTTGAGCTTAAGGGCCTGCTGGACCGCCTCGAAGATCTTCTCCATTCCGACCGCGCACGGCGCAGCCGCCTCCGCCCCCCGAGCGGTCACGAGGATGAGGCTCGAGCGCTCCGAGCCGATGTCCCACAGGACGACCGCCCCGTCCTTGCCCTCCAGGCGAAGCGCCGCGGAGATGGCCCCGACCGAAGCGAATGCGGCAGGCGCAGCCCCGTCGGTCACCGCGTTCAGGTCCTTCAGGGCCGCCACGGCCTTTGACTGCGACTCCTTCGGGCAGGAGGCGAGGATCCACTTGTCCATGCCGTCCGGCGTCACCGCCTTCCCGTCGGTCGCGTTGCAGACGGCGTAATAGAGCGCCGATGTCGCGTCTTCCTGGGCCGCCGCCGCGATCGCGCGAAGGGAGTCGCCGGTGCGGTCGAGCATCGCCTCCGTGTCCGTCGAGACGTGCCATGTGGCCGAGCCGGGCCAGACGGACGCGGCGGCCACGAGCCCGGAGGTCTTGCGCGCCGGCGAGACCGAGTCGAGAAGCGCCTCAAGGCCCTGCTTGTTCTCAAGGAGGCATTCCCCGGCGACCTCGACCGTCGTGCCCGTGGCCCGAAGCGCGCGCAGCGAGTATTGGGTCAGCTCGACGATGACTTGGGTCTCTTCGGGCTTGGGCATTTTCGAGGGTTAGGGCGGGTTGTCGGCGGCCTCACGCCTTCGCAAAGTTCCTGAGGCGCTCCTGCAGCTGGCGGTGCCGCTCCTCGAACATGACCTCCTTGGCCGCGAGCGCCGCCATCTGGGACTCAAGCTTTGCCCGCTGCTCCGACTGCTCGGTCTCCGCGCGAACGAGCGCGTCCGCCCTCGCCTGGAACTTCTCGCGCTCGGCCTCGAGCTGCGTCTCCTTGCGGCGCACCTCGGCCTCCCGAGCCTTAACGTTGCCCTCGATCTCGCTGCGGATCGTGGCGAGCTTCGCCCTTAACTCGGAAAGCGACTGGGCCTCGGCCTTCAGCTTGGCCCGGGCCTCGCTGGACTCCCGGTCGAAGAGCGCCCTCTCGGAGTCGAGCGAGGTGCGGTCCGCCGTGATCTGGGACCTTGCGGCGGCAAGCGCCGCCTTTTCCGTCTCGATCTCCTGCTCGCTCCTGGCGGGGGCCTCGGGAACCGCCGGGGTCGCCTTCGCGACGTCGGTCTTGAGCCGCGCGAGCTTGGCCTCCCACTTCACGCATTCCGTCTCGAGCTCCTTCGCCCTCTTCATCGCGTCGGACTGCAGGGCCTTCGTGATGGCCGAGGCGGCTTTCGAGGCCGCCGCGGAAGCCGCGATGTCGGCCTCGAGCGCCAAGCGGTCCTTCTCCAGCTTGGCCATCAATAGCGCAGCATTGGCCTCCTTTCGTTCAAGTGCCTCTTCGCGTTCGGCTGGGGTCATGTGCTGAATGAATCTGCCGGGCCGATCGGGCCGCCGGATGCAATCGCACAGCCGCGGCCCGTCTGGGTCCGCCGTTCCGGGTTGGGAGTGGGTGATGTTGCCGGCACTGTCATGGGGCCCGGGGACATGCCCGGGAGATCGAAGCTAGATTTCAGATTCCGGGCTCGGGTGTCAAATCGCATGGATCGCCGACTTTGAGACCGCCAGGCCCGCCTCCTTGAGCACCTCGCTCACCGTGGGGTGGGCGTGGATCGTCCGGCCCAGGTCCTCGGCGCTCCCGCCGTATTCCATGTGGGTGACCACTTCGGCGATCATTTCCCCGGCGCCCCTGCCAATGATCTGGGCCCCTAGGATCCGGTCGGTCTTCGCGTCGGCGATCACCTTTGCGAAGCCGTCGGTCGAGTCGTTTGCGATCGCCCGGCCGTTGGCCGCAAAGTTGAACCTGCCGACGCTGACCTGCAGGGACTTGGACTTGGCCGCATCCTCGCCCAGGCCGACCGAGGCCACCTCGGGGTCGGTGTAGACGATAGTCGGCACGAGGTCCCAGTTGACGTGGCCGGCCTTGCCGGCGATCCACTCGGCGACGGCGACGCCGTCCTCCTCCGCCTTGTGGGCGAGCATGGGTCCCGCGACCACGTCGCCGATGGCCCAGATGCCCGGCACGCCGGTCCTTAGATGCCCGTCCACCCTGACCCGGCCCTTCTCGTCGAGACCGACGCCGGCCTTCTCAAGCCCGAGTCCCGCCGTGTAGGGCCTGCGCCCGACGGCGACGAGGATCTTCTCCCCGGGGAACTCCAGGGGCTTGCCCTCGCGCTCGGCGAGGAGCACCGCCTTGCCGCCCTCCGACCGCAGGCCCGTCACTTTTGCGCCGACCTCAATCCTAAGGCCCTGCTTCTGGAGCAGGCGCGTGAAGGTGCGCACGACGTCGTCGTCGTAGCCCGCCACAATCTTCGGGAGAAACTCGACGACCGTTACGCTCGACCCCAGCCGCGCCCAGACTGAGCCCAGCTCGAGGCCGATGGCGCCGCCGCCGACGACCACGAGGGACGACGGGGTCTTCTCGAAGGCGATCGCGTCATCGCTCGAGACGACGGTCTTGCCGTCGAACTTCATGAAGGGGAGCTCGACGGGCGCCGAACCCGTCGCGACGACGAAGTTCTTCGCGCCGACCGAAACGGCCCCCGCGGCCGCCTTTACGGAAAGGACCGTCGGCGAGGTGAAGGAGGCCTCGCCCGTGAGGACCGTGACCTTGCGGGCCTTGGCGAGGGCGGACACGCCCCCGACGAGCTTTGAGACGACGCCGTCCTTGCGCCTCATCAGGGCGCCGACGTCCGCGGACACCGGCCCCGCCTTGATGCCATGGTCGGCCGCGTGGTCGCGCGCGAACACGAGCTGCTCCGACGAGTACAGCAGGGCCTTGCTCGGGATGCAGCCCACGTTGAGGCAGGTCCCGCCGAGGGTCCCGCGCTTCTCAACCAGGGCGACCTTGAGCCCGAGCTGCGCGGCGCGGAACGCGCACACGTAGCCGCCGGGTCCGGCGCCGATCACCACCACGTCGTAGGAATCCATGGAAGGGCGGCCGTCAGAGGCCGAGGAGGAGTCGCGCGGGGTCCTCGATCTCCTGCTTCACCTTGACCAGGAACGTGACGGCCTCGCGGCCGTCGACGAGGCGGTGATCATAGGTGAGGGCGACGTACATCATGGGCCGGATGACCACCTGGCCGCCCACGGCGACCGGGCGGTCATTGATCGCGTGCATCCCGAGGATCGCGCTCTGCGGCGGGTTGATGATCGGGGTCGACAGGAGTGAGCCGAACGTGCCGCCGTTGGTGATCGTGAAGACGCCGCCCTCGAGGTCGGCCAGGGTGACCTTGCCCTCGCGGGCCCGCCCGGCGGCATCGGTGATGGCGCGCTCGATCGCGGCCATGCCGAGGGCCTCGCAGTTGCGGATGACCGGCACCATCAGGCCCTTCTCGGTCGATACGGCGACACCGATGTCGTAGAAGTGATTCTGGACGAGCGTGTCCCCCTCGATCTGCGTGTTGATGGAGGGCACCTCCCTAAGCGCATGGACGACCGCCTTCACGAAGAACGGCATGAAGCCCAGCTTGAAGCCGTTCCTTTTCACGAACTCCTCCTGGTACTTCGAGCGCAGCCCCATGACGGCCGACATGTCGACCTCGTTGAATGTGGTCAGGAGCGCCGCGGTATGCTGCGCGCTGACGAGGCGCTCGGCGATCCTCTGGCGAAGGGGGGTAAGTTTCCTTCGGGTCTGGCGCCCCTCGCCCTGGGGGGCGGCGGGAGTCGCGGCGGGCTGGGCGGGAGCGGCCGGCGCAGCGGGCGCCGGCAGGGGACGCTCGGCCGCCGAGAGCATGTCGCCCTTCGTGACGCGCCCCGCCTTTCCGGTTCCGGCAACGTTTGCCGGGTTGACCCCGGTCTCCTCGGCGATCCGGCGGACGGCGGGGGATGGGACGGGCGCCGGCTCGGCGGGCGCCTTTTCCTTGGCCGCGGTGTCGGCCGCTTGCGCCGGCCTTTGCGCCGGCGGGGTCGAGCCGGGGGACGTCTCGATCGAGGCGACGACCTGGCCGATCTTCACCTCGGCCCCCGCCTCGACCTTGAGGGCAATCGTCCCGGCGGCCTCGGCCGCGCCCTCGGACGTGATCTTGTCGGTCTCGAGCTCGAAGAGCGGCTGGTCCTTGCGGACCAGGTCGCCGTCCTTCACGTGCCACTTGGCCAGGATTCCTGAGCTGATGGACTCGCCCATGGGCGGGATTTTGACGTCAAGGGACATGGTTAAAGGGTGTAGGCGTCTTCGAGCAGGCCCGCGAGCTCGAGCTTGTGAAGCGCGAGCGATCCGACGGCGGGTGAGGCCGAGGCGTCCCGGCCGGCGTAGAGCGGGATCTTCTTGAAGATGTCGGCGATCTGCGGGCAGATCCAGGACCAGGCTCCCATGTTCTGGGACTCCTCCTGGCACCAGACGACCCGCGCGCCCTCGTATTTCTCGGCGATCTCGGCGAGGCGCGCCGTGTGGAGCGGGTAGAGCTGCTCGACGCGGATGAGCGCCGTGTCCTTTGTCCCGTGCTTCTCGCGGTAGTCGCAGAGGTCGTAGTAGACCTTGCCCGAGCACAGGATGACGCGCGACGCCTTCGCGGGCGCGTCGGTTTCCTCAAGGATCTCCTGGAAGGTGCCCTTCGTGAAGTCGGCCATCCTCGAGACCGCGGCCGGGTGGCGCAGGAGCGACTTCGGCGACATGACGACCAGGGGCTTTCGGAACTCCCTCATCACCTGGCGACGCAGAAGGTGGCAGTACTGTGCCGGCGTCGTCACGTTGGCGACCTGGATGTTGTCCTCGGCGCAGGACTGCAGGAAGCGCTCGAGGCGCGCCGAGGAATGCTCGGGCCCCTGGCCCTCGTAGCCGTGGGGCAGGAGCAGCACGATCCCGCAGGTGCGCTGCCACTTGGACTCCCCACTGACGATGAACTGGTCGATCACCACCTGCGCGCCGTTCGCGAAATCGCCGAACTGGGCCTCCCAGAGGCAGAGCATGTCCGGATAGTCGAGGGAGTATCCGTAGTCGAACCCGAGGACCGCCGCCTCCGACAGGAGCGAGTTGTAGACGCAGAACCGGGCCTGCTTGGGGTCGAGGTTCTTGAGCGGGGTGTACTTCTCCCCGGTCTCGATGTCGGCCAGGACGGCGTGCCGGTGGCTGAAGGTGCCCCGCTCACAGTCCTGGCCGCTGAGCCTTACCGGCCTTCCCTGGATGAGGAGGGAACCGAACGCGAGCGCCTCGCCAAAACCCCAGTCGACGGGGCCGCCTTCGCGGTGTGCATTGAGGCGGGCGTCAAGCAGACGCTTTATCTTGGGGTTGACCCTGAAGCCCGCGGGCACGGAGGTGATGCCGCGCACGATCAGGTCGATCTCGGCCGGCGAGATGCCGGTTTGCACCGGGTTGTGGTGGTACGCGGGCTGGAACTGCGCGGTCGATCCCTTGAAGGGGTCGCCCGGCTTGGCGCGCTTGGCGGCCTTCGACGCCTCGCGCTCCTTCGCCTTCGCCAGGTTCTCCTCCAGCGCGGCCGAGTACTCGGCCTTGATCGCGTCGCCCTCTCCGGTCGAGATCGTGCCCTCGGAGACGAGCCTATCGGTGTAGAGCGCGGACACGTGCGGATGCGCCGCGATCTTGCGGTAGAGCATGGGCTGGGTGAACGAGGGCTCATCGGTCTCGTTGTGGCCGTGCCTGCGGAAGCAGTACATGTCGACGAAGACGTCGCGCTTCCAGCGAACGCGGAAGTCGAGCGCGAGCTGCGCCACCATGCACACGGCCTCGGGGTCGTCGCCGTTCACGTGGAAGATGGGGGCCTCGATCATCTTCGCCACGTCGGTGCAGTAGCGAGTCGAGCGGGCGTCCTGGGGGTCCGTCGTGAAACCGATCTGGTTGTTGATGACGAAGTGGACCGTGCCGCCCGTCCTGTATCCCGGCAGCTGCGAGAAGTTGAGGGTTTCGGCGACGATCCCCTGGCCGGCCACGGCGGCGTCGCCGTGGATGAGGAGCGCGAGGACCCGCCTGCGGTCGTCGGAGTCCCCCCGGATGCGCTGGCGGGCCCTCGCCTTGCCCTCGACCACAGGGTCCACGATCTCCAGGTGCGAGGGGTTCGCCGCGAGGCGGACCTCGACCTTGTCGCCCGAGGTCGTCGTCAGGATCGACTCGTATCCAAGATGGTACTTCACATCGCCGTCCCCGCCGACCGTGTCCGGGATGTAGTTCTCCGAGAACTGCTCGAAGAGCTGGTAGAAGGACTTGCGCATGACGCTGCACAGCACGTTGAGCCGGCCGCGGTGGGCCATGCCCATCACGATCTCCTCCACGCCCGCCTTCGGGCAGTGGTCGATCACGGCGTCCAAGGCGGCGATGATCGTCTCGCCCCCCTCCAGCGAGAAGCGCTTCTGGCCGACATACTTCGTGTGGAGGAACTTCTCGAAGAGCTCCGCCTTGTGCACGCGCCTGAGGATCCGCACCTTTTGGGCCTTTGTGAACGAGGGCTGGAGCATCGAGGACTCGATCCGCTCCTGCAGCCACGTCCTGCAGTCCTTGTCCTGGATGTGGGCGTACTCGACGCCGATGTGCCCGCAGTAGGTCTTCTCGAGCGAGGCGACGACGTCGCGCAGCTTCATCTGGCCGCCGCCGCGGTAGGCGACCAGGCTGAACGAGGTGTCGAGGTCGGCCTCCCCCAGGTCGAACTGGCCGAGCTCGAGCTTCGCCAGGGGGGCCGGGGGGTCGCTCAGGGGGTCCAAGTGGGCCTGGAGGTGGCCGATGGCCCGGTAGGCGAAGACCAGGTTGCGCACCTGGGACTGCTTCTGGCTGTCGATGATCGGAGCCTGATGGGCCTGGCCCTCAAGGGCTTCGGCGATCGGGGCGCCATTGCTGCCGAGCGAGAAGCCCTGGAAGAAGGCGCGCCAGGTCGGGTCAACCCCGTCGGGGTTGTCGAGCCACAGGCGGTACATCGACTCGATGACATCGCTGTTGGCGCGCGTGGGAAGGGACGTTGAATTCATCATGCATGCCGGCGCGCGAACACGCCGACTTTTAAAGAGGTTTGGCCACACATTGCACGGCGACCTCCTGAACTCAAGCCCCGGGGATCCCGCCGGGATAGTTGCAATCGCGCTTCACAACAGGGGCGATTGCATTAGCCTGTTTTCTCGAGTCCCCATGGAAGACCGCATTAAAGAAGCCCTTATCCTCCTCCTGGATGGCATCAAGCGGGCTGATGGCGCCGCCATCGCCTCGGGAATGGCCCGGCTGGAGGAGGACCTGAGGGAGGGCCGGGGTTCGCTCCATCCCCAGCTTGTGCATTTCCTTGAGAACAGGAGCTATCCCAAGGCCCTGATGTTCCTGGGCGGCGACTCGGGGATCCCTGCTGGGTCGTGCGGCGGGAGGAAGTGACCGTGGCCGACAAGGTGCCTACCGAGGGGGGGATGGGCCTCGGCCAGAACCCGTTCGCCCACCTTGATCCCAAGGGTCTGCCGTCCGCTCCGGCGCCGGCCCCGGTTGCGGCCTCCCCCAAGTCCGAGGCCCCCAGCCGCAACCGCGGGAGGGTCGACATCACCCGGGAGAAGGGGGGCAGGGGGGGGAAGACCGTGACCGTGGTCGACGGGTTCACCGGGATCGGCCTCCCGGAGAAGGAGCAGCTGGCGAAAAAAATGCGCGCGGCCTGCGGGTGCGGCGGAACCGTGAAGGAGGGGCGGATCGAGATCCAGGGCGACCAGCGCGATTCCGTCGCGAGGATTCTCTCCGAGGCGGGCTTTAGGCCGGTGTTCGCCGGCGGGTAGCCCCCTAGGCCGCCAGCCCCGCGGCGAGCGTCAGGGCGCTCTTTGCGCGGTTCAGGATGTAGAGGTGGTAGCCCGGGGCCCCGTGCGCCAGGAGGTCGCGTATCTGCTGGAGAGCCCAGTCGATTCCGATGGCCTCGACGATCTCGGGAGCCTCGCCGGCGGCCTCGAGCCTGCGCACGAGGGCGGCCGGGAGCGCGGTCCCGCACATCGTGGTGAAGCGCTGGATCTGCTTGAGCGAGAGGACGGGCATGATCCCCGGCACGATGGGCACCCCGATCGACGCCCTGCGGCAGGTGTCGACGAAGCGGTAGTAGGTGTCGTTGTCGAAGAAGAGCTGCGTCGTCACGAAGTCCGCGCCGGCGTCGACCTTGCGCTTCAAGGAGGCCATGTCGGCATCGGCGGACGGGGCCTCGGGATGCTTCTCGGGATAGCCGCCGACTCCGAGGCAGAAGTCCGGGTGGCGCGCCTTGAGGAGCGCCACCAGTTCGTTGGCGTGGTGCAGCCCGTCGGCCGGCGCCAGGAATTCCGTCGTCCCCTTAGGCGGGTCGCCCCTGAGGGCCATGATGTTCCGGAAACCCTCCGCGTGGATCCGGTCGGCGATCTCGTTGAGCTCGGTTCGGGAGTGCCCGACGCAGGTGAGGTGCGGCATGACCGTGAATCCGAACTCCGACTTGAGGAAGCCGCTCACCTGGGCGGTCCGCTGGCGCGTGCTGCCGCCGGCGCCGTAGGTGACCGAGACAAAATCGGGGGCTATCGGCTTCAAGGCCGACGCCGTCCTCTTGAGCGCCTCGACCCCGGCGTCGTCCTTGGGAGGGAAAAACTCAATCGATCGCAGCGGGCGACGCTGCGAAAAGAGGTCGGAGAGGGGAAGATCGGCTAATACCACATATCAACACATCTATAATTGTTGATATGTGTAAAGGAAAATCCCGGGGAGCCCGGCCTACTTGGCCTTGTCCGCCTCGAACAGCTCGTCCGGCTTCTGGGGCAGGCCGGTGAAGCTGTAGTCGTCCACCTTGAACGCGCGGCGCTTCATGAGCTCGTTGATGGGAGCCTTTGCGTCCGAACTGGAAACGACGGCGAACACGGGACCCGCGGGAATCGTGTCGAACTCGGGCGTGATCGGCTTCACCTCGGGCTTGGTTTCGGCGCCCTTCGCGGGCGGCGCCAGGGCCTCCTTGGCGTCGGCCACCGGGGGCTTGAGTTTCTTCTCCTCGGGCTTGCGGCCCAAGCCGACGTCGAGTGTCTTCCCGTCAAAGGTCGTCAGCCTGAAGGTCCGCATGAACGAACCGGCCTCGGCCGCCGAGGCGTCCTTCGGGTCCGTCGTGTCTGAGAAACGCAGAGTCGCCAGCGCCGAGAGGACCGAGGCCGCCTTGTCCGCGGACAATTTCTGGCCGGCGGGCGCCTTCGCAGCCCACGGCGAGTCCTTCTTCGCCCGGGCGATGACAATGGGTTCGGCCCCGGCGAACGGGATCTCGATCTTCGCCACGTCCTCGGGCTTTACGGGGACGATCTGGGCGTTCGCCCATCCCTTCGCATCGGTGTCGAGCCACACGTGCAGGCCCGAGAAGAACGCCTTCGGCTCGTCGCCGAACCGGATGAAGCGCCCGTTTCCGTTCTCCGGGGTCTTGCCGAGCGTCACGCTCCAGATTTCCTTGCCCGCTGCGTCCCTTATCGAAACGGCGGAGTCCTTGAACTCCATCCGGGCGAGCCGCTCGGGGCTCGCGGTCACGAACCGCTCGACCTTCGCCTCGGCCAGGTCCTGCACGAACCGGGCGATCTTGTCGAAGTCGGCGGGCAGGTCGAAGTAGCTGGTGACCCTCCACGAGCCGTCGGGGCCGCGGGCGAGCTCGACCCTCTTGCCCTGGTCCGTGATGACGATGCCCGCGGCCTGGGTCGCGGCGTCCTGCTCCAGGACGGCCTTGCCGACCCGGGGGTCCTTGGAGGCGGGCGACGCCGGCCGGTTCGCGAGGTAGGCGACCGCCGAGAGGATGGCCAAGAGGGCGACCGAGATGACGAGGGTTCTGATTTTCATCGCTTGCGGGGAATGCCGGAGGGGGCCTAGCCCTTGCGCCGGCGGTAGTACCAGAGCCCGAAGCCGCACACGAGGAGCGGCGTCCCGAGGAGATTCACGACGAGGAGCCTGTTCTCAAGGCTGTCGATTCCCTCCCTTAGGGACCTGCGGATGGCCCGGCGCTCGCCGCGGAGCGCCGACGACTGCTTCTGGAAGTCCTCGATGGCCCGGGTTGCGTCGGGCGAGGCGATGAGTTTCCCGCCCTCGCTCTTCTTGCCCTGGAGCTCGGAGAGCTTGGACTGGACCTCGTTGATCCTCGCCTCGAGCGCCGTCAGCTTCTCCTTGTACTTCTCGGCGGCGTCGGCCTCCATCCTGCGGACGACCGTGAACGGCCGGAGCGAGTTGCCCTTGCCGCGGATCGAGATCAGGTCGCGCGAGCCCGCGAGGAAGTCGAGCGAGTTCGCGGCGAACGCGAGGTTGTCGTTGAAGGGCTCGGCCGCGACCTGGCCCATGAAGTTGAACTTGCGGACGCTATAGTCGTCAAAGAGCCAGTCGGTGTCGGCAACGATGACGAGGATCGAGGAGGTCTTGGATTCCCGGAGGGAGTCCGCCTTGGCCGCGGGCTTCGCGTCCTTCTTGTCCGCAGGCTCCGGGTCCCTCGGGGCGCCGTCGGGGAAGGCCGTCCTGAACTTGCCGGTCACGAGCGCGGCGATCGTGCGCTTGCCGGAGGGGGTGACCTGGCGCGCGACCTCCTCGGGCTGCGCGAACTGCAGGGACGCTACGGGCACGTCCCCCGACTTGGCCGACGTCTCCACGAGCGGGGTGAAGGTGAGGGCATTGCCCGGCTTGAGGGAGACGCTCCCCGCCTCGATGAAGAGCGCTGACGCGAGCTGCGCGGTCGGCAGCGACTTGGCGTTGAAGCTCTCCTGGGCGAGGTTGATCCACACGGGGTAGCGCAGGCGGCTCTGGTCGCGCAATTCCACCTCCTCCGCGTTCTCAAGGTCGCCCACGACGCGCTGGGGGTCGTAGGCAATGCCCCATCCGCCGAGGAGCACGGGCAGGTCGCTCGAGACGTTGGGCTGGGGACCCCCGAACATCGCCTCCTGACCGGCCTGCCGCTTGAAGTAGGCCGACGAGGGGTCCACGGCGAGGAACACGGGCTTTCCGCCCAGGAGGAACTGGTCGATCGAGAACTGAAGTTTTGGCGAGACGTTCTCGGGGTGCACGATCGCAAGGACGTCCAGTCCCGGCGGAAGCTCGGAGGCCGAGGCCTGGACGGGGACAATCTGGTAGGTCTGCTCCCACTCGCTGGCGACGAACTGGCCCTCCGTGCCCTGCTGGCCCATCATCGGCATGCCGGGGGAGCCCTGCAGGGGCAGGCTCGTGATGAGCCCGAGCTTCTTCTTGTCGGCCTGGCCCACGCCGTAGATCAGCTCCGAGACGTCGTACTCGAGGAACTGCTCGCGCTGGGGATTGAGGGCGGCGATCACCTTCTGCTGGTCGGCCTGGGTCGCGACGAGGCCGAAGTAGAACTGGCTGCCGCCGGGGATCGTCTGCGGCTCGATGCCGGCTGCCGTCGCCTTCTCCTCCTCCGGGGTGTCGGGCTCGGGGTCGATCAGGTTCAGCCGGACCTTGCCCCCGGAGGCGCGCTCATACTGGCGCAGCATCTCGCGCACGCGCTCGGCGTAGTTCTTGTACTCGACGTACTGGCCGCTTGCGCTGCGGGAGAAATATAGGTCGAGCGTCGTGGGCTCGCTGACCTTGGAGAGGAGCGCCTTCGTCCCGGCCGAGAGCGTGTAGATCTTCTCCGAGGTGGCGTCGTAGCGCAGGGGCACCGATGTTGCCAGGTAGTTGACGAGGACGAGCCCCACGAGGAGGAGCGCGATCGCGATTGTCTTGCTTCCGGATGTCATGGCGGGTCGTGGGGATCAGCGCTCGAGCGCGACCACGTTGAGGAAGAGGGTGAACCCGATCAGCGAGAGGAAGAAGACGACGTCCTTCGCGTCCACGATGCCCTTAACCATGGGGCTGAAGTGGGTGATGAAGCTGAAGTTCGAGATGGTGTCCGAGACGCCGACGGGCAGGAAGCTCTCGAGGAAGCTCGTGAAGCCGCTGTAGCCGAGGAACACGAGGACGGCGCAGACGCCGAGGCTTATGACAAAGCTGATGACCTGGTTCTTCGTGAGGGCGGAGGTGAGAGAGCACACCCCGAGGAAACCGCCCGCCATGAGGATCGCCCCGAGGTAGCTCGTGGCGACGATGCCCCAGTCGGGGCTGCCGAGGTAGCCGACCGTGACGGCCATCGGGAAACTAAGGAGCACGGCCAGCGACAGGAAGGCCCAGCCGGCGAGGAACTTCCCGATCACCGCCTCGAGCGTCGTCACGGGCAGCGTGAAGAGGAGCTCCGAGGTTCCCGACCTCTTTTCCTCGGACCACAGCCTCATGCCGACCGACGGCACGATGAAGAGATACAGCCACGGGAAGAACCCGAAGTAGGAGTCCAGGCTCGCGATCCCGGCCTTGAAGAACCCGCCGAAGCGCGAGAAGGCGAGCGCCACGGAGATGAGCAGGAATGCCACCAGGAAGACGTAGGCGACCGGCGTCCGGAAATAGCCGACGAACTCCCTTTTGAAGATGGGGGTGACCTGTTTCATGTGTCGGTGTGCGTGAGGCTGCGGAATATCTCGTCCATGCGGGCGCCGGGCTTGCGCGCGAGGAGCTGCGCGGGGGTCTCGTCGGCGACGAGCTTCCCCCGGGAGATGATGATGACGCGCGTGCAGATCGCCTCGACCTCCTCGAGGATGTGCGTCGAGAGGACGACCGCCTTCTCGACCGCCATGTTCTTGATCAGCATGCGCACCTCGTTCTTCTGGTTCGGGTCGAGGCCGTCGGTGGGCTCGTCGAGGATGAGCACCGGCGGGTCGTGCAGGAGCGCCTGGGCGAAGCCGACCCGCTGCTTGTAGCCCTTGGAGAGGGTGTCGATCACCTGGTTGCGCACCGTGGACAAGTGCGTCATCGCGATCGCGCGCTCGACGTGGTTCCTGCGGTCCTGCGGCTGGCTGAACCCGCGGACCTCGGCGATGAACCCGAGGAACTCGGCGACCGTCATCTCGGGGTACGCCGGTGCGTTCTCGGGCAGGTAGCCAAGCTTGCGCTTGACCGCCACGGGATCGCGGAGCACGTCGATGCCGTCGACCAGGGCGGTCCCGCGGTCGGGCCGCACGAAGCCTGTTATCATCTTCATGGTCGTTGACTTGCCCGCGCCGTTTGGCCCGAGGAAGCCCAGGATCTCGCCGCGTTTAACCGTGAAGCTCACGCCGTCTACCGCGCGTTTGGAGCCATACGATTTTTCGAGGCCTTTGACTTCTATCATGGTTTGAAGAGGAGGGGAGCGGGACGCAAACGACCCGTATGAAACGCATATGTAGCGTTTAGTTCCATCGGCCTTTCAAGATGAAATTTCCTATTGGATGGCCGGCGCCTCGCGCTCCCGCTCGGTCTTCAGCCTGAGCTGGCCGCACGCCGCGGCGATATCGTGGCCCTTTTCGCGGCGCAGGGTCACCGATACCCCCGAACGGTCAAGAATTTCCGCAAACGCGACCTGGCGGGCGGCCTCGGGGCGCTTCCACGGCAGGCCCTCGACGGTGTTGTAGGGGATCAGATTCACGTGGGCGTGCAGGTCGAGCGCGATGTCGCGCAGCCTGCGGGCCTGGTCGGGCGAGTCGTTGACGTCGGCGATCAGGATGAACTCGAGGGTGACCATCCTGCCGTGGCGCTCGTTGAAGGCCTTAACGGCGGGCAGGAGCTTCGCGAGCGGGTACGCCTTGTTGACGGGCATGATCTGCGAGCGGACCTCGTCGGTCGCCCCGTGGAGCGAGATCGCAAGCCGGAACCCGATCGGCTCGTCGGCGAGCTTGAGGATCTTCGGAACGAGCCCGCTCGTCGAGACCGTGATCCTTCGGGCCCCGAAGCCGAGCCCCCAGTCGGAATTGACGATCGTCAGCGCCCGGATGAGGGCGTCGTAGTTGGCGAGCGGCTCGCCCATGCCCATGACGACGATGTTGTCGAAGGACGCGAGCTCGGCGCGGGCGCGCGGCGTCCTCTCATCCTCGGCGTAGCACACCTGCAGGAGCTGCGCGACGATCTCGCCGGCGCTCATGTCCCTCTTCAGGCCCGCCAGGCCGCTCGCGCAGAACACGCAGCCCATGGCGCACCCGACCTGGGTCGAGATGCAGATGGTCTTTCGCGAGTGGTCGAGCCCGACGCCCTCCTGCGGCGCGCGGATGATGACCGTCTCGATGAGGGACCGGTCCTCGAGCTCAAGGAGCAGCTTGTCCGTCACGTCCTGGGAGTGCCGGTTGAGGACGAGTTTCGCCGGCATGAGCGTGAACTCCTGGTCGAGCCAGGTCCTCAGGGCCTTCGGCAGGTTGGTCATCTCGTCCCACGAGCGCGCGCGCTTCTTGTAGACCCAGTCGAGGATCTGCTTTGCCCGGAACGGCTTCTCGCCCTGCTCGCCTAGGGATGCGGAAAGCGTCTCGAGCGTCTCGCCCGTGAGCGGGCGCTTCTCGGGATCAAACTTCATCTCGCGGGCGGATGGCCCTGTTTAGGGCGCTCACGATCGCCTTGATGGAGGCGAGCTCGATGTTCGTGTCGATGCCGGCGCCGAAGTAGGCGGAGCCCCGCTCCATCTTCACCTGGATGTAGCTGACGGCCTTGGCCTCGGCGCCTGCGCCGAGCGAGTGCTCGGAATAGTTCAGGACGTCGAACCTCGGGAGGCCGGTCGCGCCGAGGGCCCTGACGAAGGCGTCGATCGGGCCGTTGCCCGAGCCGCTGAGCGAGTGGACCTTGCCGTCGACCTTGATCCGGGCGTCGCACTTGACCGTCGAGTCGCGCTCGGTCGTCTTGAAGTGCTCGAGGGAGACCGGCGCCGTGCGGGCGAGGTACTCGCGGTTGAAGACGTCGCGGATCTCGACGGAGGTGAGCTCGGTGCCCTTCGCGTCGGCGACGTCGTTCACGATCCGGCCGATCTCCTTGTGCATCAGCTTTGGCAGGTGGTAGCCGAACTCCTGCTCAAGGACGTACGCGACGCCGCCCTTGCCGGACTGCGAGTTGATCCGGATGATCGCCCTGTAGCTGCGGCCGATGTCCGCCGGGTCGATCGGGATGTAGATGACGTCCCAGGGCTTGCCCGGCTTCTGGTGGGGGAGGGACTTCTTGATGGCGTCCTGGTGCGAGCCGCTGAACGCCGTGAACACGAGCTCGCCCGCGTAGGGCTGGCGCGGGGGCACCTCGAGGCGCGTGCAGCGCTCGTAGACGTCCCGGATGGAGTTCAGGTCGCTCAGGTCGAGGCCCGGGTGGATCCCGTGGGTGTAGAGGTTCAGGGCCACCGTGACGATGTCCAGGTTGCCGGTGCGCTCGCCGTTGCCGAAGAGGGTCCCCTCGACGCGGTCGGCCCCGGCGAGGAGGGCGAGCTCCGTCGCGGCGACGCCCGTCCCCCGGTCGTTGTGCGTGTGCAGCGAGACGATCGTCGAATCGCGCCGGGTCAGGTGCGTGCACATCCACTCGATCTGGTCGGCGTGGACGTTCGGCGTCGCGTACTCGACCGTGGCCGGCAGGTTGAGGATGATCTTGTCCTTGGGGGTGGGGCCCCACACGTCGGACACGGCCTCGCAGATCTCGAGCGCGAACTCGAGCTCGGTGCTGGTGAAGCTCTCGGGCGAGTACTCCAGGCGCAGGCGGGTGCCTGACGCGACGAGGGCCGCGCTCTCGCGCTTGAGCTGCCCTATGGACCTGACGGGGATCTGGATGATCTCCGACTTCGGAAGGTTGAAGACGTACTCCCGCTGCTTCGGCGAGGTCGAGTTGTAGAGGTGGAAGATGACGTTCTTCGCCCCCTTGACCGCCTCCAGCGAGCGCGTGATCAGGTCCTCCCTGCACTGGCACAGGATCTGGATCGCGACGTCGTCGGGGATGCGCTTCTCGTCGATCAGGCGCCGGGTGAAGTCGAACTCGATCTGGGAGGCCGAGGGGAAGCCGACCTCGATCTCCTTGAACCCGATCTTCACCAGCATGTCGAAGAACTCGATCTTCTCGTCGACGCTCATCGGCTGCGCGAGGGCCTGGTTGCCGTCCCGGAGGTCAACGCTGCACCAGATCGGTGCCTGCGTCATCGTCCGGTTGGGCCACTGCCGGTTGGGCAGGTACACGGGCGGGAATGGGGCGTACTTGGAGACGGGAGCGGGCTGCATGGGAAAGGAAGGGCTGAGATTGGCTGGTTTCTGACGGGAGTACAACGCCGACTCGGCCATGGGGCCGTGGCGGAAAAGGGGGCAAAGAGGCCTACGCACGACCCGCCGCTAGGCGGCGTCCTTTACAGGTCGTGCGCGAAAGTAAGTCGAAGGGCCTGGGAGGCGGGTGCCATCTCTGCCACCATACATCGGCCGCGAACGCCCAAAGTCAAGCGGCCGCGGTCGCCCGCTTGGGACCCAATTCCCCCCGGCCGGGTAACCGGCCCGCGCCAACCGGCGTCTTGCAGAATGTGTACGATGATGACTCGATGAACCTATGCCTGACGACCAGTCGTTTGATCTGGCTGGCTGTCTTGGTCGCGTTCGCCTGCGCGACCAGACTGCTGCGCGGGAGCTTGTCGATCATCTCTACCCGCTTGTCATCCGCATCGTCAGGGCCCACCTCCCCAGGAGGGTTGCTGAGGAAGATCTTGCCCAGGAGATATTTCTGAAAATGTTCACCCGAATCGACCAGTACCAGGGATCGGTGCCCTTCACCCATTGGGTCTCCCGGATCGCCGTCACCACGTGCATCGACCACCTCCGGGCGCAAAAGCGCCGGCCGGAGCTTCGCTGGGCGGACCTCTCGGAGAACGAGACCGACTACCTGGATTCCGCCCTCACCAACGAGAACGAGGTTTCGCCGGACGACGCGATGGAGGCCAAGGAGCTCGTCAACAAGCTCCTCGACATGCTCAAGCCCGAGGACCGGCTCGTCGTCCGCTACCTCGACCTCGAGCAGAAATCCATCGCCGAAATCAGCGCCCTGACGGGCTGGAACCCGACGCTGGTCAAGGTGCGCGCCTTCCGCGCGAGACGGAAGTTGCAACGCCTCTACCGCGAGCTTACCGAGAAGGAGAGCGCATGAACCCCCACGAGAAGGCATGGCAGAGGCTGGCCGCCGACGCGCGCCGGGCGCCCGAGTCCGGCGACCTTTCCGCGCCCTTTGGATTTTCAACCCGCGTGGCGGCGCTCGCCTTTGAGGGGCGGGAGCCCAGCCCGTCCGTCTTCGCCCGCCTTTCCCTTAGGGTCGCCGCGGTGGCGTGCGCGCTCGCCGTCGCGGCGGTCGCCATCAACTACTCCGCGATCGAGGCCACGCTCGGGGCCGACTCCGGCGTCACCGCCAACGACGACCCCGTCGCCGAGGTGGTCAACCTGGGAACCTGATTCATGGTCAAAACCTGGCAAGTCATCCTCGCAACGATCGCCATCTTCGTGGCCGGCCTTGTGACCGGGGGCGCGACCGCCCTCGGCCTTGTCAAATGGGCCGCATCCAGGCCCAGGGCGAACGCGGCGCTCCTCGCCCCGCTTGGCTTCCGCCAGGGAGGGGGCCCGATGGGCTACGGGCCGCAGCTCATGCGCAATTTTGAGGGCAAGCTCAACCTGACGGACGAGCAGCGGGCAAAGATTGAGCCGATCGTTCGCCGCACGGCGGCGCAGCTCGGAAGGGCGCGCCACGAGGTGCAGCTCGAGTCGGCGCTCGCGATCGAGAAGATGCAGGATGAGATCGCGCCGCTCCTCAACCCGGAGCAGCGCACCAAGTTCGATGAGCTGATCGCTCAGCAGAGGGCGCGCCTGCAGCAGTTCCGCCAGCGCCAGGCGCCCCCGGCGCAGGACGGCGCCCCGCCAAAGCCGGCCGAGCCTCCGAAATAGGTGTTGCGGACGCGCTAGGGCGGCGCATGTTCCGCCTCGGCCAGGCGCCATGCATGGGCAGGCGCGCGAACCCCGCCAGGGCCGGAAGGCAGCAACGGTACCGACGTTCTTCCAGTGCCGTGGAGTGCCTGGCCACTTCATCTTCTTAAGACTCCTCCCTTGTCCGGAAAAGCCTACCAGGTCATCGCGCGCAAATGGAGGCCGCAGACGTTTGGCGACGTCGTCGGCCAGGACCATGTCGTGCGCACGCTGCGCAACGCGATCGCCCGCGGGCGGATCGCGCACGCCTACCTGCTTGTCGGGCCCAGGGGGACGGGCAAGACCTCCATCGCGCGGATATTCGCGAAGGCGCTCAACTGCACGGGCGGCCCCAACGCGGACTTTGACGTCAAGGACCCGGCGGTCGTCGCGATCGCCGAGGGCAGCCACCTTGACGTGATCGAGATCGACGGCGCGTCCAACAACAGCGTCGAGCAGGTGCGCGACCTGCGGGAGACGTCGCGATACGCGCCCGCGCAGGGCAAGTTCAAGATCTACATCATCGACGAGGTGCACATGCTCTCTACGGCCGCGTTCAACGCGCTCCTAAAGACGCTCGAGGAGCCGCCCCCGCACGTGAAGTTCGTCTTCGCCACGACGGAGGTGCAGAAGGTCCTCCCCACGATCCTCTCGAGGTGCCAGCGCTTCGACCTGAAGCCGATCTCGGAGGAGCTCATCTCGAGCCGCCTTAAGTCGATCGCCGAGGCCGAAAAGGTGAAGGTGGACGGCGCCGCGCTCGCCTGCATCGCCCGTTTGGCGGACGGGGGCATGCGCGACGCGCAGTCCATCCTGGACCAGATGATCGCGTTTTGCGGAGGCGAGATCGCCGAGGCCGATGTGCTCGACGTCTACGGCCTCGTGGCCGAGGCGAAGGTGTCCGAGCTCGCGGCCGCCCTCGCCGCCGGGGACCAGCTGAGGATCGTCTCGATTGTGGACGAGTGCGACTCGGCGGGCCGCGACCTGGTGAGGCTCCTGGCGGACCTGCAGGCGGCTGTCCGCACGGCCCTTCTCGAATCCATCTCGGGCGGCGGGCGAAGCTCCCGTCTGGGGAGCCCGATGACGACGGAGCAGCTCACGCGGCTCCTGGACGGGCTGCGCGAGGGTGAGGGCAGCGTGAAGCTCGGGCTCGCCGAGAAGATAAACTTCGAGGTCACGCTCCTGAAGGCCGTCGAGGCCAGCCGCGCCCGCGCCATCGACAGCCTGATCAAGGAGTTGGCGGCGATCGCGGGGGAGGCAGGCGGCGCCCCGGAGGGCGGCGAAAAAAAAAAGGCCTGATTGATCGGCTGGAGGCCCGGCTCGCGGGCCTGGCGAACCCGCTAGGCGAGGAGGGAGCTCCCGAGGGCGAGGTCGAATGGCCGGACGAGACGGACGAGTCGTCCTTCCTGTCGGACGCGGCGTCCCGGGGGGAGACGCCAAGGCCTGCCGGGGACCGCAGGCTTGCCCCGGTTGTCGGGGAGAAGCTCCCGGGGATCGACGAGCTCGTGTCCCGTGTTCCGGCACCCGTCCTCGCGCTTCTCGACGACCTCTTCAGGGCGAAGTTCACCGCGGTGCGAAAGGTGGGGCCGGAGGGCGCGGCCGCGGAGCCCCCAGGAGCCTCGGGCCGGTAGGCCCGCGGGCCCCGCTCAGGAATTCCACTCCTTGCCGACTGGCCTGCGGTCGCGCACGCTCTGCATGAAGACATAGGCCTCCACGCGCTTGCCGTCGAAGGGCGGGCGAAGCGGAACGGGCTCGCGGCGGTAGAGGCCCTCCGCCGTCCCCTCGAGGACGTCGAGGCCGGCGAGGCATGCCTCGTCGACGGACCACACCTCGCCATGAACGCCGTCGGGGTCCTCGGCCTCGGGCACGAGCCCGGGGTATCCGCCCAGGTCATACAGGGTGTACCCGGGGACGGTCCGCGCCTTGCCGGAGAAGGATTGGCCGGACATGAAGTGGTGGTTGTGCCCGCCCTTCTTCAGGGTTCCGTAGACAAATAATAGGTTCATCGCGCGCTTGTGGTTGGGGGTTCTGGGGTGGGGTTTGGCGGCTGGGGAATCTCAACAAGCAAAGCGGTGGTGTTGTCGCGGCCGGAATTTTCGACCGCCTCCTCGACAAGCCTCTGCGCCAGGTTCGGCCCCTCGGGGTTCAGGGTGTCGCTGCGGATCATCTCCTCGATCCGCCGGTCCCACAGGCCGTCGACGAGGCCGTCCGAGCAGATGAGGAACCGGTCCCCCGGGCGGTAGCCGACGGCCCCGATATGGGGCTCGATGAACTGTGTGCCTGCGCCAAGGGACTGGTGGAGCGCGTTCTTCCTGGGATGGGAGCGCGCCTCGCGCTCGTTGATCTGCCCCTTGCGCCGCATCCAGCCGACGTGGGTGTGGTCGTGCGTGAGCTGGGTGAGGCCGCCTCCTTGGGGAAGATAGTAGATGCGGCTGTCGCCGATGTGCGCAAAGTACATCCACTCGGGTCTGAACCAGCAGAGGCTCAAGGTCGCGCCCATGCCGGCACACTCCGCATAGGAGAACCCGAGCTGGAGCATGTCGGAATGGATGGCCGAGAAGAGCTCGACCAGGATGTCCGAGAAACCCCCGGCGATCCCGGCCGCGGAGAGG
>Ga0265316_10002144_pt1 | contig 20753 bp, 24 predicted proteins | sample 4522metaG_FD_202092 | JGI IMG/M metagenome (GOLD analysis project Ga0265316, IMG submission 202092) | Rhizosphere microbial communities from Carex aquatilis grown in University of Washington, Seatle, WA, United States - 4-5-22 metaG | ecosystem: Host-associated > Plants > Roots > Rhizosphere >... | reverse complement strand
GTTTAGTCATAATATGAGGGTAATTACGGGATGATCTCGCACCCGTTGAACTTCTCATGGACAAAATCCCCGGTTGTCACCTTTCCGCTTTTAATAAGTGCCGTTATGCGGGGGAGGGCGTCCGTGAGAGCCGCGTGGAGGTTCTCAACGGTCCCGCAGACGAGCCGGCGTTCCGCCTCCCCCCATGGCCGGGTGATATTTGAATAAAGGCATCTCCCGCCGCAGAAGTGCCTGATGCTGCATGCTAGGCATTCTCCGCCAACTTCAATACGGTCAAGCCTGCCGGGGTTTGCGTCCCGGATATGCCCTACATAATACTGTTTCATCCCGATCATGACCGGACAGGGAGCGATATGCCCTTCAGTCATGATACTATAGTTTGCATGCCCCGACCCGCACCGGAGGAGACTCGGGCGGCCAACCAGCAGATCCTCCATCGGGTCGAGGAAAGGGTACCAGCGGAGTACCTCTCCCGCCGATTCCATGTGATTCACCCAATCGCGGACAAGGATGCGGATGCCGGGATTGTAACTTCTGGCTGCCCAGTCTGCAAATCGTCTCCGGGAGAAATCCCCGGCAAAATTCGCGTCCAGCTGCCAGTGAATGGAGGTGAATGGCCTGTCGGGGAGTTTGTCTGACAGCCAGTGAACGGAATCCATGATATCCGCGCTTTCCGTGATCGTCATTCGTGCGATAAGTTCGCTGGTATACCCATTCTCACGAATTTTCCGGACATTCTTCAGTACCCGATCGTACACTCCCACTCCTCTGTTTGCGTCCGTGAGTTCCTTCCTGCCATCGATAGAGACGAGAATCGTCGTGAACCTGTTGGTGATTTCCGGTGGAAGCTGATCCAGGAGCAGGCCGTTGGTCTGCATCATGAACCGCTGCACCGGGGCATCACTCACAATACGCTCGATCAGATCTGACCGGAGGAGTGGTTCTCCTCCATAAAATGTGAGGGTGCAAGAGGGATCCTTCCGAAGAAATGCATACAGGATCTCCAGATCGAATTCGAGGTCAAGAGGGATATTGGAATCAATTTCCACTGCACGCTCCCCATCGCTCTCGTCAAGGTCGAGAAACGCCTTGGCCCTGCAGTAACTGCAGCAAAGGTTGCAGTTGTCGGTGAGGATGAGATGGAAGTACATGAAAATACCTGTAGCTCTTAGTGCTGGTTGACGATAAATTCAGGCCATTCCTGAAATGAAACATGTGCCTCTGCTGACGCAATCTTTAAAACAATCTCTCTCTCAACCGCGGAGGATTGCATCGTGGTCTGCGCATCCTATGGGCGTGCACGTTGGTGCGAACACGATGACTATTGCTGCCCAAAGGATCGGCATGGGAATCATCCCTGTCGGCAAATGCTCCTTTGATTCACGGATCCTGAAATCCTACCGGCCCACCGCGATTATTGGCAGCGTTTTCAAGCTGCTCCGGCTCGGCCGGCACCTGAAAGCGGAAGGAGTGAAACCAGCAGATATCGCAATCAACAAACTTGTGGCAGGGGAGAGAGTTTTGCAGACGAATCCCGGAGATATCTTGCCGAACAGTGAGGATGCCCGGCGTACAACACGTATGGTAGTACTGAAGTAATCATGTGCGGCGAGTGCACACAGTTTAACGGGTTACATGTTCCTGAGGATCTCGTGCACCTGGATGTGTACGATCCGCAGATGCAGGTTTTTGTCCGTGATGGCGAGTGCGGCAGGGCTGTTCTTACCACTCTGCTGCCAGTCGGTGGAAAGAGCGGGATGCTCCTCCTCAATTGCGATACCGAGGACACGATCGTTGTCCTGTCGCTTGAACGGTGTAACTGCGGGAGGACACATATGAGGATCTATAACCCCCAGCGGGACGCGGATACCGGATGGGTTTTCGGCGACCGAAACGCCTTGTTGACCGCAGGAACCCGGTATGATCTGTAATGGGTAAGGGAACGAGGGGTTCACCAAGACGGAACTCGTCATTCTTGTTCTGGTCCTGATAATCGCAGCGGCCTTCCTAATGGCATACATGAGTGATGGCGGGACATCCGGGTGATCCCGGATATTTCCCGGTGGCCTTGTGGCGGAGAGTATGTATATGTCAGGTAATAATCTTCAGGCGGTCGGGAATGTGTATGGTTTCCCATGGTAAGCCGGACTTCGGAAACTCCTGCCATCGTCGTAATTCGTGAAGATCCGGGACAGCTTGGGATTGCACGGATGGTTATATCGCTCTTCATGGGTAATACCGGTGCGATTGATATGGATCGTTTTCAGGTATACTGGAACCGTAAAGGGGGTTCTGAAAATATCCGGAGAACCTCCACGAGTCCCTCATCTGCCCGAACTGGACTATCTCAGGTAAATACAATCTGCTTCCCGGCCAGACCGCAGATTCTGATGACTGGCTGTAGCCGAATGACTAATTCGAGCTCACGCTCTGCCCTACAGAGGGTATTCAGCCATGGTGCCCAGTCCCTCTCGCTGCTTCCAGACGGCGTAGCCATGCCCCCTTTCCCTCACCCGTGCCGTTCCCCCCGGATCCAGCCGGTCATGAACCTTGGCTGATCCTGCCGCACCCCCCGGTAGTATCTCTAAAAAATGCCCCTCCGTGCCGCGCTTCTGCTTCCGGTCCTTCCGGGTTCACCAACACGTATTCAGCCTCTATTAAGGGCGAATTTCAAGAAACGGTGCGATTTAATCGGGATTTGAATCGGAGTGAATAGAGCGGCACAATGACCAAAAAAGCCTTTAAATATGTGGCAAAAATCCGGACTTCGACGGGCTTTCGACGGAAACTTTTTATATTATCAGGCGTCAACTCTCATTATCAAAACCCGATTGAGGTTTTGAGGTGTTTAAATGGGAACCAAAATTGGAAAAGAAAAGATTCAGCGCGAAAAGGGATACCTTTACTTCATTGGCAAGGACGGGTATGTCTGGGCAGCCCCGATGAAGCACAACAAGTCCGGCAAGAAGAAGAAGGTCGGAACTGAGAAGATTGCCAAGGAAAAGGGCTTCATGTACTACATTGGCAAAGACGGATTCGTCGCAAAAGCCAAGATGAAAAACGCATAATCTCACTTTTTCCTTTTGCACGCAGTCCGCCTGCCGGCCGGAAGAATCCAGCCGGCGGGACTGCTCATAGTTTTTGTCCCGCGGGGGAGTTTCTCGCGCCTGTGTCTGATCTCCCATACCGGCAGGTGCAATATTTCAGCAATGACCTAAAGCTTGAATTATCCTGCCAAGAAAGAGGATTCCGGAGTGCTCCGTGGGTACGGAAGGAAATATGCCCTCATTGGTGAATGTACGCTTACAGGAATGGACTCATGGACTTGATCCCTGCCAGAGCAGGATCTCTATTTTTGAGCATATCCGCGATATCCCGTATTCACTTTCTGTTCGCATGACCGATTTAAAAAACGCGCCGGAACAGATCCTTACGCTAGGTAAGGGATACTGCAGCCCAAAGCATTACCTGCTCGCGGCGATGTTCTGTAAACTGGGTCTAGACGTGGTGTACGCCACATTCCCGTTCCTCTGGAACGATCCGGATATTCATTACCCGCCGGCACTCCGCGGGCTGGCTGCCGGGATGCCGGTTGCCTACCACCTTGCGTGCCGGGTCAGGCTTGGTGCCCGATGGGTGCTGGTGGATGCAACCTGGGACCGTACCTTGGCAAAAGCCGGTTTCCCGGTCAATGAGCACTGGGATGGGTTTGCAGATACGAAGTGTGCCGTAAAACCGATTCGGTCAGCAGCGAGAACTGCACACTCCCGCACGGCGACGAATGAGTTCTTCCGCGAAGGCAGAAGGATGGTTCGGGCTGTTCTTGACGGGGAACAGTGCCATGGGGATGAAAATGACCTTGCACAGTATTGTCTCAGGAAAACCGGGATGCGCACACCAGAAGAGACAGAGCGGATCGCCCGGTTTTATTCCAAGTTCGAATCGTGGCTGGAGAGTCTCCGAGAGTAGTACTCCCCGTTCTCACTGATTATATGGGGGAGTAGGCGATGATCTGCAGGCCGGTTGCATTCTGAAATCTCGTGTATTTTGCTTTTAGATTCAAGTGATGATAACCGGTTGAAATAAATCTGTATCCTTCGGGGGGCAGATTCTTTTCCTGCCGGACAATACTCCATCTGTGCGGCTTTACTGGAGTTGGCAGGTACGGGATGCGGCAACCTAAAAAAAGAATATCCTTAAAGACCTATCACTGGCATAACAAAGGTATCCGTCAATGACTGTCGAAGAACCGATCACCAAAGTCAACCTGGAACGCCTCACCAACGGGATCTATGCCTTTACCATGACCCTGGATGATCCGGAACATCCAGGTCCCTCCCAGCGGCACGTTCGCCGACACGGTCTCCTTCATCAGGTATATCGACACCACGGTCCTTGCGGTCGTCGACTTCATCGGTGCATTCCTCATACTCGGTATGTTCTGGCTCTTTTATTTCCAGATATTCCGCCGCATGCGAACCTTCGATTACCGGTTTCTCTACATCCATCTCCTCTCTCTCATGATCGTCGTCTTCGTTCCGTTCACCCAGTCTTTTACCTCACAAAGTACGCAGATCGCGGCAGCGGATATCCTGTTCCAGATCAACTATCTCGCTCTCAGTATCGTTCTTGTCTATGCATGGTATTACGCGTGCAGTTCCCGGCCATCCCTGCTCGTGCCGGAACTGACTGACGCTGAGGTGTCGTTCCTCCGGAAAAAATTTCTCGTCCCTCTCGGGGTTGCGGTATTCGGAGTCCTCCTTCTCGTACTGGGGTTCCCGTTTTTTGATATCCTCTATCTCCTTCCGTTCGTAATATTGATCATCTTCTTCCGCCAGTCCCCGGGTGCTTCGGAACCAGATAGGTAGAGGCGACAGGTTGGCCCCTGTATAATTCCTGTGAGAATACTCCAATGCGCCGGATTGCATAGGCAATGCACAGGCGACCTATTGAGTGATAATATCTCACTATAGTGACCCCTTCATTTCCAGTGGAGATTACATCACTAAATTCTGTCCAGCAAGGGATACGCTCCGGAAGGAAAACCGGGAAAACAGAGTGGGCCCGTCGTGATTCGAACACGAGATCTTCGCCGTGTGAAGGCGACGTCATAGCCAACTAGACCACGAGCCCGCATGCATCGACCGGGAATCGAACCCGGGCTATAGGCTTGGAAGGCCTAAGTCATGCCTCTAGACCATCGATGCACTGTGCTCTACAATTTTGGCGGGGAGCTGTATTAATGATTGTTACTGCGTGGATTGTAGCTAGCCATTCATCCCCTCAAAAAGATCCTGATGGTCTGGAATTCCCCGTGATCGGCGGTCTTGAAACATACTGCGGGGAAAAACACGTCAAACACATCAGTTTTTGTAAGAATAAAAAAAAGTATCGAAGATTAATAGCCACGGAGTTCGGCCTCGACTTTCTCGAGGTTCGCAATCCGCTTCTCAAGCGGCGGGTGAGTGGAGAGCAGTTCCATAATGGCATTGCCCGAAAGCACCGGTATGATGAAGAATGCATTTGCTCCCTCGACCTTTGCCTTCGCTTCCGGGGGAATTACTTCGATCCTTCCGCTGATCTTGTTCAATGCGGAGATGAGTGCCCGCGGGTTCCGGGTGATCTGGGCGCTGCCACGGTCCGCGGCAAATTCGCGGTACCGCGAGAGCGCGAGGATGAGGAGCGTGCTGATCGCATAGACGATGATCGAGACGATCCAGATCACGATCCATGCCCCGCCGTTCTCCCGGTTGTTACCGCCGAAGAGCGCAGAGAAGAAAAAACTCTGCATGATCATCGAGGCAATCATCGCGATGAAACTCGCCAGGGTCATCGTCAGGATATCGCGGTTCTTCACGTGCGAGAGCTCGTGGGCGAGCACTGCCTCCAGTTCGTCCTTGTTCAGGAGGCGCATTATCGAATCCGTACAGGCAACGACTGCATGCTTCGGGCTCCTGCCGGTTGCAAAAGCATTCGGCACCGGACTCTGCATGATCGCGATCTTCGGCATCGGGAGACCGGCCTCCCTGCAGAGTTTTGCAACAATCATATGAAGTTCCGGCTGTTCATCCTCTTCGATGACCCTCGCCCCGGTACTCCAGAGCACCAGCTTGTCGGAAAAGAAGTACTGGATGAGTCCCATGCCTACAGCTAGGAGAATGATGAACCAGTAACTCACTCCGAATGACAGGAGGATGGTCATGAATACCAGATAGAGCAGTAATAATAACAGCCCGGTAAACCAGACCCTGGCCGTCAGGCCCCAGTCACGTTTCCATTCCATAGTTGGTACATGTTTCTACCTTGCGCTCTTAAAACAATCGACAATTACATGACGGAATCTCATCCGGCCGACAGGACCTCTCCGGTATGACCTCATTACTCTGTATGTGTATGGCACATATTGCAGGATCAATACAGAAACTATTTTTTTAACAACATCGTTTTTGGTACCAATGGCTGAAGTCGATCCCGAAGCACTGGCTGATGTGGCATACGGTATCTTCGAGCACCTGCTGAACCGCGGCCTGCAGGCACAGGGAAAGTACCTGTATGCGCTCGTGGAGAGTGGTACCGACTTTAATGCGGACCTGATAACGATCTTTGATACGTTCAGAGATGAATACCCGCAGCTCGCCGATGGGATGCTGGCCCGTTTCTTCGACATCGACACGATCTACCGGATGCTCTGCGAGGGAGAAGGTGTGATCCCGTCGAAGACTACGCAGATGTACTGGATCGTACTGGATGCACCAGGTAGCGCACCGGAAGCAATCGAGGATGAGAATGCAGGGAAATGGCTGATCTTCCAGGAACCCGATGCAGTGGATGCAGCATGGAAGAAAATAAGGGATGCAACTGTCTCTCACGAGCTGGGCATATCAGCAAAGGTGAGCACGGCAAAACCCAATCCCGACTCCCGCGACAACAGGAAGGTAATCTATGTGTATACGAAAGACTGGGCCGACGAAGCGGATGTGATGCGCGCGCGTGAGAAGCTCCGGGAACTGGGTTTTGTTGACCGGATCGGGTACAAGCGCAATATCGAGACTTTTGCCGGGGAATATGCAAAGAAAGGGAAGAGGGTCACGTACTATTCGGCGTGATCCGTATTTTTCATCCCTGATGAACGGCGTACCAACTGTTTGGACGCTCGCCTCGGAAGCGCCGGTTCCCGGGAGCGTCCTCCAGTCTGCCGGTTTTTTCTTGCAGGGTCTGAAAAAAGGCATGACCCCGCTAAACATTTTCAGTATCCTCTCATAAAAGTCCTGCTGACTTTCACGTTCATTTTTTTTAAAAAGCGATCGGAGGGTGTTACATAATGTGCCAACAGTTGGATATTTATCCAACAATGTTTTATTTTCCCCGGCGTGCAGGCCAGAACTGATCGATCGGATCCTGCCTGAAAAATTTTAAACAGGGGTGAGTGGGCGATCGAAAATTTTTCAAACGAGCCCTTGACCCGGCACAGAAATCCGGTATTCCGGATAATGCCGGACTATCCGGAACATCAAAACGGGCGGATTCTGTGAGGAAATCATATGAGTAATTAAAAACCGGAACAACCGGAAAAAGGGAATGGGAATATTGGAAACGGGATTACGCTTTGCGTTCCTTGTTCTTGGGACGCAGGTTCTGGTAACCGCACTTGCGGCAGCTGGTTGCGCGGATTGCATTGCGTGCGTTACAGTGCATGCATATTTTCACGTTAAGTAGCCGGGCTTCGGCTTCTGGGAACTTTGCCATTATTGAACACTCCTGTCTGCCCTTATAACAAAGCTGTAAGACTTTTTAACCGTTTGTGTCAGGAGCAGGCTGGTATTCATGTACGAACCAGTCATGGAATGCAGCGAGGGCCCGGGCACGGTGGGAGATCCGGCTCTTCTCCTCAAGGGGAATCTCGGCCAGCGTCTTCCCTCCAATATCGAAGATGGGATCATAGCCAAATCCTGCATTCCCCCGCGGGGTAAAGGTGATCTGTCCTTCAATCGTCCCCTTGAATACATGGACTCCCCGCCCGTCAGCAAACGCGATGGCAGTGATGAACCGGGCCTTGCGATCCGGCTGACTCTCCATCAGTTTCAGTATTCCGGCATTGCCGATGGACTGTAAAACATATGCTGCATAGGGACCGGGGAAACCTTTCAAGGCATCGATAAAGAGACCCGTATCATCAACAATGATGGGTGTTTTCAGCTGCGAATACGCATATTTTGCCTTGCCACGGGCGATCTCACCTACGTCATTGGAACGGTACTCGGGGAGGTCAAGAGAGACGTGAGTAACTTCGACGGACCCCTTAAAAAACGCCGCAACCTCCGCCGCCTTGTTGGCATTGCCGGTCACTACCGTAATCTTCAGAGATACCGCCCCCGGAGTTCGATCTCGTGCTCGCGGGAAATGACCTCGGATGCGCCGGTAAATGTCTCCCCGTACCCTTCAGCAAATGCAGCCTTCAGTTCATCCGACCGGTCAGGTGCCGTGCTCTCGAGTGTCTGGAACAGGACATGTATGTCTACCCCCCGCTGCTCGATCTCCTGCGTCACCTGAGCAAGACCGAAGTCGATCAATACGCACTCCCCGTCCTCCTTACGCAGGATCAGGTTGCTGGTGGTGAGGTCACCGTGCATGATACCTGTCGAATGAAGCCGGCCGACCATGCGCCCTGCCGTCCGGACATTTTTCTCTGAAAGCTCGTCCGTGAGCAAGGTTCCCTGAACCTGTTCCATAACGATTGTGTCTTCCGTGATATCACTCATAATCGGCGTAGGTACTCCACCTTTGCGTGCTGCGTGGATCAGACGGGCTTCCGCCCGTGTCCGTTCGGCTATGAGACGCTTGTCAAGGGCAGTCTCACGGTACCGCTTGGAGAAGCGGCGCTTCTCGGCAATCGTCTTATGAAATGTGACGACCGCCTCAGCACCGCGTCTTTGCATGCCGCCAGATGGATCGGGATGGATTGCTGTGCCCGGTATATCATGTCTCCATGTGACCTCGACCTCATCCGACCGGAATGACGGGTTAATCCGGGAGGATTCCACAGGAAGACACATCCCGCTTTCGAGCATCAGCTTTCCCGTATAAGCGATCATCGCCCCGTTATCCCCAAGGTATTTTTGTTCGGGAACAAAGAATTCCGCCCCGCGATCTTCGCACATAATGCGGAGCATCTCCTGCAGCCGGCGGTTTGCCCCGACACCCCCGACGAGGAGCACCTCGTCCTTGCCCGCAAGGGACATCGCCCGCTCGGTCACTTCCACGCACATCGCGAACGCCGTTTCCTGCAGGCTGTGACAGACATCGGGCAATGGAGCCTTATTATCTTTTGCTGCAGAGACGAGGCCGGAGAAGGCAAGATCCATCCCTTTCACCGTGTAGGGCAATTCGAAATAACGGCCCTCTTTTGCCAGTGCTTCGATATATGGACCACCCGGGTGCGGGAAGTTTTTTGCCCGGGCAAACTTGTCGAGTGCATTGCCGATCCCGACATCCAGTGTTTCGCCAAAAATCCGGTACCGCCCGTTCAGGTACCCGATCACCTGTGTATTTGCCCCGCTGGCATAGAGTACGATCGGATCTTTGCAGCCTGTGGCAAAACACCCGATCTCCACGTGAGCAACACAATGATTGACACCAACGAGGGGGACATCAAGGGCAAGGGCAAGCGAGCGTGCTGCGGTAGCCACGGTGCGGAGGCAGGGCCCCAGGCCAGGGCCCTGCGAGAACGCAATTCCCTCTACTTTTTCCGGCTCTTTAAGGACAGAAACGATAAGTTCTTTCATTGCCGATGCGTGGTGCTGTGCGGCTTCGCGCGGGTGTATGCCGCCATGTGCGGGGCTGTAGGGTCGCGAAACAAGTGCAACGAGATCGCGATCAAAAAGTGCGGCACTGAGGTTCCAGGCCGTGCCCTCAATCCCCAGTATCTGCCCAAAAACAGGCATTGGATCTTATTTTCTGAATTCAGTATATCCGCACTTGCCGCAGGTGGTCCGGTCCTTATGGTCCGCCATCATGACACCGGGTCCGCAGCGCGGGCAGTATTTCTTTGTGGTGGTGACCTTTGCACCCTCAACCTTGAAGTATGCTCCCCTCTTGGGGCCCTTCGAAGCTGCCGCCTTCTTTGCTGCTGCCATTGTTACGCCGCTCCCTCTTCCTTGGGCTTGGGCATACCGCGCGCTGACAGGTGCGGGCGTTCAGTCTTGTTCCTGCCCTCTTCGCTGTCGTAAATGCGTGCCGAACCGGTGAGTTCTGTCTTGCCAAAGCTACTATGCAGGGTGTCAAGGGTAACCTGATGCTCTTTTACATTGAGCAGTGCGCAGAGTTTGCTGATGATCTGCATGCGGGAGGGGGTTGCTCCGTCATATTTGAGGGTAAACTGAACCTCTCTTCTGGATAAAAGTTCATTCCTTTTATCGCTGGTGATCTCAAAGTCCATCGATATCCTGTAATTATTGGGAACCGGGTTATTTAAAACATGACCTTTGTCCAGTATCCTGAAAGATGAGAGTCCGCTTAAGGGAAAAACCGGTGATGTATTATACTCTGGATTCGGTGAACCGTTCCAGCAACTGTCTCGCTGTTTCCTGTGCTGCAGGTGTAACTTCACGCAGGACAACCCCTTCATGGGGCTGGCCGTAGAGTATGATCGTCCCGAGAGGCGCGGCGATTACCATCGGTATCACAGCAAGATCCTCTTCACCCTCTACGATGATCGTGACCGGTGGATGGTCAACGGCATGTCTGATCGCATCGATCAGGCTTTCGGTCAGTGAACCGGCCGGGTTTTTTACCCGTATGCACTCCCCGGACATTACCGGCATCCTGCTACAGGGTGATCGCATTGTATATCCATCAACGACGGCGACGGCCGGTATGATGCCTGTTTTCTGGAGATTGTGAGTGACGACATCCCCGACGGTATATACGGTGCTGCGGGAGAGCCGGGGGAGGATCTCCCTGATATCCCGATGTAACTCGCCAAAGGGTTCCTTGAAGAGCTGCCGGTGCTCTTCCGGGAGGGTGAACATCAGCGGACCTTCAGCGCGTAGCGGCCCGGTAACTTGATGTTCATCCGTTTTGCCACTTCTGAATTTTCCGGATCGATGATGACCAGGTATCCGGACCAGTCTTCGCTCAGGTTCGATGTCCCACAGATTACGCAGCTCTCGCCGTCGACAACCCGGTGGCAGTCACGGCACACCTTGCCCTGTTTCTTCTTATTCGCCGGAGGCATGCTCCTTCCTCTTGCCCTTTGCCTTCTCGGGTGCCCGCTCCTTTGCTGCACCTGCCGGTTGTCCCGCTTTCTCTTTCTCCTTGTTCATTTCTTCTTCGAGCCAGAGGGCCGTTCCGAGACCAGCCTGACGCATTGTAAGCCCTATCTTGCTGTCACGGGGCTCACGCTCGTTCAGGGATAATGTCACTACACGGACCCGGACGACGTCGCCTACTCCGATGAAGCGTTTGGATTCCTGGCAGATGAGCCGGGCATTCTTCTCATCGTAGTTGATGTATTCATCCGATATCTGACTCACGTGCAGCATCGCATCGATGGGGCCGAGGCTCACGAACGCACCGAAACTTGTCGTTTCCACGACTACACCCTCGATTACTTCCTGGAGGGCAAGCCGGAGCACCAATGCTTCGAACTTTACATCATAATAGACTCCGCCATCACCGGGAACGAGCTCGCCTTCGCCAACGTCCTGTACTTTCGTGACACAGATAAAAATCCCGATCTCCTTGTCAATGCTTCCTTCAAGCTGTTCCTGAAGGACATCGAGGATCACTTTCTCAAGTTTCTCGCCCAGCCGCTGGGGGGGCACCCGTACCTTGTCCTCAAGCATCAGTTTATGATACATTCTTCACCTCATCTCCGCAATAGTTCCAGTTTTTTCTGTTTTCTCATGGATATTACCCCGATACCGTGTGCAAACAACTCGTCCCTTACACAACGATCATTCGTTACCACCATGCAGCCGTGTTGCACCGCATAATCGATTACCTGAGCATCGACTGACCCAATCGATACATCCCCGCTCTCCGCAATCGTACACTTCTCTCCAAGGGTCAGGCCCAGGCGGGCTGCAGCCCCATGGCGCCCCTTTGCCCGGGTGAGACACTCAAGCTCGCGCATCACTGATGAGAGTACGATGGGTTCGAACCCCCCAAGAATGTTCCGGAGCTCATCGAAGAGATCGATCTGGAACTGCGCGGGCATCATCAGTGCATTGGCATCTAGGAGAACCTTCACTCTCCCAGTACACCCATCCCGATCAAGCGCCAGCGTGCTCCCACCTGTCGGCTGATGGCTATCCTTGAGCCGAGTTCTGCACATACGGGTCGTTTCAGCTGAATTTCCACGCTGTCTTTCTTGGTGTTCGTTACAACGCCCACCGTGACAGCGGTACCTACCGAAAGCATCAATGGTTCGGAATGTTTCAGTGGTTCGATAACGAGTTCGTTCGTAGCCCCTACAACGCGCTCCATCAGAGTTACCCGGCACCGGATCTTGTCCCATACCGGAGGAAGTTTTCCCTCGTGACCCAGCACCTGGCCGGCAAGCGCATCACTTTTCGTGAGTGCGGGATCGAGTTTTGTTCCAACCCCGAGTAACCCACCGGGTGTTGCCACTTCAACGATCTTGGATCCAGCACTGATTGATGTGACTGTCGTGATTATGGGGATCCATTTGATCCTGTTCTCGACCTGTGTCTGCCTGCCCGGACGGATCTCGATCTTATCATCTGCGTGGAGGATGCCCCGAATAAGAGACCCCCCGACGACACCGCCTTTCACGTCCTTCCAATTGCAGCCCGGTTTGTTCACATCGAATGAGCGGGCGATCAGCATGACCGGCTCGGCATTGGGATCCCGTTCGGGTTCAGGGATCACATCATCCAGCGCCTGCACGAGTGCGCCCATATTAATCCCCTTCTGGGATGACACCGGGATGATGGGAGCATTTTCAGCGATCGTCCCTTTGACGAATGCCTTAATCTCGAGATAGTTATCCATCGCCTCTTTCTGGCTGATCACATCGATCTTGCTCTGGACGATGACAATTTTTTTGATGCCTACGAGTTCCAGCGCCATCAGATGCTCTTTTGTTTGCGGCTGGGGACATTTCTCGCTTGCAGCTATGACAAGCATTGCCCCATCCATCAGCGCAGAACCCGAGAGCATTGTTGCCATGAGGGTCTCGTGTCCCGGCGCGTCGACAAAAGAGACGGAGCGAAACGGCGTTCCTTTTCCTCCACAGACAGGGCATTCGGGACTTGTGGAAAACGCTTCAGTGCCTTCACACCTGTCGCACCGGTAAAAGGTAGCATCGGCGTACCCGAGACGGATGGAGATGCCCCTCTTTACCTCCTCGCTGTGCCGGTCTGTCCATGTCCCGGTGAGCGCATTGACGAGCGTGGTCTTGCCATGGTCGACATGGCCCACAACCCCGATATTGACACTGGGAACTATCACATCGTGCAAATGAAATCGAACCTCCCTATTGTATTTATAACGATCCTACTTATACATAACCAGTAAAGCCAAAAACCGTCGAAGGTAGGCTGTTTTTGCGGTTTTGTCATGGTTTTTGCGCAATTGGATAGATCTCTGAGTCTTTTAATTCTTGAAGTCCGGTGATATTCTGAATAATGGGCCGGGCTGAGAATGCATTCTCTTCAGCGCGGCATTTTTTTCAACCACCGGAGATGCGTGATGCAAAGAATATATCAGATATATTTCCGGGGGGTTTAACCTCCCCCCTCACAGCTCTGATCGATATTCTTCAGTGCCTCCTGCAGCTCACTGCCTGCGGCAAATTCACGTTCACGGGCAATGACTTGTTTTGCATCCTCAACAAGGGTAGTTGAGGGTTTAACATTCCCGGTTGCCGGGATCAAGTGATCAATCCGATACAGGAGATTTGTTGTATCCAGTTCAGCAAAGGTGACCCCCTTGACATTTTCAACCCGCAGGATTTTACCAGTCGTTCCGGTTCTCGGGTACCGCACACGCATGCCGAGGGTAATCTCTTCCGCTAACATACGCTTGAATGATGCATGTCTGGTGATATAAGTTTTTTCACATCTTTTATGTGAGAATCCGGGAAAAATCCAAAATCGTTACCAGATCTGCGGAATTACCGAATGAATTCTGAAAAAAATGAAAGGATTATTGAATGGTCAGACCCTGCATGACAGCGGATTCCGGAACATCGAATTCATTGCTAGTACCGACAATTTTGTATTTCCCGGTGGTTTTTACATCGTATGGACTATCTGTTGTAGAATAAGGCACGATAAATTCCCCATTCACACTTGCCTGGCGGTACATAAACGCCCGTCCGGTATTGCTGACCACAGGGACCTCGATGATACCCTCCCCTTTGATATGTGCCCCTTTGACGTACTCGAAAGTCTTGACATATTTGAGGTCAGCCGTATCCGAATTGAATACATTGGTCGGGGACTCGTGGACGAGCCGGTAGTGCTGGAGCGCCGGGACCGTTTCGATCGGGGCGATAACACTCGGACTGTATACCGCTGCGTGATATCCAGATGCAGCATTCGCGTTGTACTGGGCAGCTTTCTGCGTGGCCTCGGAGAGATTCATGGCCGTACCCTCTGTTATCACGGGTAAACTGATCTTGGTAACTTCAGGATCGGCATATACGATATAATAGACCGTATTCGGAGAGGTCATGGACCCATCGAAGTTATGGAGCCGGGATATCATCGTCATGTAATAGGGTTGTTTATTGAGGATCACCTGACTCAGTGCGTTATTCTCTCCGGGCAGGAACATGGAATCATAGTAAGGACCTGTCGCTTCCGTCGCATTGAACCATGTTGACATCGCCCAGAATTTTCCCTGATCCATTTCGATATCCGTGACAATGTAGCGGGTGCCATCGGTATCAAGAATGGCATTTGCGATATCCTCTGATGTGGCCATGAAGTATGCTGCGGATCCGGTACTCCCGGCAACCCCTTGCTGGAAAGGATTTGCATTGGGAATACGCTTCCCGATTGTGGTTATGAGATGACCATAATCCCACCAGGACATCACTCCGTATGATTCCTTGGGATACTGGAATGTGTCTTTGTTATAGAGTGCGTAATAATTGACACCTGTTGCCGGGGTATTGTTCTGCATCCACTCCATTGACTCCTTCCAGTCCGGATTAATACGCGTCGGGCTGCCGGCGGCATTGGTATAACTGAACGTCACCGAAGTATAAGCAAAAAGGATACTTAACCCGATGATGACGACGGTTGCAGCCACGTAAACATATGCTGTTCCGATACTGACTGCCGGTCCTTTCGAGGCTTTTTTCTGCTTTTTCCCTTTTGCTGGAATCTCCCGGGGATCTGATTTTGAAACGTTACCTGGAATGACCGGGGTTGTTATCCTGGTAAACAACGGATGGATCCGGGACCAGCTGTGGTTCAGGACAAAACTGACAACAACTGCGGAGAGTAATGCGACATTGATCGCCAGATAATATTCATATCGGATATGCTGCCATGTTGAAAATAAAACAACGATTGACCAGATGGTGGCGAAAACCTGTTCCGGACGCTCATTCCGGATATTATTGTACACCATCACGAGAATGCCACCCGCCATGAGGATAAGACCGTAGTTGAATGTCTGCCAGGCAAGATCCATGGCCCATCCCCGGGCTTCCTGAACAGTATTTGTTACTGCCGCCTGTCCGAAAAAAGAGAACATATCATAGACCAGAAGTGTATACAGTTGCTGGCTCACGACATAGAGAAATACAGCAAAGAGTAACGCGGATCCGGCAATAATCGCAGGATAATAATATCTCTTTTTACCCTGAAGGTAACGCTGGATTATGTAAAGAAAAATAGTTCCTCCGATCATGCCAAGGTCGGCATAAATATGCCCGATGGAATATGTTGAAAGATCGATACCCTGATTTTTCAGGCCAAAAGCAAGAATCCCAATAATAGCGATGATAAATATTGTCCCATTAAGAACAAGGAGATATTCACTTGTTTTGCCACGCCACGTGTCAATAATGAACTGGATGACCGTGAAAATCCCCGCGATCATGGCAAACAATATTATCGTCGGCATCGTGAAAAGGCCAAAGAGATACGCAATCCCTGCAAGGAAAGCTATCAGGAATGTGGTTTTGAACGTGCTAAACGTTTTCAAATCGATCTTTGTGTCCTTCTCGGACAGGACTGCATACATGTAGAACAGGCAGAATATCGTGGAAAAAAGGACTTCTGCAATGTGGTGATCCATGTATCCATACATCGATCGGTAAAAAAATTGGCCGGTGACGACTGCGGTGAAGCCTGATGCGAGCAGGCCTGTTTTCCAGTCCCCGCAGACTTTACCGACAAAATACATGATGGCAACTACTGCTGCCCCCATAAGGGGTGGAATTAAAAGGCCGACACTGATTATCTCGGGACGTGTTGTTGCTCCGGTAATGAGGCACCCGATTGCGATAATTATCGGAAACAGCGGTCCCCAGTAAATGTTCGAACCTGTGGGGTACAGGGTCATCGGGTCGTACCATCCGTATTGAAGGTGATTTGAAAGTAAAAATTCAACCTGGCGGAGATTATAAAGCGGATCGTCGCTCGCAACCATGGACAGGATATCGGTATTTCCCATGTTAAACATGGGCAGGAGACGGAGCCAGAGGGCGAAGAGCGAAAATATTGTAACAAGAGCGATGACCAGCCAGGTCATTCGGTTTTTCAGATCGAGAGATATCATGAAATCAACCTATCTTCTGTATTGGTTTCGACTGAGACCATTAATAAATTTGGATGAACACATCAGATGACACTTCGAAGAATCGCCTCGAATTGCTTGGATTTCTCCTTCCAGCTGGTCTTTTCCAAATCCATAGAATAAGTTACCGGCTTTTCCATCAATTCTTTTATCAGTCCTGTAAATTCGTCACGGGTCCGGTAAACCCGCAGGTAAGGGCCTCCTGTTTTTTCAACATCCGGCATGGGACGCATGATAATCGGCTTCCCGCAGGCAGTATATTCAAAAAATTTATTGGGGAGGGCGATGTCGCCCCATTGGGGGGGAGAAAGCGGAATGGTACAGGCATCCATACAGGCGATGTATTTTGGCAACTCGTGATAGGGCTTTGTTCCCGTGAAAATGACATGATCCGATATACCAAGATCGCGAACCAGTGATGCAAGTTCCTGCTGAAAATCAGTGAAAAGTGATCCCCCGACAATCAGCAGTTTTGTATTCCGATGATATTTGATGAGGGCCGGGAGTGCCCGGATCATTTCATCAATCGCGTACCATCGTTCGACACTGCCCGAGAAACCGATGACAAAATCATCCTCACCAATACAAAGTTCTCTTCTCGCAGCACTCCCGTCCATGGGTTTAAAAATATCCGTATCAACGCCATTGGTGATAAGATCTGCAGAAAAACCCAAACCGGCGAGTTTTACTACCAGCGATGGGGAAACGGTGGTAATTTTATCACTATTGGATAAGTTGTACCTGGTAATGGCCCAGACGCCCTTGCGCACTGTGTCCTGCAGGACTCGGTTCTTGAAATACGCGGCAGCGGAGTCCGGGAACCAGTCCTTGAGGTCGAATATGACCGGTATATGATATTTTTTCGCCGCATGGATAACGGCAGTTCCGGCAAGCACGTGTGCAGCAACGATTGCATCGTATTTTCCCTCCCGCACAATCTTGTCAAAAATATAGTAGTGATACGGGGAATTGATCGTGTAGTGCAGCAGGGGACTTTTCAGTGGGAAGAGTGTCGTCTCTTCCACGATCAACCGGGTGGGACGGGATGTTCCCCTGCTGACGTGAAAGTGTGCTACGTGCACTTCATGCCGCTGTGCCAGATCCTCAAAGATGTAGTGGTGCCGTGACGGGATCGGGTGATGGACGTAATCTTGGGTGGAAACGAGGAGGATCTTCATATGCCCTGAATAATTTTTTTCTTTGATCCTGAATCACATTCAGTGAGTTTTATTATTCATCTGAACTCATACCGCTGGGAAGAGGTTTTATCCTTGCCGGCGATCCGATTGCAAGCATATAGTCAGGAACATCGCCGGTTACGATCGCACCCGCTGCAATGAGCGAACCCTCTCCAATGCAGACCCCCGGAAGCAATGTGGTATTTGCGCCTATTGCTGCGCCGTCCCCGATGACTGGTCCGCGGAGCCCTCCTATCCTGTGGGGAGGGTACCGGTCATTCGTCAGCACGGCATTCGGACCGATAAATACACGGTTTCCGATTCTCGTGTCTGTCGGAATATAAACCATGCTCTGCAGGCTGACATCATTTCCGATATTCGAATGACCTTCAATGATCGTTCCTGTTCCGACGGCGACCCGGTCGCCAATCCTTGTTTTTTCACGGATCATGACGTTGTGTCCCGTCTGGAAGTCATCTCCGATGATGACATCACAGTACAGGACCGTTCCTGACCTGATTGTTGCATTTTTTCCGATAGTTGTCCCTGCAAAACCTGTTTTGGATATGTTCTCCCGCGAAGGAAAACCAAGTGTTACCGGTTCGAAAATCCGGGCATCCGGACCAAGTGAATTCAACCCGTATTCAATCATTCAACCGTCACACTCTTTGCAAGATTTCTGGGTTTGTCAATATCCCTTCCCAACACATCTGCCGTATGATATGCGAGAAGCTGGAGCACTACAATGGTAGTCAGAACCTGAACGAAAAGGCCTGTCCGTGGAAGCGGGATGAAGCAATCGACAACATCCGACAGTTCCTCATCTCCTTCACAACCTAAAGCAATTACCGGAGCCCCCCGCGCTTTCATCTCCTTGATATTGGAGATCATCACGTCATGTGTTTCGCCGGCCATACAGATGGCGATTACCGGGGTTTTCTGGGAGAGGAGGGCAAAGGGTCCGTGCTTGAGTTCCCCGGCAGCATATCCTTCTGCATGGATATAGGAAATCTCCTTCATTTTCAGAGCACCTTCGAGGGAAACCGCATAGAACGGTCCACGGCCTACATAAAAAATACTCTGGGCATCCTTGCAGAGATTTACGCTCTCCGTAAGATCCATCAGCAGTACTTCCTCAATTGCCTTATGGGCATGCGAAAGGATTTCATCAGCATTCCCGCTGCACAGGTTGCTTATGATTTGCATGAGCACTGCAAGCTGAGCTATGAAAGATTTGGTTGCAGCGACACTGATCTCCGGGCCATCACGCATAAAAAGGGTTGTATCGGAAATCCTTGTGACGGTACTTCCGAGTACATTAGTCACGGCAAGGGTTCTGCAGTTATGTGCTTTTGCCTGTTTAAGTGCGGTGAGGGTGTCTGCTGTCTCACCGGATTGGGTAATCCCGATGACGAGACCGGTAACCGGCGGAGGATAATATCTGAATTCGGATGCAAATTCCAGACGAGCAGGGATCCCGCAGGACTCCTCAATAAGATACTTGAAGATCAGGCCTGCGTTATAGGATGATCCGCATGCAATAATCGTTATAGCGTCAGGACGGTTGGAGTATTGTGGGAGGATACCGGGGTTCATGGAACGGATGGTATTATAGAACGCCTGGGGTTGCTCATAAATCTCTTTAAGCATATAGTGTGCAAAACCGCCTTTTTTTACGTCATCAACAGACCAGTCGATAAGTTCAACGGGACGTGCAACTTTCCTGCCATCACTGAAGATATCCACCGTTGCGCCTGTAATGGATACAACATCCCCGTCTTCGAGAAAAACTGCCCGTTCCGTGTGTTCGAGAATAGGTGTCATATCCGATGCAACAAAGTTTTCACCGTCTCCCAAACCGACAACAAGCGGGCTTGCACGGCGGGCTGCTATGATCCGATCCTCACCTGCAGCGATTACAAGTATGGCAAATGAGCCTTTAAGTCTGGGTATTACACCCTGAACTGCAGCCAGAAGATCTTTATTCTTTGCATATTCCTCTTCAATAAGGTGGACGATGACCTCGGTATCGGTATCTGAACGGAATGCATGCCCACGGGCTGTAAGTTCATGCCTCAATCCCGCATAGTTCTCGATGATCCCGTTATGTACTAGAGCAATCTTCCCCGTACAGTCAGTATGGGGATGAGCATTGACATCATTGGGTATACCATGGGTTGCCCATCGTGTATGTCCGATACCGATCTTACCTTTCAGAAGACCTGCAGCACTGGAATTATCGGATATCCGGCCCTGGTATTTTGCAAGAGTAATCCGCTCACCCGTTATAGCGACACCAAAAGAGTCGTAACCCCGGTATTCGAGTTTTTTCAGTCCTTCCACGATAAGGGGGGCAGCTTCTCTTCTGCCGACATATCCTACAACTCCACACACGTTACATCACCATGGAATTGTCCTGAATATACCTTGATGACAGGTTTGTGTGACCTTCAATGGTTACATTGTTCCCGATAACCGAGTTTTTATAGACCGTAAAAGGTCCGCTTGCGACCGTATCTCCGAGAATTGCCCCGAATTCAGATCGTGTCGCGATACCCTCTATTTCCAGAAGTCCTGATTGTGTCCATGTGGATGTATGATCGGCAAGTATACAGCGTTCTCCGGTAACGGTATCAACGATCCGTGAATGGGATCCCAGTGAGGTATCATCCATGATGACGGCATTCTCAATATAACTGAATGGCTCGATCGTTGCACGCGCACCAATACTGGTATTGGGCATAATGCAGCAGCCCGGCCCGATCGTGCAATCGTTCCCGATGACAACCGGACCGG
>Ga0265316_10002143_pt1 | contig 20753 bp, 15 predicted proteins | sample 4522metaG_FD_202092 | JGI IMG/M metagenome (GOLD analysis project Ga0265316, IMG submission 202092) | Rhizosphere microbial communities from Carex aquatilis grown in University of Washington, Seatle, WA, United States - 4-5-22 metaG | ecosystem: Host-associated > Plants > Roots > Rhizosphere >... | reverse complement strand
AGGCATTCTATCTAGCATTTGTAATGCATATAATTGAGAGTACTCTTTTGCATTCGTTCAAAGTATTCTTGTTTATATCCAGACATTGTTTTAGTAATTCTATATAATCTGTAACGTAAATGGGTGATAAATTTAGAGAATTAAAAGAGGAAATTGAAAATATCTATAACAAAGAAAGTTATTTTTATTCTGCTTATATTTTTAATAAACTAAAAAACCAAAACACACTCAAATTAATAAATGAAATTATTAATAAATCTCATAAAACGCCGGTTGAGGTTATTATAATTCTTTTAGCCACAATTAAGTATATTCAAAATGACATTAAAGCTCTTTTAAAACTGGAAGAAACCAATTCTTTCGATAGTTTTATTATCGAAAATTACAAGAATATCTTGAATATTTGTATTAATCGAAAAGTACAGGCAAACATACCAGAAAGAGGCCTTCCCATTATAGAAATTATTGGTCGCAAATTATTAAATCAATCTATTTGTATCATTGAATTGGGTGCATCTTATGGCCTAATTGGAAGGTGTTTGTTGAACACTAGCAGTATGTTGGACAATAGACAATTGTATTTTCATCCTGACCAAAAATTCCCGGATAATCAAACTAAAATTAATTATTATTTGGGAATTGACATAGAGCCTGTTGAAAAAGAATGGCTAATAGCCGGACTCTATAATCCTGATGATGCAACAAGATTGAAAAATTATATTAATGAAATCAAAAAAGATAATAATTTCGAATTATTACTTGCTTCTGCTATTGGTTTTTCCAAATTGCCCCAAGTGCAAAAGCTGGTAAGCATGAATTACAAACTTGTTATAGTGACTTCTTTTATGCTTTATCAATTTAATGAAGAACAAAAACGGATTCTAACGAATGAAATTAATGAATTTACAAGTACTTATAACGGACATTGGATAAGCCAGGAAGTGGATTTATCAAACAAAAAATTGGGCATTCAATACTATATAGAATTTGACGGCAATAAAATTATTAATTTAGAAGATGATATGTGCAGAAATTGGAAATGGCTTTAATATGAAACTAATTTTTCATGTTTATTTGGATAAAAATTGAATTATTATTTTTAGTTTCAAATAACAATAAAATTACTGGGTATTTATTCAAAAGTTATTAGAATATTTTTTCTTTGAAAGAACATTAAATAATACCGTTTTTTATTTTAAATGCTAAAATTCAGGTTATTATGTATAAAAATAGACAGTTTATTGCAGTCTTAATATTTTTATCATGTATTGTTTTTAGCGTTCAAGCCCAGGAAAATGATACTACAATGGCCAGGATATACGCAATGTCTCTGGAGGAACTGATGAACACTAGAGTTGCTATTGCAACAAAATCAGATCAACCTATAAGTGAAACACCATCTATTGTATCGGTAATTACTTCAGATGATATTAAAAAAATGGGCGCCAGGGAATTAGCGGATGTATTGCAAACTATTCCGGGATTTGAATTACTTAAAAAATTTGACGGGGAATATGGAGTTGGAATTAGAGGAGTAAAAGATACCAGATGTACTTCCGAATTATTAATCATGGTCGATGGAATTCCTTACAATCAGATATTATATGGTTATTCGATTTGTTTTGGATATGATATTAATCTGGATGCAGTAGAAAGAATTGAAATAATTCGTGGACCAGGTTCTGCTTTATATGGAAGAAATGCTTTTAGCGGGGTAGTAAATATTATAACAAAAACTGCCAAAACTGGTGATAAAATTATGTTTAAAGGTTCTGTTGGGAATTTTAATACAAAATCCTTATCGGGTTTCTATGAATTTAATAAAGAAAAAATTAATGCTTCAATTGCATTAAGAAAAATATATACTGATGGTACAGATAGTAAATATGAAGACGGGTATGGAGGCAAGGCATTATGGAGTATTTTTCATGATAATTCCTCAATAAATGCTAACATAGGAATCGGTAAATTTTCAATTTCCGGTTCCTATTATTATTTAAATGATGGTGGGTTTGTAAATGTTTTGGATGTTAAAGAAAAAAGGGGTTATTATTCTTTATCATATAACGATATAATAAATCCTAAAATTTCATTTACTGCAAAAATACTTGGACATTTCATAAATCATATTGAAAATTACGAACAATTAAAGCCAGGGGTTGATACTACTCATCCATTAGGCATATATTACAGACCGCAGGGTAGAGAGTATTCATATAGCGCAGAAGCTGAATTAAAATATAAAGTATTTTATAATAATGATTTCTTGTTGGGTTTGCAAACTGAATTTTATGGAGTTAATAATGTAATTATAACAACAAATTATGACTTTGCTGATGGCTCTGCAATTCCTGGAATAGGCGCGAATAATCAAATACTTTATACATCCGGATGGTTTACAAATAATGGTCATGATTTTAACAATACAGCTGTTTTATTTCAGGATATATATTATCCTTTAAAAAACCTTGGAATAACTATCGGAGGCAGGTATGACTTCGATAGCCAAATTGGAGGTGTATTTAACCCTCGAATTGGCATATTTATTGAACCTTTTCATAATACATCATTTAAGCTTTTATATGGACAGGCTTACAGAGCTCCCGCGCCTACTGAACAATATGGTACACTTGGTTTTGCAGTCGGAAATGCAAATTTAATACCGGAAAGGATAAAAACGTTTGAATTGGCAGTTAGTTATAGGACAGATGTCATGACAAATTCAATAGGCATTTTCAGAAACAATCTCACTGATATGATTTATGCAGAATCAAAAACTGAAGTTGACCCAACAAATGTTTACAAAAATATAGGAAAAAATACTTCCACAGGTATTGAATATGAAACCAAATTGATTTTAGGCAAAGGTTTTTCATCATATTTAAATTATTCATATACAGTCTCGGAAAATACTGATAATATTTTTGGAAAAGACACGATTTACAATGAAGCAGATGTTGCTCCTCATAAAATAAATTTAGGATTAAATTATTCATTTCTGAAATATTATAATGTAAACTTAAATATGTATTACAGGAGTAAAATGGGAAAATTTCAGGCACCCGATAGTACTGGAAAGCTTTTAGATGTTCAGGATAATATTGGGAATTTTGCTGTTATAAATTCAACACTTCAAATTATAAATTCAATCAAAAATATTAGTTTCAGCCTTTCAGTATATAATTTATTAAACGCAAAATATTACTCACAGGAAAACCAATATTTACAAACACCGCCCCAACCTGGCAGGCAATTTATTGTAAATCTGGAATATTCTTTTAAGTAATAATAGTTATGAAGTGTTGTTTTGTTCTAATTGTTGCAATTGCTTTAGATACTTTTTAAAATAAAGAATTTTTAATATTTTACAATAAAATTAGCAATCATTATATATTTTAGTAAACGATTTATTTATACTTTTTAATTTTAATGCTCCCTTGAATTATCCTTTTTACTCTTCTATTAAAATACTTGGCATTTTAGGAACTGATATACTAAGTTTACATAAATTCTAAATTGCAGGAGATTCAAAAATGACGCTACCTCAGGAAATTTACAATAATACAGATGCGATTATTCTGTCCCATGGATATGTTGGAGAAATATTAGGCAAAACCATTCATGGTATTTTGATGCACAGTAAAGTATTTAAAATAGTTGCATTAATAGATAGAACAAAAGCTGGTCAGGATACCCGTCAGATATGTCAGGGAGTTACAAGGCAGGTGCCAATTTATAAAAACATTAGTTTGGGGCTAATTCATAAACCTAAGGTTATGATACTAATTGGGGACCCATCTGAAAACAACCTTACTGAAATTAAGGAATGTATTTGCAGCGGCTTGGATATCATTAATTCTTCATTCCTTTTCTTAAATGATTTTCCAGAACTAAAAAAACTTGCTGAAGAGCATAATGTAAGGTTATTAGATTTGCGAAATGTAAAAAGAATTTGGAAATTGGCTGATGGCAGCATTCTGAATATTAAAGCAAAAGTTGTTTATGTTACAGGCACTGATTGTGGATTAGGCAAGCGTACAGCTGCTTTTGAATTAACACTGGAAGCTAAAAAAAGAGGTATAAATGCAGCTTTTGCCGCAACTGGTCAAACTGGTTTGATGATTGGGTGCGAAGGAGGAATTGTATTTGATGCAATTTCAACCAACTTTTCTGCTGGAGCCGTAGAGCAACTTGTTGTAGATTTGGATAAAAAAGGTTATGAATTAATTTTTCTGGAAGGTCAAGCTTCATTATTGCATTATGGAGGTTCAACTGTTCTGACTTTACTTCATGCAAGTAATCCCCATGCAATTGTTCTTGTTCATGATCCTTCTCGTAAATTTCATGCGGCCTATGGAAACTCACCTGTTTTTGAAATGTGCGATCTTCAAAGAGAAATAGATCTAATAGAAAGCTTGTATCTGCCAGGAGGAAATAAATATAAAGTCGTAGCTGTACCAACAATTGGCAAAAATAATATAGAAATGGTAAAAAAGCTGACAAATTTATCTGTTGAAGATGTCAGAAACACAGAAGGTCCGGCGATAATTCTAGATGCTGTTCTGGATCATTTAGAGAAAACATACAACTGGAAACCAGTAAACTCTATTTTCACTTCATAAATAAATATTTGTTATGGATATAGTTTTTAAAGAGCTGGATTCATTTAAACAATTTGAAGAAATAGCTGAATTACAGGAAAAAATATGGAATTTATCCGAAAGGGATAAAATTTCAACTATTACTTTAAAGGCCCTGACAATGAAATATCCTGTCATGGGTTTAATTTTAGGAGCATATCATCATTCTGAAATGATAGGATTTGTAATTTGTCTGCCAACTCGAGAAGCAAATACAATGTATGGTCTCATTATGGGGATTTTACCTGAATATCAGAATTCAGACATAGGAAATCAACTTGGATTAAAAATACTTGAAATCGGGACAAATGCAGATATAGCTAAAATAATATGGACCTTTGAACCACTCGAAAGTGCTCTGGGTCACTTGTATTTAAATAAATGGGGTGCAATTGTGGTTAGGTACGAAAAAGACTATTATCAACTTAAAAATGAATTTAATAAAGATTTTCCACTTGACAGGTTTATTGTCGATTGTAATCTTCAAAGTCCCAGAGTAATTGAGAAAATCAAAAAAAAGACTGAACTGCGCCCTCTGGCAGAGGCCTTGAAGGAATTTCCTCTAGCTAAATCAAATTTCTTTCCTAATGAAAAAGGTGTTTTGGTCAAGGTTCCTTCAAATTTTGATAAACTTAAGAACGAAGACTTTAAAGAAGCTCTTGAATGCAGAAAAGTTACCAGAACAATTTTTGAAGAATATATTAATAAGCGAACGTATTTTATTGCCGAGTTGATAACAGAAGAATTGAAAGGTGAGAGACAAAATTACTATTTATTAGAAAAGAGAAGCTATATTTAAAGAATAAATAGGTCGAATATGCTGGTAAAAACAATCAAATCATTCAACCAGATCACTAGGCATGCATTATTAGAAAAAGTTGAAGGTTATGTAAGTAAAAATAAATCTTTGGAAGAAGAAATTGTGCGCTTAAAAAAGAAATTTAATCTTCAAAAGATTTATCGTTTCGACCTAGGCGAAAATGTTGATGGCTTCTCACCTTTGATAAATGATTTTCTAGAAAATTTATATAAAAACGAAATTCTTTTTTCCAAATTACATGAATATCCGGATATTGCCCATCTTAGTTTACGAAAAAGATTAGGAGCAATATTTAATATCCCCAGGCAAAATTTTGTAATTAGTGCAGGCCTGGATTCTATTCTTGACCTTGTAACCCGTGTATTTTTTGAATATAAAGATATCTTTTTAATGCCTGTCCCTGGTTTTTTCTTATTTGAAAGCTATTCTGAAAGGATGGGAGCAACTCCAATATTTCTTCAATTAAGTGAAGAAGATGATTTTACCTGGACAGAAAAAACCATCGAAAAGTTCAAAGATTTGATTTCGAAATTCAGACCAAAAATAATTTGGATTTCTAACCCAAACAACCCTACAGGTCAGATAATATCTGAAAAATTATTACTTGAGATTATCGAACTGGCCTATTCCTATAATGTATATGTTGTTGTAGATGAAGCCTACCAGGAGTTTATTGGTGGACCCAAAGATTCCGCTGCCAAGTATACCGGCAAATTCAATAATCTTTTGGTAATGAAAACATTCTCAAAAGCCCTTGGTCTTGCTGGCATTAGGTTAGGGTATTTGATATGCTCAAATAGGGAAATAATTGAGGCACTTTTGCTTCATCGTCATCATTTTCCAATTACACAATTATCACTTAATATTGCCAGAATAGCTACAAAAGATACGCAATTTATTACAACCACGCAGAAAAATACAGAGAAAAGAAGAGCAATTCTTTTTAAGAATTTAGATACTTTACAAACATTTAAATACATACCTTCAAAAACAAATATTTTTATGTTGAAGAACAAATTGTTATCCGCAACCGAACTCGATAAAAAATTAAAACAATTTGGAATAATAACTTCATACCTGAATATTACAGGGATTCTTCAGAATATTTATATTAGAATTACTATTAGAAATGAAGAAGATAATTTGTACTTATTTAATGCCTGTAAAAAAATAAATGACGGTTTACAGGCACTTTCCTGAGAATTTATATATTTTTATAACTAATTGAGACTAAATTATGCCTTCAGTTGTAAGAATATATTTAAGTCGTTTTTTCATTCTTACTGCTATACTATTGTTTTCAAATTCTTATTTTTCTTCTGCTCAAAAACTCACGGATAACCAGATAAAAGCTGGAATAATATACAGCTTTCTTAAATATGTTTTTTGGGAAAATGAAGCCCAAATAGACACATTTAAGATTGGAATTTATGGGGATGATCAACCTCTTGTGGAAGTAATAAAAAGTATGGAAAAAGAACAGGTTAAAAACAAACCTATTAAAGTATACACTTTTAATTCGATAAGTGAGATAATTTATACCCAAATGCTGATTATTACCAATAATAAGAACTATCTGGTTAAGAACATTTTTGATTTAATTAAAACGCAGAACACACTTTTAATCACGGATCGATATGAATTTCAAAGGTTCATAATGATAAACTTCGTTTATAATGATAATGCGAAAATTCAATTTGAAATAAATTCAAAAAATCTAGAAGATGCTAAATTAACAACGTCTCCAAAACTCATCCTTTTAGGTGGTAGTGAAATTGATGTGCGAAAATTATATCTCGAATCGGAGAAATCTTTAAAATCAGAAAAAGAAAAATCAGAATCAATTGAAAAAGAGCTTACTCTGAAAAAGAATGAGATTCAATCCATGAACACAAAATTATTTCAACTCTTTCAGGAAATTCAGGATAATAAAAAGGAAATTGACACATTACAAAACAGGATATCGCATCAAAAAAGCGAATTAAACAATCTACTTATTTCAACGAAAGAACAACAAAATAATTTAATCCTAAAATCTGTAATTCTTGATAAGCAGAAAAAAGCCATTCAAAATCAGGAAAAATTACTTAAAGAAAAACAACAGCTTATACTTGCAAAGCAAATAAAAATTGAAGATTACAGCAGGGTTTTAAACAATCAGAAGACAGAAATAACTAAAAAGCAGGCCCTAAATAAAGAATTGGAAAAATCCATTAAAGAAAAAAATACTCGTATAAGGACACAAATAAAATTTCTTTATTTATTAGTCACTTTAGTTGTAATGACAATAGCCTTAATTTTTGTAATTTATAGTAATTATACGTCAAAGCATAAGAAAAACCTGGAACTAGAACAAATGAATTATGAACTAAATAATAGCAAAAATGAAATAATATTCCAGGCTGAACAACTAGAACACAAAAATACAGAACTTGAAAAACTTTCGATAGTGGCTAGTGAAACAGACAATGCAGTAATGATTATGAACGAAAATTGGGAATTTGAATGGATAAATGACGGTTTTACAAGGCTCTACGGCTATACTTTGGAAGAATTTATAAATAAAAGAGGAAAAAGTTTATTGGACGCAAGCAGTTATAAAAACATAGAAAAGGTGCTGAACACTATAAATTCGGAAAAGAAAACCGTCACCTATGAATCTTCTAATTATAATGGTAAAGGGGATAAGATATGGATTTACACGACACTTACTCCAATACTCGACAAAAATAAAGAAATTAAAAAGTTAATTGCCATAGACAGCGAAATCACACAACTCAAAGAAGCAGAATTGGATATTATTAATAAAAATGAAAAAATTGAAAAACAGTCAAGCGAGCTTTTAAAGCAGGCGGAACATTTAATACAGCTTAATAGTGAATTAGAGGTTAAAAAAAATACACTTGAGGAAGCTCTTAATAAACTAAAAAATGCCCAGTCTCATTTAGTCGAATCCGAGAAAATGGTTATTCTTGGTCAATTGACCGCAGGAATTGCTCATGAAATTAACAATCCGATAAGTTTTATTAATACTGGTATTGAAGGATTGAAGATGGCATTTAATCAGCTTGTCGAAGTGCTAAACGAATATGAATTGATAACACCAAAAAACATAAAACAGAAGTTAGAAGAAATTAATGAGCTCAAGAATAACATAAATTATTCTACTCTTTTATCTGATATTCATGAATTAACCAAAGATATTAAAACGGGTATTTTTAGAACAATCGAAATTATTAAGGAGCTTCGTACATTTTCAAGGCTCGATGAAAGCGATTTAAAACTAATAGATCTGCATAAAAATATAGATTCAACATTGGTTATACTAAGAAATAAATACATTAATAAAATTGAAATTATTAAGGATTATGGAAAAATACCTATGATTGAATGCTATCCGGGTAAAATAAATCAGGTATTTTTAAATATTCTTGTTAATGCCATTCAAGCGATCAATGATGAAGGTAAAATATATATTAAAACCAGGCAAACTAAAAAAGATGGCCGGAAATTACTGGTTGTGTCAATTAAAGATACCGGGAAAGGGATGACAGATGAAGTAAAAAAGAAAATTTTCGAACCTTTTTATACAACAAAAGAAGCAGGCGAAGGAACCGGATTGGGCCTTTCTATTAGTGTAAGCATTATAGAGTCTCACAATGGAGCAATCGAAGTTGAAAGCAAGGTAGGAAAGGGATCAACTTTCTCAATTTATTTGCCCCAGGTTTTTCAGAAAAAAGAAAAAAAATCTTACAATGTCGAATTGGTAAAGGAATAAATACTGTTATTGAATATTTATGGAGTATATTGACGATGCAATATTGTACATTGATGATGAAGTCGAAAACCTAAGAGGTTTTCAATTCCTTTTTAAGAAAAACTATAATATTTATACGGCTGTTTCGGCTGAAGAAGGATTTACCATACTTAAAAAAAATAAAATTAAGCTGGTAATTGCCGATCAGCGTATGCCTAAAATGTCAGGAGTTGATTTTTTTGAAATAGCTTCAAAAATGTATCCTGACATAATTCGGATTATTCTTACTGGTTATAGTGATATAGAAGCCATAATTAAAGCAATAAATAAAGGAAAAATATTTAAATATGTAACCAAACCATGGGATAAAGATGAGTTAAAACTGATAATTGATAATGCTTTGTGGTCCTATAATATTGCTGCAGAAAACAAAAATTTAATCCTGAGTTTAAAAGAAGCAAATGCAAAACTTGAGGAAGCAAATCAAACACTTGAGAATAAAGTAAAAGATCGTACAAAAGAAATACTGAAACAAAAAAATGAGATTGTAAAGCAAAGGGATTTGGCAAAGTCTCAAAAAGATCAGATTACAATTCAAAATGAAGAACTCACCAAACATAGAAATAAATTAGAATTACTCGTTCAGGAAAGAACAATCGATCTGGTCATTGCTAAAGAAAAAGCTGAACAGTCAGACAAACTTAAGTCAGCTTTTCTGGCTAATTTTTCCCACGAAATCAGAACACCCATGAACGCAATTATGGGTTTTTCACAGCTCCTGGTCAATAGTAAAAGATCAGAAAATGAAAAAAGAGAATTTATAGACCTTATTCTGGTAAATAGCCAGCACCTTTTAAATCTGATTAACGAGATTATAGACATATCAAGAATTGAAGCGGGTGAGACCATTCTCGAATATCATCTCTGTGATTTAAACCAGTTGCTTTACGAATTACTTAATCAATATAACGAACATAAAAATTTGCTAAAAAAGACAAAAATTGCTCTTATATTAAATCCTGAAATAGAAAAGCACAACCTGAAAATAACTACAGATACTAATAAGCTGAAGCAAATAATTATTAATCTCTTAGAAAATGCTCTTAAATTTACAGAAGAAGGAAGTATTGAATTTGGTTATAAATTTATTGTAACTGATGAAGCTAAATCAGTTCTTTTTTATATCAAAGATACTGGAATAGGCATTGAACAAGAAGCTAAAAATTTTATATTTGAACGTTTTAGAAAGGTTGAAAACAACCTGGGAAAATTATACAGAGGAGCAGGTTTAGGGCTTGCTATTTCTAAGAAATTGGTCGAAATTTTAGGTGGACAAATTTGGGTAGAAAGTGAAATAAATATTGGTTCAACCTTTTATTTTACTCTACCTTATAAGGATAGTGACGAAATCATTGAAAAGGAAATTGATGTTGAATTCAAAAATAAGAAGATCGATTTTAATTGGAAGGATCGCTTAATTCTTGTTGCAGAAGATGAAATGATCAACTATAAATTCATTGAGAAAGTGCTAAAAAAAACCAAAACAAATTTATTATGGGCCAAAAATGGACTAGAAACCTTTGAAATGGTTCAACAAAACAAAAATATTGATCTTGTACTCATGGACATTAGAATGCCTTTAATGGATGGCTATGAAGCAACAAGGAAAATTAAAGAAATAAATAACAAAATACCCATAATTGCCCAGACAGCCTATGCACTCGACTATGAGAGAACCGAAATTTTAAGCGCCGGTTGCAATGATTATATATCAAAACCTTATACAATATATGAACTCTTAAACTTGATCAACAAATATTTAGATTAAATTATATAACCAAATTCTCCATGTAGTTAAAAATATTTAAATAGAGTTTCATTCTTATTGAAATCTTTCTTCATGTAAATTCTATTTTGTTTGTTTGAACATTTATTAAAATAATTTTCATTTTTTTATCTATCTTTAACCAGTATCGGTTAGCTTAATTTGTAACTAGCCGATTATATTTACGGATTGTGGCATTTTAATTGCATTAAAAATTTTAAGATGATTAAAAAAGTTATAGCACCCCTAATCATTGGACTATTATCTGCACTCTTGTTAATTTCTTTTATAAATTCATGCCGACATGAATCAATGATTGCTCAGATACCATTGATAAAATTTGACACTCAAATATTACCTATATTTCAAGATAATTGTTCCATAGCAGGCTGCCACGATGGGCTTCCCGGACATGCTAAACTTAATTTAACGGATTATAATCATATTTTTAAAGGAGTAGTTCCTGGTCAACCTTATTCTAGTCGGATTTATACTGCAATAATTGCCGTATATGGCAGAACAATGCCTCCAACAGGTCCTTTGAATGAGCCTCAAAGAGTACTGATTAAGGTATGGATAGAACAGGGTGCCAAAAATATAAGCGATACCAGCCACACAACTTCAGGTTGCGATTCAATTCATGTAACACTATCCGGTACTTTAAATAATATACTTAATACATATTGTCTAGCATGTCACAGCAACGTTAATGCACCTAATAGAGGTGCCAACATTAAGTTACAGGATTCGGTAGATATTGCAGCAAAGGCCAATAGGCTTGTAGGTTCTCTTCAACACAATACAGGATATTTTGCCATGCCCTTAGGTTTGCCAAAACTCAATCCCTGCCAAATAGCTCAATTTGCAGAATGGGTAAAAAAACTGGGTGTTGTGGATACAACAAAACCTCCTGTATTAGCAGGTTATGCATGTTTTACCAGAGATATATTACCTATTATCCAGAATAGTTGCTCTATGAGCAATACCAATTGCCATAATGGTTCCGGAGAAGAATCATTTCCTTTGCAAGATTATGACCAAATCCGTCAAATTGTTATACCTGGCCATCCTGATAATAGCAGCTTGTATGTAGTTATTACTAATCCATCAGAAAATTTTATGCCACCTTCACCTTATGCTCCATTACCCCAATCTAATATTGACAGTATTTATAGTTGGATAATGCATGGTGCTAAAAATGAAGCCTGTACTGAAATTTGTGATACAACTAAATTCACATTTAAGAATGATGTATCTCCGGTTATTATTGCAAATTGCAGAGGTTGCCATAGCGGTAGTTCCGCAAATAAAGGTATAAGACTTGAGGATTATGCCACCATTTATGCTGTAGCAACCAGTAATGGACAACTTGTTAAATCCATAACCGGAAATGGTTCTCTTTTAATGCCACCAGGAAATCAACTTTCCAGTTGCAATATCAGGGTAATAGAAAAATGGGTTCAGGCAGGTGCACCAAATAATAAATAAAAGAAAATCTCTAATTAATAAGCGATAACATATACAAAAATAACTACTAATTATTCAAGAAATGAAAAAGTGCATTCCAGTATTATTTATTTTCTTTCTTTTTGTTACTTCTTGTTATAATGACAGTGAAGAGGCGCTTTTCCCAAATATAAATAATACTTGTGATACCGTTAATATTACTTATAGTGTTACCATACAAACAATGTTGAATAATTACTGCATAGCTTGTCATAGTGGAGGTGGGACAACAGTTTTAGTGAATTATAATGATGTTTCCTTAAAGTCCGACAGAATAATAGGTGCAATAGAACACAAGAGCGGTTTTCTGCCAATGCCCTCGGGTGGTTTAATGCTTGATTCATGCCATATAAATCAATTTGTTAAATGGGTTGCATTAGGAAAACCCAATAATTAGTTAATAATCTAGTGATTCCTATATTTAGAACCTGAAAATATATATTTATGAAAATAATACAATACCTAACTCTGTTATCGTTTCTTATATTTTCATTTCACCTGCAGGCACAGGAGAATGCAGATAGCTTAGAGAATTTATTAAGTAGTGAAGTACCCCAGGAAATTAATTATACTTCGGCCACTTTTAAAGCTACCCGCATCATTAATGGGCAATCTATTGAACGTATGCCCCAGGGTCAACTCGATGTTCGTTTTCATCACAGATTTGGAGCTATTAACCAGGGAGCTTATGGCTTTTGGGGACTAGACATTGCCAATATTTTTTTAAGTCTAGAATATGGAATAACAAATTGGGTTATGGTTGGTGTTGGCAGAGCAAATTATGAAAAAGCTTATGACGGGTTCGTGAAATTCAGTTTGTTCAGACAATCTACCGGAATGAGAAATATGCCATTTAGTATCTCTTGGTTTAGTTCAATTGCCATACAAAGTCAAGATTTTCCGAATTTATCTTCAACCCAAAAAAACAGTAATTATCCGTTTTATTCAAGATTATCATACGTTCACCAGTTACTTATTGCCAGAAAATTTAATGAATTTATTTCGCTACAATTAAGTCCTACAGTTGTCCATAATAATTTAGTACCTACTGAACTCGATCTTCACAATATTTATGCTTTGGGAATTGGAGGAAGAGTAAAACTTACAAAACGTATTTCATTCAATGCCGAATATTTTTATGTATACAGACCATCGGTAAATCTTTCTCGTCAAAATCCAACAATTCCGGAATCTCTCGTAAATCAAAATCCGCTATCTTTTGGTTTTGATATTGAAACTGGTGGCCATGTATTTCAACTACTTTTGACAAATTCGAACTGGATGATAGAGAAACAGTTTATTGGACAAACAGCAGATAAGTGGAATAAAGCAGGTATTCATATTGGCTTTAATATATCAAGAGTTTTTGATATTAATCACCATAAATGATGAACACAAATTGTTATTTAGTTGTTAAAATAAAAACTTAAATCCTATGAAAAAATCAATTTTTATCCTGTCAATGCTGATAATTGCACTAAGTGTTTCAGCACAAAACAAATATCTTACAAAAGCCGGATTTATAAGTTTTTATTCTCATACACCTTTTGAAGATATTAAAGCGGACAATAACCAGGTTGCAAGTATTCTTGATATCGGAAGTGGTGAAATCATTTTTGAGATATTGATGCGGTCTTTTAAATTTGACAGGGCTTTAATGGAAGAACATTTTAACGAGAATTATGTAGAATCGGATAAATATCCTAAAGCCAAATTTAAAGGTAAAATCACAAACCTTTCTTCAATTAATTTTAGCAAAGATGGAACCTACAATGCCGATGTAGAAGGCGAAATGACAATTCATAATGTAACAAAAACCGTAAAAATAAGTGGTACTTTTGAAGTTAAAGAGGGTAAACTAACGGGTACCTCTAAATTCCAACTTGATCCAAAAGAATATAATATTGAAATACCAAGTGTTGTTAAAACCAAATTTGCAGATAAGTTTGATTTAACTGTAAATATGCCATATTTACCATATAAAAAATAGGAATTTTTTTAAAGAGAATATGTGAATTGTGAAGTTGTGAATAGTAAGAATTTTTCTATTTGATTTTTGTTTTTAGTAGTACCTCAAGTAGGGAAACGTTTATATCCTTTGAAATAATTTTTTTGTCTTTATCAAGAAGAAAAAGTTTTGGTATGCTTTTTATACAGTATAGTTTGGTAAAGTCACTTTTTAATAGTGGATCATAAGCGTTTATCCAATCAAATTTTTTATCTTTTAAATAAGCGTTCCACATTTCTTTATCCGCGTGAGCATATATGGCAATTATTTTTAAACCATTATTTTTATACTTCTCGTAAACTTTAAAAAGTTCCGGTGTTTCTGTTCTGCAATCACTGCAGTCAGGTGACCAGAAATAAACCACTAAAAATTCAGATTGAATATCACTTATTTTGAAAATTTTACCTTCCAGAGAATTCAATTCAATATTTGGAGCTATGTTACCTAAAAGCGTCGGCCTAATAGCGTCTATTTTCGCTTTCAGCAATTTTAAATATCTGGAATCCGGCCATGGTACTTTTCCATTTAAATAATAATTGTCGGCCAGATACACAAATGCTTTTTCCTGGCTGGGATTTTTTGCATTTCGATAATTTAAATTTATAATATTTAATACAAAGTGATAAGATTCTTCCTGAATCTTAGCAAGGTTGGTAAGATAATTAATTGCAGAAATCATACTATCAGCTTCCTGGGTAATAAAGTGATTTAAATAATAGTCCAGTTTTTCATAAACCAATCTGGTCCGTAATATTCTAACATCTGAAAAAGGAATGTTATCAAAATAATGGAACTTTGTGTAATTATATCGCTTTAAAAAATAATCACGACTAATACCTTTATTTTCATTTGCTTTGTTTTCAGGTATTACAGGATCTTTTTGCATTTTTAAATATATTGCAAGGTAACTTTTTGGTTTTTCGGTTAGTATTTTTTCAATATGTTTATCCAGTTTATTTTTAATTTCCTCCAAATCCTTATTTTTTACTGGTATTCCAGCAGATATATCTTGTTTATTATTGATAGATTGTCTCTTCTTCAAAATGTTTTCGTAATCATTGGCAAGAATTTGGTATTGCCTGAATAATTCCGATTCTTCGGCTCCTTCAATTGAAAATTTATTAAATAAATCTGTTGTGTCAGAGTTTATGGTGAAGAATTGTTCGTCATTTATAAGAAACTCAAGATATTTATTGTTAGGAAAAACAATAATATATATTCCACCTGTTAAACGACTTTTAGAACTATAGAAACCTTTGCCTTCACCATCTAATTTTATTGTATCAACAACAATTTGCCTGTTGCCATATTCATAAGCAAAAAGTATTTTTTTATTTTCCAGTCCCTTGATATTAAAATCAATCCTGCAATTTAAATTGTAGGCACCGAGTGATACTATAATCAGGATTAGTAAGATCAAGAATCGATTGCTTTTTTTAATTATAAATTTCATGATTCTCATATTTTTTTCTATCAAAGGTAAGAAGTATTCACTTTTCGCAAAATTCTTTAAAATTTCAATCCCAGCTATTAATTAAGCTATATAAATTATGGCCTGTTCAAATATGTAATTGCAAATTTCAACAAGCTAATAAGGTCTTAGTTACTTTTAATAAATAAATAATATTGAGAAGTTGCATTTACAATTTTGTTATCTTTGCGCCTTTAATTTTAATTAATATAAAACTTAAATACAATGATTTCTTATAAAGACCTTGGATTAGTAAATTCTAAAGAATTATTCCAAAAAGCAATTAAAGGAGGATATGCAATTCCTGCATTTAATTTCAATAATCTCGAACAATTACAGGCAATTATTAGTGCATGTGTTGAAACAAAATCACCTGTTATTTTACAGGTTTCAAGTGGCGCAAGAAAATACGCAAACCAGACCTTGTTGCGTTATCTTGCCCAGGGTGCAGTTCAATATGCTAAGGAACTTGGTTTTGAAATACCTATCGTACTTCACCTGGATCATGGCGATACTCTGGAACTTTGCAAATCCTGCATCGATTATGGCTTTTCTTCAGTAATGATTGATGGCTCACATCATCCTTATGATAAAAATGTTGAATTAACAAAGCAAGTGGTTGAATTGGCCCATAAGTTTAATGTTACTGTTGAAGGAGAACTTGGTGTACTCGCCGGTATTGAAGACGCTGTTGTTGCTGAGCATTCATCTTATACACGTCCTGAAGAAGTTGAAGATTTTGTTAAAAAGACCGGTGTTGATTCTTTGGCTATTTCAATTGGCACGTCTCATGGTGCCAATAAGTTTAAACCTGAACAATGTACAAAAAATGCTGATGGTATTCTGATACCTCCTCCATTAAAGTTTGACATTCTAGAAGAAGTTGAGAAAAGGATACCTGGTTTTCCTATTGTTTTGCATGGGGCTTCTTCAGTTCCTGCCGAACTGGTTAAAATAATAAATTCCAACGGAGGCAAGTTAAAAGATGCAGTTGGAATCCCGGAAGAACAACTTAGAAGAGCCGCTAAATCTGCAGTATGCAAAATCAATATTGATTCGGACGGCAGATTAGCAATGACAGCTGCTGTTAGAAAAGTTTTTGTTGATAGTCCTGCTGAATTTGATCCCAGAAAATACCTTGGACCAGCTCGTGATCAATTAAAAGAACTGTACAAACATAAAATAAATAATGTTCTTGGAAGCGCCAATAAAGCATAAAACATTTCTATAAGAATGCAAAAAATCCCGCAAAACTGTGGGATTTTTTGTTAAATACAGTTGCTTTCGATTTGCAATTTTTGTCGTTTTTGAGCACATTTCTTTCAAAAAATATTCATCTTTAGGTACAATTTCGTTGACATTATTAAGTTTATAAGGGAAATTTATTGAATGGATTTTAGAAAACTGCGTTTCATAATTATTTTTTTAATACTTTCAATTGAAGGATATAGCCAGAATCCATCAACTATTTATGGCTTAGTTACAGACACTGCAGGTTATCCCATAGGTTTTGCAAATATTGCTGTATCAGGAACAAAATATGGAACAACAGCAAATCGTTTTGGCCAATACGAAATGCAAGTTCCTTCCGACAGTATAAGTCTTGTAATTAGCTGCATGGGCTACAAAACAGTAAAGCAGAAAGTGAAAATTGAATCAGGTAAAAAAAAGAATCTGGATTTTGCACTTCCTGTAGCTTATGAAAATCTTGAGGAAGTTCAGATAAAAGGACGTTCTGATAATTCAGGAACCATGCAGAGGGTCGATTCACGAACCATAAATTCAATTCCTAATTTAACTGGAAATATCGAAACGGTAATTAAGTCATTTTCCGGCGTTGCCTCCAATAATGAGCTTAGCTCGCAATATTCTGTACGTGGAGGTAGTTTTGATGAAAACCTGGTATACGTTAATGATATTGAAATATACAGGCCATTGCTTATCAGAAGTGGCGAACAGGAAGGATTAAGTTTTGTAAATCCTGATCTTGTCGGATCTTTAAAATTTTCGGCCGGAGGGTTTGATGCCAGTTATGGAGATAAAATGTCTTCTGTGTTGGATATCACTTACAGACGACCTATTGATAATGAAGGTTCTTTCAGTGCAAGTTTTCTGGGAGGAAGTGCACATTATGAAGGTATATCCAAAAACAAAAAATTCAGGCATCTTTCCGGCATTCGTTATAAAACAACGCAATATCTCTTATCCAGCCTGGATACCAAAGGTGAATATAAGCCATCTTTCATTGATTTTCAAACTTGCATGTCATACGATATTTCGCCCAGATTAGAATTAAGTTTTCTTGGAAATTTTACTCAAAATAAATATGACTTCGTTCCCAGTGACAGGACAACTGATTTTGGCACATTTCAGCTTCCGTTGCAACTTACTGTGTATTATGATGGAAAAGAAAGTGATTTATTCAGAAATGCACTGGGATCACTGACGTTAAATTACCATCCGAATGAAAATTTATCTCTTAAATCAATTGTTTCGCTGTACTACACTTCAGAATCAGAATCTTATGATATCCTTGGACAATATTTAATCAATGAACTTGATAAAACAAGCGATAGCAAAAATGATAGTGCCATCAACATCGGAATTGGTTCTTCTTTAAATCATGCACGGAATTATTTGGACGCTCAAATACTTTCACTGTCTCATATAGGTTCGTTAAACCTATCAATCAACAAACTCAAATGGGGACTCACTTTTCAAAAAGAAATTATTAATGACAAGCTTGATAAATGGGACATGATAGATTCAGCAGGATATGCATTGCCATTTTCCATTGACGGAATTACCTTAATGAATTCGAGTCACTCCGACAATAGTTTATCATCATACCGGTTAATGGGTTACGGGATGCATACAATTGAATTGTCACCTGGTAATGATAAAATATATATAACTTCTGGATTACGCGTGCATTACTGGTCACTTAATAATCAAACAATATTTAACCCGCGGATTTCATTTACCTATAAACCAGCTTGGCGAAAAAACCTCATGTTTTATTTTGCAACAGGTTTTTATGACCAGCCGGCTTTTTTTAAGGAATTAATGAACCCTAAAGGTGAAATAAATACCAATCTTAAAGCGCAAAAATCAATCCATTACGTGTTGGGTAGCGATTATATTTTTTATGCCTTTTCGAAGCCGTTTAAATTTACAACTGAGCTTTACTACAAGAGTTTCAAAAATTTAGTACCTTATTATATTGATAATGTACAGACAATATACGAGGGATTGAATATGGGAACTGGTTATGCCACCGGAATTGATTTTAAAATTAATGGAGAATTTGTTAAAGGCGCAGAGTCATGGTTTAGCTTGTCCATTATGCAAACTATGGAAAAGGATTTATACATAAAGGGCGCGGACACTTTGGTTAATACTTCTTATTATCCCCGGCCCACTGACCAGCGGGTAAATGTTGGATTTTATTTTCAGGATTATCTGCCTCGTTATCCTTCCTATAGAGTTCATTTAAGTGTACATTATGGAAGCAGGTTACCAGTGACCCTGCCTGCAACTAATCAGTGGTATAATGCATACAGAATACTGCCGGCTTACAAACGTGTGGATATTGGTTTTTCCAAAATGTTAAAGGGTACTGAAAGCATTGTTGGTAATCACAGTATTTTCCGCCCTTTTAAGGAGGTCTGGCTGAGTGCCGAAATATTTAATGTAATTGGAATTGACAATACTGCTTCCTATTTATGGGTCAAAACAATAAGCAATACAAACAATCAAAGTGGATATTTTGGCGTACCCAATTATCTAACTTCAAGAAGATTTAATTTAAAACTTACAGCTTCCTTTTAACCCGGGTTAATCATTGTTCGTTGTGCACATCACCCCAGTTCTCGCCCCTTTTAATCCTTGTTATCTGCATTTCACTAATGCAAAACATTTTGGCTATTAAATTTTGTCTTACACCCCGGCTAAGCATAGATTTTATATGTTTCACATCTTCTGCTTTCAGTTTTGAGTAGGTAATTAATTTTATCGGGTTGTTCCTGTTTTTCTCACGCAGGTAATTTGAAACCCTCAAATAGCTCACTTCACGAGTAACCCACTCAAGGTTCTTAAAATAATTATTTTTTGGATTCCAGTCCAGGTGGATTACATGTGTACATTCAGAAGATGTTTTAAGGACAAAAGCCTGGGCGGTTAACTTATGCACAAGGTATGTTTTCTGCACGCCATAAAGTCTCATGTTAATTGTGTAGAATCCTTTTATCTGCGAATAATGCATAAATTTCCCATTAATCTTATCATAAACAAAAGATTTAATTCGTCCGTAATTGCTAATAAAATATCGATCCTCAGATCCGGGAAGCGCCTTCCAAACTTCATCTTCAATTTTTTTCAGTTTTCTTTCCCTGATTTCTCTAACCTCTATCATTTTCTTTCCCAGCTATTAATATTGACAATAGCAAGATTAACAATACAGGACATTAATAGTTTTATAATTTTAGTTAAATGAAAAGACGGAAAGTAGAGAAGTTGTGAATAGGGGAGTTGTGAAGAAAATGTAATGAGCTAATTTGAAAATATGCAAATTTGCAAATTTGCAAATGAGTATATGTGAATCAATGTCGTTGACTTAAGGAATAAAGATAAAAAATGTTCTTTGAAATAGATGAGATTTAGGGTATGTTTATTATATTAGGGGTATAATATAGGCCTATCGGAGAAAGCCTACGAAAACAATGAA
>Ga0265316_10002142_pt1 | contig 20757 bp, 24 predicted proteins | sample 4522metaG_FD_202092 | JGI IMG/M metagenome (GOLD analysis project Ga0265316, IMG submission 202092) | Rhizosphere microbial communities from Carex aquatilis grown in University of Washington, Seatle, WA, United States - 4-5-22 metaG | ecosystem: Host-associated > Plants > Roots > Rhizosphere >... | reverse complement strand
CTTTTTTGTCCCATTATTAAAAAATAGCTAACAAAACCTGCCTAATTTAAAGTACAAAAAAACCATCTTGGTAGACAGTTTTGATTTGATGTACACAATCAAAAATCACATGGCGGCTTGTTCGACTTCCCAACCTTTGCACGCTAACGAAACAGTACGCGGCACAGGACGTTTGCCCGTGCGATATTGGCTAATTGTTCGGCGCGTTAAGCCAATCGCCTCAGCGGCTTGCGTAAGCGACAAACGGTGAGCATCTTGCCAACGTCTAAACGCGGCATTCGACACCATACCCGCCTGTTCTAATGCCATTTCAAACAACCTATCCGAATCCAACGACGCGCCACACGACCATTCCAACGTAAAACCAAAGTCCGTAATCGTGGCACTGGCGAACTCTTTAGAATTGTCCAACGGGGCAAACACGGCTAACGATTCGATAAGTGGCTTTAAATCAACCGTTATCACGCTGTTGCCGGTGTAAGCAATGCTCACCGTATGCGGGGCTAAGGTGGCGACGTGTTTTAAACGAAAGTTAGTTTTTCTCATGATGATTTACCGTAATGGCGTGGCGTGGTTGTGAGTGTAGTATTTTGTAGTAATTGGTGGAGTTTCAGGTGCGTGGGGAATTTAGCGCATAGGTCAGCTTTAGTTAGGCTTTTTAGGTATTGTTAAACTGAAGTTTTCTGAAGTTTTTAATTTTCAACCGTCGCGTAACGTCGTGAATTTTACCACTAGGCGTAATATAGACAATTTATCGCCTAAACCAGTGCCACTTATAGCTTTAACTGTTTTTCAAAATTTCAAGTTTTTTCAAGTTTTCAATCTCAGGTTTTACCCTTGAGGTAATGTTGAGTTTTTCTTTGACATCCTCGCCCTAAACTCGCCCCTTTTTTCATGGCAGCGCGTGGCGCGTTAATTTCTAATAATCTGCCCAACACGCCTATCGGTTAAATCGAATTTAGTGCAGATTTCACGGGTGCTTTTTCCTTCTTGGTACATGGCGCGGATTTCTTTGTCGCGGTCTTGGTTGAGTGCAGTTTTACGTCGTCCTTTGTTGAAATAAGCACTGCCGCCTGCAAATCGCTCAACAATGGCATTAACGACTTTCTCAGTTGTTTTTGCATCGACAACGGTTAAAACACATTCTCTAATTTCATCAATATCGTTTGCCATAAACCTGTCCTTGACATATTGCGGGGACGGGATTTTATCTGATTTTTGAATGTCAGGTTTTGAGCTTCATGTTTTTTCAAGTTTTCAACACCGCAACGGCATCATCCACACTGCGAACCACCGCCCCAATACCGCCAAATTTCTTAACCATACTCAGGAACTTTGTTTGCTGTTCGCTTACCTTGCCTGTGGGTGTTTTAACTTCAATCGCAGTAAATATCGCTACCTGTTGCCCGACCATTTCAGGCGTGATTGTCTTGGTAGTGAAGCCGATTAAATCACTCGAACCGACACACAAACCGAATTGCACGCCGCCAATCATTCCGACGTTGTTACGAAACAGGCGAACATCTTTGCGTTTGCCAACAGCTAGACGGATTTTATTTTGTAGGGCCGTTTCTGATTTCATGCCGCACTCTCCAAAATTGGAGCGTCATAGCCGTGCGATTTAAGCCAACTAACCCGCTCGTTAAATTTGATATATGCCCAACCCGCTTTGTAGCCGCGACGTTTTGCCATTGCCTTGTAATCGTCGAGGGTTTTGCATAATTTGATTTCCTGCTTGAATGCCAGCCTCTTTTGTAAATCCGTCAATAAATCGCCTGTCAGCTCTTTTAGTTCTGTTTCGGTATGTTTGAACGTTCTTTGTTCTTTGGGTTCGATATAGCCGCATTCTGGGCATTCGTCGGGGTGTTCTGTCTTAGAGTAAGCCGCGAAACATTCAGGACAAAGATGCACGGGGTTTGTGTCGTCTTTTTCACGTTTCACTTTGCCATCGAGTGACCAGTGGCGAACCATATCGACTAAGCCGTGTTCGTAGGTCAATCCTGCACAATCGAGAATGATGCAATCGGTTTTATTTTCGGCTGGTCTCATAACTCGACCAACGGCTTGCAGGTAAATCGTGAGTGATTTTGTCGGACGGGCAAGAATGCAACAGCTCGCGGCGGGAACGTCTAAGCCTTCAATGAACAAGCCACAGTTCGACAACACCGTAAATTCATTGTCACGCCATGCCTGCAAGGTTGCGTCACGTTCTGTTGCGGGGGTAGTGGCATCAAGATGTTTTGCTGAAATGTTGGCGGCGCAAAATTGCGCCACGAGATTTTTAGAGTGTTGAACGGATGACGCGAAAACGATTGTTTTACGGTGGATTTCAGGTTTTCTCAGGTTTTCAACTTTTTCTAACTTTTCAAAGTCCAACATGTTGGACTTTTGCCAGTGCTTCACAATGTCCGCCGTGATTTCCTTTTTATCCATGAGCTTTGCAGTTTCTGTCGCGTCGTAATCGCCTTTGTTTTTGCGTACACCTTTCATGTCAGGCTTGAACGGGGCAAAGACACGCGGCTTGACTAAATGCCCCTCGCTAATCAGTTGCGCCATAGGAACGACCTGCACAATGTCGCCGTAGATTTCACCCAAACCACGACCATCTAGCCGCACAGGCGTAGCTGTCAGTCCGATAACAGTTGCATCCGCATAATGTTCCAAGATTTTCAAAAACGACGTACTACAGGCTAAATGCGTTTCATCGATGATAAGCAAATCGGCTGGTGGTTTATCACGACGGGTTAAGGTTTGAATCGATGCCACTTGCACAGCGTGATTATTAACCCGTGAATGATTCGCCATAATGACACCATGCTCGATGTTAAACAGTTCCAGCTTATCAGACGTTTGGGTAATGATTTCTTTGCGGTGTGCGATAAATAACACCCGTTTTTGTTTGGCGGTGGCGCGTCGAATCATCTCACACGCAATTATCGTTTTTCCTGCCCCTGTTGCCGCTTGCAAAAGTACCCGATTATTTCCAGCGAAAATTGATGCCCTCAGGTTCTCAATCGCGCCATCTTGGTAAGGTCTTAGGTTAATCATTTTTAGCCTTCAAATTTTCCAGTTTCACCCGTTGGCAAAAGCTCATTTTCTTAACTGATTTTTACCTGTTTTTACATGCACTACAGGATGCACTACACACTACACCCCTATAGGGTTGTGTAGTGTTCTGTAGTTCAAGCTACAAAGAACTACATGTAGTGATTTGTAGTTGTAGTGCAATCAACCAATTTTCCAAACATAAGAGCCGTGAACCCCGATTAAATAAGAGCTAATGAACTTTTCTTTAGCACGTCTTAGGGCGGCTTCTTTTGCCTTGAGTAGGTTTTTTGGGTCTTTGCTATCGATAGAAAAATAGTCATAGGCTAACTCACGCCATTTCTCAAAATTGACTACTTTTTCAGGCATGTTTTCTGGGGTAACACTGAAATAATCAATGACGTTTTGCGGTGGTGCTACCCCGTCGGTTTCTATTACTTTTTGGAGTGCTTGAAATGCTTTATCGTCATTTACTGATAACTTTGTTTTTTGTTTTGGTGGGGTGTAGCCGATAGGGGCTTGTTTTATCACCAATGAAGTTGCTACCTTCCCGTCTTGTCGAATCAATCCCAAATCAACAACGAAAGCCTCCATATTTATCAATTCAAAGTTATCCCCGTCCTTCATTTTTTTACATGCCATTGACGTAATCATTGAGTTTTCTTGTCGTTCAAGGCTAAACGTGTAATCAACGTCATTGGTGAAATTTGACGCGCCACGCAAGCCTCGTGATGAATCTTTACCGTGATGGTGAATAATGAGCGAACTGGTGTGATTGTTTCGGCATGTTTCTTTAATCAATCGCAATGTTCTACCTGCGTCGCTAGGGCTGTTTTCGTCTGTTTCACTCACTAATGAAGCAAAGGTGTCAAAGATAAACAAGGCAGGCTTAAACTCGTTAATTACCTGTTTTAATCGCGCCATATCGGCTTTATTGTCGATTCGCACGGGTTCATTTAACACCAGCAAATTATTATTAAAATCGCCTTCAACAATTTGAAGAGCTTTAATTCGACGCGACAACGCGCCTTGACCTTCGCCGCACGCCATCAACACCTTGCCAGAATAAAACACCTCACGTCCCATAAACGGCTTACCTGTGCAAATTGAATGCGCCAATCGGATTGCCACAAAGGTTTTAAATGCCATCGATGCACCGCCTAAAATTCCATGAGCGTCTGTTTCTAAAATGTCATTGATTAAATAATTCGGGGCTTTAGCAGTAACAGCAAGGTCATCCCCATTTGTGAAAGTAAAACCGCTTTGATTTTCAACAGGTGGCGCGTCATCCATCACAACCGCATAACCGTCATCAGAAACTTTGACAACTTTGTGCTTGATGCCTGTCTCTTTTGTGGCTAAATCCGCGCCATATTGGGCATTTTCTGGCGTGAAAAAAGGTTGGTATGTTGCTGGGTGATTAGCATTCATAACGCACCTCCAACCACAACCGCGCCATCAATGGCGGAATTTTGGTTGATGAAATCGTGTAACTCGATTTGTAGCATTAACAGCGCATCTTTAACCGCCCGCCAATCGTGCATGGTTTCAGGTGGCAGGGTCTTGGTGTCGAATACGTCCGCAAAACTGCCCGACAAAAACGCGAGATATTCTTTAGCGTTTTTAATCGCTTCTTGGTGAATTTGTAACGCGCCAACCTCGGCATCGAGTGAATTTCGTACAGCTTTCAATTCGTCGGTTTGTTTCTGCAACGATTCAACCCTGTATTCAAGCTGGTCAATTTCGGTCTTACGTTTTTGGATTTCTGAGAAAATACCGTCTTTAATCGCTTTGGCTTGTTCTTTTTTCAGGCGTTCAAGTTCGGATTGCGCGTTCTCAGCCTCACGTTTTGCCTGTGCGATTGCGTCTTGATTTTCGAGTATCAATTTTGCCCGTTCTTCGTTAACTTTGGCATCAATGATTTGTGCTTGATTGTCGCGTAGTTGGTCACGTTGGCGGCTTGATTCGTTGTACATGATTTCAGTGTCATCAAGTTGCTGTTGCAGTGATTTGTTTTTAGCCTGCAATTCCTTAACGGCTTCTTCAACGTGTTTCGCGCTCAACTTCTTACTGTCTTCGTTTGCCTTGTCAGTTGCCAGTTGGAATGCTTCAGGAATTTCAGCATCCGATAATTTGTTGAGCTGGTTCGCGCTTCGTATTGGCAACTCTTTGTCCAAGTCCAACATGTTGGACTTTTCCAAAACCGTTTGGATATGGTGAGCATTTGCCATCGAGTGCAATGTTGATTTCTCTAACCCAAATTCTTTAAGCCCAAACGCCTCGAACGAGTCATAGCCCAAAATTAACCAGCCCTTCTTTTGGCGTATCCAGTACAGCGTAGCACGTTGAAAGCCCTGTGCTGATTTGCTCGCTTTTACTACCGATTCAACTAATTCAATGTCCAATACGCATAATTCCACGCCATCATCCGCATTCTGTAAAACTTGCGTGGTGAGTGAATCAATCGCCATTGAAACAATGCCGCCCTGTGATTCGATTACTGATAATTCATTATTCATTTTTTTCATTCCTTGCAGGGTGCAAAGAACCCACAAACAGGGCTATAATTCCGCCCGAAATGTGTTTGTGTGGTAGTCAACAAAAGCCCTGCTTAAACTTGGATTAAGTGGGGTTTTTTATTGCGCTTGAGAATCTGAATAGGCTTTCAGGTACGCATCAATATCATTCATGATGTGAATCAATGAATAAGCCGCGTTAGCCGTATCAATCGGGGCTATGTGAGCGGTTCGCTCTTGGTGGCTGTACATAATCGCAAACAAAATGCCGCGTGCTTGCATCGTGAAATCAGTGATTGTGTCAGTTAATCCGTGAACGTTTGCGTCTGTGTTTGAAAGTCTGTGGCTAAAGTCTGGGGTGATTGTTGGACGTGTTTGTCCTGTTGATAAATTCATGCAGTGATACCTAGTCTAAAGTGGATAAAACCGTCACGCAGAACCGCTAAGAATCTGGTGACAGTGTTGAGTGGGTTAGCGGTATCGCGACTAGGTGCGACCAACCGTAAAGGTTGCCCAAACAACACCGTCATAATGGATTTGCATAGCCAAAAATTGGACTGTGCTAAAAATGGCAGGCATAAAAAAACCGATTTAATTATCGGCGTATTATCGCCTAGTCTAAAAAACGAGCCGCTAAACCCGACCTCGTGTTGAGGTGGGCAAAGAATAGCCGTGTGTTGGTTTTTGGTCAAGGTCAATTTGTAAATTCTCACGGCTGAATTTTCAGCCCAGTTCACAAAATCAAATCTTGGTGAGATTTGAAACGCGACTAAGTTTGCACCTTGAAAGGGTTGGATTTGAAATCCGACCCCTTCGTTACCCTTTGGATTTTTAAACGCGGTTCGGCTCATGCCGTTGCCCCCATTGAAGAAATCAATTTTTCAATGTCTTCAACGCGCCACGCGGTCGTGCGTTCACTAATTTTGATAGGCTTAGGATATTTGCCAGACTTAACGCCGTTTAGAAACGATGTGCGACTGATTGGAATAATGGGGGGTATTGGTGGATTAGCTTTTGAATTGCCGATAATGTGCCAAATTCTGTAAAAACCTTTTGTTGCCATGTTATGTACTCGCTTGAGTGTTGTTGAACATGGTTAGCTATTATTCGCATATTTTGCGATTTGAATAGTTCGAGGGGTTCAACCAAGATGGTTGAACCATGCTGCTTATGCTGCTTACTTACTGGATTTAGTGGGGTCAACCCCGTTATTTTTTAGCCCACTCAGGTCGGACTATTGTTGCGGCAGCTTTTGCGATATTTACTGAAAATTTATGTTCTTTCATGAGCCAATCTATTACAACTTGGTTTGTTGTCCAAGTGTCTTTGTCGCTTCTTTTGGCGTTACTCCAGAACATCATGCTTGCTTGATTTACTGCGGTTAGCATCTCGGATTTGTTTTGATTTGTGAGGTCTATTTTTAATGCGTTGCTGTTATCTTCTTGCGCTGTTTCAATGTCAATAGATATTATTTTTAGTGCGTTTCCCGTGTCAGCATCAATAAAATTCTGTGAACACTTGTTTATTTTTATTGGACTAAATTCCCCTAATATATTCGTTATGGCTAATACCTCATAGGGTATGGGAGCATTTCCCCCTTCGTATGTAGGAGCATTCCCCTCTTCGTATATAATTCTCGCTATTTCCGCTTCACCAATGATATTAAATCGCACCTCGTCTTCTTCTCGCAGCACAAAAAAACCTTGATGTCTTATTTGAGTTCCGTCTAATTTCGCGGATGGAAGCCAATGATTCAATTTGCTGGAGTAATGGTCTCCATAACCACTATAAAAAACCTTAATCATTCAACACTCCTTTCAGTGCCAAAACCTTTAAAAAGAAAACTAAGCCAATCGGTAAAGGTGTCCGATGTTCGCCCCGTCGGGCTAGGCTTAGTTATTTTGAGTTTGCGCTTGCGGTTTATGCCGCCCGCTATTATTGATGTGTAAAAAATGCAATCTTAATCAACGCGCCTGCAATGATGGTGCAAAGTGCCAGTAGAGCTTTATTCGTGATTTTGGTTAGCTGTATATCCTGTTGCATTGCCGAAAGTTGCGTGACAATCCTTAATTCGGTTTCTCTTATGTCACGTTTCGAGGCAATTTCATCAAGATGTAAATCATGTCTAACCTGTTCAGCGGTGGCGGTTGCTGTTTTTCCTTGAATCTTTGCAATAACATCCGCCTGTTGTTCGGTAAAACCTGCGTTTTTAAGCTCGTTATAGAATTCGTGAATGTCTATTGTGAATGCGGTCATGTTGGTTAATCCTGTTGGTGAGTTATTGGGTTTTAGCTTTTAGAAAATTCTGCGAGTTGGTCAAGCAAGGGGTCAAGTAATCCAACGCTATGCCTATAGGTGTTGCAGTCTAAGGCATAATCATAACGGTATGCTTCGGCACACATTGTAATCGTGCTTAACGCTTCAAAATACGGATTGGGGTCGATTTTTAAATCAGATTCTTTTATCAGCAAAGCCAGTAACGCATTTAGCTTGTGTGAGCGTGGGAACGCGCCAGATTCTGTTTTTGTTTCAAGCAAATGCTTAAAGAGCAATTCAAACATTTGCTTATAATGAAAGCAGTGAATAGCGCAATTAGTGAGTTCTGATTTACCTACAGCATCAATTGCTACGCCATGCTCCCACGCTTTACCGCCTAAGTTTTCGATGTTTTTAAAGTGCTTTAGTTTTTCAGTGTACATATTGCCTCCAGTGTTATTTAAGCCACTTTCTCAAATGGCACAACCACGCCAACGAGTTTTAAGTTATCCAAGTAATTTGCCCACGCTTGCATCATTTTTCGACGCTCTTCTAAATGCGCGGTTCGATTGTATGCACGACCATTTGGGTCACGAACGGCGTGCGCTAATTGATGCTCAATAAAATCAGGACGAAAGCCTAGCACTTCATCAAGTAATGTTCGTGCTGTTGCTCGAAAACCATGCACTGACACTTCGTCTTTGCTAAATCCCATGCGACGTAATGCTGCCAATAACGCAACATCTGACATACACCGCGAACCGTCGGGCGTTCTTTCACTGGGGAACACAAAACGCCCGTGACTTGTTAATGGTTTTAATTCGTTGATTGCATCAATAACCTGTTTGGATAATGGCACGATGTGTTGAACATTTGTTTTCGTGACTAAATACCGCCATTCTTTCGCGTCAAAATCGACGTGTGACCATTCCATGCCGCGTAATTCACTTGGACGAACAAACACCAATGGCGCGATTTGCAAAGCAGTTTTAACGACTAATGAACCCGTGTAATCATCGATTGCCCTCAGTAATGCGCCTAATTCTTTAGGATTTGTAATTGCCGAAAAATGTCCGCCTGTAACAGGTCTTAATGAGCCACGCAGGAACTGCGATATATCAACATCAATTCTTCCTGTTGCGATTGCATAGCGTGTGATTTGACCGAATATCTGTAATGTTCTATGCGCCGATTCAACCGCGCCACGCTCTTCAATTTTTCGCAGTACGGTTAATAATTCGGGGGCTTTAATATCAGCTATCGGCTTGTTACCTAGGAATGGCAAAACATCACGCTCTAACATTCCTAACGTGCGTTTTTGGTGGCTTTCTGATTTGTCAGTCATGTTGCGTTCAAACCATTCACGCGCCAACACTTCAAAACTATTTGCGGCGTTATCGGCTTTCGATAGCTTGATTGCCTTTCTGTTTTCGTTTGGGTCGATACCGTTAGTAATTTGCGTTCGTGCGTCATCACGTTTTTCACGCGCTTGTTTCAAACTGATTTCAGGATAAACGCCTAAGGCTAAGGTTTTTCGTTTACCGTCAAATCGGTAATCCAGTCGAAAGTATTTTGAGTTGTTTGGATTTACCAGTAGGAACATTCCTTTTTCGTCACTGATTTTATAAGGCTTGTCTTTTGGCTTTGCGTTCTTAATGGCGGTATCTGATAAGGGCATGACGGTATCAACTTTGTGAAATTACGATATGCCGTAAAATATACCGCCTACAATGTCGGTATGTAAATGAATTTCATTGAACATCGTTGAACAATAAAAAAGTCGCCAACCCTTTCGAGTTGCGACTTTGTGAATCTTAACAAACGTCTTTGAATCTATATTTGGTGGAGGCGGGGGGAATTGAACCCCCGTCCGTAAGCACTCCGCCACAAGGTCTACATGCTTATCTCGTTCTTTGATTTAGCCTATGACATTCCGACGAGCCAAAAAAGTCACGGGCGATTCCGTAGGGTTTTAGCGCATCCATACCGGACAGACTTCAGCGCGATCTTATGTAAATGACCTCTGAGCGTTCTCTTACCGAAGTATTTGAACTCCACCCGCATAAGCACAGATGGTCAAAGGAATGGTGCTGTTATTAAGCAGCTAGAGCCATTGAGTAGTTTTCGTCATTTGCGAATACTTAAGTTTCAGTATGATTTACGAGGTGTACTGTCCTCGGCATGCACTCTAGGTTTTGCTACCCACGTCGAAGCCATGTCGCCCCCTGAGTTGTCATACAGTCTACAGGATAAATAAACGAATGCCAATAAGCCTAACTGACCTTGGGATATAAAGACAACGTTAAACTCCATTCAGTCTCATCACTGACTTGATAAATTTCTTTTGGTGAACCCAATTCATTGGAGTCTGTCACGTCTAATAATGTTGTTTTAGCATTTTCACCCAGTGTCATTTGCCATGAATTATTTTCTGCAAACTTCGTTTCAGATACTAAAAGACCTAACATAAAATCGCTACGTTCGTTTGAATCCCAATCCATGCTAATAACAACGACTTCATTTTGTTCTAATGCCACACTGCTATTTAAAACTTCACCGTTAACAACTAATTGTTGGTCATCCCAATTCGGATCACCTGATACATAAAGTTTTTGGTCTGAATTATTTTGTACTGTCACTAAAATTGTATTCATGAATCGCCCCTTATTTTGTTGTGTAAGACGGTACATTTTAACGCAATCATCATTGTTGACCATAAATTTTTGTGACGATTTGATAAAACCATAATGGTTTACTTAAAATAATGCAAAAAGCAATGACTGGCGTAACAGGAACAGGCGCAATATCAATAATAAACAGACACAACAGGAACAGAAAAACTTTCTTTCTTGTTTGTTTTGATTCAGGCGAGAAAGCGAGTTGGAATGGTCGTGGATTCACATATAAATTCCCTATCAAATTCCAAAACCACATTGGTCTCATCAAAACAACATACATACCTATCAAACAACCAGGTGAAATAGGGCCAAAACCAATAATTGCAAAAACAGAAAAAACTGAAATCAATTTGAGTTGTGCCAAATTCATTTTTTAATGCCATCCACCATATTGCGAAGTTGGATCGCCCCGAAAACCACTACTGGTTTTATTCGCATCAGGTGTATTCACGCTATTACTTGCTGCAACAACCATATTTTGGCGGGTATAACCACCTAACACGTTGGCTTTTTTGGCAATCGCTGTTGTCAACGCATTGATGTCATAACTCGTTAAATCAGTATCAACAATCACAGACTTAAAATCGCCGCTATGTAACACAATCGGTAGTTTCGTTTGAGCTGGAATTTCTAATTGATAACGCCCGTTTTCTTGCACCGTCGTGGAAACGATAAGATTTTTCGAATCATCAACAGCGTCTACGTTACCTGATTTAATCCCCACTTTCCCCGTAATCAATACAGACGTTGCAGTGTATTTTTCAACTTTTTGGGTTGTAGGTTTTGATTGTTGCATATCATTACACGCTGTCAGCAAAAGCGCGTTTAACAGCCCAACAAATAATAATTTTTGAGGCATCCTCTTTTCCTTTCTAAGATTAGTTTAACGTGGTAATGGCTTCTTCAGCATCAAAAAACAATTGCCCGTTTAAATGCGTGAATAAATCGCATTTCTCTAGTTTGTCGTACAAAAAGCCTTTCACTTCTGCAAAATTCAACGTGACCTCAACATTTTTTAAACTTTGATTGAGTTGTTCTAAGGCTTCAATTGCGGTCATATCAATATCACTCACCGAGGTGAAAATTAACACAATATGTTGCACACGCGGAGCGTTTCTTAACTGTGTTTCGATGAATTCTTCAATAAAATTTACATTTGCAAAGGTGATATTTTCATCAATTCGCATGAGCAACAAATGCTCCCATGTTTCAACTTTGTGGCGTTTAACATTGCGATAATGTTTCGTATTCGGTAATCGTCCGACGACGGCAATATGTGGATGACTGGCTTTGCGTAAATAACTTGCAAACGTTAAGAAAATACCTAACATGATACCTTCCTCAATGCCTAACACTAGTACACTAATTAAAGTTGCCAATTCAGCAATACCATCGCCACGGTCGTACCGCCAAGTGTGCAGAATGTTACGAAGTTTCACTAGCGGAATAATTGCAACCAAGATAATGACGGCAAGTGCGGCTTTAGGTATATTGCTAAACCAATTACTGCAAAAAACCACCGCAAAACCCAAAATAATTGCTGCAATGACCATCGCAATTTGGGTGCGTGCGCCAGCGGCAAAATTTACCATTGTGCGACTGAATCCGCCTGCAACAGGCATTCCGCCTGAAATAGCTGTTGCGAAATTTGCAAAACCAAGTGCAACCAATTCCTGATTAGGATCAATTTTTTCATTACGAAGATTCGCGACTACCTTAGCAATTGCCACACTTTCAACGTAAGCAATCAAAGCAATAAAACTTGCTGGAGCAGACAATACTTTCCATTTTTCTAAATCAAGAAAATCAAAATTTAGTGACGGCAGACCAGAGGGAATTTCACCAACAACTGCAACGTGTTCTGTGGTTAAATTCCATCGCATCACCGCAAAAGTTGTTAGTACAACTGTTAGTAATGCACCACATTTGCTGATAGCGGTAGCCAGACCAGAAGATAGTTTTATTTTTTGCAATAATACGGTCAATGGCTTGCCAAAAAAAAGTAATAATACAATCGCCGAAATGCTGATTAGAAGTGCCGCAAAATTTGTTCCTTGTAAATACGATTGATAACACGAGAAATTCACGCCACAATCGGGAGATTTTAAGCCTAATGTTTGTGGCAATTGGCTTCCGATAATCAGCAACGCAGCACCACTGGTAAAACCCGTTAATACCGGATGACTAATAAAATTAACTAATCCGCCCATACGACATATCGCCATAATCAGCATAATCGAACCACTTTCTGCGGATAAAATCACAGCACTTTGGGTTTGATTTCCAAGTTCACTTACTTCAGGTAAGTGCAACGCGCTGGCAATCATAATCGCAGCAATTGAAACCGGTCCTACTGACAGCGTGCGACTTGTACCTAAAAAGGCGTAAAAAAGCGGTGGTAAAATACTCGCATACAAGCCAAATTCGGGCGGCAAGCCAGCAAGCAACGCATACGCGATACCTTGTGGCACAAGTAAAATAGCAGTGATAATGCCTGCAAATAAATCGCCATTGAAATCGGTGCGGCGGTAGGTTTTCAACCAACTAAAAATCGGAAAGAAGGACATAGTGGTTTTTTTAAGTGAGGAGGCAAAAGATGCAAACACACCTTTTGCCCAAAGTTGACTTTAATCGTTATCGACAAATTTTTTCGCGTAGCTGGCTTTATGTGGAATATCGAAACGAATACCGCGAATCATTAAGTCCCAATACATCCACGGGAAACCAATCGTTTTACCAATCCACCAAATCCAACGTGGTACGCGCGGATCTAAGAATGGAAACGATGGCGTGATTTTGCCATCGTAACTAAATTCTGCGAGCATCACGGTATTAAGCGAAGTCACAAGCGGACATGAACCGTAACCGTCATATTTTGGCGATAACGCTTCGGCTTTCATCAAATGTAAAATATTATCTACAACAACAGGTACTTGTTTGCGAACTGCTGCGGCTGTTTTTGCATTGGTCGTTGATGCCGCGTCGCCTAAACCAAACACGTTTGGATATTTGTTGTGTTGCAACGTATTTGGATGCACGTCAGTTCGTCCATCTGCATTTGCCAGCGGACTATGCTTGAGAAATTCCGGTGCGCTCTGTGGTGGCGTGACATGAATCATGTCGAATTTTTCAACTACTTGCGTTTTATTACCTGCGCTGTCAATTACTTCAAACGTTGCGGTTTTATTTTCGCCATCGATGGCAATCAAATTGTGTCCGAAATGCGTTTTGATGCCATAGCTTTCGACAATTTTTGCGAGTGGTTTGGCAAAGAATGGAATTCCAAACATTGCGCCACCGACATTGAAAAATTCAACACTGACTTTGTCTTTTAAACCTTTTTTGCGGAATCTATCTGCCGCCATGTACATGATTTTTTGCGGCGCACCTGCACATTTAATGGGCATCGCAGGCATTGTGAATAAAGCACGACCCGATTGCAGATTTTTAATACATTCCCAAGTATATTCAACGGTTTCAGGCGAGTAATTACTGCTTACGCCGTTTCTGTTTAATGTTTCTTTTAAGCCCGCAATTTTGTCCCAATCCATTTTGAAACCTGGGCAGACAACCAAATAATCGTAACTAATCACTTCGCCATTTTTTAATGTGACCGTATTTACTTCAGGTTGAAACGTATCCGCATAATTTTTAATCCATTTTATAGATGGATGAATTAAATCCGCTTCGTTACGCGTGTGTTTGGCTAACGTCGATTCACCACCACCAATGATGGTAAAAGCCGCTTGGTAATAATGTTTTTCGCTCGGTTCGATGATAGCAATATCAATATCGCTATTTACACGCCGCATATTGTTTGCAACAGAAACGCCTGCCGCGCCGCCGCCGACAATTAAAAGAGTGTGATGTTGTGTCATATCCATTTCCTCATTATGTAGTTATTTTTATTATTTATTCCAACTTTCAAAACCACCAGCTAACGACAAAACATTTGTGTAGCCTAAAGTTTGTAAAGTTTGCGCGGCAAGCGCAGAACGCCCACCCGTGCGACAATAAATTAACACAGCTTTCGATTTGTCTGCCAATTCGGGAATGGTACTTAATTTAAATTCCAAAACACCCCGTGGTAACAATGTTGCATTATCGATATGACCGGCGGCGTATTCACTTTCTTCGCGCGTATCAATGAGCGTGATGTTGCCTTCTTGTAATAATTTACGCGCCGTTTCAGCGTTCACTTCGGTAATATTTTGTTTTGCCAACGCGACTAAATCTTGTCCAGTTGTGCCACTTTGCATTTGCATCATACATAACGTATTTTCAACCTCGCGCATTTCAATTGCTCGCACACGTTCATTTTCATCCAAACCACAATAACGGTTCGCAGGCACCGCTTGATCGATTAAACGTGGCGCAGGTAAATTCAGATTACTCATAATTTCAATGAACTGTTCGCGCGTTTTAAATGCTAAACGCGGATTAGTGTTACGTTCTTGAGCAATACAACTGACATGACGTTGCTGATAATCGTGACCGGGATAAACTAACGTATCGTCTGGCAAAGTGAATAAACGTTGCGTAATTGCATCGTATAACGCGCCCGCGTCACCACCTTGAAAATCGGTGCGCCCACAACCACCAATGAATAATGAATCACCGCTAAATAAACGGTCTTGCCATAAAAACGAGGTGCAACCGGGGGTATGTCCAGGTGTTGCAATCGCTTTAATCTGCTGATTGCCTAACATAAAAATGTCACCATCTTGAATTTCAACATCAACTAATTGTGCGCCACCAAATTTGCTGACGCAGGTTTTTGCCCCCGTGTGTTGGCGTAATAAACCCCCTGCGGTGATGTGGTCGGCGTGAACGTGTGTTTCAAACGAAAAAATCAGTTTCAAACCGTGTTCTTTTAATAAATTCAAATAAGTATCTAAATGCGTATTAACGGGATCGATGAATGCGGCTTCTTTGCTTTCATCATCAGCGATCAAGTAAGTGTAAGTCCAAGTGGCAGGGTCAAATAATTGTTTAAACATGGTAATTGCTCCGAAAAGTTAAATCGTTTTATTTAAAATAGTGATTTGTATGACCCGAAACAGCATGACGGGCATGGTCGCTCAATTGTGCTTCAAAAAAACTGGTGAATCGCTTTCCACAATCAATTTGCCGAAATGGTTTTTAATGCCGCTTTGTTCCAGGCATTGATTCCGCCGTCCAAATTGTAGACTTTCGTAAAGCCTGCCATTTTTAACAAATCAGCCGCTTTTGCCGAACGCACGCCACTGCGACATTGCGTAATGATGGGTCTACTTTGGTATTGCGTTAATTCGGTGACACGATTTTGAATTTCACCTAATGGAATGTGGATTGCGCCCGCGATATGTCCAGCGTTCCATTCATCAGTTTCACGCACATCAACGATGATGGCTTTTTGTTCAGCTTGCATCATGGATGCTTGTTGAGGCGAAATTGGCTCAACACCTTCCGCAAAAGCTGAATGAATACCCAGTAATGCTAAAAGCCCTAAAATTATTTTGTTCATAAACGTTCCTGTATACTTTGTAATGGTTATTGCAGGCGTTGTGCCAAGTTTAAAAAATCTGTCTGCACCCTTTGATAACGGCACTTGTCGCATTTTTAATGCTTTTGTCTTGTTTCATTTTATGTTTCAATGAAACAAAAAGTGTTTCACTAAAACACCGTCGTGAAACAGGAACGTATCATCAAAACTGACAAGATGCAAATTGAAAATGCTCAAAATTTTCACGGCATGTTAAGCCGCTCTCCGGCAATGCGTGACGTATTTCAAATTATTCAAACTGCCGCGCAAACCGAAGCAACCGTTTTAGTGCGCGGTGAAAGCGGTTCGGGTAAAGAATTGGTGGCGCGTGCTATTCATGAATTGAGTGCGAGACGAAACGCCCCGTTTTTAGCGGTAAATTGCGCGGCGTTATCGAGTAACTTATTGGAAAGTGAATTATTTGGTCATGTGCGCGGTGCATTTACTGGCGCAATCAAAGACCATCACGGCTTATTTCAACGCGCTCATGGCGGCACATTATTTTTAGATGAAATTGCTGAATTGCCGTTGGAACTGCAAGCGAAATTATTGCGCGTGATTCAAGAACGCAATTACTTGCCTGTCGGCGGCGTGATTTCAATGCCAGTTAATGTTCGTTTAGTTGCTGCAACGCATCGAGCATTGCGTGAAGAAGTGAAAAATGGGCGATTTCGAGAAGATTTAATGTATCGTTTGCGAGTTGTCCCGATTTACTTGCCGCCTTTGCGAGAACGGCGCGAAGACATTGGCTTATTGATTTGGCATTTTATCGAACAGCATAACGCCGCCAATCGCCGTAAAATCGAAAAAATTGAACCCGAAGCGATGCGTTTATTGTTGGATTATCCGTGGTATGGCAATATTCGAGAACTTCATAATGTGGTCGAATATGCGTTTGCCGTCGGACGCGGAACGGTTTTACGAAGTACCGAATTACCACCCGAATTCCGAGAAATTCCAGCGATACAATCGCAAAATAAATCTATTTCGATTGATGATGAAAAAGCGATGATTCAACGCGCATTAACTGAAAATAAAAATGTAAATACTGCGGCACAGGCGTTAGGTATGAGTCGGGCAACATTTTGGCGTAAACGAAAATTGTACGATATTTGAACGGTTACAATTTTCGTTGTGCATCAACGATGGTGGGCAATTGTTTAATTTTTTTTAAGACATCATTTAATTGTTGCGTATTTTCAATTTGCAATGTCAAATTTAACGTAGCAGAAAAGTCCGGTTGTGATTCTAATGCCGCTGAAAAAATATGGATTTTGCTTTGTGCAAGCAATTGTGACACATCGGTTAACAAATGTTGCGAATTAAAGGCTTGCACGACAATCAGTACGGCATGACTAGCCTTGGTATTTCCCCATGCAACGGAAACTAATTGCGGTTGTTTTTCTTCGTTCAATTGTAAAATATTTTTGCAATCACACCGATGCACAATAATACCTTTATGATGCGAAATATAACCAATAATGTCATCACCAGAAACAGGATGACAGCATTGTGCAAACGAGGTTTGTACATTATTCAAACCCGCCACTGACACTTCACAACGATTCAGTGTTTTATTTGGACGCACATTGATGAGTGTGTCGTTTTTAAGTGGTTCGGTGGGGAGCAGTAATTCTGTTTTAACTGTCGGCAACGTTTCACTTTCAACAGCTTGTAATTTAAACCAATTTTTTACTTTTTGAATCGAACGCGACGATTTTAAATAGCCTAGATTCGGGTCAATCCAATTCCGGTTTGGAATAATTTCTTTAGCGGTCAAAATTTCGACTTGTTCGCCAGAATTGAGTTGATACGTCAACGGTACGATACGTCCGTTTACTTTTGCACCGCGACAACGATGCCCGATTTCAGTATGCACGGCGTAAGCAAAATCGAGTGGTGTTGCGCCTTTGACTAAATCCACTAACCGTCCCGCAGGCGTTAGTACATAAACCCGATCGTTAAATAATTCGCTACGATACTCTTCTCGTGCGACAGGCTCGGTGCTTTTGTCTTCTAACAATTTACGCAAAATGGCGACGCTTTTTTCCATTGTTGCCGATTGTTTACCACCTTCTTTATACGACCAATGTGCGGCAACACCCAATTCCGCATAATCGTGCATCGCTTGGGTGCGAATTTGCACTTCAATGCGATTACCCTGCTCGTCTAAAATGACTGTGTGCAGCGATTGATAGCCATTTTCTTTGGGATTGGCAATGTAATCGTCAAATTCCTTAGGAAGGGTTTGCCACAAACTATGCACAATGCCTAACACGGTGTAACAGTGCATCAAACTATCAACAATCACGCGCACTGCCAGCAAATCATACAATTCATCAATCGCCAAATTTTTACTCTGCATTTTTTTCCAAATGCTATAAATATGTTTTGGTCGACCGTAGCATTCACAGGTAATATTTTCTTTTGCCAAGGTACTTTTAAGCAACGTAATAAAACCTTGAATAGAACTTTCACGCGCGACTCGATTCGCGGCTAACGAATGCGCGATATGACGGTATGTGGCAGGTTCCAAATAACGAAAAGCGGTGTCTTCTAATTCCCACTTAAACTGATGTACACCTAAACGATTCGCAATCGGCGCGTAAATATCAAGCGTTTCATGCGCGATAAATTGGCGAATTTCGTGCGATTCTTTTGGAATATTGCGTAACCGTTGAATGCGGTACGCCATTTTAATCAGCACCGCTCGCACGTCTTGCGTCATCGATAACAACATGCGGCGCAAGATTTCAGCTTGATTAGGCTGACTTGCCATTTCCGGCGAATAAACGCGAATGTTATTTAACCAATTCACATCTTGTATCAATCCGGCAACCGTATCGCCAAACTGTCCCACAATATCGATAGGTTCTGACACGGTAATCAAACGCGGATCGCTTAAAATCGCCGCCAAAATGGTTTTCAAATCAACGTGAAAACCAATCAAAACAGCGGCAACTTCAACCCCTTTTGGACGAATATAATTCGGGTCAGCAGCAATCAAACCAACAATGGCTAACGCTTTTTGTAACTGTGCTTTTTCCTCTGCATTATAGCGATGCAGCAATTGTTCGATAGGAATGGTGACTGGTTTCATAACTCGCTTAACAAACTATTACGCACAACTAATCAATAAACCGTTTTATTAAATCACCAAACGCATCAATTCGCCTGTCTCGCAAAAACGGCCAGATTCGGCGCACCGTCTCAGAACGAACTAAATCAATTTCAGCGGTCAATAATTGTGTATCTGTTGCGTTAGCATGCACTAAAAACTCGCCTTGTGAACCGACAATAAAACTGTTTCCCCAAAAATCGATACCGCTATCTGAATTTGGCGCAAATTCAAAACCAATCCGATTACACGAAATCACCGGCAGCCCATTTGCCACGGCATGACCACGTTGTACCGTAATCCAAGCGTCTAACTGTCTGCCCTGCTCTTCTTTTGTGTCATTTTTATCCCAGCCAATGGCTGTCGGATAAATCAGAACATCCGCTCCCGCCAATGCCATTAAACGTGCCGCTTCGGGATACCATTGATCCCAACAAATCAGCACGCCTAATTTGCCAATCGATGTTTGAATGGGCGTAAAACCTAAATCTCCGGGAGTGAAATAATATTTTTCATAAAACGCCGGATCGTCAGGAATGTGCATTTTGCGGTATTTGCCGGCAATGCTGCCGTCTTTATCAAACACAACCGCCGTATTGTGATAAAGCCCTGCTGCACGACGTTCAAAAATCGTTGCCACAATGACAATGCTTAATTCTTTCGCTAACGCCGACAAAATATCCGTCGTTTCACACGGAATCGGTTGTGCTAAATCAAAAACAGAATGGTCTTCAGTTTGACAAAAATACTTGCCTAAATGCAATTCTGGCAACACCACTAAATCGGCTTTCGCCGCGGCGGCTTCACGAATTTTGGCAATCGAAAATTCTAAATTAACTTGTGGATTATCATCGCCGCAAGGTTGTTGCACAGCACTGACGATTAACTTTTTTTGCATTGTTTAGCCTCGCGCTTGCTCTGGAAACTGCATGGTCATGCAATGCAAACTGCCGTATTGATGCACAAGCGGACGGCATGGAATGGGGATAATTTTGTGTTGCGGGAATACTTCCGCCAATTTTTTTGTGGCAACGCTATCCATAGGGTCGCCATAAATTGGCACTAGCACCGCATGATTGATGATTAAAAAGTTTGAATAATTAGCTGGCAACGGTTCATCTTCTTCGTCAAAAATAGGTTTAGGCAATGGCAAGGCAACCAAATTATAAGGCTCGCCTGCTTCGGTTCTGAAAACTTCCAGTTGCATTCGCATTCTGTCTAAACTTTCAAAATGTGGGTCGTCTTGATTATCGCAACTGGTATAAGCAATCGTCGTTGGATTGCAAAAACGCGCGAGCGTATCAATATGCGCGTCGGTATCATCACCAGCTAAATTTTCCTGCTGGACCCATAAAACCCGTTTTGCACCTAAATGCGTTTTTACTTGGTTTTCAATTTCTTCTTTCGTTAAATTTTTATTGCGATTTGGATTAAGCAAACAATGGCTGGTTGTTAAAATCGTGCCTTCACCGTCACTTTCAACGCTGCCACCTTCTAAAATAAAATCGATGTCGTGATGTGCTTTGCCTTTGAAAAATTTAGCATTCGCTAATTTATGATTAAGCGCATTATCGTTTGCGAAATCGTATTTTTCGCCCCAACCGTTAAATTGGAAATTCA
>Ga0265316_10002141_pt1 | contig 20765 bp, 15 predicted proteins | sample 4522metaG_FD_202092 | JGI IMG/M metagenome (GOLD analysis project Ga0265316, IMG submission 202092) | Rhizosphere microbial communities from Carex aquatilis grown in University of Washington, Seatle, WA, United States - 4-5-22 metaG | ecosystem: Host-associated > Plants > Roots > Rhizosphere >... | reverse complement strand
TGCTCGGGCTCCGCAAGGCCTGCGTCGACATCGAGCGCCGGCTCCTCACGGTGAGCCGCTCCTACGCCCGCGAGACGACAAAGGGGGGACATGCCGACGTCATCCCCATCGCCGCCGAGCTCGTCCCCTATCTGCGAGACGCCATGGCGCGCTCGCTGTCGCAGCTCGTCTTCCCCGCCGACGACGGATCGATGATGCCCGACACGGTTCAGCTCGAGCTCGTCCTGCGCCGCGCGATGGCGCGCGCGGGCCTCGTCGAGAGCTGGCGCCACAAGTGTCGCCGCGCGCGATGTGGCCACGTCGAGACGGCGCTCGACGATCAGCTCCGCCGGTGTCCCGCCTGCGACATGAAGCTCTGGCCCGCCGCCAACGTACGCCCGATCCGCTTTCACCACCTGCGCCACACCACCGCCTCGCTGCTGCTCATGCGCGGCGCAGATCTGGCCGCCGTGCAGAAGATCCTCCGCCACAGCGATCCGCGGATGACCACCGAGACCTACGGCCACCTCGTCCCCGACTACCTGCGCGACCAGATCGATCGCTTCACGTTCGGGCCCGGCCCGACCTCGGACGCGAGCAACGAAAAGCAACCGCTCGCAGAGATTCCGCCGCCGTTTGCTCCTATTTTGCTCCCGACGCCTTCGGATGCCCAAAATGGCCCCGATCCCCCCTCCCCCGATCCCCAATTGTTCCGCGATGTTGAACTTGGTCGGGGCGAGAGGATTCGAACCTCCGACATCCTGCTCCCAAAGCAGGCGCGCTACCAGGCTGCGCTACGCCCCGCGGTAGCTTCCGGGGAAGGTGTATATCACGGACCGCCGGGCCCGTGCACCGCGCCGGGGGGGGGGCCGACGACCCGAATCCGCCGACGGGGGCCGGCTCAACTCTCGCGTGCGCGCAGGGCTCGGGACAGAGCCGCGAAGGCTGCGGCGCGGTGGGAGAGTTGATTCTTTTCTTCGAGGGACAGCTCCGCCATGGTGCGGCCGAGGGCCGGCAACCAGAAGTGCGGGTCGTAACCGAAGCCCATTTCCCCGCGCGGCTCGAGGATCATCTCGCCCGCGCAGGCTCCGCTCCGCACCAGCTCGATCCCGCCCGCGACGGCACCTCGGCCTGGGGCGACGAAGGCCGCCGCGCAGCGGAAGCGCGCCACGAACACACCTGGTGCTGGCTTCACCGCACGGAGCGCCTCCACCAGCTTGGCGTTGTTGCGCCGATCGTCGCTGGGCTCACCCGCGTAGCGCGCCGAACGCACACCCGGCTCTCCCGCGAGGACGTCGACCTCGAGGCCGGAGTCATCGGCCAGGGCCGGCAACCCGGTCGAAGCCGCCGCCTGTCGGGCCTTGGCCAGCGCGTTCCCCTCGAAGGTCGCCTCCTCCTCCAGCAGCACGGCGTCGGGAGCGATCTGGTCGATGGTCACCAGCTCGAAGCCGAGCGCATCCGCGTCGACCAGGCGCAGGATCTCCTTCAATTTCCCCTGATTCCGCGTGGCCACCACGACTCGTTGGCTCGGCATCTCTGGCGCTCTCCTTCCTCTTCCTCTTCTTCCTCTTCGTCGCGGTTCGTCGCGGTTCGTCGCGCCCGGGGGGCTCTACTCGCGGGCGGCCGCCAGCGCTTCCTGCTGGATGCGGAAGAGGGACTTCATCCCCTCGCCCGCCAGCGCCACGAGCTGGGCATAGTCCGCCGCGGAAAAACTCCCCTTCTCGGCCGTCCCCTGCAGCTCCACGAAGTTTCCGGCATCCGTCATGACGAAATTGAAGTCCACATCCGCCGCTGAATCCTCGGTGTACGGCAGATCGAGGCGCGCCTCTCCACCAACGATCCCCGCCGAGATGGCCGCCACCGCCAGCTTCACCGGATCCTTCTTGACCTTGCCGGCCTTGACCAGCCGCCGCGTCGCCAGCGCCAGGGCCACCCACCCTCCGGTGATGGCCGCGGTGCGGGTCCCTCCGTCCGCCTGGATCACGTCGCAATCGACGGTGATTTGACGCGCTCCGAGAGCCCGCGTATCCACCGCCGCCCGCAGAGCCCGCCCGATCAGCCGCTGGATCTCCTGGCCGCGCCCGCCCGTGGCTCGCCCGGACCGGGTGTGCGTCGAGCGCGGCAACATCCCGTACTCGGCGGTGATCCACCCCTTGCCCTGGCCCTCCAGAAAAGGTGGGACCTTCTCCTCCACCGAAGCGGTGCAGATGAGGCGAGTCAAGCCGCACTCGATAAGCACCGAACCTTCCGCGTAGAGGTTATAATCGGGGGTGATTCGGACGGGACGAAGCTCGTCGGGTCGGCGACCGTCTGCACGCATGACTGCTCAACTTACTACAGCCTCCGGCGCACCTACAGCACTTGGTGAAGCTACAGCCGTTGGCAAGACCCGCAAACCCTGAACCTGGAGGCCGGAGGCCATCGTGACTGCTGCTGACGCGCGTTCCGGCTCGACGGTCGGAAAGTACCGGCTGCACGAGATCGTCGGCCGCGGCGGCATGGGCGTGGTGTATCGCGCCGAGCACGTGTACATCGGGCGCGAGGTGGCGGTCAAGATCCTCCACGAGGGCTATGGGGGCCGCGAGGAGGCCATCAAGCGGTTTCTCCGCGAAGCCCGCGCCGCGAGCTCGATCAATCACCCGAACATCGTCGACGTCACCGACTTCGGAAAGGCCACCGATGGAACGGTGTTCTTCGTCATGGAGCTCCTGGTGGGCGAGCCCCTCGACACGATCCTGGTGCGCGATCGTCGTCTCGACTTGCTCCGCGCCATCAACATCTGCAACCAGCTGGCCGCCGCCCTGGCCGCCGCTCACCGGAAGGGAATCGTCCACCGCGATCTCAAGCCCGAGAACGTGATGCTGATCGAGCGCGAGGGACGCCGCGAGCTGGTCCGCCGCGTGAGCGACGAGAGCGGGCCCCACGAGATCCCCGAGCGCGAGAAGAAGTTCGACTTCGTGAAGATCCTCGATTTCGGCGTGGCCAAGGTCCGCGAGCCCGACGCCGAGAAGGGCGCGACCCCCACCCCCCACACCGGGGTGGTCTTCGGGACCCCCGAGTACATGGCGCCCGAGACGGCACGCATCGGGTACTCCGACGCCCGGTCGGACATCTATGCCCTTGGGATCATGTTCTACGAGATGTTGACCGGGACCGTCCCGTTTCGCGGGAACGAGGCCATCGACGTCATGCTGAAGCAGGTCAACGCTCCGGTGCCCCCGATGTCCGAGGTCGCGCCCGACGCCGAGATCACCAGCGAAGCCGAACGCATGATCCTGAAGGCGCTCTCGAAGGATCCGGACCTGCGGCAACAGACGATGGAGGAATTCCATCGCGAGCTGCAGGGCTGCTACGGACAGCTGCGTTTCCGACGGACCATGCGCACCCCGACCGCAGGCGGGCCGGCGGTCGCCCAGGTGGCGAAGGAGTATCGCTCGGCCTCGCCACCGGCGGGCGACCTGCCGCCCGCAAGCAGGAGCACCCCCGCCCCCGCTTCGACCGACGGCTCCGCCGCTGGAGGCACGGCGGGACCGCCCGCAGGCGTCCTCGCCGCCGCCATCCCCCTCACCAAGCTGAAGCGGTCCGCCCCAGGCGCCCTGCCGACCCACATCGCGGGGGCCGGCTCGAGCGCCAGCGCCCAGGAACTCGTGCTCGAGCCCGGAGCAGGAGGGCCCACCACCGCCGCGCCCGAGCTCGCCACCGCACAGCGCCGGCCCGCCCAGCCGATTTTGCTCACCCGCCGCAAACCCGCGCGAGCGATGGCTGCCCCCCCCTCCTTTTCCGAGCCGTCCGCGCCAGGAACCTCCGCCGGGCTGCCGGGCGCAACCCCCACCGACCTGTTGCGGGCGGACTCGTCCCCGAGCGCGATCCCGGTGGCCACGCCGGGTGAGTCGCGCAAGCGCACGACCCTGCCGTTGCGCCCGGCCACGCTCACCCCCGACTCGCCCCCGATCACCGACGCCAGCCAGTCCGCGAGCTGGACCGCCGCGCCTCCTGGAAGACCCCCCGGTACACCGCCGCTGCCCCTCTGGGGAACCGACGTGCGCGGCCTGACCAGTCCCGCCCGGGCGCACCCGTCGACCGAGCCCAGCTCACCCGGCAGCGTCCCCCGCTCGATCGCGGCCGATCGCCCCACTCCGCGCGTGGATCTCGACGGGCTGCACCGCACCGTCTCCGGCCCCGGCGCCGCTCCTGTCCCCCCGCATGCCCCCCCGCATACCGGCGCCGAGGGCACCGCCGCGCGCGCGAGCGCGCCGCCCCCGCCCGAGGGCAGTGCCCTGCCCGACGAGGAGCGGCCCCCCTGGTTCGACGGGCCCACCGTGGTGCGCAATCCCCTCAGCGTCGCCTCCTTGCGCGATCTCAAGCCGCCAGGCGACTCGTGACGGTCGATCCCAAGGCCAACGCCAACGCCGACGGCCCCCGCGGATCTCACCGCGGCATGCACTGCTTGTAGGGCACGCCGCCCGGCGGAGCGGGAATCTCGCGACACTCCTCCGACTCGTCGCAGTCGGGATCGGACTGACATGCGACCCGCGCAGCGATCCAGCACCCCGCGGCCACCGCCGCCGCCATTCCGACCGCGGCCGTGACCAGCCCGACGGCTGGCAGGTTTCCGGGCTGGTTCGACCGCTCGCCCACGACCCAGGCGGTCGAGCCACCGACGATGGCCAGGGCCGCCACCGCCCCCAGACGGGCCGGCCCGCGAAAGCGGGGACCGGCGCACCCCGCGAGGCTGGAGGCGGCGGCCCCGAGCGCGGTCGCGAGGACGAGGGCGGCAATCATCGCGCGCGACCCCGAGCCTGGTGCCTCGACGCGGGCCGACCTATGCTCCCGATTCGATCTCATCTCCGCTGCTTCGAGAGGCTATGTCCGCACGCACGCAATTTCCATCGCCATGCCATCGCGCGCCCGCGCGTCAGGGGATCCGACGACCGCGCTTCGCCACCCGAGCCCCCGGGCTCGAGCGGCCCGCGTTGCACCTGGCATGGCTCCTCACGTTGCACCTGGCGTGGCTCCTCGCGCTCGTGCCCAGGCCCGCGGGCGCGCACGATCTCTTCCTCGAGGGACCACACCCCTTTCTCCGCGAGAACACCCTCTCGGTGAACTACCTGCTCGGCACCGGCCTCGGACGTTCGTTCAGTGGCCAGGGGCTCGGCGTCGACTACGGCTACATGGTCAGCCTCCCGTTGTGGATCGATCTGCAGCTCAACTTCCGCGGATCGACCTGCCCGCCCTGGCGGACCACGTGCAGCTCGTACACGGGGAACGACCTCGAGGCGCTGGCCGGCCTGGCCTGGCGCTTCCGGCTCGAGGTCCCCGTCGTTCCCTTCGTGCGAGCCAATGCCGGGCCCGTCTTCTTGTACCCGGATGGCGCCTCCAGCGCCGTGGGGCTCGCAGGGCGAGTCGGCGGGGGCGCCAAGTACTTCGTCTTCGACTGGCTCGGGTTCGGCGGCGAGCTCGCGCTCTCCCTCGGGCACGGGTTCTTCTCTTCGCAGTACCCCGGCAGCCACACCTACGCCGTGGTCGACATGGCCCTCGGGGTCGAGCTCCAGTTCGACTGATGGCGGCCGGATCCGAGGAGTCCCCCGGTCCGAGCGCGGCTGAGGCTCCTCCTCAGGCTGCGGTCAGGCGCTCGAGCTCGGGGATGCTCTTCGGCGTGTCGCGGGTCAGGTTCTCGTTCCCGGTGGCCGTGACCAGGATGTCGTCCTCGATGCGCACCCCGAGGCCCCGGAGCTCCTCCGGCACCGGGGCGTCCTCCGCGATGTAGAGCCCGGGCTCGATGGTGAGGACCATCCCCGGCTCGAGCGGCCGCGCGGCCCCGTCGAGGCTGTAAAAGCCCACGTCGTGCACGTCACGCCCGAGCCAGTGACTCGTGCGGTGCATGTAGAACGGCTTGTAAGCCTGGGCCTCGATCAGGGCCGGGACCTCGCCCTCGAGCAGACCGAGCTCGACCATCTTGCCGGTCAACCGCTCGAGCACCTGGGCGTGAATGGCGTCGATGGTGTTCCCGGGCCGAACGTCCTCGATCGCCGCCTGCTGCACCTCGAGCACCGCCTGGTAGACCCGTCGCTGGGCCGGCGAGAAGGGCCTCCCGACCGGAAAGGTACGGGTCACGTCCGCCGTGTAGCCGTCGACCTCGCAGCCCGCGTCGATGAGCAGGAGCTGACCGGCCTCGAGCCGGGCGGAGTTCTCGACGTAGTGCAGGATGACGGCGTTCGCGCCGGATCCCACGATGCTCGGATAGCCTGGGCCGCTGCCGCCGCGCCGGCGGAAGGTGTAGTCGATGAGGGCCTCGATCTCGTGCTCGCCCACGCCGTGGCGCGCCGAGCGCATGGCCGCGGTGTGCGCCTCGGCGGTGATGGCGGCCGCGCGCCGCAGAGGCCCGAGCTCGACCTCCGACTTGAAGAGCCGCATCTCGTGCAGGTGCAGGCGGGCGTCCACCAGGCGCACCGGCGCGCGCCGGCCACGCCGCTCGCCGGCGCGCATGCGCCCGAGCACGCGCAGGATCCGGGCGTCCCACTCCGGGTCGTGGCACAGGTGAACGTGCAGGTCGTCGACCCCATAGAGGAGCTCGGGCAGCTTGCTCTCGAGCTCGGCAACCGGGAAGGCGGCTTGCGCACCGTACCGCGCCATGGCGCCCTCGAGGCCAGCGCGACGCCCGGTCCAGGTCTCCTCGGCCGGGTTGCGGGGCCGCACGAACAGGACGAAGGGTGTGGTCGGGTGGTCGGGCCGCAACAGCAGCACCGTCTCGGGCTCGTCGAACCCCGTCAGATGCGAGATGTCGCTGTCCTGGCGGAACTTGAAGTGCACGTCGCCGTTGCGCAGCTGCTCCGGGGGAGAGGCGAGCAACAGGGCCGCGCGGGGACCGAGGGCCGACGCCATCCGCTGGCGCCGCTCGGAATACAGATCGCTCATTTCGAAAAAAGTCTAGCACCTTTGCTGCGGCGCCGACCTCACGGTCATGGCCCATCCTCGTGGGGCGCGTGCGTGCGATCGAGCCCTGCCTGGGCGCTTGCCCGCACGCGCGGAGAGGGATCGCGTGCCCCGGCGTCGAAGTGGTGCCGGGCCCGGCCGGGTTGCCCGGACTCGACGAGCAGCCACCCGAGGGCGGTCTCGGCGGCCCCGATGCGCGCGGACCTCGGGAAGCGCGCGAGAAAGTCGCCGAGCGCGGTCATGGCCGCGCGAGAATCACCGGCGCGGCCGCGGGCCACGGCGCTCCAGTACGCGGCGTCCTCGGCGATGGCCTCGCCGCCGGCATGGCGCTCCACCTCGGCGAAGGCATCGGCGGCGGCGGCGGCGTGGCCTGCGCGCAGCAGCCGCCACGCCTGGTCGAACGACGCCTCGCCGACCGGCGCTGCCTCAATCGGCCCGGGCGCGGCCGACCTGGCGACGGGCGGCGATTCGGGCTCCGCCAGGGCCTGTCTCGCCACAGATGAGGTGGCGGACGCCGCGGATGATGCGGGCTCGGACCACCGCGCAGGTCGCGCCGCGGACGAGGACCTCGACGCCGACGCCGCCGGGTGCTGCGGCAGCGCGGTGGGAACCCAGGTGTCCCCACCTTGAAGGGTCGCCTCGGCCCCCGCACGCGAGCGCACCTCGACCCGTCCGTGCCAGACATAGACGCTGGTCAATCGGTTGTCGGCGGCGGTGACCCGGAAGTGGGTCCCCTTCACCTCGACCTCCGAGTCGCCGGTGACCACGCGGAACCGCTCGTGGGCGGCAAGTGGGGCGACCTCGAGCTCGAGGGTGCCCTCGCTGAGGCGCACGATCTCGTCCGGGGGCGTCTGGAAGCGGACGAAGCGCGCGCCGCCCATCACGCGGATCGAGGCGCGCGACGCCTCGACGTTGCTGGCGGCGGTGGGCGGGCCCGACAGCGTCGGCGACAGCGACAGCGTCGGGACCCGGGGCCCGGCAGCCGTCGGTCGATCCAGCTGCTCTGCGACGCCGGAGGCTGGCGGAGGCCGCAGCCGGAGCACCCCGAGTCCGACCACCCCCACCAGCACGAGAACGCCTGCCAGGGCCGCCCGCCCCGGCCATCCGGCGGGCAGCCATCGGCGGGCCCGTGCGCTCGAGCGGTCTCTTCGATCGCGGCCGAGCCCCGTGGCCCCGGCGCGCGGCGGGGCGCTCTCGCCGGGAGCGACGCTGGCTTCCCACAGGCCGTCCGAGATGTGTCGGCGCGCACCGGCCGACAGCGGTTCGACAGGTGACAGCGCGGGCGCGACGTTCGCGATCTCCCGCAAGGTGGTGAAGGTCGCTGCGCAGCGCGCGCACCCAGCCAGGTGCCGGGCGAGCGTCGCCCCGTGCGTGTCGTCCGATACCGCACGCGTGAGCTGCCACTCGGGCGGGCACGCCGACCTCGCCAGCTTCGCCCGACTGGCCAGCCTGTCCAACGCCAGCTTCGCCCATCCCGCCAGGCGCCATCGGGGCCGTTGCGTCCATCTCATGGCGTCACCTGGGGCGCGAGGCAGTCCCGCAAACGCAAGCGGGCTTCGTGCAGCCGCCGCCAGACTGTTCCCTCTGGCACATCGAGGATCCGGGCCACCTCGCTCCCCCGCAGCCCCTCGACGTCGCACAAGGTGAACACGATGCGCAGCACCTCGGGCAGCGCATCGAGGCCGGCCTGCAGCCGCACCAGCGCCTGCCGCTGGGCGGCCTGGTCGTCCGGGCCCCTGGCGGAGGGAGGCGGCGGCACGCTGGCGACCGCCTTCATCGCCGCCCGACGGCGGGATTCGCCCCGGACGTGGTGGCGCAGAATGTTCATCGCAATCCCGAGGATCCAGGTACCGACCGCTGCCCTCCCCTCGAATCGCAGGGCCGAGCGACGGACCTCGATGAAGGTGTTCTGGACCACGTCTTCGAGATCGCGGTGGTCGATCATGCGCATTCGCCCGAGCACCCGGTGGACCCGTGCGCCGTGGCGGCGAAACAGCTCGTCGAGGGCCTGGTTGTCGCCGATCGCGCAGGCCGCGATCAGGGACTCGTCGGGGATCGGGGTGGGCGCGCGCTCGGACGGGAGCGGCGCGCCGCGACGCCGGAACGGCAGCACCTTGTCGGTCATGTCGCCGACCTCCACCTCGACCGCCGGGAGGGGGCGGCGCGGAACCTCATTGCGTGTACTCCACGCCGAGGCCGAGGCGCACCTGCGCCGGCGGGTTGGTGTCCACCCCGGGGTTGTCGGACGCCGCGGAAGCGAATGCCGCCGATTCCGAACGCCAGAGCCTCTGCCCGAGCGAGGTGACGATCTCGGCGCAGATGGCCCAGCTCGGGGTCAGGCGAAGCGCCCCGGCCAGGATGCCTTCCGCGCGCAACCCGAGCACATCGGCCGAGGAGGCGGGATCCTTGTCCTGCGCGGCGATCGCGACCCGCATCCAGTCGAGGCCAACCGCCACGAGGGGCGTCAAGGAGAGATGCGTCGACCGAAGAGGCCGCCCCAGCGCCAGCAGCAGGGTCCCGGTGGTCCGAGCGGGGTTGCCCCCCTCTACCGCCGGTCCCGTCGCCGCGAAGTCGCGGGCGAGCTCGCCGCGCGCGCCCGCGCACAGGTTGCCGAGCCGTGCGCAGAATGAGAGGCTTCCGCCATACCAGACCGAGCGATCGCTCGCCGCCAGGGTCCCGACGCTCGCGCCGAGGCTGAAGTGGGGCGAGCGTGAAGGTGCCTGGGCCGTCGCCGCCGCGGACAGATCGCCGACCATCGAGGCGGGCGTGGGCGGCGGCGGGGACCTCGGCGTCGTGCCGGTCGGCGGGCTCACGGGCTGGCTCTCGGGCGTACCTTCGATCGAGCGTGACCTGGGATCCGGCTGCCGCCCCGGGGGCGGGGAACGGTCCCGCGGGCTGGCCGGCGCGCTCCGGGCGCGGAGCACCTCGGAGTCTTCCGGGAACGCAAAGCTCTCGATCAGGCTGGCGGCCGTCCCGGCATCCTCGAAGGACCGTCGGCTCCGCCGTCCGAAGGCGTCCTCGATGTCGAGGACGAAAGGTGGCGCCCCATGGCGTGGAGCGACGCTGGCGCGCACCGTGAGCTCCGGGCACGTCCTCGGGTCGGAGACGAGCCCGTCTGCGCGCAGGCGGCCCTCGATGGCCGCGCGCATGGTGGCCGCGCCGCTGGATCCCCGCACCACCGCCACCGGTCCGCACGCCCGAGCGATCGCGCCGGGCAACGCCACCTCGAGGACGAGATACGTCACGAGGACCGCCGCGACGAGGCGTGCGACGATCACGGCGCGCTCCGGATGTCTTCCACGCACCGTGAGTGCCCGGGGGCGGCGATCCCTTCGCCCCGGGTCAAGGGCCTTCGCGCCGCAACCTGGCGTCCGCCGCCGCGTCGCGAAGGGTTCGCCGACCGCGGGCACTCACGTCCCGGACAGCGAGGCGGCCGAGGTGGCATCGACTCGCGATTGTAGCGAACCACGAATGCGGAGGCTCGACATGGCGACGACGTACCAGAGGTGGAAGTTCGGGGCAGCGATGATGCTGATGTTCTCGAGTGGAACCTTCGGCCTCGCCTGCAGCTCCGGCTCCCCGGCGCCGGCCGGCGATGCGGGCGTCACCAATGTCACCCAGGGCGGAAGCGGAGGAAGCAGCGGCAGCGGCAGCGGCGGTCGTTCCGGGGGCACCGGCGGCAAGTCCGGGGATGCGGGAGCTCCGTCGAGCGGCCCCGAGGGTAAGGATGCTGCCGCACCCTCCCCCAAGGGAGACGCCGAGGCGCCGGGGGGCGGGGAGGGCCAGGGTGGCGGTGGCTCCAAGGGAGGGGCCGGGACGCCCTGCGGCGCAACCGCCGTCTGCAAGAAGAGCGAGGTCTGCGACACCGTCTCCGGGACCTGCGTGGAGTGCTCGAGCTCGGCCACCTGCGGCGGGCAGAAGTGCGATCTCACCACCCATTCCTGTGTGGATTGCCTGCTCGCCTCGGATTGCACGGCGACGGCGGGCGCCGGAATGCCCATGACCTGCGTGGCCGGGAGCTGCGCCGCCACCTGCACCCAGAGCAGCGATTGCCCCGCTGGCACGCCCGTCTGCCAGGCGGCGACCCACGCGTGCGTCGAGTGCGCGACCTCGGCGGACTGCGCGGCCAACCAGGTTTGCCAGACCGACTTCACCTGCGAATGAGCCGTGACCTCGGACCTCGGACCTCGCGCCCGAAGTCCGAGGCCCTCTCCGCCTAAGCTGGATCGTCGAGCCGGGAGACCCGGACCAGCTTCTTGTTCACGAACTCCTGGATTCCCATGCCGGAGAGCTCTCGCCCGTAGCCCGAGCTCTTGATGCCGCCGAAGGGCAGGTCCGCGGTGGTCCAGGTCGGGTGGTTGACGAACATCATGCCGGTGTCCACCCGGCTCGCCACGCGCTTGCCGCGGGCCACGTCCTGGGTGAAGACGCAGCCCCCGAGCCCGAAGTCGGAGTCGTTGGCCAGCGCCACGGCCTCGTCCTCGTTCTTGACCCGGAAGACCAGCGCCACAGGCCCGAAGAACTCTTCGCGGAAGGCGGGGTTGCCGGCCTTGACGTTGGTGAGGATGGTCGGCTGCATGAAGGCGCCCGGGCGATCGACGCGGCTGCCGCCCATGACCAGCGTGGCGCCCTCCGCCACCGCACGCTTCACCTGATCGACCAGCTTGACCAGCGCGGACTCGGTCGACAGCGGGCCGAGGGTGGTCTTTGGCTCCATCGGATTGCCGGGCTTCAGCGCCTCGAGCGCAGCCTGGAACTTGGAGGTGAAGCGGTCGGCCAGCGCCTCGACGACGATGAAGCGCTTGGCGGCGACGCAGCACTGACCGGTGTTGTTCATCTTACCCCAGACGGCCCACTCCACCGTCTTGTCGAGATCGGCGTCCTCGAGGACGATGAAGGCGTCACTGCCGCCGAGCTCCATGGTGGACTTCTTGAGGTTCTGGCCGGCCCGTCCGGCGACCAGCTTTCCCGCCTCGACGCTGCCGGTCAGGGCAACTCCCTTGATCCGGCGATCGTCGATGATCCGATTGACCTGGTCGTAGGAGATGAAGAGGTTGGTGTAGGCCCCCGCGGGCGCGCCGGCATCCTTCCACAGCTTCTCGAAGGCGAGCGCACACCGGGGGACGCAGCCGGCGTGCTTGACCATGACCACGTTGCCGGCCATCAGGTTGGGCGCCGCGAAGCGGGCCAGCTGGTAGTAGGGGAAGTTCCAGGGCTCGACGCCGAAGAGAACACCGAGCGGCGCGCTCTCGACGTGGGCTTCGCCCGTGGCGGGGTGGAGCTGCTCCGGGGCGAGGAACTTCTCGGCATTCTTCGCATAGTAGTCGATGATGTCCGCGCTGAGCTTGACCTCGCCACGAGCCTGCTCGAAGAGCTTGCCCATCTCCAGGGTGACGGGCCGCGCGAGCTCGTCGACGTGCGAGCGCATGATGGCCGCCGCCTTCGAGACGATCGCCGCGCGGCTGGCATAGCTCAGGTGCTTCCAGGTCTCGAAGCACCTGGAGGCCGTCTCGATGGCCTTGTCGAGCTCCTTGTCGCTGAGCTCCTCGAAGGTCTCGAGGATCTTCCCGTCGAACGGATTCACGCTCTGGTACGCCATTGGGGTTCGTCCTTTGAATGGGGAGCTTCTGTTCTTCGAAGCACAGCGCAGCACGAAGCGTGCCGCGTCCAAGGAGGACTCCGCCGAGGGTGCATGGCCCGGTTGGTGCACTCCTCTGCCGCATGTCGCGAAGCCGCGTTGACCTGGGCCGGGGCAAGGGTCTTCGTCGACCAGTCTCGGGAGTCCTCAAGGCCAGCCCGCAGTGGGATCCGGAGGACCCGATCAACCGCGAGTTCGAAGTCCGGCTCTTCGATGACCACGACCGGTCGCTCCACTGGCGGGGAGACGCGCCAGCGGCCGAGCCCGGTTCACGGTGCCCAGCGGTCGTCGTTCACTGGCGACTCCAGTGTCGCGCCCTGCCTCCACGTTTCAAAGGTGAAACCCACGGCTGCGCCAGCGTGAAGCGGGTAACGGGACGGGCGCATGAGGACAGCCGGTGAGCCGACACCAGCCGACTTGAGGCCCGGCCGGTCCGGGGTGCATCATCGTGCACACCGGCGATGCAATGGCTCGAGATTCAGAGGCGATGGCGGCCCCGGCTCGCTCGGGCGGCGCGCCTGGTGTGCCTCGGGTTCGGCACATGGGTCATCCTCGGGGCCGCCGCGTGCGCGACGACCTCCCGGCTCATGACGCTGCCCCCCTCCCCTGCAACCACCAGCGCCTGCGACAACCGCTGCGCCAGCCTCAGCTGTCCGGCCGGCACGCGTTGTGTGCTGTCCGCCGCCTGCGCGCCGAGGTGCGAGCCGGAACAGCTGCAGCGCCCGTGATCTGACGGCTCTCGACAATCCCACCAGCGTCATCGACGGCGGTGGTCGGCCTGGTCACCGTCGGCGCCCTCGTCGGGCTGCGGGCTTCGGCGAGCAGAAGTATGTCCGGCGCTCGAGGCGGTCCTGGCCCTCAAGCTGCAACAACTCGCCCTACCGTCACCTCCCGAGGGACACGCTGTCCGGCGGCTGCACAAGGAAGCCTCCACTCACGCCCCGGAGCACGCACCCACGGTGACGTCTCCGTGCGGTGGATCGGAGGGCTTTGCCAACCGGAGATGGCCCCCGCGAAGCAGATCCAGGCCCGACTCTCGTCGTCCGCGGGAGGGGCCCGCGGGGAGGGGTCCGCCCCTTCCCGCGAGCGCCGCAAGGCGCGCCCTTCAGGCTTCGCCCGCGAGCTCCCAGCGCTCGGGGGAGCGCCAGAGTCGCGACCGGAGGAGCTCGCGCTCGAGGATGAACTCCTTCGGCAGGCGGTCGAGGAACAGATCGAAGAGCTCCTCGTGGGCCCGGACCTCGGCGGCCGCCGCGTCGCGACCGACGCTCATCAGCTCGTGAAAGCGGTCCTGCGAGAAGTCGAGCCCGGTCCAGTGCAGATCTTCGTAGCGGGGCATCCACCCGAGCGGGCTCTCGACCGCGTGGCCGCGCCCGCGGATCCGGTCGACCACCCACTTCAGGATGCGCGTGTTCTGGCTGAAGCCTGGCCACAGATACCGGCCGTCCGTGCTCTTGCGGAACCAGTTCACGCGGAAGATGCGCGGCGGGTCGGGGATCCGCCGGCCGAGGTTCAGCCAGTGGCTGAAGTAGTCGGCCATGTTGTAGCCGCAGAAGGGCAGCATGGCCATCGGGTCGCGGCGCACGGGCGGTAACCCCTCGGCCGCCGCCGTCGCCTCCGAGGCCATGGTGGCGGCGTTGTAGACCCCGTGTGACCAGTTGAACGCCTGGTAGACCAGCGGCATGTCACGGCTCATCCGTCCGCCGAAGATGAAGCCGCTGATGGGCACGCCCTTTGGATCGTCCCAGCGCGGGTCGAGGGATGGACAGCGCGACAGCGGCGTCGTGAAGCGGGCGTTGGGATGGGCCGCGAGACGCCCACAGCCCGGAGTCCAGTCCTCGCCCCGCCAGTCGACGAGGTGCGCCGGGGGCTCCCGGGTCATGCCTTCCCACCACACGTCTCCATCATCGGTGAGCGCGACGTTGGTGAAGATGGTGTCGCTCGCGACGGTGATCATCGCCTGCGGATTGCTCTCGATGTTGGTGCCCGGGGCCACCCCGAAGAACCCTGCCTCGGGGTTGATGGCGCGCAGCCGCCCATCCTTCGCGGGCATGATCCAGGCTATGTCGTCCCCGACGGTGTGCACCTTCCAGCCCTCGAACCCTTGAGGCGGAACCATCATCGCGAAGTTGGTCTTCCCGCAGGCGCTCGGGAAGGCCGCTCCCACGTAGGTCCGCTCTCCGCTCGGTGACTCGAGCCCGACGATGGCCATGTGCTCGGCGAGCCACCCCTCCTCGCGGCCCATGACCGATGCGATCCGGAGCGCGAAGCACTTCTTGCCGAGCAAGGCATTGCCGCCGTAGCCGCTGCCGAACGACCAGATGGCGCGCTCCTCGGGGAAGTGGGCGATGGTGATCGCGTCCGGGTTGCACGGCCACGCCACGTCGGCCTGCCCCGGCTCGAGCGGCGCCCCCACCGAGTGGACACACCGCACGAAGTCCTCGTCGGGCCCGAGGATGTCGAGGACCGCCCGCCCCATTCGCGTCATGATCCGCATGCTCGCCGCCACGTAGGGCGAGTCCGACAGCTGCACGCCGATCTCGGCGATGGGCGATCCGAGCGGCCCCATGCTGAACGGGATCACGTACATCGTGCGCCCGCGCATGGCGCCCGCAAAGCTGCCGCGCAGGCGTTCCTGCATGGCCGCCGGCGCCACCCAGTTGTTGGTGGGGCCAGCGTCCGCGCGGGTGCGCGCGCAGATGAACGTCCGCCCCTCCACCCGGGCCACGTCGCGTGCGTCCGAACGACACAGGAAGCTGCGTGGCCGCCGCTCGGGATCGAGCCGGATCATCATCCCCCGCTCGACCATGGCCGAGGTCAGGGCCAGGAACTCCTGCTCGGTCCCGTCGCACCAGGACACCCGCTCCGGGGCGAGCAAGCTGGCGAATTCGTCGACCCAGGCCAGCAGCCGCGCGTTCTGGGTCGGAGGTTTTGTGGTCATTGGTACCCTCATTTTATCTGTGAAAACCCCGCCCGGGCGGGTTTTGATTTCGCCCCGACCGCCCGGCCCGTCGTGGAGAGTTTGGGCGAGGACTGGTAAATTGCGCCCGATGTCCTCGCCTTCCCGCGAAGGTTTGCTGCGTGCGTGGCGGACCCTCAAGGGAATGGGGAGCCGACTCCGCGACACCCGCCGTGGGGGGCCCGGATGGCTCGGCGCGTACCTGCGAAACCCGCGTCGACCCCCGGCGGCATCACCCCCGCCGGCCTCCGTCCCCGCGTCCGCCTCCGCGTCGGCCTCCGCCCTCTCCCCGCCCCCACCCGCGGGCGGCAAGCCCCTGTCCCGTTCGGCCCGCGCACAATTTGCGCGGGTGGAAGTCACCAATGCCTCCGACGGAGGTTTCTGGTTCTGGCTGCTGCGCTTTTACGCCTTCGGGCTGGTGGCGGCCGGTGGGCTCGGCACCTGTGTCGCCGTCGCCGCGTACCTGTATTTCGCCTCGACGCTGCCGCCCGTTCCTGAGATGGCGTCGTACCAGGCCGACGTGGCCACCACCACCCTCATCCGAGCCTGGGACGGAACGCCGCTCGCCGAGCTCGCCAACGAGCGCCGGGAGTTCGTCCCCTTCGACAAGATCCCCCCGAGCCTGGTGCACGCGTTTCTCGCCGCCGAGGATCGCCGCTTTTACGAGCACGGGGGGATCGACTACCGCGGCATCGCCCGAGCCCTCGGCGCCAACCTGCGCGCCGGTGAGGTGGCGCAGGGGGGCTCGACCATCTCGCAACAGGTGGCCAAGTCCTTTCTCTCCTCCGAGCGCACGGTGCAGCGCAAGATCCGCGAGGCGATCCTGGCGCGCCGACTCGAGCGCCATCTCACCAAGAACGAGATCCTCACGCTCTACCTCAACCAGATCTTCCTCGGCTCGGGCGCCTATGGTGTGGGCGGCGGCGCCCGACGCTACTTCGACAAGTCCGTGGGCGAGCTCGACATCGGCGAGATGGCGACCCTGGCTGGCCTGGTGCGCGCGCCCTCCCGCTTCTCGCCGCTCACCAACCTCGAGGCGGGCCGGGCCCGCCGCGATCAGGTCCTGAACGCCATGGTGGCCTCGGGGTATCTCACCGAGCGCGAGGCCACCACCTGGAAGGCGCGGCCGCTCAAGCTCCGGCCCCGTACCGACTTCTTCCGCACCAGCTCACCGTACTTCGCCGAGAACGTACGGCGCGACATCTCCCGGCGCTACGGGGACAAGAAGCTGTGGGAAGGCGGCCTCGAGGTCGAGACCACGGTCGTCCCCTGGATCGACGTGTCGGCGCAGGAGAACGTGGACTTCGGCCTGCGCAAGCTCGACAAGCGCCAGGGCTGGCGGGGGCCGGTGGCCCACCTGGCCGGGGCCGCCACGCTCGACGAGTTCCGCCGGCGCGCGGCCGCCCGCTATGGCGGCGAGCCCCCCGCCGAGGGGCGTCTGTATCTCGGCCTCGTCGAGTCGGTCGACCCCAAGGGGGGCTCGGCCCGGGTGCGGGTCGGCAAGGGGACGTACGGCCTTCCCCCGTCGGGGATGAGCTGGGCCGTCCCCTACAGCCGCAAGGACTCCACCAACGGGCGATTCCTCGCCAACACCGGCGGGGTGGTGCGCACCGGGGACGTGGTGTGGGTCAAGAACGCGCACCGCTCGAAGCTGGCCCGCTTCTCGGACTTCACCTACGACGAGAAGAGCGAGGTGCAGTGGTTGCCCCCTTACGACGAGGCCAAGCTCGGCAAGGCACCGCCCCCGGTGGTCGAGCTCACGCTCGAGCAGAACCCGCGGATCCAGGGCGCGATCTTCAGCTACGACCACACCTCGGGCTACGTGGTCGCCATGGTGGGCGGCGCGGACTACGACCGCTCGGAGTTCAACCGCGTGACGCAGGCCTGTCGCCAGCCGGGCTCCACCTACAAGCCCATGTACTACTCGCTGGCCCTCGACAAGGGGTACGGCTTCAATTCCCTGCTCAACGACGTCCCGCGCGCGGAGGTCGATCCCATCACCGGGGAGGTCTGGACCCCGACCAACCTCAACAACACCGTGGAGTACCAGGTCTCGCTCGAGTACGCCCTCATCTGGTCGAAGAACGTCCCGTCGGTGCAGCTCTTCAAGCTGATGGGCGGCCACGAGGTCGAGGCCTGGGCGCGGCGTCTCGGCATCACGACCCCCATCATCCCCGATCAGGCGCTCGCGCTCGGGGCGTCGTGCTCGCGCATGGACGAGATGACGCGGGCGTTCTCGGCGTTCGCCCGCAACGGCGTGCTCGTGGATCCCGTGACGGTCCGCCGGGTGCGCGACCGCTCGGGCCGCCTGCTCGAGGACCACAGCTGGATCGGGGATCCCATGGGCCGTCCCATCGATCGGCTGGACCGGCTGGTCGAGGTCGCGGGCAACAAGCCGAAGCCGGTCATCTCACCCCGCACCGCCTGGCTGACGTCGACGCTGCTGCGACACGTGGTCACCAAGGGTCACGCCCCGGCCATCCGCAACGCCGCGATCCTCGCCGCCGGCAAGACCGGCACCTCGAGCGCCACGATGGACGTGTGGTTCATCGGCTTCACGTCGCGCTGGATGACGAGCGCCTGGGTGGGCGATGACCTGCGCGAGCGCCCCCTCGGGGCCAAGGACGCGGCCTTCATGATCACCGTGCCGATGTTCGCCCGCTACATCAACGAGGTGGCGGTGGGGCAGCCGCTGCGCGAGATCCCGTGGGAGCGCCCCCCCGGCGTCAAGCCCAACGACATCGGCGGAAAGGTGCGAACCACCGTCGAGGAAGTCCTGGCGGAGGGGGCGGCGAAGCCCGCCGCGGCGCCTCGAACGACCCCGCGGCGCGACCGCACGACGGCGTTCGTGCCGGGGCCGAGCGAGCACCGCCCGCCGAGCACCGTGCCCGCGCGGCGACACCGACGCCGGTAGCGCGCGCGTCCATCGCAGGGAGACCCGACCGTTGTCGGGCGCGCAACGGCCGTCGCCCGCGCTGCAACACTTCCACCATCCCGGCCCATCTAAATCGCGCATATTACGTATTTTAGATTACGTTATTTAGTGGCACATAGAGTGCATCGGGGATTCGTCGAGGAGAAACCCCATGCGCACCTCGTCCCGATCCATCCCCTTGACCCTGGTCGTTCTTTCCGCACCTCTCGCCGCCATGTCGTGCGTGATCGCACAACCGGGGGACACACCGGCCAGCGGCGGCGTTCACGAGAGCGAGGCAGCCGGAATGGCCGCCCGCAATGGTCTGACCTCGATCAACGGCCTGTCGTCCGTCAACGGCCTGTCGTCCGTCAACGGCCTCTCGTCCGTCAACGGCCTCTCGTCCGTCAACGGCCTCAACCCCTCGGGCTCGCTCATGAGCACCGACGCCGGGCGCACGACCACCTCGTACATCGTGCGCTGCGCGTTGCCGGCGGGGCGCACCATCTCGAAGGTGGTGAATGGAACCACCTACAGCTTCGCGGGCGAGCTCGGTCTCGCCCCCGAGTGGGAGAGCGGAGCTTGCAGCAAGGATTGTCAGGAGTCGGTGAGCGCCTGCGTCCTCTCGCACGTCAACACCTCCGGACAGCACATCGGGCTGTGGCTCGACAGCGCCGATCCGGCCCTCGGCTGGGGCCAGAGCACGAGCTATCCCTACCAGGAGGGCTCGTTCTTCGGGAACATCTTCGTCAGCCCTCCCCAGGCCTTCTACTGCAACGGCAAGGACTGGGACCAGGGTCTCGTCCCCGGCCGCCTCGGCGTCGGCCAGAACAACGCCCCGTACAAGAACCCCGCCAGCACCTCCTACTGCAAGGACTACTGCGCGGCGGCCGACGGCTCCGCCAGCGGCGACGGGTACAAGAGCTGCGGCAACTACAAGCACGTCATCACGGTGTGGCGCAACTTCGACCCCGCCACCCAGTACAAGGTCTGCAGCCGCAACGGTGGCAAGTGCCTGGATGTCCAGGGTGCCAGCACCTCCAACGGCGCCACCGTCGTCGAGTACGGCTACAAGGCCAGCGACAATCAGAAGTGGATGATCAGCCAGGTCAGCCCCCGCAACTACAAGTTCATCAACGTGGCGAGCGGCAAGGCGCTGGACATCAGCGGCGGCTGGACCGGGAACGGCGCCGCGCTGATCCAGTACGACTACCACGCGGGGTCGAACCAGCTGTGGAGCTTCACGCCGACGGGCGACGGCTACTACAAGTTCAGCCCGGGCAGCAACGACGGCGGCTCGATCGCCGTTCCGTCCGGGACGCCCACCGACGGGGTGGCGGTCCAGCAGTGGAGCTGGACCGGCGCGGTCAATCAGCAGTGGGTCATCACCCCGGCCAACTGAGCCGCCCGCCACGCAGCCCTCCTCACGGCAGACGCGGATCGAGCCTGGCTCGGTCCGCGTCTTGCCGTCTTTTTTGCCGGAGGGCGGCCCGGGTCGTCGGGTTTCCCGACCGACGTGGGTGAGTGCAGTCGCTTCGACCTGTACTAAACTTCGCCCATGCTCGTCACCCAGGATCACGGTCAGGTTCGCGAGCTGCGTCTCGATCGGCCCCCGGTCAACGCGCTCAATCCGGCGTTGCTGCACGCCCTCCGGGCGGGGCTCGAGGGTGCCCGGCGCGACGGCTGCGGCGGGATCGTGCTCTCGGGCGCGCCGGGCTTCTTCTCCGCCGGTCTCGACGTGCCGGAGCTGCTCACGCTCGGACGGCCGGAGATCACCGATACGTGGCGGGCCCTGTTCGCGCTCCTCGTCGAGCTGGCGAGCTCGGAGATCCCGGTGGCGGCGGCGCTGACCGGTCACAGCCCGGCCGGTGGCACCGTGCTGGCCCTCTTCGCGGACTATCGCGTGATGGCGGAAGGGAGATTCCGGCTCGGACTCAACGAGGTCCAGGTGGGGCTGCCCCTGCCCGAGGTCATCTTCCGCGCCCTGCGCTACGTGGTGGGCGAACGACAGGCCGAGCGGCTGGCGGTGGGCGGTCTGATGCTGGACCCGGGCGAGGCGCTGCGCGTCGGGCTGGTCGACGAGGTGGTCGATGCGGCGGCCGTCATCCCGCGCGCCCTCGGCTGGATGGCGGAGCTGCTGTCGCGGCCTCGAGCGGCCATGTCCGGCACCCGCGCGATGGCGCGGCGGCCGCTGCATGAGGCCTTCGACAGCCTGACCCCGGCGCTGATCGAGCGGGTGGTGGACCAGTGGTTCTCGGCGGAGACCCAGGCGGTCATGCGCTCGCTCGCCGACCGGCTCGGCAAGCCCCGCCCGGCATGACGACCGCCCCGGCCCGGGCGATGGG
>Ga0265316_10002140_pt1 | contig 20772 bp, 17 predicted proteins | sample 4522metaG_FD_202092 | JGI IMG/M metagenome (GOLD analysis project Ga0265316, IMG submission 202092) | Rhizosphere microbial communities from Carex aquatilis grown in University of Washington, Seatle, WA, United States - 4-5-22 metaG | ecosystem: Host-associated > Plants > Roots > Rhizosphere >... | reverse complement strand
CCGAAATCACCCGGCTGGCGGTGGCAGTTGGCGGCGACCCGCGCACCCTGGCCGGCCTCGCCGGACTGGGCGACCTGGTCCTGACCTGCACCGGCGCGCTAAGCCGCAACCGCCAGGTTGGAATCGAGCTGGGCCGCGGCCGGAAGCTCGGCGAGATCATCGGCTCCATGCGCATGGTGGCCGAGGGCGTTCAGACCACCTACGCCGCCGTGGACCTGGCGCACGGCTGTGGAATCGAGATGCCCATAACGGAACAGGTGAACGCCATCCTGCGGGACCAGCGGCCCCCACGCGAGGCCATCCGCGAGCTGATGGAGCGATCGCTGAAGAGCGAATAGCGCAACTTTTTATGCCGGACGGGGTTTTCAATGACATGGAGGCCGTGGTGGCGCTCGAGCCCGATGCCGAGCTCATGCTGCGCCTCAAAGCGGGCGATCAGGCCAGCTTCGGTCCGCTGCTCGCGCGCCATCGCGGGCCGGTCATCCATTTCTTGTACCGGATGGTGCAGAATCCGGCGGTTGCCGAGGAGTTGGCTCAGGAGGTGTTCCTGCGGGTCTACCGCGCGCGTGCATCGTACGTTGCCTCGGCCAAGTTCACCACCTGGCTGTTCCGCATCGCCCTGCATCTGGCGCTGAACAATCTGCGGGACGCGCGGGGCGAGAAGGAGACCGTCAGCCTGGACCAGGAGACTGAAGATGGCCTCCAGCTCCAGGTGGCCGACGAGCGCCCTTCGGTGGAGCAGCGTCTGGTCCAAGCCGAGCGGCTGGCGGAAGTGCGGCGTGCGATCGGGGCGTTGCCCGACAAGCAGCGGGCGGCGGTCTTGATGCACAAGTACGAGGAAATGGGGTATGCCCAGATTGCCGAAGTGCTCGATTGCTCGGAGTCGGCCGTGAAGTCGTTGCTGTTCCGGGCCTACGAGACGTTGCGGGCGCGGCTGGCGCACATGGGATAGTGTGGAGGGTACGGCCATGGAATGTCCGATTCAATCGCGAGGGAAGAAAGACCTGCTGCTGGACTATTGCTCACACTCGCTGGACGCCAAAGCGGCGGCCGAGGTCGAGGCGCATCTCGCCGCTTGTCCCGACTGCAAGGCCTGGACGGACGCGCACATGCGCACCTGGTCGCTGCTCGACGACTGGCAGGCGGCGCCCATCTCGCCGGATTTCGAACGCAGGCTGCGCGAGCGCATCGCGCTCGATGAGGTGCACACGCCCTGGTGGAAGGCCGTCTGGCTGTCGTTTGCCGCTCGGCCGCTCAAGCCCGCGCTTTCCGCTGCCCTGGTATGTCTGCTGCTCCTGGCCGGATTGCTGTTCGTGCGCCCGAGGTCCGCTCCCCCCGTTCACCCGAATCAGGAAACGATAGACGCCGACCGGTTGGAGAAGGCGCTCGATGACGTCGACCTGCTTCGGCAGGTCGGCGCCCCGGGCGAAACGAAGGCTTCGGAGGCCATGTAACGTGCGGATGCTCATCGCGGTTGCCTGGGTCTTGCTCATGGTCGCACCCGTCGCGGCCCAGGATGACGAGCCGCCGCCCCCGCCCGGTGCACCGCGTGCGCTGGCCGGGCCCACCATCCTGGACCGGCTGGAGGCCATGAGCCCCGAGCAGCGGCAGCGGCTCCTCGAGAAGCTGCCTCCGGAACGGCGCCAGCGGCTCGAAGCGCGGTTGAAGGCGTACGAAAGCCTGCCGCAGTCGGAACGGGATCGCCTGCGCCGCCAGTTCGACTCCTTCCGCGCCATGACTCCCGAACAGAAGGAGAACGCCCGTCGCCTTTTCCGTCGCTTCATGGAGCTTCCACCGGGCCGGCGCCAGGTGCTGCGACGGGAAGCCAACCGGCTCAGCCAGCTCCCCTGGCCCCGGCGCGAGGAGCTCATCTCCAGCCCCGATTTCCAGCACCGGTTCTCGCCCGAGGAGCGCCAGATCCTCCACGCCCTGGCAGCCATCACTCCGAACCCGTAGCGCCGCGCGTTATCCTGGTGGTTACTCCAAACTCAATGAGTCAGAACCTGGACGAACTGAAAAGCGAAGTACTCAAATACATGGAGACCGAAGCGTTCGTGGTCTTCCATGGCTACTCTAGATTGGGCGACTCCGACTCCTTCGTCGCGTGGGATACCGACCGCGCGCCGGATTACCACGCCTTTCTCAGCGCGGCCAAGCGCGCAGGCGTGAACCTGGTGGTGTACCACTTCCGCGAGTTCTCCGCCACCCACCTCGAGGACGTGGGGGAGAGGCTGGAGGACAGCGACCTCACCGCCGAAGAGCGGCGCGGGATCGAACGCAGAGTCCGCGACCTGCGCAACTACGAGGGCTTCACCTGCGCGCTCGAACTCTCCTTCGACTATCAGGGACGCGTCTACCTCTTCAACCTCCGCGCCGAGTGGTACGAAGACTACCTGGACCTGGTCGAGGAGCTCGACGCCGCCATCCCGGACGACGACGAAGACGAGGACGACTCCATGGGCGGTTACTATTCGCGCAACTGAGAGCCGTTGGCGGCTCCCCGGAGCCGTACCAGGCGAAGCCGAGACGCTCGCCGGAGCCCTCGCGATCTCGATCCCGGCCGCGCGCGTGCTGCTCTCCCGCGGCTATCGTGACCCTGACGCTGCCCGCCGCTTCCTGCGTCCCTCCATCGAAGACCTCAACGATCCGTTCCTCATGCACGGAATGCGGGCCGCGCTCGATCGCCTGCAGCGCGCCATCGCAGCCTCCGAGAAGATCCTGCTCTACGGCGACTACGACGTCGATGGCACCGCCTCGGTCGTGATCGTGAAGAAGGCCATCGAGCTGGCGGGCGGCCGGTGCACCTTCTTCATCCCGCACCGTCTCAGAGACGGTTACGGAATGCGCAACGAGGCCATCGAACAGGCGGCGGCAGACAGCGTCAGCCTGATCATCAGCCTCGATACCGGCATCCGCGCGGCCGCCGCGGTCGCGCGCGCCACCGAGCTCGGCATCGACGTCATCGTCACCGACCACCACCTGCCCGACGCTGAGCTGCCGCGCGCCTGCGCTGTACTCAATCCCAAGCAGCCGGCCTGCGAGTATCCGGACAAAGACCTCTGCGGCGCGGGTGTGGCGTTCAAGCTGGTCGAGGCCCTCCTCGGCAGCCTCGGCTGGCCCTGCGACAAGCTTCGCCGGATGACGGAGTCGTTCCTGAAAGTGGTCGCCATCGCCACCGTGGCCGACGTGGTGCCGCTCACCGGCGAGAATCGCGTGATCGTGAGATACGGGCTGGACGGCCTCCGCTCGGTGCGCAACCCTGGCCTGCGCGCGCTGCTCAACGTGTCGGGACTCTCGCCCGGCGAGGCGGTCACGGCCAGTAACGTCGCCTACCGCATCGCGCCGCGGATGAACGCCGCCGGACGCATGGCCGACGCCAACGAGATCGTCAACCTGCTGCTCACCGAAGATGAGGACCAGGCTCGCGCCATCGCCGAGCGGCTGCAGAACCTCAACCGCGAGCGGCAGGACGTGCAAAGCGAAATCGTGCGGGTGATCCTGGAAGAGTGCCTCGCCGCGCCCATCCGCGACGACCAGGCCGCGTTAGTCTTCGTGGGCAAGGACTGGCACCGCGGCGTGGTGGGCATCGTAGCCGGACGGCTGGCGGACCGCTTCCACCGCCCTGTTTTCGTGCTGGCCGAGGATTCCGAACAGGGCGTCATGCAAGGCTCGGGCCGCAGCACCCCTGCCTTTCATCTGCTCGAGGCGCTGGAGTCGATGCAGGACTTGCTGATCCGGTTCGGAGGACACCGGCAGGCAGCCGGACTGACGCTCGCCGCCGAGCGCGTCGACGAATTCCGGCAACGCCTGGGCGTGTATGCCGCGGCCCGGCTCGCGCCGGCCGATTTCGTGTCCTTGATCGAGGTGGACGCGCCTCTCCGCTTTCAGGAGATCGACGACGGGGTCGTGGCCGATCTGCTGTCCATGGAGCCGTTCGGCTGCGGCAATCCCGCCCCCGTGTTCGCCGCGTTCGGCGCGGAGGTGGCGGCACCGCCTGGGCCGTTGGGGGAGCGGGGCCTACAGGTCAGCCTCCGGCAGGACGGCCGCACGCTGAGGTTCAAGGCCTGGGGCTTCGCCGACCGGGCCGCGAAATTCGCGCCGGGCGCCCGCCTGGACGCGGCGTTTTCGATCGAGAGCGACGAATACGCGGCCGCCCGCGGCTATCCCGGCTGGTGCACGGTCTTGAAGGACGTGCGGCCGGCGGAGTGAAGGGGCGGATGCCTACAGCAGCCCCGGAACCAGGGCCCATGTGTCCCGCCGGTAAACTTCGTACGCTGGACCGAAGGCTGTCCTGAGGTTGGCTTCTTCCAATCGGATCTTGCGCCGATACGCAAACGCCGCCATCGCGAACCCGAGAACCGCATGCCGCCCGCCGAACACCAGGGCCGTGCCGAAGAACATCCCGAGCATCGCTGTGTAGATGGGATGCCTCACAAATCGATAGGGACCGGACCGGACCATCCGGTGGTCCACCTTGATCGTGATCTCTCCACTCCAGTTGGAACCGAGATGCCGCCGGGCCCAGATGCCCAGTGCTCCGGACGCCGTCTGGATGCCGAGACCGGCCCAGACGACGAAAGATGGGTGTGGCAGCAGTGGTTGTCCCAGCCCTGGCATCGGAACAACAGCCAGCAGAAGGGCGAGGTTCACCAGCAGCTCGTGCACTCGTCGCGAGTTCCGCGATTCCGACGACGTCGCCGGCGCCGCGTTCTTCGCGGCGGCGCTCCAGTAGAGCGTGAATAGACTCCATCCGGCGAGGGACACTACCTGCGGGACGGTCATCATCATGTCTTGGAGAACTTCCGCCGCAGCCCTTTCAAGATCCGCTCGCCGAGCGTTCCGAATGGCTGGTCGGTAGTGAGGTAGGTCCACGTCGCTCCGCGCTCGAAACGCTCGCCCTCGGCGAAGTGGAACTCGCCATCGCGGACCTCGGCCGTGGCAAACGCGTCCGCAATCTCTTCTTTCAGGCACTGATGGAAATCGTCATAGATCTCCTGCACGCCGGTGAGGAACTCGTAGAGCGGATCGCGGCCGCCCCACGAAACCCAATGAATGCCGCCCCGGAGTTCGGCGACATTCGCCAGATAGTCGGCCCACAGATCGTCAATGACGGCCAGGGCCAGGCGCCGTCCCGCGCGTTCGAGCGCATCCGGGCCGGCAGCCTGGATCAACTCGCCATACTGTTCCTCGGACAGCATCGAACCGACGCTCCAGCCCGGTGACAGCAGAACCTCGCGGCGCAAGCCGTACACCTCGCGGCGGTGATACTCAAGGGCGGACTCGTACTTCCAGAGCGTCTGCCGAATCTCGAGATTCTGGCTTTCCGCCGTGCGCTGCACGCTCTCGATATCCGGATTCTCCGCGATGCCGAAGCGCACCAGCAGGTCGTCTTCGAGGCTGATGAAGAAGCGGGAGGCGCCCGGATCGCCCTGGCGTCCGGCACGGCCGCGAAGCTGGTTGTCAATGCGCCGGGCCTCGTGGCGGGTCGTTCCCATGACGTACAGGCCGCCGAGTTCCACCACCTGGTTGCGGTCTTTTGGCGGATTCCCTCCCAGCAGAATGTCGGTGCCCCGCCCCGCCATGTTGGTCGAGATCGTCACCGCTCCGAGCGCGCCCGCCTGAGCGATGATCTGCGCTTCCGCCTCGTCGTTCCTCGCATTCAGGACCGAGTGCGGTATGCCGGCCATCCGCACGCGGCCACTCAGCCGCTCCGACTCCTCGACGCTGGCCGTGCCCACCAGAATCGGACGACCCGTCTCGTGAACCTTGCGAATCTCTTCCGCGAGCGCCCGATTCCGCGCCTCCTTGTCCGCATACACGATGTCGGGAAGATCCTGGCGTATCACCGGGCGGTTCGTCGGGATCACCGACACGGGAAGCTTGTACACTTTCCAGAACTCTTCGGCCTGGGTCGCGGCGGTGCCTGTCATGCCGCAGACTCGCTCATACATTCCGGCCAGGCTCTGCACGGTAATCGACCCGCAGATGCGCCCCTGCGTTTTCAGGCCCACCCGTTCCTTGGCTTCGATGGCGGATTGCAGCCCGGCCGGCCAGCGGCGGTTCTGGGCAATGCGGCCTTTGAACTCGTCCACCAGTTCGATACAGTCGTTCCTGACCACGTAATCGACGTTTCTCTTTAGCAGCGAATACGCATGCAGCGCGTCCTGCACTGCGGTGAGGACGCGCAGGTTCCGTTCGTCGAACAGGCTTCCGCAGCCCAGGGCTCCTTCAACGCGCTGGATGCCGGCATCGGTCAACTGCACGTTGCGAGCGAACTCATCGAGCGAGTAGTCGAGGTGCGGCCGAAGCCCGGCCACCACCGAGTCGACGCGGTGCGCGAGAGCGGGATCTTCGGGAAGTCCGCCTGCAATGACCAGCGGAATGCGCGCCTCGTCGATCAGGATAGAGTCGGCCTCGTCGACCACTGCGAACGCAAACGGCCGCTGCACGAGCTCGTCCGCGCTCCGCGCCAGACCGTCCCGCAGATAGTCGAAGCCGACCTCGTTCGCAGTCGCGTAGGTCACGTCGCACAGGTATGCCGCCCGGCGTTGATCGGCGGACATGTTCTGCGAGATATGCGCGACCGAAAGTCCGAGCCAGGCGTAGATTCCGCGCATCCACGCCGCGTCGCGGCGGGCCAGATAGTCGTTGGAAGTCAGGACGTGCGCGCCCCGGCCCCGAAGCGCGTACCAGGCCACCGCGGGCACGGCCGCAAGCGTCTTGCCCTCACCGGTCTGCATCTCCGCCACATGCCCGCGTTGCAGCGCGAGCGCGCCCAGAATCTGCACGTCAAACATGCGCAAACCTAGCACACGCTCGGCAATCGCCGCCGCCAGCGCGAACGTTTCCACGACGTCGGCGCTGCTCCGCAGCCCATTCGCGGCGGATTTGAGTTGCTCGTCAGTCTGGGCGGATAGCTTCTCGCGACGCCCGTTAATTGCACGTAGTTGATCTTCGGACTCGCGGTCGCGGAGTCCGAGAAAGCGCATCACGTTTCCTAAAGACACGGGTCCTCTCCTTTTCGTCGGCTTCAATTACGAGAAGAGAGAGGCTGTGGGAGGCGGCCGTTGGAACAGGAGGGCGGTGTCGGGCTCGGGCCTGGTCCGCGACACGTATGCCGGTGCGGGTTGACGGACCGGCGCGGCCGTCCGAATGCGCCGGGCTTCACGAGGGGCTCGCTGCTCGGCCTCAGTACAGCAGCCGATTACAAAGGCCGATACAACACGTCCGGACGGCACAACCGCCTGCGTTGACAGCAACGCAAGCAGCGCGGCAAATGTGTATTTCACTACCGCCCGTGCCACGCTTTGAGCATCTCATAAATCGGTCTGGCGAGCGGGCCGGGGACCGGGAGGCATCTCTTACCCCCGGTTCCCGCGAAGCGTAGTCTTCCATTCGCCGGCGCTCCCTCAGCGGCATCTGGATTTGGCGCCATGCTGTGGTGCTATCGGGTAGCACCGTGGAGCACCCGGATGGCGACTTTCTCTATGACCACATTGAAGCTCGACAGCGCCACGAAAGAGCGTGTACGTCGGCTCGCCGTAGCGCGTCGCCGGTCGCCGCATTGGGTCACGCGCGAAGCCGTCTCTTGCTGCGTGGGCCGCCTACGAGACGACCGGCCTACACGTTACCGACAAGGAAGCCGACGCCTGGCTGGCCAGGCTCGAAGCTGGCAGACGTGCCGCTATGCCTACATGCAACGTCTGAGGTGGTCACAGCCGGCCCTGGCTGCTCCTCTGGGTATCGAACCAGATCTGGTCTGGTCTGTGCTATCATCGGGTCATGATGGTGCGCAATATCTCCCAAGCCAAAGCCGAGCTGTCGGCGCTTATCGCAGAGGTGCAGAAGGGCAACGAGATCATCCTGGCTAAAGCGGGTAAGCCCGTCGCGCGGATGGTGGCCTATCGCGGACCGGCCGGCCCGCGGAAGCCCGGTGCGTTGGCGGGAAAGATCTGGATCGCTCCAGACTTCGATACCTTGCCCGAAGACATGGCGGAAGCCTTCGGCATGCGGGAACCCCGAAAGTGAGAATCCTACTCGACACGCAACTGGTTCTCTGGTGGCTGGCGAACAAGCGGTCGCTCTCGAAGGCGGCTCGGGCGCTCATCAGCGACCCCGAGAATCCGGTATTCGTCAGTGCGGTCAGCCTGTGGGAGATCTGGCTGAAAGAAAGCCTGGGCAAGCTGCGGCTGGCCCCTAACTTTGAAGAAACGCTGGCGGCAGAGTCCTTCGAAAGCCTGCCGCTGACGGCCGCGCAGACGCGGCAGGTGGCTTCCCTGCCCTGGCACCATCGCGATCCGTTCGACCGTATGCTGGTCGCACAGGCTCGAGCGGAGAAGCTGACGCTCCTGACCGCCGATGAGGCCCTGGCTGCCTACGGCGGCTTCGTAAACCTCGTTTGAAGCCCGCCCCCCAACACCCGCTATAATCTTTCAAGTGCGCCTGACCGCCCTCGATTGGTCCATCGTCGGTCTCTACTTCCTGTTCAACATCGCCATCGGGTTCTACTACAAGGCACGCGCCGGCAAGAACGTCAGCGAGTTCTTTCTGTCCGGACGCAACGTGCCGTGGTGGCTGGCGGGCACGTCGATGGTGGCCACCACGTTCGCGGCAGATACGCCTCTCGCCGTCACCGGCCTGGTGGCCAAGGGCGGCATCGCGGGGAATTGGCTGTGGTGGAACATGGTGGCGGGCGGGATGCTCACCGTGTTCTTCTATGCCCGCCTGTGGCGCCGCGCCGGCGTCATGACGGATGTGGAATTCGCCGAGATCCGCTACGCGGGCCGCCCGGCTGCGTTCCTGCGTGGCTTCCGCGCGGTGTACCTCGGCCTGCCGATCAACTGCATCATTTTGGGCTGGGTCAACCTGGCGATGGTCAAGATCCTGATGCTGGTCCTGGGCGTCACGAAGAACGAGGCCTTGCTGGTGGTGCTGGGGATCATCGCGCTGACCTCCTTCATCTCGACGCTCTCCGGCCTCTGGGGCGTGCTGGTGACGGATCTGTTCCAGTTCGTGGTCAAGATGTCCATGATCATCGTGCTGGCCGTCTTCGCCGTTCAGGCGGTGGGCGGCATCGGGATGATGAAGGTGAAGCTGGCGGCGCTCAACCAGCCCGGCCGCGGGTCCGTTCTGAGCTTTGTGCCCGACCTCCACTCCGCCTGGATGCCCCTGATCACGTTCTTCGTCTATATCGGAATGTCGTGGTGGGCCACGTGGTATCCGGGCGCCGAGCCGGGCGGCGGCGGCTATGTCGCGCAGCGGATGTTCTGCGCCAAGGACGAGCGGCACTCGCTGCTAGCCACGCTCTGGTTCACTGTGGCGCACTACGCGCTGCGCCCGTGGCCCTGGATCCTGGTGGCTTTGGTCTCGCTCATTCTCTATCCCGGCCTGAAGGACCCGGAGACCGGCTACATCCGGGTGATGATCGGCGAATTGCCGCCCTCGCTACGCGGGCTGATGGTGGCGGCGTTCGCGGCCGCGTTCATGTCCACCATCGCCACCCAGCTTAACTGGGGCGCGAGCTACCTGGTGAACGACTTCTACCGCCGCTTCCTGCAGAAGACCAAAGACGATCGGCACTACGTCCGGGCTTCACAGTGGGCCACCGTGTTACTGACGATCGCCTCCGCGGTGGTGACCTTCTATCTGGAGTCGATCGGCGGCGCCTGGAGGCTGCTCCTCGGCATCGGCGCCGGCACGGGCCTGGTGCTGTTGCTGCGCTGGTTCTGGTGGAGGATCAACGCCTGGAGCGAGGTCTCGGCCATGATCTCGGCGTTCGTCGTCTCGACGGCCCTGCACCTCAGGGGCTTCGACAGCGACAACCCTCGGGACTTCGCCTGGATCATGATTATCACCGTGTCCGTCACCACGGCGGTATGGCTGGCGGTGACCTTCCTGACGCCGCCCGAACGCCAGGACACGCTAGTGGCCTTCTACCGGCGCACGCGTCCGTCGCTGGCCGGCTGGAGGCCGGTGGCGGCCGCGGCGCCCGATATCAAGCCGTCGCGCGACGGCTGGCGCAACCTACTGGACTGGATCTGCGGCGTCGTGCTGGTCTATGGCTGGCTGTTCGGCATCGGCAAGGTGGTGCTGGGCGAACTCGGCCCGGGGCTGCTCATGATCGCCACCGGCATGGCCGCAGGCGCCGTCATTTACTGGGATCTCTCCCACCGAGGCTGGAGCTCCGTTGCTGAATAAACTCCTGGCAATCCTGACGCTAGCCGGCGCCGCCCTGGCCGGCCCGGTCGAATTCGGGCGCAGCGAGCTGGACCGCGCGATAGCCGCCCGCCGCCTCGATCCCCGGAAGTTTCAGATCAAGACCCAGGTGGCCGTCGATCCGGAGGAGTCCTACCGGATCGTTCCCGGGCTGATCACCGGCGGCGACTTGCGTGGCCTGATGTACGGCCTCCTCGAAGCCGCCGACCAGGTCCGCAAGACCGGTCGCCTGCAGAAGGTCGAAGCAACGGCTGGGATGACCATACGCGGCGCGCGGGTCGCGATCGACGACTTCACCGGCGCCTTGGAGTGGTTCCACGGTCGCGAGCAATGGCCGGCCCTGTTCCGCACCCTGGCCATCGATCGCTTCAATCGGTTTCAAATAGCGGTGCCGGACCTGGCCGGCCTGGCCGGAGCGGGCTCTGAACAGAACCTCGACGCCCTGCGCTTCATCTCGGACACCGCGGCCGAGTACGGAATCGACTTCACGCTGGGGGTGCGGCTACGGCAGGCCATGGAGGGCCCCGACCTCTATGCCGCTCTGGTCAAAGTGCTGGCGGCCTGTCCCGCCATCCGCGGGGTGAGGCTGCAGATCGATGCGGAGCTGGCTAAGGACGCCATCCGCGCCATACAGGAGACCGGACGGCGCGTCACCATCGAGATCTCGGAAGACGCCCAGGCCACAGCCGGCATCGCCGCCAACGCCGGACTTCCGGTGAGGTTCTCCGCCCCCTACCCCGGCACATCCCGCCCCGCTAAGGGAACGCAGTTCTTCTGGGAACTCGGCCCGGCGCCGGCTGCCGACCAACCGGAGCTGAGCCGCCTGGTGAACAAACTGGCGGGCACCGGCGCGAACGGGTTCGAGATCGACCTGCCGCCGGCCACGCTCGCCAAGGTGCCGGATACGGCCCCCGTCTGGCTGCTCCTGGGCCGGCTGGCGTACGATGTCATTGAGCCGAAGTGAGCCGCGCCTGGATTGACATCTCTCGCCCGCTCGCCCCCGGCATGGTGGTGTGGCCAGGCGACCCGCCGGTGCGCGTCGAACGGATTTCGTCCATCGCGGGGGGCGGCCCGTTCAACCTGTCGGCTGTCTCCATGTGCCTCCACACCGGCACGCACGTGGACGCGCCGTTGCACTTTCTGGACGGCGGGCTGAGCGTGGCGGAAATGCCCCCGGAGGCGCTGGTGGGGCCTGCGCGGGTGATCGGCATCCGCGATCCGAAGGCCATCCGGGCGCGCGAACTCCAGCGCTTCCGGTTCCGCCGGGGCGAGCGGGTTCTCTTCAAGACCCGCGGCTCCCGGCGCCGCTGGCAGGCCGCGGAGTTCTGCCCGGACTATGTCTACCTGGCGCCGGACGCGGCGGCCCTGCTGGTGCAGCGCGGCGTGTGGGCGGTCGGGATCGACTATCTCTCCATCGGGGCGCCCGGTGAAGAGGGAGACGAGGTGCATCGCCTGCTGCTCCGGGCCGGCGTCTGGATCATCGAGGGGCTCGACCTTTCCGCGGTGGCCCCGGGGCGCTACCGGTTGATCTGCCTGCCGCTGAAGGTGCCGCGGGCGGACGGGGCTCCGGCACGGGCCATCCTGAGGAGCCGAGAGGCCGGCGGGTAGTTTGTCGAAGAACGGGTCCAGGGGGACCCGCGCGGACCAGGGGGTTCGCCCCACGGCGAGGATTTCATTTGCTAAAGGATAGGGCTGTACCTTATGCTGTTGTAACATCCGCTTCGCTAGAAAGGGGTAAGTTCATGCAAAACGTCTCGTCGGCGCGCCGCGTCGCACGTCGCATCCCGCAGGTTGTCGGCGGGCTCCTGGTGGCCCTGCTCCTGGCGTCACCCGTCTTTGGCCAGCAGGACTACGTCGGCCGCTTTGACGCTTTCGCGGGGTTCACCTACCTGAACAGCCCGCATGTCAGCCTGGCCGAGAAGGGCTTCCATCTGCAAACGGGCGTCAGGGTCATGAGATGGCTGACGCTGGGCTTCGATTACAGCCGGTCGACCGGCGACCTGACTCTTACGCCGAACCTGCTCGTGGACCCGCTCCAGACGCAACTGGCCGCCGAGATAGCCCAACTCAAGGCCGGGGGGCTGCTGCCCTCTTCCTATGCGCTGTCGGTGCCGGCCGGCTCGACGACGCAAACATTCGCCGGCGGCCCACAGGTGTCCTGTCATCACTGGAAGCAATTCACGCTGTTTGTCCGTCCGGACCTTGGGGCCATTCACGAGGTGGCGGTGCCGCACCCGCTCGCCGGGGACGTCTTCGCCGCCGGAGTCGTACAGACCCTGGCGCCTTCGGGCCAGAAGATTGACACCACTTACTTCTACGGGGTCGGAGGCGGAGCGGACGTGAACGTCACAAAGAACATCGCCATTCGCGTGCAAGCCGACTTCGTGCACGACCATCTGTTCAGCGACATCCTGAAGGATGCCCGCAACACGGTCCGCTTCTCGATCGGCCCGGCGTTCCAGTTCGGCGGCAACGTGCAGTAAGGCGAGGACAAGCTGAAGCTTGTCCTACTGGCCGGGCTTTGGCGGGTTGCCTTCCTTGGCCAGGCGGACCTTGGCGCGGTCGAGCTTCTTCTGGATCTTGGCGATCTCGACCGGATCGTTCTCGGCTTTGGCGCCCAGGCCGAACTCCCGGAGCGAGAACTCCCATTGCGAGATGGCGTCCTTGAGACGGCCCTTCTGGAAACACACGTCGCCGAGGTGATCGTGCACGGTGGGATCGCGGGAGACCCGGCTTAAGGCCTGGCGCAGGAGCGTCTCCGCTTCGTCCAGCTTGCCCATCCGGAAACTGACCCAGCCCAGGCTGTCCAGGTACGCACCGTTGTTCGGTTCGATTTCGAGCGCCTTGGAGATGAGCTTCTCCGCTTCCTCGAGCCGCATGCTGCGGTCCGCCAGCATGTACCCCAGGTAATTGAGGGCCCCGGCGTCGTCGGGAGCGATCTCCAGAACCTTGCGGAACTGCGCTTCAGACTCGGGGAGCTTCTGCATCTTCTCGAACATCGCCCCGCGCAGGAAGTAGACGGTTCTCTTGTCGTCGTCGCTTTCCGACAACTTGTCGGCGGCGGCGATGGCCGCGGCCTCTTCATCGAACCGCCGGCCCTTGTCGTAGATCTGGGCCAGGGCCAGATACGTTTCGCGGTCCTCTTTGCCGTCGATCATCGCCTTGACGGCGGCTGCGGCCTCGTCGGTCCTTCCCATGTCGGCCAGCAGCGACGCGCGAACCATCTTCAACGGCCGGTCATCGGGATACTTCTGAACGGCCGATTCCGCTTCGGCCAGGGCACTCTTGAAGTCCTTGGCCAAGAGGTTGGTCTCGACGACCTGCGCGCTCACGCGCGGGGCCGCGTCAGGATCGAGCTGAGCGGCCTTGTGGAAGGCATCGAGAGCTTCCGGGTACTGCTCGTTGGCGCGATACAGACCGCCCAGCTCCATGAGCAGCGTCAGGCGGCTCCCCATTTCCGACTGGCTGTAGCTCTTCTTGGCGGTGGTATCCACGATGCTCTTCAGTTGCGCGATCGCCTCGGAGGTCTTCCCTTCCGAATTCAGCAGCTTAACCTCGTTGTAGCGGATCTCGAGGTTGTCGGAATCCAGTTGCCGCGCGCGTTCGCCGGCGGCGCGCGCTTTGGCGAAGTCGTGCTTCTGGCGATAGATCTGCGAGAGGCGGAGCTGCAGGCCGGCATCGCCCGGCTGGGTCTCGGCGAGCTCGTTGTAGAGCTTCAACGCCTCGTCCACCTGGTCCGACATGAGCAGGTCTTCCGCCAGAGCGGTCTTCATCTCGGGGTCTCGCGGCGCCATGGCGAGGGCCCGCTGCAGGGTCTCGGCGGCGGACTTATAGTCGCGGGCGCCCTCGTAGGCGCGCGCCAGTTCGCGAAGCACGGGCGGTCGCGGATCCTTGTCGGTCAGCTTGCGCCACATATCGAGAGCGCTCTTGGAATCTCCCAGGTCCGAGTACAACTGCGCCAGGCCGGAGAGCGCGAATTCGTTGTCAGAATCCAGCTCCAGGGCCTTCTTATACGCCTTCTCGGAACTGACCGAATCCTGCGCCACCTTGTAGAGCTTGCCGAGCATGAGCCAGGAATCGGTGTCGCCGGCGTCCTTCGCCGTGACCTTCTGGTATTGCTCGATGGCCTTCTTCAGCATCTCTTCGTTGAGGCGATTCTGCTGCTGGTCCCCGATCAGCCGGGTATAGATCCGGCCCAGCATCCGGCGCGCGTCGAGGTTGTCGGGATCGCGCTGGAGCATGTCCTCGGCCGCGGTGACGGCGTCCCGGAGCCGGCCCGACTGCATGTAGAGGTCGGTCAGCTCCTCGTTCACGTAGGCGGCGCCGGGATCGGCTTCGAGCGCCGCCCGGTAGTGCTTGATGGCCTTATCCACATAGTCGCTGCGATAGCCGTAGTTGGAGGCGAGGTCGGCGAACATGTGGCCCATGGAGAAGTTATAGTAGGCCGCGGCCCGCTTGTCGGCCGCCCTGGCCGCCGGGTCTTCGCTCTGCGCCAGGGCGCTCCCGGGAAGGAGACACGCCAGCGCGGAAAAAACGAGCATAGTCTTCAATTTACGGGTCATGGGCCAAAAGCCTCGCATGGGGAGACGACGACTCCCAGATCTGTCTCTTTCAGGATAACACTGAAGTTCCGCTCACCCCTGTTGGACGAACACAGCGACCGTTCGGGTGCGGGGAAGTTGGGGCAGAAAGGGTCAAAAACAAGGCTGGGGGTGACGAACCGGAAGGTGACCGGCCCGCGGAAGTGCCGGTGCAGGTGAGGGAGGCGTGGCCGGCGGCGTCCTGGTCTAAGGCCTTGGTGGCCGTATGGGATACGCCAAGGTGCGCGGGCTTCCGAGCACTGTCCGAAAATGGGATTAGGTTCCTGGTGCATTTTTTGATTTTGGCCGGCGCGCTGCTTTCCGGTTCGAATTCGGACTCGGCGAAGGCATATCTTCCGGGGGCGAGTGTAGCATGGGGGCGCAAGGGGGCCGGCGGGTCGTAGGCGTGAAGCTGTTGAGGCGGCGAGGGATGAGGTGCGCGCCGGGGCGGTGAATGCACGATTAGAAGAACCTTTTGTTCGGCGACAATTAGAAATCCCTGCCCACAAAAAGGGATTGACGCCGCAGCGCGGTTCGGATACGCTGAGCCTGCTATGCCGCAGAACGTGGATCGCAGCGCGACGGTCAACATCCCCTGCCCGCAGTGCGGGGAGAAGTTCGAACAGACGGTCGCCGAACTGGAAATGGGCCCGCGGCTCCGTTGCCCGGCGTGCGGAGTCGCGATCCGGGTGGACGCCCGAAAGATCATGCAGAGAATCAAAGAAGCCGCCGCCAAGGCCGGGGAGGCGAAGCGGTGGGGCGGCGGCTAGCAGCCAGCTCATCGGTGCGACGCCCGGGCCCTCGACCGCCGCCACGGCGCCGAAGGCCCTCACGCCCAGGGCTGCGATGCCGTCCCATCGCAGAAGGAAGCCGCTCGCTGAGGTCTCAGTTCAGAAGAGCGACAGCTACTGGACGACAAACCCGCCATGCGCCTTTCGCCAGATGTCCCCGCTCACGCGGACGGCGGTGATCTGGACGGTTAGAGGGTCTTGCAAGTGCGAAATCGGAATCGTAGCAACTCCATCGGTGTTTAGGTTGGTCCACCGCAACGCGACGGCATCGTTCTTCCCATAGCGCCAGGCAGTCTGATACTCGATATCCACGGTTACATCCGAATAGGTTGCGACGCGCATCTGAATGGCTTGTCCGGGCTCGACTGTACTTGGCGTAAACGTCACCGGGACGGCCTGATCTTGCCAGCGAATAGGAGGCAGACGCCGCTCCTTCAACTTTCCGTCTTGAATCGAGACGAGGTAATTGAAAATGGCGTATTCGTCCGGATCGATGGGGGTGGCGAAGTTCTTCTGCCGTTCTACGGAGAGCGACGGATCATGATACGCGGCCTGGATGAGGAACAGTAGCGTGGCCTCGCTCTTCGGAAGGGGATCGTCGAGGAAGAGGAGCCGCGTGCCAGCAGGCAGCGTGGGATGCCAGGCCCGCATGATGGCAACCGTCTCCCGCATGACTGCGTCTCCCCGTCCGGTATCCTGGCTCTGATCGCGCAAGTGGCGAGACTGAATGACGAAAAGACCGGCTGCTAGAACCACAAAGAATCCGGCTTGGCTGAACGAGGCCGACGACGGAGGCAGAGCGCCCAGCGGCACGAGGCGCTGCGCTGCCTGCCTTGCCGCCGCAAGCATTTCTCCGGAGAACAGTGCGAATCCAACGAGTGGCAGATATAGGACAAAGCCGCCGCGCGCCGGTACCGTCACGACCGGGAGCAGCGCGATAAAGCCGTAGCACAGACCGAAGAGAGCGATGGGCCTCCGCGCGACAATGCAGGTGACAAAGGCGAGCACGGCCAGAACAATCAACCAAACAGGCTCGAAGGGCTGCTCCCGAAAAACCAGCATGGCAACGTAGTGGTTCGCATTGGCAAGCAGGTCCGCGGGCGAGTGAGACGGACGGTAAGCCGGGTTGTCCGATAGCGAGGGAATTTTTTCAGCCATAACCGCTAACGTCAGAAGGCCCACCAGCAGCACTGGCAATGCACGACGCCACAACCGCCCCAACGGAAGTCGGGGCGCGAGGGTGACCTCATACAGAACCAAAGCGGCTGGCAGTGAAGCCGCCATTTCCTTGGAATCCAGAGCCCCGCCGTAGAGCAGCAGAAGAATCACGACATCTTTGGCCTGAAGTTCACGGCCACTGCTGCGAACTCTCGCGTAGTTGACGAACGCGGCGAGAGTAAAACAGACACACAGAATGTCGTACACGGTACCGGTGCTGAAGTAGAGATCGCTGAGCGCGGCGTGAAAGCTAAAGACAAGAGTGGCGAGCAATGCGGCCTCGCGGCAACGCGACAGCTTGCGCGCGAATCGGAAGAACAGGCCCAGGTTCAGAACCATCAGGGCATAGCAGGCGACGCGAAACGGAAGGGGGTGGAAACCAAAGACGCCATAGAGCAGGCGATAGAACACATCGCCCATAGGCCGATAAGTTGGCGTGACAATCACCAGCGCCTTAAGTGCGTTCCTCCACCACGGCCAGCGCCAGTAGCCGTGCAACCCAACCAGATTCATGACGTCGTTGCCGTCGAAGTAGGTGCGAAGGCCGTGATGGCTTAGAAGGAAAAGTAGATCAGAATCGCGCTCATGGCTTTCTGCCAACTGCCGCCAGAATGGACCACCTTCTGAAAGAAGTGCCAGTATTTGGCGACAAGTGGACTGACACCCGCCCAATTTGGATTTCAAGAGAAAGGCAAATAGATGCGATTCACCTTCGCTCATGTCCTTGTATTGACGCTGTGGACCGTTTACGCACAGACCGCCCCTGCGCCGCTAACCTTTGAAGTCGTTTCGGTCAAGCCTAGTGCGCCCGGTTTCTTCTTCCAGCCACAGCCCGGTGGCAACCTGCGAATTACGGGTGGCACCATGAAAAACCTGATTGCATTTGCTTATAATGCGCGGGAATTTGCTATTTCTGGTGGTCCTGGATGGGTCAACTCAGATCGATTCGACATAGATGCTCGTACCGCGCATTTGTCGCCGCCCGAGAATTTGGCCGCCAATCCGCAGCAGATGCAGGAGCGGGTCAAGTCTCTGCTGGCCGAGCGGTTCCAGTTGGCGATTCACACCGAAAGCAAAGAGCAAAATGTATACGCTCTGATTGTTGCGAAAAACGGACCAAAGTTACACGAGGCTAAGCCAGAGTCCAATCAGATGATACGCAAGCGCGGTACATCAATAACAGGCGAAGGGGTTGGCATTCACATGTTAGTTCTCAATCTTGCCAACTCGTTAGATCGTCAGGTTCTGGACAAGACTGGTCTCACCGGTAGGTACGATTTCAAACTTGAATGGAGTCAAGACGCCCTAGGCGCCTCCAGCCCGGTGGCTGCAACCGGTGCCGAAGTTCCCGTTGCACCCGAGCCAAGCGGCCCCTCTCTCTTTGCCGCCTTGCAGGAGCAACTCGGGTTGCGCCTCGAACCGCAGAAAGCTCCAGTGGAAACGCTTGTCATCGATCATGTCGCAAGGCCCTCGGAGAACTAGCGGGCGCGCCCCAAAGTTCCAATTGAGCCGTCGCTCCGCCCTCCAAGCCCGACCGCCATCAGTTCTATGCCCGCCGCGCCGGGCTCGCAGGACGGGCCGTGCTGGTGCAGCGCTGCCCGTGGTGACCGTGCCTGAGGTGGAGCGCCGCTCACGCTGACACGCAAGCCGGGCAGGGTCATTTTCCGGAAAGCCCACTTTCTGTCCACTGACTGGTGACACTTCTAGTTCTAGTCCTCAGGCAGGGCGGCTTCAAGCGATTTGCGCCATTCCGCCGCCCGATCCGGGTTTCCCCAAATGGTGTGGAGCTGAACGATCCTCTCGCCAGCCTGTCGAACGGACACCGCTACCGGGAGCACGGACTTACGATCGAGGAGCCCTTGATAACCGGATATCAGCAGCGGCTCCGCCTCAGCGAATTTCGACTGGTTCATCAGGCTTTGCCCCAGTAGACTTCGGCGCTCGAAGGGCTGCCAGGAATAGGGGCCCTCGTTACTAGGGACATTCAGGGTCTCGCGCAGCAGCGACTCGGCCTCGGCGTCGCGATGCTGCGCCAGTCGGAGTCTGGCCAGCGAGGTCAGACAACTCAAGGTTGCCGCGTGTTGCGGACCCAGTATCCGGAGATCCAGTTCCAGCGCAGTGGTCAGCATCGGCTCGGCCTCGGCATACTTGCCTTCTTCCTGGTACAGAGACGCCAGGCTGGTCCTGCTGACCAACGTGGAGCGATGCTCCTCGCCCCGCACCCGGCGAGACGAATCCACGGCTCTAGCGCTGAACGCCTCCGCCTCCGCGTACTTGCCTTCCATCTGGTACACGACCCCCAGTTGGTGTACGGTCGCCAGGGTGAAGGGATGTTCCTCTCCCAGCAGGCGGCGCTCCAACTCGAGGACCCTGGTCAATAACGCCTCGGCCATGGCCGCCTTGCCCTCGCCTTGGTAGACAAGCGCGAGATTGTAGGCAGCATCGAGCGTGGAACGGTTCTCGGGGCCGTACACACGCCGGCCCGCGTCCAGGGCCTGCGAAGCGAGCGGCTCCGCGGCGGCATACTTGCCTTCGTCGTAGAACAAAGTCGCCAGGCCGTTCATCGACTCCAGCGTGTCCGGGTGTTCCGCGCCGAGAGTGCGCCGGCGGATCTCCAGCACCTTGACGGAAAGCGGCTCCGCCTCTGCGTACTTGCCCTCCGACGCGTACACCTGAGCCAGCCCGTCCATTGACTCCAGCGTCAAAGGATGCTCTTCACCGAGCACCCGGCGCTGCCTCGGGACCACGTCGAGAAGTAATCGCTCGGCCAGCGCGCGCTTGCCCTGGTTAAAGTACAGCGGCGCCAGGCTGGAGATGGACGCCAGGGTTTCCGGGTGGTCCTCGCCGAGCACTCGCCGGTCCAGGTCCACCACCTCGATGAAGAGCGGCGCCGCGGCGGCGTACTTGCCTGCCACCAGGTAGAGATTGGCCAGGCTGCCCATGCTGGTCAGGGTTTCCGGATGTTCCCGGCCGAGGACCCGCCGTTGCGTTTCCAGGACTTTGGCGAAGATCTTCTCGGCCTGCGTGTACTTGGTTTCGTACTGATACAGCAGCGCCTGGTCGCGCTGGGCGGCCGCCGTTTCCCTGGCCTCCTCCCCCAGTGTGCCGCGCCATCCTGCCACTACTCTGGTGAACAGCGATTCGGCCTCCGCATACTTGCCTTGGTCCCGGTACAAGACCGCCAGGCTGGACATGGTCTCCAGAGTGTCGCGATGCCCGTCTCCGAGCGTGCGCCGCTGGAGGTCGAGTGCGCGCTCCAATTGGCGTTTCGCTTCCGGATACACGCCCAATTCCCGGTAGGTGGTTCCGATCGTCCGGCGAACGGCGGCCTCCACCAGCGGCTGCCCGTCGAACCTGCTCGCGATCCGCGCGGCGGCACGGTCCACCGCGGTTCGTACCTTGAGATCCGGATCCGGTTTGCCGCCGGCCTTGGCCTGCGCGATGACGCTGGCCTGGGCGAGCAGATCGTTCCGCAGGAAGTCGTTGATCGCCTTGGCTGTCGCCGCCTCCGTTTCGGCGCGCTGCTTCTCCGCTTCGGCCCGATTTCGCTCATCCGTGGATGTCCGCTCGGCGCCGACCGCCCGGTCGCGGTCCTTCTGTGCGGCCTGCTGCGCCGCGGCGGCCCGATCCCGCTGCCGCAGCGCCTCCTGCTCCGCCCGCCAGGCCCGCGCCGCCTCCCAGGTGCTGACGATCGCGCCGCCGATCAGCATGACCAGGGCCGCCGCCATCGCGGTGACCAAAGCGCTGTGGCGGCGCGCGAACTTGCGCAGATAGTAAGTCGCCGTGGAGCGCCGCGCCACGATGGGCTCGTCTTTGAGATAGCGCCGGATATCGGCGGCCAGCTCCGCCGCCGACGCGTAGCGCCGCGCTTTGTCTTTTTCCAGCGCCTTGGCGGCAATCGTCTCGACATCTCCCCGGAAAACCCGGTTGATCGAGCTGAGCGGCGCTGGATCCTCTTCCCGGATCGC
>Ga0265316_10002138_pt1 | contig 20777 bp, 19 predicted proteins | sample 4522metaG_FD_202092 | JGI IMG/M metagenome (GOLD analysis project Ga0265316, IMG submission 202092) | Rhizosphere microbial communities from Carex aquatilis grown in University of Washington, Seatle, WA, United States - 4-5-22 metaG | ecosystem: Host-associated > Plants > Roots > Rhizosphere >... | reverse complement strand
GGAATAAAAGAATTAACCGCGACCAAGATTTTTGATTTAATCGAATATTTCTCCGGATACGGCTTCAACAAATCACATTCAACCGCCTACGCGTTAATTTCTTACCGCACTGCTTATTTAAAAGCGAATTATCCCGTGGAATTTATGACCGCCCTGCTTACCTCTGAACGCGACAATACCGATAAAATCGTAACTTACGTCAACGAAGCTCAGCAAATGGGCTTAAAGGTACAACCTCCGGACATAAATAAAAGCGAAGTACTTTTTAAGGTCGAGGACGAATCGACTATCCGTTTTGGATTATTGGCTATAAAAAACGTAGGCAAGGGGGCCTCAGAATCCATTGTAAGGGCCAGGGGAAATACGGAATTTAAATCATTAGAAGAACTTTGCGGAAAAATTGATTTAAGGCTGGCAAACCACAAAGTCCTGGAAAGCCTGATCAAATGCGGAGCCATGGATTGTTTTGGCTCTTCAAGAGCAAAAATGTTCACCAGTCTAGATGCAATACTGGAAAGAGCGCAAAAGGTACAAAAAGAAAAATCCAGCGGTCAACTTTCTTTCTTTGACCAATCCATAACCCACAACGGCTTTGGAAAAATTACCGACGCCTTAACCGAATGCAAAGAATGGCCGGAACCACAGTTACTTTCTTTTGAAAAAGACATGTTAGGTTTTTACGTCAGCGGGCATCCTTTGGCACGTTATGCCAAACAGCTCAAACGCTTTGTATCTTGCTCTACTGCCAGCCTGCATGAACATAAAGACCAGGACACTATAAAAATTGTCGGCTTGATCTCCAAGATTAAACAAACACTTACGCGCGCCAAGCAGGAAAAAATGGCGATATTGAAATTGGAGGATTTGGAAGGTTCGATAGAAGTACTGGTGTTTCCCCGCGCCTTTGCCAAAGTAAGCCGCTATATTTTACCTAACACAATAGCACATGTTCGCGGTACGTTAAATTTGACAGAAGACACCCCCAAGATAATCGTGGAAGATCTTTTCCCTTTCGAAGAAATTTACAAGCTGATTACCGCGATGAGCATAAATCTTTCAGGGATTAAAGAAAACATATTCGAATCCTTAAAAACCCTGCTTTCCGAACACAAGGGCAGCGTTCCTATATATTTACGTATAGACACTCCCGCGAAATCCCGGGTACAAATGGTAGTAGGCGAGAACCTTTATGTTTTACCTTCGGAGAAATTAATCCAGGAGCTTGATGAAATGCTGGGTGAGGAACGGCTTTCTCTAGTGCTATAATACTTGACACCGTAACGTTTTGCTGTTATTATGTTTAGCAAATACACCCCGCACTCATAAAGTATTGCGCGGAGTGCCCTTGTGGGCGAGGAGGACTAAAGATGACCAAAAAAGATATCGTTTTAAAAGTATCAGACGAAACAAACCTAAAACAAATAGATGTCAAAAAAGTTGTGCAAAGGACATTTGATTGTATTATTGACGCCTTAATCAGAGGGGAAAGAATTGAACTACGCAACTTTGGCGTCTTTAAGATAAAACAAAGAAAAAGCCGCACAGGCAGAAACCCGCGCACCAACCAGGTTATCCCTGTCCCTCCCAGAAAGGTAGTGGTCTTTAAAGCTGGCTTGGAAATGAAACAAAAAATTAAATAATCCTATAATATTAATACAGAAAAATCCTGGCGTTCTTCGCAAGGATAATCCCTAATAAACCAAAAAATAACTCATGTTCAAAAGGGTCCCTGGCACTAAAGATATCCTGCCTGATGAAGCAGGAGATTGGCAAATAATCGAAGCGGCAGCACGCGATATATTCTCGCTTTATAATTACCATGAAATCCGCACCCCTATAATTGAAGATGTATCGCTCTTTAATCGTACCCTTGGAGTCACTACCGAAATAGTACAAAAACAAATGTTCCTTATCCACAACCAGGAAGATGTGTATGCCTTGCGGCCGGAAGGCACTGCCTCAATCGCGCGCAGCTACCTGGAGAATAATTTGGATAAAACCAGTACATTCGTAAAACTTTATTATATCGGCCCGATGTTCCGCCTGGAGCGGCCGCAAAAGGGGAGGCTGCGCCAGTTTCATCATATTGGCTGTGAAGTAATCGGCTCTCAGGAAGCTATCCTTGACATAGAAGTAATCAGCCTTGCCTGCCAACTGCTTAAAAGCTTCGCGATCACAGACTATAAAATTAAAATCAACAGCCTCGGCTGCCCCAAAGATAAACAAACACTTGGCCTCGGCCTAAAACATGCCTTTCAGGAAGAGAAACAAAAACTCTGCCCTGATTGCCAGGTAAGGCTTGAAAATAATATTTTAAGGATACTGGATTGCAAAAACGAAAGCTGCCAAAAACTAATCAAATCACTTAACCTTAAAAATACACATCTTTGCCCGGATTGCCTGAGCCATTTCAGGGAAGTAGAAAACGGTTTAAACAGTCTTAATATTCCTTTTGAAGTAGAGCCGCAACTCGTTCGTGGCCTGGATTATTATAACCGCACGGTATTTGAATTTACGCATTCTAATTTAGGCAGCCAGGATGCCATTGGTGCGGGCGGCCGTTATAATAATTTAGTTAAGGAGTTGGGCGGCCCGGACATAGGAGGCATAGGGTTTGCTTTTGGCGTAGAAAGACTGCTATTAGCATCCAAAATACCCGGTGAAAAACCGCAAAATAATCTAGTATATTTGATTACTCTTGGAGAAACCGCCAAGGCCGCCGGAGTAAAAATATTGAACCAACTGCGCTCCTCAGGTATTCCTAGCGACATGGACTACCTGAACAAGTCGTTAAAAGGGGCGATGCGCGCCGCCAATGACGCAAGAGCAAGATACGTTCTAATTTTAGGTGAAGATGAATTAAAAAAGAATGTAATTTCCCTCAAGGATATGTCAAACAGCACTCAAAGAGAAATTAATATACCGGAACTAACCAAGGAATTAAAATGTTAAGAACGCATACTTGCGGAGAACTTAAGGGTGAAGATAGCGGCAAACAAGTTACCCTCTGCGGCTGGGTTGCCCGCAGAAGGGATCATGGTAAATTGATCTTTATTGATATCCGTGACCGCACCGGCTTTACACAGATAGTCTTTATTCCTAAAGAATCCGGAGAGGCATACAAATTAGCGCAGGATTTAAGAAATGAATTTGTAATTAAATTAAGCGGGATAGTAAACAATCGCCCAAAAGGCACAATCAACGAAAAGCTGGCTACCGGAGAAATAGAAATTTTAGCGCAAGAATTAGAAATCCTAAATCCCAGCTTAAACCCTCCTTTTGAGATTGAAGAGGAAGCTGAAATAACCGAAGATATACGCCTTAAATACCGTTATCTTGATTTAAGGCGCAAGAAAGTCTTTAACAATCTTCTCTTAAGAAGCAACCTGTACAAAGTTATCCGCACTTATCTGGGAGGAAATAATTTTATAGAATGCGAAACTCCCATACTTACAAAATCCACTCCTGAAGGCGCCCGGGATTACCTGGTACCTTCGCGGGTAAACATCGGACAATTTTTTGCCCTGCCCCAATCTCCTCAATTATTCAAACAAATACTTATGGTTGCCGGGATAGAGAAGTATTACCAAATCGCCAAATGCTTCCGCGATGAAGACCTGCGCGCCGACCGCCAGCCGGAGTTTACCCAGTTGGATATTGAAATGTCTTTTATTAACGAAGAGGATATCTTTGGCCTTACCGAAGGATTGATGAAATTAATACTCAAAGAGTTAAAAAATGTCGATATCCAGATACCTTTTCCGCGCATAAGCTATAAGGATGCGATGGAAAAATATAAATCGGATAAACCGGATTTAAGGCCTGAATTAAAAAATGATTTTGCCTTTTGCTGGGTAGTGGATTTTCCTCTTTTTAAATACAATGAAGAGGAAAAACGCTGGGAGAGCGAACATCATCCCTTTACCGCCCCGGCAGAAGAAGATCTGGAGAACCTGGAGAAAGACCCTGGAAAAGTTAAATCCCGCTCATATGACTTAGTTTTGAACGGCATGGAGCTAGGAAGCGGTTCAGTAAGGATCCATCGCAGAGAACTCCAGCAAAAGATTTTTAATATTATTGGAATAAGCGAAGAGGAGGCCTCTAAGCGTTTTGGTTTTCTTCTTGAGGCTTTTCAATTCGGGGCCCCTCCGCACGGAGGAGTCGCTTTTGGTTTAGACAGGCTGCTGACTATTCTTTCCGGGGAGAACAGTATCCGCGAAGTTATTACTTTTCCAAAGACTTCAGCTACTTTCTGCCCTTTGACCAGCGCCCCTTCGGATGTTGAAGAGAAACAATTGACAGAATTAGGTATAACCATTAAAAAAAGAACCTCTGCCGCACGAGCAAAGGATTAATTTATTAACCCGGAATATTCGGGTAAATCAAGGAGGAAGTTAAAATGAACAAGATCAAGTTAGCTGGAATCTGCGTATTAACCTCAACCCTGGCCTTATCAGGTTGCGTAGCCAGGACATATAATTTAACCCGTGACAGGATCGACCAGGATATTTCCCCGACATCAGGTAACCGCGGATATATCATGGGTTCAGCTCCTGCTGAGCAGGCAGAAAGAAAAACTACCCGCACCACAAGAGTTTTTGAAATAGAGCTGGGGCGTTCCACGCCAATACAAGCAAAATGCCCATCTGTTATACCGATGGCAAACAGTGTAGAAGAACCTGTAGCAATAAGCCAGGAAGCAACAGTACAAACTGAAAATACTCCGGAACAAGGTTTTGAAAGTTATACCGTAGGTAAAAATGACACCTTGCAAAAAATATCCATGAAATTCTACGGCACTACCAAAAGATGGATGAAAATCTACGAAGCGAATAAAGATGTTTTGCATTCACCAAATAAGCTTTATGCCGGGCAAATCTTAAAAATACCATCCAGCCCGGAACTAAAAGCCAAACCTGAAAATATGGCGGAGCCAAAAGAAAACCTCAAATAACAGTTTATAAATAGGAGAAGTTTCCGCCTCAAATTATTCGGCAGGTTCTTGCGTAAAACGCAAGGATTTCATTGGATAAATATTTAAAGTGTTCAAGTTTCGAACGGTAACTTACTTATGGACAAAATAATCAAATTTGAGTCACAAGAAGAAGCGCAGAGGCTTTTCGGGGCTCATGACGTCAATACAAAAAACATTGAGAAGGAGCTTAAGGTAAAACTTACCTTGCGCGGTGATTACTTAAAAATAAGCGGTACCTCTAGTAATATAAAAAAGGCAAGCCAGTTAGTTGAGTACCTGCTCGATGGCCTGCGTACAGGAAGCGATGAGATCGGCAAAAGTGACCTTTCCTATTTAATGTCTAACCTCAAGAACGGCGGCCAAAAACAGCAAATCTCAGTTTTGGATACCGGAATTACGCGCTCATCAGCAGGTAAACAAATTGGCCCCAAGACTGCCGGACAAAATGAATATGTCGAAGCAATCAAAAAACATGACATTGTTTTTGGTATAGGACCGGCAGGAACCGGGAAAACCTATTTGGCTATGGCCTGCGCGGTAGAGGCGTTAAAAAAACAAGAGGTACGCAGGATTATCTTAACCCGGCCGGCTATCGAAGCAGGAGAATCCCTGGGATTTCTGCCCGGAGACATGCAGGCGAAGATCTCTCCCTATCTTAGACCACTTTACGATGCCTTATATGATATGATGGAGGCTGAACGCATTGAGAAATACATAGAAACAGGGATAATTGAAGTCGCCCCGCTTGCTTACATGAGAGGCAGGACGCTTAATGACGCCTTTATCATTCTTGATGAAGCGCAGAATTGCACCGCCGAACAGATGAAAATGTTTTTAACCCGCCTGGGGTTTGATTCCAAAGCGGTAATTACCGGTGACATGACCCAAAGCGACCTTCCCAACGCCAAACCCATCGGGCTACTCCAGGCGCAAGACATACTTAAAGAAATCGAGGGGATAAAGTTTATTTACTTTAGCGGCTCTGACGTAGTCAGGCACGCCCTGGTTCAGAGGATTATTGAGGCCTATGAAAAGACTGTTCGCTAAAAACAATCTTATCCTTGCCGGTTTATACGTTTTTATCTTCTCTTTTAGCCATATTATCCATATGAGCGTGGCTATCCCGCTGTTTTTAATCATTCTCTATCTTTGTTTTTACAAAAAATTCTCTAAAATAAAGAACGCTAATTTAGCCAATTTAAGTTTTCTTTTCTTGATCTCTTTTTCTATCGGGCATACCTTACTTAAACACGGATTGTCTTTTTATTTTATACCTATCGCAATCATCCCCATGCTTTGCGTATTACTATTTAACAATCTTGAGGTAGCTTACTTTTTGTCACTGGCGAGCTCTTTATCCCTGGCATCTTTAACCAGTGAACCATTTAAGGCCTTGTTTATTTTCATGACCCTCTGCTCATGCGCGATATTACTGGTAAACAAAGCGCATAAACGTACCACGGTTATTCAAGCAGGCTTCATAGCCGGTTTAATACAATTAGCAAGCCTTATTCTCCTTGAACACTTCTGGATTAATCAACCCGAGAGATATTTAGTGATCCTAGTTAATAGCCTGATTTCAGGAGTTATTGTCCTGGGGGTATTACCTGTATTTGAATATCTCCTGCAGACAGTAACCAATATCAGCCTTCTGGAGCTGGCGGATTCCCATCACCCGATCCTGCAACGCATGATTCTTGAAGCTCCGGGGACATACCACCACAGCCTTATTGTCGGTAATCTTTCAGACGCTGCCTGCACCACAATAGGGGCCAACGGCCTATTAGCCAGGGTCGGCTCATATTATCACGATATTGGTAAACTTCAAAAACCGGAGTATTTTATTGAAAACCAGCAGATAAAGAGAAACTTACACGATGCGCTTTCCCCTACGATGAGTAAAATGATTATCATGAACCATATAAAAGAAGGGCTGGATCTGGCTAAAAAATACTCTTTAAGCCCGGTGCTTTGGGACTTTATCCAGCAGCACCATGGCAATAGCCTGGTTTATTATTTCTACCGCAGGGCCCTTGAAGGAAAAGAGGAAGACCAGGAGGTAACGGAGGAGGGTTTTCGTTATCCCGGGCCAAAACCAAATACCAAAGAAACAGCTATTGTCCTCCTGGCAGACTCTGTCGAAGCGGCAACGCGCACCTTAAAAGAGCCCTCTCCGGCGAAAATCGAAGAGGTGGTGCACAAGGTAATAAATAACAAATTTATCGACGGACAGCTTGACGAATGCGAGCTTACCTTAAAAGATATAGAGAAGATTTCCAACGTTTTCATCAAGATACTAAGCGGTATATACCATAGCCGGGTAAACTACTCCTAAGAAAGACTTAACGCGCCTTTCATCAATCCTTTTTTCAAATATGGTGAACATAACCATAAACAACCTGCAAAAAAAATTGCCTATTCCCAAGATGCGCATAAAAAACCTGGTGCTTAAGATTCTCAAAGGTGAGGGCTTTAACAAATCCGGGGATATTAATATCTGTTTTACGGATAATATCCTAATTAAAAAACTCAATACAAAATTCCTAAGAACCAATAGCATTACCGATGTATTAGCTTTTAATCTAAACGGGGGAAAAACTAAAAGTGGTCTTTTGGCTGATATCGCAATTTCCACCGACACTGCGATAAGCAACGCCAGGATTTTCAAGACTTGTGCCAAAGATGAATTATTGCTTTACGTTACTCACGGCATGCTGCATATATTAGGATTTAATGACTACTCTAAAGCCCAAATGCAGCTAATGCGTAAAAAGGAAAAAGAATATGTCGATAGATAGAGCCCAAACCCTGATTTTAAACAAACGGGATTTCCGTGAGACCTCGATAATTGTAGATTTTTACAGTAAGGAGTTTGGAAAACTCAGCGGACTGCTTAAGGGAATACGCAGCGAACCGGAAAAGTTCGCTTCTAATTTAGAACCCTTTTCTCTAAATGAGATTATCTTTTACAGAAAGACCCACTCAAGCCTGCACCTGGTTACCCAGGCGGATAAACTTGATAATTTTACCCAAATACGTTCCAGCATTGAAAAGACAACTCAAGCCGGGTTCATGATGGAGCTGCTTAATTCCATAATGCAGGCCGAAGACAAAAACGAGGAGATCTTTAACCTGGCCCTGACTAGCCTTAAAGAACTTGAGACCAATTATAACCCGGCAAAAATAGCGACTATATTTAAAATTAAAATGCTCAATCTTTCAGGATTTAAACCCCATTTTGATTCCTGTGTTTCATGCGGCGATATAATTAGCGGCCAGGCAAGATTCAGCCTTTCTTTAGGTGGCCTGCTTTGTCAGCGCTGCATGCAGAAGGACCCCGGCAGCCGCTCGATTTTCCGCGGAACAATTGCCACAGTACTGCATATCGAAAGAAATAGTTTTAACGCCAGTCTTAACCTGGGGATGAACCCTCAGATAAAAAAAGAGCTGGATTTAATCCTGAACGCTTTCTTAAGTTTTCATTTGGGAAAAGAACTAAAAAGCCAACGCCTGATTAACAAACTGGAGGTGGCAGTATGAAAATAGTCATTGTCGGCCCGGGAGCAATGGGATGCCTTTTCGCCGCTTTCTTATCAAAATCAAAGGAGGAGATCTGGCTGCTGGATAAAAACAAAGAGAATGCCGCTAAAATCAATGAAATCGGTATCTCCTTGGAAGGCGCATCCGGCTCTTGGCAGGCAAAACCAAGAACTACAGCCAATGTACAGGATATCGGTAAAGCTGATCTCATACTTATTTGCGTAAAATCATTCCATACCAAACAGGCGGTTGAACAGGTTAAACCTCTTTTACAGCAAAATGCCAAAATAATGACTTTACAAAACGGAATCGGCAATATTGAAATTATCGCTGAGTTAGCGGGAGAAGATAGGGTAATCGGCGGGATAACCAGCGAAGGAGCAACTTTAATCGAAACAGGAATAATCCGTCATGCCGGCCGGGGGGAAACCATTATCGGCACTCTTGACGGCAAGGCCCCGGTTGAAATACGCGGCATCCGCGAAGTATTTAACAAGGTTGGATTGCAAACCAAAATGTCCCGCGACATAAAAGGGCTGGCATGGTCAAAATTGATTATTAATGTGGGGATCAATGCCTTAACCGCAATTACCCGCCTGCCTAATGGCAAACTGACTGAATTTGAGGGCACAAAAAGAATTTTAAGGGATGCGGTTACCGAAGCAACCCGTGTGGCCAAAAGAAAACGCATAAAATTAATCTACGATGATCCATTGGCAAAAGTTGAAGCGGTTTGCGAAAGCACCTCCGCCAATATCTCTTCAATGCTCCAGGATGTATTAAGAAAGAAACGTACCGAGATTGATTTTATTAACGGGGTAATTGTACGCCTCGGCCAGGAATTGGGTATTGCCGTGCCAACCAATAAACTTCTGGTCGATCTGGTAAAAACAATCGAATCCAGCTATAAGTGGAACATTGAAGCTAATGGCTTTTAGTTCAAAGATACGTAAATATCTGGTTATCTTCTTAATCGTTGGCTGGATACTTAGCTTAAGCTATTTAACCTTGCACTACAGAAAACCGGGAGTCCGCCGGCAAGATAGCGAGATCGCCAGGCTTAATCACAAGTGATAAAATTATTTTGCATGAAAAAAATAATGTGGTAGAATTTAAATTTCCCGGGATGAAGATCGGCCGGGGTGGAAAAATTTAATAATAATATAGAGATTAAAATTATCGAATGAACTATCTAAATAAGAAATTTATATTCCTTTACTACATTATTAATCTGCCTGTAGTTGATTCGCTTGCGGGCAAGAAAATCGGACGTGTAACTGATCTGGCCGTCACGCTTAAAGAAATGTACCCTAAAGTGACCGGCTTAATTATGCGTAACAGGAAAAATAAGAAGATTTATATACCCTGGAATAACGTAAAAATGATGGTAGAGGAAAAAGGTATTTTTGTCGAAAATTTTACCGCTGCCGCGCAAGAGGGATTAAACCCAGCGGAAAATGAAATTCTACTCAGGGAAACTTTTTGGGATAAACAAATCGTGGATATCCACGGTTCAAAGGTAGTACGGGTTAATGACCTGCACCTTTTAAGGGAAGGTTTGAGCCTTTGGGTAGTGCACATGGACATCGGGGTCACCGGATTGCTGCGCAGGCTGGGTTGCAGCAAAATATTCGAATTTCTTATTAAACTTGTTTCTTCATATGAAGTAGAGGACCGGCTTATCTCCTGGAAATATGTTCAGCCTATAAACGGCCATCTGGGAACCGACGCCTTGTCTTTAAAAGTGCACCACTCAAAACTAGCAGAGTTACATCCCGCCGACATCGCCGATATCCTCATTGACCTGGGAACTGAAGAAAGATTAAACATCATTAAATCTATGGATAAAGCTACAGCCGCCAGCACCATCCAGGAGCTTCCCTCAAAGGTACGTATACAGGTTGCGGAGTTACTCGACCAGAAGCTTCTTGTCGAGATTATAAACGAAATGGCTATAGATGAAGCGGTGGATTTATTTTCTCAAATGCCACTAAAAAAAATGAACTCGTTATTCATGCGCCTTCCTTCAGAAAAAGTTGCCCAGATTTCCAGTTTACTCGGCCATGCCAATGATATCGCAGGCAGCATTATGAATACAGATTTTATTTGCGTTAAACATACAATGACGGCTGCGGCAGCTTTAGAAAAAACAAAAAAGGATTCCACGCGAAAAAAAGAATCATATTACATTTACGTGCTTGATGACAACGATTTACTGGTAGGAGTGGTAACCTTGCAGCAATTACTTACTATACCTGCGGAGAAAATTGTATCAGAATTCATGCGCAAACGCATTGCTAAAGTAAAAATTAATACCAAGATTAAAGATGTGGCGGAAGTTTTCTATAAATATGATTTCACGGTTGTACCGGTAGTTGATAAATTGGGTAAAATTCAAGGGATAATCACAATGAAAGACGCATTTGAAGCGGTATTCCACCAAATCCGTGAAGAAACGGAAGAGACTCAATGAAACTTTGGGATAAAATAAAAGAAAGACCACTAATTAGGAACCTGATAATATTCCTCGCCGTGCTTGGCCCGGGGATTGTAACCGGCAGCGTGGATAATGACGCAGGTGGAATTACCACATATTCGGTTGCCGGGGCAATGTTTGGCTATAAACTTTTATGGACACTGATACCATCTTTTATAATTTTAGCGGTTGTCCAGGAGATGAATGCCCGAATGGGTATTGTTACCGGAAAAGGATTGGCTGATCTTATCCGGGAAAACTTCGGGGTAAAGATTACCTTCTTTATATTTTTAGGCCTCTTGGCCGCGGACATTGGAAATACCGCCACTGAATTTGCCGGAGTAGCCGGAAGTATGGATGTTTTTGGAATAAGCAAATATCTTTCCGTACCCTTAACTGCGTTAGTCGTCTGGATTCTCGTAGTAAAAAGTAACTATAAAACCACCGAAAGGGTATTCCTGCTTTTTAGTTTTTGCCTGTTGTCTTATATCGTATCGGCGATCCTTGCCAAACCGAATTGGACTCAGGTCGGTTTGGGCTTTATAAAACCGGATATGCGTCTAGATAAAGATTATCTGGCCATGGTTTTGGGTATTGTAGGAACCACTATCGCTCCCTGGATGCAGTTCTACATGCAATCGGCAGTTATTGAAAAACGCATAAAAATAGAAGACTATAAATTTGTTATATGGGACGTAATTATCGGCTGTGTCGCGACAATAGTCGTGGCATTCTTCATTATTGTCGCCTGCGCCGCTACATTGCATCAAAATGGGATAGTGATAAATGAGGCCAAAGATGCGGCGATATCCCTTAAGCCTTTTGCCGGAGTATTCGCCTCAGAGCTATTCGCTTTTGGACTATTCGTAGCTTCAATATTCTCAGCGACAATTCTTCCCCTGGCTACGGCGTTTTATGTCTGCGAAGCATTTGGTTTTGAAGCCGGTATCAATAAGAAGATTAACGAGGCCCCGCAATTCTACGCCCTGTTTACCTTTATAATTCTTGTAGCGATGGTTATAATTCTTATCCCTAATGCTCCGCTTATTGCCATAACTATCTGGTCACAGATAATCAACGCCATGCTTCTTCCCATAGTGCTCATCTCCATGGTCACTATGGTAAACAACGAGAAGATCATGGGTAAATTTACTAATAATAAATTTCAAAATAGCGTCGGCTGGGTAACTACCATAACTCTAATTATACTTACGGTAATGCTTATAATTTCACCATTATTGAATTACCTGCACAAACTTTTCCTTAAAAACTAAGATGGATAAAAAAATTACTGTCGCGGAAATTATTGCCTTAAAAAACAGGCGTAAAATAACCATGCTTACCGCCTATGATTATCCAATAGCCGAATTAGTTGACAGGGCGGGGATAGATATGATCCTGGTAGGAGATTCACTGGCTAATGTGGTTCTGGGCCTTGATTCAACCACTAAAGTCGGTATGCAGGAGATGTTGCACCACACCAAAGCCGTAAGAAGAGCGGTTAAAAATGCCCTACTTATCGCAGATATGCCTTATAACTCATACCAGCTTAACCCTGAAGAATGCGTTGATAACGCGCAAAGATTTATTAACGAAGCAGGCGCTCAAGCGGTAAAACTGGAATGGTTTGAACGCTGCTTAGAAGTAACGGAGCTAATTATTAAAGCGGGTATACCCGTAATAGGACATATAGGCTTAACTCCGCAAACCGTGGATAAAACCGGAGGGTTCAAAATCCAGGGCAAAGACGCAGAAGCTGCCCAACGCTTGATTGAGCAGGCAATAGGATTAGAAAAAAAAGGGTGTTTTGCCATAGTCTTGGAATGTGTACCGGAAAAAATTTCCGGGCTAATTAGTAGTAAAATAAAGATTCCCACCATAGGCATCGGTGCGGGGGTACATTGCGACGGCCAGGTACTGGTTATCAATGACATGCTGGGATTATTTAACCGTTATACTCCAAAGTTTGTCAAAAAATACGCCAATCTCTCACCGCTAATCTCTAAAGCCGTGGAGGATTTTAAAAATGAAGTTATACTGGAGAAATTTCCTGACGCAAAACACTCTTTCAGTATTAAAGAAGAGGAGTTTAAAAAGATAAATGGCAGCTAATCGATTTCTGAAATTTTTAACTAGTACGATTATATTAGGCCTCTGCCTAATGTTCATAATCAAGTTTTCCGGCCCGAGCATCCTGAGGCAATATATCTCTTATGGAATCGGCAACTGCAAAACAGTACCTATTCTATGCATGCAGCCGGATGAAAAAACATTAACCCCTGATCTCGATAAAGAATACATCGATACCCTCATCCCGCAAAGATTCCCAAAAATGTCTATATCTGCCCCCAAAGGCTTTAATTTAGTCCAGGAGCTGATCAAAAAAGTATACTACAAAAAAAGGCATCCGGAAAATAACGCTGTAATTTACCTTTTGCGCCAAAGGCCGGGTGCGTTTATAAAGCTTTATCCGGATGTACAAAAACAGGGGATAAAGAACAACTATGAATTTATCCGCCGGCTGATGTACGCTAACCTCGGCAAAGTAAACAATGTTACCGACGCCTTCTTTATTATTATGAAAAGCGTCTTTACTCCGGATATCGGGCCGCAAACTATCGCCAGGATGATTAAATTTGATCTGGGTGATAAAAGAGGTTTCATTAATTACACCATGGCCAAGCCGAATAATTATTTTGACTGTAATGTTTTTGATACCGAAGGGAACTTCTTTAAAGTATACATAAAAGATATCGGAGCCCGGCTGGACTTAAATAATGTATTCGCAATAATATCAACATTAAAACCGGTAGATTAACAAACTGCTCAAAATCTTCTTGCTCTTTAAGTTATACTGTGCTAAAAATATAGGACTATGACAGAAAATTTAATGGATAAGGTTGTTTCCCTGTGCAAGCGCAGGGGGTTTATTTTCCAAAGCAGTGATATCTATGGGGGCCTGGCCAATACCTGGGATTACGGCCCTTATGGAGTTGAGCTCAAAAATAACCTAAAGCGCGCATGGTGGAAAGCCAATGTTTACGAACGCAACGACATCCTGGGCATGGATTCGGCCATACTCATGCACCCTATGACCTGGGAGGCAAGCGGCCACGTGCAGAATTTCTTTGACTTAAAGAGCGACTGCAAAAACTGCAAGAGACGTTTTAAGAGCGCTGACTTAAAAGACGCTACCCACTGCCCGGAATGCTCCGGTGAACTTACCGAATCCCGGCCGTTTAACCTGATGTTTAAAACTCACCAGGGCCCGGTTGAAGATGCTTCAAACGTAATTTATATGCGCCCGGAAACAGCCCAGGGGATGTTCGTCAATTTCCTGAACATCCTTGATTCACGCCACCCTAAACTTCCTTTTGGCCTGGCACAAATCGGGAAATCATTCCGTAATGAAATAACTCCGGGAAATTTTACCTTCCGCACCCGTGAATTTGAACAGATGGAGATTGAATATTTCGTCAGGCCTGCCGATGCGGAAAAAGCGCTTAACGAATGGATTGAATACCGTTTTAACTGGTATTTAACCCTTGGGATAAAAAGCGAAAATTTAAGAAAACGCCAGCACGGCAAAGATGAACTGGCTCATTACGCCCATGCCTGCATGGATGTGGAATATAATTTCCCTTTCGGATGGAGCGAATTAGAAGGAGTCGCTAATCGCGGTGATTTCGATCTAAAACAACACTCCCAATACAGCGGCAAAGAACTGCAATATTTTGATGACGCTACCAAAGAAAGATTTTATCCATATACCATAGAACCTTCGGGAGGAGTTGACCGGGCAATCCTGGCATTTTTAGTTGATGCCTATAATGAGGAAAAGGTCAAGGATGATTTACGCGTGGTCTTGAAGATCCACAAGGACCTTGCACCTACGAAAGTGGCAGTGCTGCCGCTTTTACGCAACAGGCCGGAAATTACAGAGCTAGCCAACAAAATTTCCCTGGATTTAAAGAAATCTATGGTTGCTGTTTATGATGATACCGGCTCTATCGGTAAACTTTACCGCAGGCAGGATGAAGTAGGCACGCTTTATTGCGTGACCGTGGATGTGCAAACTTTGGAGGATAAACAAGTAACCGTACGCAGCAGAGACACCATGTTACAGGAAAGAATTTCAGTAGACAAACTAAAAGAATATCTAACTCAACAGCTTAGTTAAGAAAGGAAGGGTTTAAAAAGTAATGGCAAAGAAATATATTTACAGTTTCGGTGGCGGCAAAGCAGATGGTAATGAAAGCATGAAGAACCTCTTGGGTGGTAAAGGCGCCAACCTGGCTGAAATGGCCGGAAATAAAAATTTGATGCTTCCGGTGCCTCCGGGATTCACCTGTACTACAGAGGTCTGCACATACTATTACCAGAATAAAAAGAAATACCCTAAAGAGTTAAAAGCCCAGGTAGAAAAGGCCCTGGAAAAGGTTGAAAAATTAATGGGCAGGAAATTCGGGGACTCCAACAACCCGTTATTATTTTCCGTACGCAGCGGAGCCAGAAAATCCATGCCTGGAATGATGGAGACGGTTTTAAACGTGGGCCTAACCGAAAAAACCATTCCCGGTTTAATCAAACAGAGCGGCGGCAACAGCCGTTTTGTTTATGATGCCTATCGCCGTTTAATTATGATGTACTCTGACGTAGTCATGGAAAAAGCCGCCGGTATTGAGCCCAAAGGCGAAGAGGGGATCCGCAAACAGTTAGAAAAAGTAATGGCTGATTTGAAAAAATCAAAAAATTGCGCCAGCGATACGGATTTAGATGTTGATGACTTAAAAAAACTCTGCGCTCAGTTCAAAATTAAAATCAAAGAAGTTTTAGGCAAAGAATTCCCTGATGAACCCATGGAGCAGTTATGGGGCGGAATTGGTGCGGTATTCTCCTCCTGGAACGGAAAACGCGCTATCAGCTACCGCAGAATTGAGAATATCCCGGATGCCTGGGGCACAGCAGTAAACGTGCAGACCATGGTTTTTGGAAATATGGGGAATGACTCGGCAACCGGTGTAGCTTTCACGCGCAACCCGGGAAATGGTGAAAATAATTTCTACGGGGAATACCTGATCAATGCCCAGGGTGAAGACGTAGTTGCCGGTATTCGTACGCCAGCTCCCATCAATGAATATTCTACCAGCAGCCACAATAAAGAGTTGCTTACTTTAGAAAAAGCAATGCCGAAGATTTACAAAGAACTTTATGCCATCCAGGACCGCCTGGAGAAACACTACCATGATATGCAGGATATTGAGTTTACCATTGAAAAAGGTAAACTCTTCATGCTGCAATGCCGCATAGGTAAACGCAATGGCCCAGCAGCGGTACGTATGGCAGTGGATATGGTCAAAGAAAAAATGATTAAAAAAGAACAGGCTGTAATGCGGGTAACCCCGGCACAGCTTGATGAGCTGCTTCACCCGATAATTGACCCAAAAACAGAATTAGGGGTTAAGCCTTTTGCCAAAGGTTTACCAGCCGGACCGGGCGGAGCTTGCGGACAGATTGTTTTCTCTTCAGTCGACGCAGTAGCATGGGCAAAAGCAGGTAAACAGGTAATCTTAGTGCGCGAAGAAACTAATCCGGAGGATGTTGAAGGTATGCGCGTTGCCCAGGCAATTCTTACTGCCCGCGGCGGAATGACCTCACATGCGGCATTAGTTGCCCGCGGCTGGGGGAAATGTTGTATCGTAGGATGCAGCGCCATGCACGTGGAAATCGAGAATAAATTGGTGCATGTAGCGGATAAAACACTCAAAGAAGGTGATTGGATTACCTTAAACGGCACCAAAGGCAATGTTTACGAAGGCAAACTTCCGATGATGGATGCCTCCGAAGAAAATACAGTTCTTTCAGAATTCTTAAAAATGTGCGACGCTGTAAGAAAACTGGGCATTCGCACCAATGCGGATACCCCGGCTGATGCCCAAAAAGCGCGTCAATTCGGAGCAGAGGGAATCGGGCTTTTCCGTACTGAACATATGTTCTATGGTAAAGGTTCGGATCAACCATTATTCCTGCTGCGCAAAATGATTATTTCCAATACGCTCGAAGAAAGACAAAAAGCATTGGATGAGTTGTTCCCGTTTGTAAAAAAAGATATCAAAGGCACCATTGATGCTATGGACGGCTTTCCGGTTGTTATCCGCCTGCTTGATCCGCCTTTGCACGAATTTGTGCCGCGCGAACAGGCAAAACTTGAGCAACTGGCTAAAGACCTAAACATCACTATGCAAGAATTATCCGATAGAGCAGAGGCCTTGCATGAATCTAATCCCATGATGGGGCATCGCGGAGTACGTTTAGGAGTTACATATCCCGAGGTAAGCTCCATGCAGATCCGCGCGATCCTTGAGTCTGCTGCGGAATTGCTTAAAGAAGGCAAGCATCCTTACCCGGAGATTATGATCCCGGTTGTCTGCGATGTGAAAGAACTCGAAGATCAACTCGTTATTGCCGAGAATATATATAAAGAAGTACTGGCAAAATATGGGTTAAAGAAGATTAAACATCTTTTTGGAACGATGATTGAGATTCCGCGCGCAGCTTTTGTCGCGGATAAACTGGCGACTGTCGCTAAATTCTTCTCCTTTGGGACAAATGACATGACCCAAATGGGCTTTGGTTTCTCAAGAGATGATATCGGCAGCTTCCTGCCGGATTACCTTAAAAAAGGTATCTTGCCGGAGGACCCATTTCAAAGCATTGACCAGGAAGGAATTGGCCAATTGATTAAATTGGGTATTGCCCGCGGCCGCTCCACCAATAAGAATCTGGAGATCGGTATCTGCGGAGAGCACGGAGGCGAACCTAAATCCGTGGAGTTCTGCCATAACGTAGGTATGAATTATGTCAGTTGTTCGCCATTTAGAGTGCCGATTGCGAAATTAGCAGCAGCACAAGCAGCGTTAAAGGAAAAGAGAAAATAGGATTGATAGAGTTGCGTCATTGCGAGCCCCGAAGGGGCTAAGCAATCTCGTTACTAGAGATTGCTCGTCGGCTAAGGCTCCTCGCAATGACTGAAAGATAAACCTATGGAAGCATTAAAAACATACCTTAAAGAAGTTCGGCAAATCCCGCTTTTAACTGCCAAGCAGGAAATTGAATTAAATAAACTGGTACGCCGCGGAGATGAAGTAGCGCGCAAGGCGATGATCCGCGCAAACCTGCGCCTGGTGATCAACATCGCCAAAAGATATATGCGCCTGGGAACCCCATTCCTAGATTTAATTGAAGAGGGGAACCTCGGATTAATGAAAGCTGTAGAAAAATTTGACCACCGTAAAGGTTTCCGTTTTTCAACCTACGCTGCCTGGTGGATCAAGCAGGGAATTACCCGCTCTATCAGTGAACAAGGCAAGATGATCCGTGTACCGGTATATATGAATGACTTAATCACTAAATGGAAAAAGAATAAAGAACGTTTAAGTCAAAAACTAAAACGCGTCCCTTCGGATACCGAGATCGCCAAGAAATTAAAAATTTCACCTGAAAAAACGGGGAAGATTAACTTTTGGATGTCCAGCACCACCTCTTCATTAGAAGCGCCTATTGGCGAAGACAATGATAATCAAATGTCAGAATTAGTAGAGGACAAAAATGCCACCCCCCCGGACGCGGAGATCGAACATTTCCTTGACCGGGAAAGAGTGGATAATCTCCTGGAGGTTATGTCTGAAAGGGAAAGGGAAATCCTGGACCTGCGTTTCGGCTTAAGCCATACCAAACCGCAGACCCTGGCTGAGGTCGCCAAAAAGATGGGGGTTTCGCGCGAAAGGATCCGCCAAATTGAAGAGGCGGCCTTAAAAAAGTTAAAGAAGTTTGTCGTTGGGCAGGAGAAGGAAATATGAGTAGCGGCTCCTCTTTGGAGAAATCCATAAGAAGCATACCTAATTTCCCCAAGCCGGGGATTATTTTCCGGGATGTAACCACGCTAATCCAGAATAAATCCGCGTTTAAGAAATCCATTGATTTATTGGCTAAAAAATATAAAGGCAAGAAAATTGATAAGATAGTCGGAGTAGAGGCGCGCGGTTTTATCTTTGGCGCTGCTTTAGCGTATAAAATCGGCGCAGGATTTGTACCAGTACGCAAAAAAGGCAAGCTGCCTTATAAAACTATCTCTACAATCTATGAACTTGAGTACGGTACAGATACCCTGGAGATCCACAAAGACGCCATAGCCGGCGGCGAGAAAATTTTGATCATAGATGATCTTTTAGCTACCGGAGGAACAGTTAAAGCAACGGCTGATCTGGTAAAACAGTTGCAAGGCAATATAATAGGTATAGGTTTTATCATTGAATTAGTTGATTTGCATGGCAGGGATAAACTAAAGGATTACCCGCTATTTTCTTTGGTCAAATTTTACGGTGAATAAGCAAAGGAACGATTTTGCGCCTGTAGCTCATAAGGATAGAGCAGCAGTTTCCTAAACTGCGTGCGGCAGGTTCGATTCCTGCCAGGCGCACTAAATAAAATGTATAACTTACACGCACACACATTTTTAAGTGACGGTGACCTGCTTCCTTCGGAAGTTGCAGTACGTTATCAGGATAAAGGTTACAAAGTAATCGCCATAACCGACCACGCTGACTATAGTAATATTAAACAGGCTGCCAAGGCAATTGTTGAATTCTGCAAACGCTGGCCCAAGAATTCCGGGATTACAGTACTTCCGGGTATTGAATTAACTCATTTACCCCCCGAACAATTTAAACCCTTAAGCAACCTGGCCAGGAAAGCAGGGATTAAAATTATCATTGCCCATGGGGAAACCCCGGTTGAGCCGGTGGCAAAAAATACCAATCATCTGGCTTTAATGGCTGACATCGATATTCTGGCGCATCCCGGATTAATCAGCGATGAAGATACAAAACTGGCTAAAGAACGCGGTATATTCCTGGAGATTACCAGCCGCCGCGGGCACAGCCAGGCTAACGCCCACGTAATTAAACAAGCCAGAAAATTCGGGGCAAAATTAATTTTAAATAACGACAGCCATACCCCGGAGGATATTATTCCGCCGGCTGAATTAACCCAAGTAGGGCTGGATTTAGGGTTAACTCAAACTGAAATTGATAAAATTTATGAAGAGGTTAAAAAATTTTTAGCCAAGAATACCCCGCGCTTATAAGGAATTGCGCGGGTATGCCCTTGTGGGCAAGGAGGGAAGATGAAATCTTTTGTTAAGTTATTTTATTTATCTATCTGCTGCCTGCTAACTACCGCCCTTACGGGTTGTTCGACATTTTCAGACAGCAAAGACTCCACCAATCCCGCCATGCTTGAACCGCAGGCGATTCTTAAGTTTAGCGATATCCCTGTTCCTGTAGGCTTAAAAAACCTGCCTGCCCAGTCATACTCTTTTGAAAGCTCCGGTGTTCGCGTAGGGGTCTTAAAATACCAGGGTAAAAATAATCCTGACCAGGTAGTTAATTTTTACAAAGAGCAAATGGCGATGTACAACTGGAACCTGGTAAATATTGTTGAATACGGCCAGAGGCTTTTGAACTTTGAAAGAGAGAACGAGACCTGCATTATTACCATGGAACCGAAGGGAAGCAGCATTATTTTGACTATTTCATTAGGGCCAAAATCCCAGGTGGCGTCTAAGAAATCCAGATCTCCGGTAAAATAAGTTGTGGTAAAAAACTCTTGACAATTTTAGAGTTATATGTAAAATGTCTTAAGTAAGTTGAAGAAATTATCCTAGGCGATAATGTTTATTAGTCTAGTTAACCTATATATCTATCACAGTTAACAAAAAAGGAGGAG
>Ga0265316_10002132_pt1 | contig 20796 bp, 21 predicted proteins | sample 4522metaG_FD_202092 | JGI IMG/M metagenome (GOLD analysis project Ga0265316, IMG submission 202092) | Rhizosphere microbial communities from Carex aquatilis grown in University of Washington, Seatle, WA, United States - 4-5-22 metaG | ecosystem: Host-associated > Plants > Roots > Rhizosphere >... | reverse complement strand
CAGCCTTAACGGCTAATGCCTCTGCGACTGGGTAACGTCGTCCCCAGTCACCAATATGTCTCAGTTTCAACAGCCTTAACGGCTAATGCCTCTGCGACTCTGCCCTCTGGGGACCGCGTGGCGCAATGGCTGGCAATGGCAAAATGGTGGACCTCTGGGCTGGTCGCAGAGGCGGGGCCATTTTACCGCTTTTTTAGCCCGTAAAACAAGCCTAAGCCATTGATTCGCATGGCTTGGTGGACCTCAAGCCGGAAAAAACCCGCCGCTTCGCCGCAAGCCCTTGTTCCAATTGGTGAATTCAACAAACAGCCGGCGTTGCGCCAAAACCGCGCGGAGGTTCACCAACCGGGCTCCGCCGCGATTGGCGCAGGCTGTAGGATAAGGAATTCTGGCGGGCTGCCGGGGGTGCGGCTGGCGGTCTCCGACAGCCACTCGGGGCTGAAGGCGGCCGTCGCCCAGGTGCGCGGCGCGACCTGGCAGCGCTGCCAGGCGCACTTCGCCCACAGCCTCCAGGCCGCTCCGCGTCGGCCAACCGCGGGCTGATGCAGTAGCGCCGCCGCCGCACCCTGCCGCATCCGGCTGCCAAGGGCTGCGATTGTCCCGATCAGCATTGCCTCGGCACTTGCTTAATTGCCAGGCAATTGTTACGGTTAAGATTTTTTGCGGGATGACGCGTGGCCCAATTGAAATCGGTTTATGTTGCGATAAGCTCGGAAGTGCTCCATGCCGGACACATGAATATCATCGAAGAGGCGCGCAAGCTGGGTGAGATCACCATCGGCTTGCTCACCGACCAGGCGATAGCCAGTTACAAGCGCGTCCCCTGGCTGCGGTACGAGCAGCGGAAAAGAGTCTTTGAAAATATCGTGGGGGTCAAGCAGGTCATCCCCCAGGAAACGCATGATTATGGGCCGAACCTGCGCCAACTCAAGCCGGATTATGTCGTCCATGGCGACGACTGGCAGGACAGTCCGATGCAGCGCGAGGTGCGGGCCAAGGTCATCGACGCATTGCGGGAATGGGGCGGCGTCCTGGTCGAACCTCCCTATACCGAGGGCATTTCCTCGTCGCTGATGCTGACGGACATGCTCGGGCGCGGGATCACCCCCGGCATGAGGCTTAGAAGGCTGCGGCAGTTGCTCGACGCCAAGCCCCAACTGCGGATTCTCGAAGTCCACAACGGCTTGTCGGCGCTCGTCGCGCAGACCGCCAAGTTTGAACAAGAGGACGGCGGCCTCAAGGAATATGACGGGCTCTGGCTGAGCAGCCTGACCCATTCGGCCTCCAAAGGCAAGCCGGACACGGGCTATGTGGACATCACACAGACCGCGCTGACCATCAGCGAAATCTTCGAGACGGTCTCGATGCCGATGATTGTCGACGCCGACAATGGCGGGCCGGTTGAGCATTTCGCGCTGATGGTCAAGACGCTGGAGCGGCTCGGCTGCTCCGCCGTCATCATTGAAGACAAGATTGGCTTGAAGCGCAATTCCTTGTTCGGCGTCGATGCGGATCAGGAACAGGACAGCCTGGAGGATTTCGCGCAAAAGATCGCCGAAGGCAAAAAAGCCCAAGTCACCCGCGATTTCATGATTGTCGCCCGCATTGAAAGCCTGATTCTGCAAAAAGGGCAAAGCGACGCGCTGCGCCGGGCGCAGGCTTATATCCACGCGGGCGCGGACGGCATCATGATCCACAGCAAAGAAAAATCCCCGGATGAAATCCTGGCGTTCTGCGCCGCCTATCAGGCGTTCGACCGGCGCGTGCCGCTGGTGGTCGTGCCGTCGACCTTCAGTTCCATCAGCGAAGACCGCTTGCTTGAGGCGGGGGTCAATGTGGTGATTTATGCGAACCATCTGCTGCGCAGCGCCTACCCGGCGATGCTGCAAACCGCCGAGTCGATTTTGCGGCATGGCCGGGCGCATGAGGCGGAGTCTTTGTGCATGCCGATCAAAGAAATATTGACGCTGATCCCGGGGAGCCCATGAGCGCTGATTCTCCCGCAAGCCATGGCGGTGCCGCGCCATGCTGAACGGCGGCGATTTCCACGCGGCGCTGACGCAAAGAGGCGTCGGCCTGTTCACCGGGGTTCCCGATTCGCTGTTGGCCGGGTTTTGCGCCTATCTTGAAGGCCATAGCGGCCCGCCGCGCCATGTCATCGCCGCCAACGAAGGCGGCGCGGTGGCCTTGGCCGCGGGCCACCATCTGGCGACCGGCCAAATCGGCCTGGTGTATATGCAAAATTCAGGGCTGGGGAACGCGCTCAACCCGCTGGTTTCGCTGGCCGACCCGGCTGTTTACAGCGTCCCGATGCTGCTGCTGGTCGGCTGGCGCGGCGAGCCGGGCCAGGCCGACGAGCCGCAGCATGTGACGCAAGGGCGCGTCACCTTAAGGCTGCTGGACGCGCTGGAGATTCCCCACGCGGTGCTGCCCGAAGACGAAGCGGGCATGGCAAGCTGTCTGGACGCGGCGTTCGCGTCCCTGCGCGAGCGGCGCGGCCCTTATGCGCTGGTGGCGCGCAAAGGCACGTTTGCCCCCGGCCCGGCGCGGCAGGCGGCGGCGAACCCCTACGCTTTGTCGCGGGAACAGGCGATCCAGTCGGTCGTCGACCAACTAGACCCGCGGGACATCGTCGTGGCGACCACGGGCATGTCGTCCCGGGAGCTTTTCGAGCATCGTGCGGCGCTGGGCCAGCGCCATGGCGGCGACTTCCTGACCGTCGGCTCGATGGGCCACGCCTCGCAGATTGCGCTAGGCATCGCGCTGGCCAGACCCGACCGGCAGGTGTACTGCCTGGACGGCGACGGCGCGCTGATTATGCACCTGGGCTCGCTGCCGATCATCGCCAGCCAGGCGGCGCGGAATTTCCGCCATGTCGTCCTCAACAATGGCGCGCATGATTCGGTGGGCGGCCAGCCGACGGCGGGTTTCGCGATGGACATCCCGGCCATCGCCCGACACTGCGGCTACCCGACGGCCTGCCGGGCGGACACGGCGGCGGCGGTGGCGGAGGCTTTGACCCGGCTGCGCGACAGCGACGGCCCGGCCTTGCTGGAAATCCGCATCCGCACCGGCGCCCGCGCCAACCTGGGCAGGCCGACGCGGACGCCCGCGCAAAACAAGGCGGATTTCATGGCGTTTTTGTCGGCATGAACCCGCACACCGGTTTTGGCGGCCTGGCGCGGATACTTCAAGATTTGCATCCGCGCCGCATTTTCCTGGTGACCGGCAAAGCCTCGTTCGCCATGGCCTGCGGCGCGGGCCAATGGGCGGCGATTTTAGCGGCTTACGAGACCGTCCGCTTCTGCGATTTCGCCACCAACCCGCGCATCGAGGACATCGAGCAGGGACGCGCCCTGCTCAACGAGTCCGGCTGCGATGTCGTGCTGGCCGTCGGCGGCGGCAGCGTCCTCGACATGGCGAAGTCGGTCAATGTATTGGCCGCGCAAGACGGGCCGGCCGGGGACTACCTCAACAAAACGCGGACGATCCGCCGCCGCGGACTCCCGCTGATCGCGATTCCGACCACGGCCGGCAGCGGCAGCGAAGCCACGCATTTTGCCGTGGCCTATGTCGGCAAAATCAAACACTCGCTGGCCCACCCGTTCATGTTGCCGGACTATGCCTTGCTCGATCCCGCGACCACGCTCAGCCTGCCACCCTATCTGACCGCCTCGACCGGCCTGGACGCGTTGAGCCAGGCGATAGAGTCCTACTGGTCGATCCATTCCACGCCCGTGTCATCGGCCTATGCCGAGCAAGCCATCCGGCTGATCCTTGGCCACTTGCCCGCCGCCGTCAACCGGCCCACGGCGGAGGCCAGGCAGGCGATGTTGCATGCCGCCAACCTGGCGGGCCGGGCCATCAACATCAGCAAGACCACCGCGCCGCACGCGCTGTCTTATCCGCTCACGATGCATTTCGGCGTCCCCCACGGCCATGCGGCGGGCCTGACCTTGGCCGGTTTTTTCGTCTTCAACAGCCAAGTCGGCGAGCAGGATGTCGCCGATCAGCGCGGGGCCGGCCATGTGCGCCGCCGCATAGAGGCTTTGTGCGCCTTGCTCGGGGCCGAGGACGCGCCCGCCGCCGCCGCGCGAATCAACGCCCTGATGCACGACATCGGTTTGACGACAGACCTGGCCGCCTGTGGCGTCAAGACCCCGGCGGACATTGAGCTGATCCTGGGCGAAATCAATCTGGAACGGCTGGACAACAATCCCCGCAGGCTCACGCTGGAGGACTTGCGGCAATTATTGACGATGGCAACCACCGCTTGAGGCAAGCCATGCTGACCGAAAAAATCAACGCTCCGAACCTGGCCTGGACGCCCGCCAATCTGCGCCCCGAAGCGCTGCGCGTGGACTTGCCGCCGCAAGCGCTGGAAGAACTGCGGGCGGGCGAAGAATGCCTGGCCCGACTCGGCGCGGCCATCCCGCCTGCCGAAACCCTCTCGCGCTTTCCGCAACTGGCAAGCGCGTTGGCGGCGCTACGTGAAAGCCATTTGCGGCTAGGCTACGGTGCCTTTCTGATCAGCGGCGAACCGTTGGGCACGCTGGCGGATGCGGCCCAGGCAGCGGCTTATCGGCTGATGGCCCAGGCGCTAGGCCCGCTGCAAGGGCAGAACGCCGCGCAGGATCTGACCGTGGCTGTCCGCGACGAGCACCAGCGCATGGGCCAAGGCGGGCGTTACCACAAGTCCAACGAGGGCGGCGAACTGCACACCGACGCGCCGCAGTATGCGCGGACGCCGGCCTATGTCGGGCTCCATTGCGTGCGGCCGGCCTCAGTGGGGGGCACCAGCAAACTGGTCAGCGCCTACGCCGTCCACAACGCGCTGCTGGAAGCCTCGCCCGCCGCGCTGGCTTTGCTCTATGACAACTACCACTTTCATCAAAAGCCAGGGCCGCGGACGATCCAAGCCCCCATTTTCAGCCAGGAAGGCGGCGGCCTGTCGGCCCGTTATCTCGGCGAGTATGTCCGCTCCGGCCATCAAGTCGCTGCCCGCCCGCTCGACATGCCCCATGCCGAGGCGCTGGCCGCGTTGGATGCCTTGCTCGCCGATGAGGAACGCTTTGCCGCGCAGTTTGACCTGCGCGCCGGGGATGTCTTCATCTTCGACAACCGCAGGCTGTTCCATGGGCGCTCGGCGTTTGTCGATGAGCCCGGCCAGCCTGGCCGCGAACTCACCCGCGTCTGGATCGGCGAGCCTTTCTGATAACCCCACGTAAATTTTCATTATTTTTCACCGGAACGGCGCAATGGCATTTTCCCATCAGGCGGGCGGCAAGGCCGACCCGGCGGAGTTCGACGTCATCTTGCTGGCGGCGGGGTGTTCCCGCCGACTGGCCCACCTCACCCAAGACTTGCCCAAATCGTTTCTACCCGTCGCCGGGCGCAGCATCCTCGAACGCAATCTGGCGGCCTTGCAGCGGCTGGGCTTCGAGCGGATCACCGCCATCGTCGGTTATCGCCAAGCCGTGTTCCACGAGCAGATCGGGACTCGCTGGGGCAGGCTGCGGCTGCGCTATGTCGAATCGCCGGATTTTGCCTCCACCGGCCATGGCTGGAGCCTGTTCCAAGCCCGCGAGCTATGGCGGCGCGAGCGCCGCCCGGTCTTGCTCGTCCACGCCGACGTCCTCTACGACGGGCGTATTCTCGAAAAGCTGCTGGACGCGCCGGGGCCGGACGTGGCGGCGGTGGACAACCATTTCGAGTCCAAAACCGGCGACGAGGTGTTAGTCCACGGGGACAGGGCGCGCATCACCGGCATCCGCAAGATCGGCGGGCCGACGGAGGCTGTGCTGGGCGAAGTGGTCGGGCTGAACCGCTGGTCGCCCGCCTATATGGAAGAGCTGTTTGAATTTATGGACGCATTCTTCGCCGCGCAAGGCCGCGACCATAACTGGGAACCGGTGGTCGACGCCTTTTTGGCCGGGGCGGCAAGGCCGCTGCGGCCTTTGCTGACCGACGGCCTGCCCTGGATCAATATCAATTACGAAGAAGACCTGCGCTTGGCGGAGCTGATCGCCGCCACGATGCCGACGGAGGCAAACCCATGAACCGGGCGGTGTTGTATCGTAACCTCCCCAACCTGGTGAGCCTGCTGGGCGTCACGCCGCTGTGCCTGCTGAACACGCCGCTGGCGTTTCAACTCTTGCCGGCGCTGATTATTTTCAACAACCTGATGGACGACCTCGACGGCATATTGGCACGGAAGCTGAACCCCGGCAGCCGCTTCGGCGCGGCGCTGGACAATGTCTGCGACGCGGCGGCGCATGCCGGCATCACGCTGTATGTGGGTTCGCTTTACGGCGGCGTCTCGCTGCTCGCCTGCCAACTGGCCGCCGCCGCCGTGTTGCTGCGGCTGACCGGGCGCTTGATGCCTGAGGCGGTGTTGAACCGGGGCAGCACGACCAACGAATTGATGCGGCATCTGCTGTTTGTGGTGCTGTTGGAGCGCGATTACGGCGTCAGTGCCGCGCCGTGGATCGTGTCGGTGCTATTGCTGCACAGCGTTTCCCTGCTCGTCCGCTTCCCGATGCCGCATCTGCTGCGCACCCAGGCCAAACGGCCCGCCACGGTGCTGGGGCTTAACGGGGTCTTGCTCGTCGCCTGGCTGGTTCCCGCCGGCCTGATTCCCATCGCCTTGGCCTTTGTCTCCACTTACTTGTATTCGTTCGGCATCGGGGCATGGCGGTGCTGGCGGAGTCAGCCGCATGTCGCCTAGTGCCCTAACCGCGTTGCTTTGCCAGCCTGCTTTCATGTTGGCGAATGCAGGAACGCCAAGCCCCAGCTTGGCCCAAGGTTGCGACATGCCAAGCTGGGGCTTGGCGCTCCATCTTTTCAGGCTGGCAAAACTGGATGGTCGAGGCACTAGCGCGGCGACGCCGCGTCGCGGAAAAACCGGGCGAAAGCGCTGGTGAGGCGGGCCACGGCAGGCAGCAGCGCGGGCGTCAGCCTCAGCGCCGTGGTGTGGGCGATCAACGGCGTTATCTCCAGCCAAGCGCCGACCTTGGCCTGGCGCAGCCGCGCATAAATCCGCGCCGACTCCGAGGCCGGCAACACCTCGTCTTCCGCGCCGTGCAGCAGGACGACCGACGATTCCAGCGCGTCGAAGCGGACCAAGTGCGCGTCGAAAATTTCCTCAACCTTGTGGATAAAGCGATCCGCCACCGACTTCCGGAACGGCTGGTCTTCGCGCAGACGCAGATACAGTTCGCGCTCGTCCTCGGGCAGTTCATCGAACACCTGCGGGAATTCAGGACAAGCCCGTCCGAAGCTGTTGTCTTCCAAGGCCGCCCGCAACGCCCGCACCGTATGCGGATGCGGGCCGAGGGCGTGTTCAAGATAGTTCAAAAGCAGCACTTGGCGGGGAAAGTGATTGTCGTCCTGCTGGCGCAGGCAGGTGGCGAAGGCCTCGGCGGAATAGGCTCCGCCGATCAGGCACAAAGAGCTGGTGCGGCCATCCAGTGAAGGCCGGCAGGCGGCCATCAACACATACAGTGCGCTGAAGGACGCGGAAAAAACCGCCAACCGGCCTTCTGGCTGCACCAGCGAGGAATCGGCGAGGATGGCGAGCAGGCTTTGCTCAAGCAAGTCCACGATGCCCGCGTCCGTGCTGAACGCGGCGATCTCCGGATAACCAGGGGCCACGACGACGCATCCGGCCAGGGTCAAACGCTCGCATAAGCCGACGATGCGCTCGTCGCGCTGGGCATGCGCGGTCATGCCGTGGACGACCACGATGGTGCCTTGCCTCGCCAGGGCCGGGCTAGGCCGATAGACGTCCGCCCCGAGCGAACGCCCGCCGATCTCCAATGTCGTGGATTCGGTTTGCAAAGGCAAGCGCAGACCTAAGTGGGCACAGACGATGAACGCCGCCGCCCGCAAATAGCTAGAGACTTGGCTGAGGAGGTCGGCGGGACTCATCTGTCCCCCCTGGCGCCACCGGCCGCTGACTGGCGGAGTTCGGCCAGCAAGGCTTTGGCCTCGGCGCGAAGCCCGGCATGGAGGCGGCTGTCGCGTAGCGTCCACAGGGCGCGGGCGTCATGGATCTGGGCGCGCAGCCGGTCATAGTAAAGCAAAGCCGCATAGCCTGAGACCGGCAGCGACAGCGCGTAAACGGCGAGCCAGCCCCCAGGCAACCAGGCGCTTGCGGCCAGCACTTGCCCGATATAGGCTGGCGGAAAGCAGACCAGCCCGAAAAACACCGCGTTCGACGCCCACAAATCGGGCAAATGCGAGCGGCGGCGGGTCAGATAAGTGACCGCGGCGGCGGGTAGCGCGTTCATCACCGCTCCCCAGGCTAGGAAGGGGCCGCACAACACCAGCGCGGCCGCCGCCGCGATGGCCGCGCCGGCCAAGCGCGCAGGATCGCGGCGCAGGAAGACATCTTCGGGGTTCAGGCCCAGCCGCCGAAGCTGGCCACGGAAAGCCCTGGCCCTGCGGTAAAGCGCCGAGCCCGGCAGGCCGCCGTCGCGCAGCGCCGCCGTCGCCATGACGATCTTGGGAAACGGGACGGCGGCGGACCAAAACGGCGTCCGCCCCTGCCCCGCGCAAACCAGCAAGCCCGCCGCCCAGCGTAGCACCAGCCCTTCGCGGCGGCCCGGCAATTCCACAATCAGGCTGCCCACGCGCCCGCGCATTTCGGCCATCAGCGCGTGAGGCTGGGCGGCGGGCTGCGCGGCCAGCCAGCCCCTCGCATCCAGTGGCGGGCCGAAGCGCAGCCATAGCCGGGAGCGGAAATGCTCCTTGGCCTCGAAATTCAGGCCGACCGGGACGATGGCGAGATCACGGCCCTGCGCGATGAAATCCAGCGCGATGCGGCCAGGGCCGGGCTTGAATGGGCGCATGAGCGGATCTTCATGGCTGACCCCTTCAGGAAAAACGCACAGCGCCGCGCCGTCCGCAAGCCGTTCCTGGCAAGCTGTGAAGCTTTCCATGGCGAGTTGCCTAGGCACGGCGGTGCCGCCTTGATCCAGGGCGCGGTGGAAGGGGATGACGCGGGCCAGGCGCATCAGCGGGGCGAACAAGGGCCGCGCCGCCAGCGGCGACTTCGCGGTGATGGTCATGTCCCGCCTCAGACTTAAGCGGATTAGCAGCGGATCGACAAAGGCGTTGAGATGGTTCGGCAGCAGCAGAACGGGGCCGCTTGACGGCACCCGCGCAGCCCCTGAGACGGTAATGTCCCGGAAGAACGCCGACAGCGCGACGCGGAAATACAGCCAGACCGCCTGTTCGGCGAGGCGCGCAATAGAGGGGGGCATGGCCGCCGGGTCAGCGCTTGCGGGCCAGCAAGACAGCGGCTTGGTACTGGTCCTTGAGCGGGAAAATCCCCGGCAGGCTGGCCATCGTGCTGACCGTCTCTTCCCCCAGGCCGTCGAACACATGGGTGAAAAAGCCCGAATTCAGGCCGAAGCGGTGGAAATCCTCGAAACTCTCGAAAGCCACATCGCGCCGGAACACCTCCTCGGCGACCAGATCAAAGCCGGCGCGATCCAACAAGTCCTCCACCGCCTGCTTGCTTGCCGGGGCGGGGCTGACCCTCTGCAATTCTTCAGGCGGAATGATCTTGAGCGCCACCGCCTGCAGCGCCGCGAACGATTCCATGGTGCCGCTGACCAGGGAAAAATGCCCGCCGGGCCGCAGCAGCGCGGCGGCGGTGCGGAACAGGGCTTCGGGATCGACATAGGTGGTCACAAAATGCGCGAGCACCAGATCCCGGCTGCCGTCGGCGAAATGGGCGCGGGCGTTCAGCGCGTCGTCGTGGATGGCCTCCACGTCGAATTTCTGCCGCGCCAGCTCAAGCATCCGCGCCGCCACATCCACGCCGGACAGCTTGGCGAGCGGGAACAGCGGTTGGATGGCGAGCAGGGACTCGCCCGTCCCTAGCGCCAAGTCCAGAATCTGCCCGACCGCCCCTAGGCGGGGTGCCGTTTGCGCAATCTGCGCGGCGGCGGCCTCGCGCCCCCCGGAAAGGATGCCAAACGGGTTGGCGTCATAGTGTTGCGCAATATAGTCGTCGTACAGCTTGCCGATATTCATGTCAGGCCTTGAATCCCCTTAACGTTTGGGCGGGCATCCTCTCATAGGCCACGCGCCATTGACAAGCGCTCCCGTTCGCGGCGCAGCAGCCCGGCGACCGGCGCGATGCCCAGCACCGCGAGCGCGGCGCTCGTCAACGCCAAGGCCGCCGGTGTGCCGAACGCCTGCACCAGCGCCCCGCCGACCAGCGAACCGGCCAGCAATCCCGCCGCAAAGGCGAAATTGTAGGCGGCATAGACCAGGCCATATTCATGCCCGTGGCGGTCGGCGGCGGTCGCCAAAGCTTGCAAAGTCGGCGACAGCATCGCCGCGATGGCCGGCCCCAGCGCGAGCATTAACAAAGCTTGTCCGGCCAAGGTCTGCGGCAGGGCGAGGGCCGGCACGACGGCCGCCGCCGCCGCCCAGCCGCAGGCGATCACGCGCATCGGGCCAAAGCGGTCGGTAAGATAGCCAAACACTGGGGCAGACAGGCCATAGGCGACCGTGCAGACCGCGAACAACAGGCCGATGGCACCCGGCCCCGCGCCCAGCCGCGCGCTCAGATCCAGCGGCAGCATGGGTTCGAGCAAGCCAAGCAGGGAAGCGCCGAGGACAATCACCGCGCCGATCTGGCGCACTTGCACGTCGGCCAAAAGGCCCTGGCCCGCGGCCTCCTGCGCTGGCGCTTGCGCAGCCGCCGCGACCGCCGGATCGCGCCAGGCGGCAAGGCCCACGGCGGCGGCGAACAGCGCGAGCATGACAAAAGCCGCCGCCTGCCCCCAATACTCCGCGATGAATCCGCCCAGCGGCGGGCCGAGCAAAGTGCCCAGCGCCGAGATAGTCGTCATCAGCGCCAGCACCCGCCCCCTGCGCTCTTGCGCAAAAGCCGCCGCGAGGCTTGCCAGCCCCGCTGTCCAAATCGCCGCGGCGGCGATGCCCTGGAGACTCCTGGCGATGAGCAGCAGGGCGTAGCCGTCCGCTCCGGCAAACAGCAAGGTGGAGGCCGAAAGCCCAGCCAGCCCGGCCAGCAACACCGGCCGGGAACCCACGCGGCCACAGAGCCTGCCCATCCAGGGCGTCGCCGCGAGCAGCGCCAGCGCATAGCTGCCAAACAATAGCCCGACCTGCGCTTGCGAGGCGCCGAGCCTGGACACGTACACGGGCAGGATGGGGACGACAACGCCGTACAGCAGCATATCCCCCAACAAGGCCAGTGACACGATGCGCAGCGTCTTCTTCGCCCCGGCTGAATCCTTCCCTACCCCGCACTTCTCGGGTGTCTCGTCAGCGTCAGGCATGGCGCGGGCATTTTTTCGGGGAGTAAGGGACATGGGCTCGTGGATTCTAGGTGGGAAAATGGCTCATTGTTTGCTTGACGATGCGTCAGCGTGGCTTATAGCATAGCCATACTATGCCATAGACACCCTCCAAGCGCTGGCGCAGTCAGCGAAACCCGACCCCCCGAAAATCCCACCATGTCCCAATCCCCCTTGGAAGCCGTCCGGCGCGTAATCCCTAAGTTCTGGGCGAAGCTTCGGCCCTCATGGGCCGCGCTGTATCGGTTTGCGCTGTTTCAACAACCTGTGGGCCCAGTGCCAACGCTGCCCGACGGCGCGTCCATCCGCATTCTCGAAGCCCGCGACGCCGCCCGTGTGATGACCGTCCATTTTCCCGCCCCGGAACAGGCGCCGACAGTCGTGCATTTCCATGGGGCGGGGGTGCACCTCGGCGAGGTCGTCGGCGTCGGCGAATCGCTGCGCGCCCGCGGCCTCGGCGTGCTGCTGGTGGAATACCGCGGCTATGGCTGTTCGCCCGGCACGCCGACGGAAGACGGCCTGCATCTCGATGCCTTGGCCGCCCTCGACGCCCTGGAGGCGGACGGCGTGCCGCCTAGCCAAATCGTGCTGCTGGGCGTCTCGCTAGGCTCGGCCATCGCGACCGAGATGGCGGTGCGCCGACGCGGTTCGCGCCTGGTGCTGGTGACGCCATTCACGTCGATTCCCGGCGTGGCGAACCATTTTATCAAATGGTTCCCGGCAAACTATGTCGTGCGCGAGCGTTTTGACAACCTGGCGAAAGCCCCGCTCATCGACCTCCCCGCCCTGGTCATCCATGGCACGCGGGACAAAGTCGTTCCTTTCCGCATGGGACAGGAAGTGGCCGCCTCGCTGAGGCGCTCGCATTTCGTGACCATCGAGGGAGGGGGGCATTGTGATTTGTTCGACCGGCATGCCCCTCAAGTGCTGGAAGCGATCATCAACCATGCTTTTGCGATTTGAGCCCTGCCTAACCGGCATTCGACACTCGTTGCCGAGACAATACAGCTTCACTATTCAGAGGCTCCCAGGCCCCTGGCTTCGGTGACGGCGAGATAATGGGTGACGACCGCGGGTGATTCTGCAACCAGGCATTGGCCAATCTCATCTTGCAGCAGGCGGTCCGCCTGGGTCACGCGTTCATGGTGGCGGAGATGCTCCAGCCAGGACTCGGCGAGAAACGTTTCCAGGTAGCGGTCGCCGGCGGCGGCATCTTGGAATAGCTGCCAGTAGAATGCGCCATCCCGCTGGCGGGCCACCCGCTGCCGTTCCATCAGGCGCAGAAATTCGGGCAAGCGGGCGGGGTTCACTTGATAGGCCAAGGTGACCAAGACCGGCCCCCGGTCATAGGCCGGTTCCTGGTCGACGGCAGGTGGCCCCCAATGCTGGGAGGGGGCCAGGTCGACCCCCTCCTCCATCTGGATCAAGCGAATCCGCCAAGTGGCCAGCACGCTGAGCGCCAGTCCCGCCGCCGAGAGCTGCAGGGCTTCCGGCACGGAGCAATAGGTCGCAACCTGTCCCCACAGCATGGCCCCGCCAGCCGTGCCCGCACCCAGGCGGGCAAGGCCATCTGCGCCACGGCCTGGATACTGGCCATGACGCCCAGCCACGCCATCCCGGCAAACAAGGCAATCGCCAACAGCCACGGCAGGCTCGGCACCACGGCCATCAACGCGAGAGTCGCCGCATACAGGGTCGCCCCGCTTTTTTCCAGCACATCGGCGCTCATCCTGCGGCGCAGCCAGGGAAGGATGAAAACACTGCCCACCGCGCCCAGGCCGACGGCACCCAAGACCATCCCGTAATCGCCAGGCCCCCCGCGCAACTCGTGCCTGACCAGGACCGGCAGCAAGGCCCAGTTCGCGCTGGCGAAGAAAAAGCAGCTGCCGGCCCGGATCATGACGGCTTTGATCGGCCGGGAATGGCGCACATAGCGCAAGCCGTTGCGCATCGCGCCGAACAGGCGATCGGCGGGCAGTTCGCTGGTTTTGGCGGGACTCTTCCAACGGAACAGCACCGCGATGACGCCGACGAAGGACGCGGCGTTGAGCAGGAACACCGCGCCGGGCGAGGTGAGCGCCATGATGTAGCCGGCCAAAGCCGGGCCGATGGCCCTCGACACGTTCATGGCCAGTCCGTTCAAGGTGATGGCGGCATGCAACTCCTTGCGCCCGACCAGCTCCGGGATCATCGCCGACCAGGCCGGCATCGTGAACGCGGAGCCAATCCCCAGCATGAGGGTCAGGCCCAGCAACAGCGGGGCGGTGGCCATGCCCGACAGCGTCAGCCCGCCCAACCCCGCCGCCGCCAGCAGCATCCAACTTTGCGTCACCAGCAGCACCCGCCGCCGGTCCACGATGTCGCCCAGCGCCCCGGCGGGCAAGGCCAGCAACATGACGGGGAAGGAGGTGGCGGCCTGCACCAAGGCCACCATGAGCGGGGACGTGGAGAGGCTGGTCATCAGCCACCCGGCCCCGACATCCTGCATCCAGGTTCCCACATTGGAGACTAAGGCCGCGATCCACAGCGCCCGGAAAACGGGATGGGCCAAGGGCGCCCAGGCGCCGGGTTCGTTCGTCTCTTTAGCCGTTGGCAAGGTTTTTCGCATCAGCAATCCTGTCCCATCTCCGTAAGTATGGCATCTGTTCAAGCTTAGAGGACATCCGGCACATAACCTGCTTAGGCGGCCTCGATTCGTCGGCTGAGGATCAGGGCGCAGGCCAAATGAAGCAAGGCGAGGTAGTTTTTTCCCCGGCAGGTGTAGCGGGTGCGGATGGCGCGGAAGCCCTTGAGCCAGGCGAAGGTGCGCTCGACCACCCAGCGCCTGGCGGGGTGGGCTTGCGTCTCCGCCGTCGCGGCCTGCTTTTCCTCGCCGACCCGGCGGATGTGCGGCGTGTAGCCGAGGCGGCGGGCCTCCTCCTCGACCCGTTGCATGTCATACGCCTTGTCCAGGCACAGGTGCTGGGGGTTATTCACCGTCGGCTCGGGGGCTGCGGCGAGGCGGCCCTCGACGGTGGGCGTCACCAGCCGGCTGTCGTGGACGTTCGCGCCCGCCAGCGCCACGCCGGCGGGCATCCCCGCCGCGTCGACCAGCAGGTGGATCTTGCTGTCGCTGCGCCCGCGGTCGGTGGGGTTGCGGCCGAGTCCCTCCGCCGCCAGGCAGACGGCCTGGCGCACCGGCGCCTGCACGATGCTGCCATCCATCGACTGCCAGGCCCACTCGAAGCCGACGAGTTCGCCGTATTCGTCCGCGCCGAGGCGGCAGATTTCCGCGAACACCCCGGCGTGCGCCCAGCGCTGGAAATGTTCGTGGACGGCGCTTTTCGAGCCGTAGCAAGGCGGCAGGAACTCCCACTGGCAGCCGGTCTTGAGGACGTGGAGTATCCCGTTCAGGACGTTGCGGAAGTCCAGCGCCTTGGAGCCGCCCGGCCTACTCCGCTTGAAAGGTTCCAGCAACGGTGCCACGCGCCCCCAAAAACGATCCGAAATTTCCCGGTAGGCCATCAATCCGCCAAGCTGCTGACAAATCAGGCAATTATCCAATATTCAAGGCGTCAAGCACTCTTTGTGCCGGATGTCCTCTTAGCTAGGCTGGATCAATTTTTTCTCCGCCCAAAGATGCGGGACACACCGTCATTCCGGCGGATGCCGGAATGACGTGGCTTTGGGCCAAAAATAGAATGGCTGGCCGGCGACGCTGGCGGTGTATCTTTGCCAATCCCCGCATTAGAATGGCTTTTTGCCAGCCCGGTTTTGAGGTTTACGCTATGTCCACTCCGCAACCCAGTTATGACGACATTTTGCGGCTGTTCCAAGAGACCCACTGGGAGATCAAAGAAATCGCCCGGCAGTCGGCTTTGCAATCGCAGGAAACCACGCTTAAATTCCAAGAGACTGACCGAAAATTCCAAGACACCGACCGCAAGATGCAAGACACCGACCGCAGGATCAAAGAAATGTCGGCCAGCATCGGGCGGCTGGGCAACCGGCTCGGCGATTTCGTCGAGGACGCGGTGCGGCCTGCCGCCGTGCGGCTGTTCAAGGCGCGCGGCATCGAAGTCCACGAGGTGCAGCAGAATGTCAGCGTGCAGCGCGGCGAGGAGGGCATCGAGATTGATTTGATGGTGGTCAACGACACCGAGGCGGTCGCCGTCGAGTGCAAAAGCAATCTGAAAGTGGATGATGTGGATGAGCACTTGGAGCGGCTGGCCAAGCTGAAGCGGCTGCTGCCCCGTTACGCCGGGTTTAAGGTGATGGGCGCGGTGGCGGCTTTGGTCGTGCCCGACAACGTGGCGCGCTACGCCTACGCGCGAGGCTTGTTCGTCATCGGCCAGACCGGCGACCATCTGGAAATCCGCAACGACGGGCGGTTCAAGCCGGCGGTTTGGTAAAAGGCGGGCAAGGCCCGGCCTGGTTTAGCGAGCCTGGGGCGCGGGAAAATGGCCTGGTGCTTGATGGCAAGATTGGCGCGGACAGCGGCGCGATACTATAATTCGCGCGCCGCGTGAAAAACGGCGGCGTTTCACGTGAGGCCGGCCGCGGCAGCAGGGAATGGCAGCCCCTTTGCGCCGGACACTCTACGTACATAGTTTGGTTAATAATCAAGAGGATATCTTAAAATGAGCAAGAAAATTTCCGCAGTTGGCACCCTCGTCGCCGGCGCTTTGCTGTCCGCTTTCGCGGTGTCGGCCTTCGCGGACGAGGCGTCGATCGCCGCGGGCGAGAAGCTGTACAAGCGCGAGCGTTGCGAAACTTGCCACGGCGGCAACCTGCAAGGCTCCGCCGCGTTCCCCAACTTGCTGACCAGCCCGAAGACGGCCGACAAGGCTGAGTTCTCCAAGATCGTGCTGGAAGGCAAGAGTGCGATGCCGGCGTTCAAAGGCAACGAGAAAGTCGCCGGCGGCATCGACGCGCTGTTTGACTACATCAGCAGCAAAAAGGCCGCTGCGAAGTAAGCAAGCCTAGGGCTTCGCTTTACTGCGCCGCGACCCCGCGCTGGTTTTCCCGGCGCGGGGTTTTTTTATTCGAGCGACAGGATGAAATCCCACATCGCTGCCTCCACCGGCATGATCGACAGCCGGTTGCCCCGGCGCAGCAGCGCCAAGCCTTCCAGTTCCGGCCTGTCTTTCAATTCGGCGAGCGCGATGGTGCGCTTGAGCTTGCGGACGAACCGCACGTCCACCATCAGCCAGCGCGGCTTTGCGGGGTCGGAGGCGGGGTCGAAATGCTTGTTTTCGGGGTCGAAGGCGGTGGGGTCGGGATAGGCTTCGCGGCTGATCCGGGCGATGCCGACGATGCCGGGCGTCGCGCAGTTGGAGTGGTAGAAAAACACCGCGTCGCCGGTTTTCATGTCGTCGCGCATCATGTTGCGCGCCTGGTAGTTGCGGACGCCGTCCCAGTGTTCGGTTTGGCCGGGCCGCCGTTCCAGGTCGTCGATGCTGAACTCGCCGGGTTCGCTTTTCATTAGCCAGTGCTTCACTGCGTGCCTCTTTGACTGGGGCTGCCGGGCGGGGAGGGGTCGCGGCGGGCGCCGGCCGGCTGGCCGGGCGTTGAAATCGTGGGTTGAGGAGTATCCCCCGCCTGCGCCGTAGCGTGCTTTCGCCCTTGAACCGTTGGTTCAGGTGGGAACTGAAGGCTTAGAATCAGGCTTTCCGCTCAAGGCGGACTTGCGCACATCGTTGGCCGGTAGGTTCCCGGGGTTAAGAATTAGGCTCAAGAAAAAACCCAGCGCGCTTCGAACGCCGCAGGGAATACCCGGGCGCTATTCTACTTGGTTGTCGGGGGAGCGCAACAGGTCGGGCGCAAATTATTCGCCGCCCAAGGTGGCGTCGATCTTCTCGTGCATGGCGGAAAGCCGTTCGCTTAGGCCGGCGGACAGCATCCGGTTTTGCTGTTGCAGCTGGATGAGTTCGTGCGCGATGTTGAGCGCCGCCATGACGGCGATGCGCTCTGCCCCGAAAACGCGCCCGGTGTCGCGGATCTGGCGCATCTTGTCGTCCAGGTAACGGGCGGCGATCAGCAGATCGTGCTCCTCGTTTTGCGGGCAGACGATGGGGTACTCCTTGCCTAGGAGGTGGACTTTGATCGGCGATTTTTCGCTCATGATAGTGTGCTTGCCTGGTTCAATGGGGGCCGTCGCGGCTTCGGTTCCACGCTTGGCTTTCGGCTTGCCTAGCCTAAGTGGTAGCATAATTAAATTGTCAACAGTCCACAAGGCGGAGCGATGCTGAAACTATCATACCAGGCCGTCGAGGATGTCGTGCTGACCAACGATGCCTCGATCAGCGCCGCCGAGGCGCACGGCATGCTGGCGGGGATGCTGTGCGCCGACGCAGCCGCTGATTGCGAGCAATGGCTGGCCCTGGTGTTCGGCGAGGCGCGCGCCGGCTTGAGCGAGCGCGAGGCGGCGACGCTGCGCGAGCTATACGAGCAGACCCGCGTGCTTTTGGACGCGGTCGATTTTTCCTTCGAGCTGTTCCTGCCGGACGACAACGCCCTGCTGGCCGAGCGCGCCGAGGCCTTGAGCGGATGGTGCCAGGGGTTTCTGTACGGCGTCGGCTATGCCGGGGCGGGGCGCGACTGGCCGGAGGACTGCGCCGAGATCTTGCGCGATCTGGCCGACATTTCCCGCCTGGACGCCAACGCCTCGGGCGAGGAGGACGAGGCGGCCTACACCGAAATCAGCGAATTTGTCCGCGTCGGCGTCCAGCTTGTGCGCGGCGATTTGCGCCAACAAGGCGCCCTCAAAAACCGCCTTCATTAAACAGGCCGTCCCATGATCACTCCCGGAGAGTTCAAGCAGCGTCGCAAGCTATTGATGCGGCGCATGAAAAAAAACGCCGTCGCCGTGCTGGCCGCGGCGCCCGCGGCCACGCGGAACAAGGACGTGGAGTACCCCTACCGCCAAGACAGCGATTTCCATTATTTGACCGGCTTCGACGAGCCAGAGGCCGTCGCGGTGTTCGCGCCGGGCCGGGAACAAGGGCGGTTCATCCTGTTTTGCCGGCCCTACGACGAGGCCCAGGCCATCTGGACGGGCAGGCACGCCGGGTTGGAGGGCGCGAGGGAGCGGTTTGGGGCGGACGAGGCCTACGCTATCGAAGATCTGGGCAGCGTCTTGCCCGATCTGCTGGATCAAAAGAACGTGGTTTATTTCCCCATCGGCGCGGACGGGGATCTCGACCGGGCCGTCATGGCGGCGGTCAACGGGCTGCGCGGCAAGGCGCGGGCGGGCGCGAAGCCGCCCGAGGAGTTCGTCGCGCTGGACCGCCTGCTCCACGAGATGCGCCTGCGCAAAAGCCCCGGCGAGATCCAGACGATGCGCAAGGCGGCGGATGTGTCCGTGCAGGCCCACCGGCGGGCGATGCTGGCCTGCCGTCCAGGGATGTATGAATACGAGATCGAGGCCGAATTGACGCACGAGTTCATGCGCCACGGCCTGCGCTATGCCGCCTACCCTTCCATTGTCGCCGGCGGCGGCAACGCCTGCGTGCTGCACTACACCGAAAACACCGACATCCTGCGCGACGGCGACCTGCTGCTGATCGACGCCGGCGCGGAATTCGGCAATTACGCCGCCGACATCACCCGCACGTTCCCGGTCAATGGCCGCTTCAGTGATGCCCAAAGGCAGCTTTACGAACTGGTGCTGGAAGCCCAGTTGGCCGCCATCGACAAGATCCGTCCCGGCAAAACCTGGATCGAGCCGCATGACGCGGCGGTCCGGGTGCTGGTCAAGGGCCTGGTCAAGCTTGGGCTGCTCGAAGGGCGCGTGGGCAAGCTCATCAAGGACGAGGCGTATAAAAAATTCTACATGCACCGGACGGGCCATTGGCTGGGCATGGATGTGCATGACGTGGGCGATTACAAGATCGGCGGCGAGTGGCGCGAGCTGGAGCCGGGCATGGTGTTGACCGTCGAGCCCGGTTTGTACGTTTCCCCTTCCTGCCAGGAAGTGGAGCCGAAATGGCGCGGCATCGGCATCCGGATCGAAGACGACGTGGTGGTGACCAAAGACGGTTGCGAAGTGCTGACCGAAGCCATGCCGAAGACCGTGGCCGACATTGAAGCCTTCATGGAGGCTGGGCGATGAACTACGATTACGATGTGTTGATCGTCGGCGGCGGGCTGGTCGGTGGCAGCCTCGCGCTGGCCTTGTCCGGCAAGGGGCTGCGCGTCGGCGTCGTCGAGTCTGTGTCGGAGGAACGGAGAAAAGCCTCCAGCGCGGGCGAGCGCGCCTTGGCGCTGGCCTGGGGCTCGGCGCAGATATTGGATCAAATCGGCGTTTGGCGCGGGGCTGAAAAGAAAGCCGCGCCGATACGCCACATCCACGTTTCGGATCGTGGCCGTTTCGGCAAGCTGCGCATGAGTGCGGAACGGGAAGGGGTTCCCGCCCTGGGGTATGTCGCCACCGCGCGGACGCTGGAGGACGAAATCGCCGCGGCGCTGGCTGCCCGCGCGGTGCCGGTGATTTGTCCCGCCTGCGTGGTCGGGCTCAAAGCGGGCGGCGAGGCCGTCCACGCCAGCGTCAGGCGGGGGGACGAAAGTCTCAATCTGACGGCCCGGTTGCTGGTGGCGGCTGACGGCGGCAATTCCACGGTTCGCAAATTGCTGGAAATTGGCCAGACATCCAGGGATTATGGCCAAACCGCCATCGTTGCCGAAGTCGAGACGGGGCGGGGCGGCGATTTCACCGCGTACGAGCGGTTCACCCCGGCGGGGCCGCTGGCCTTTCTCCCGGTCGGCAAAAAGCGCTATTCCGTCGTGTGGACGCAGCAAACCGACGACGCGGCGGATCTGTTGAGCGTGTCCGAGGGCGAATTCGTCAAACAATTGCAATCGGCATTCGGGTTCTGGCTGGGCCGGATCGCCTTGGCTTCAAGGCGGCAGGGGTTTCCTCTGAAATTGATACGGGCCGAGCGCATGACCGACGAGCGCGTCGTCCTGATCGGCAACGCCGCGCACCAACTGCATCCGGTGGGAGGGCAGGGTCTGAACCTGGGCCTGCGGGATGTCGCCTTGCTGGCGGAAATGCTGGTTGCCAAGCGGGCGTTCGGAGAGGACATCGGTGAAAAGTCCTTCCTTGAGCGCTATGCGCAGGCGCGGCGGGACGACCTGGACAGGGTCATCCAATTCACCGACAGCACGGTGCGGCTGTTCTCCAACGACTATGCGCCTGTCGCGCTTGCCCGCAACGTCGGCTTGCTGGCCTTGGATCGTTTGGTGCCGGGCAAGCGCTTGTTGACGCGCTACGCCATGGGGTTGGGCAGCCGGATTCCGCGTTTTGGCTAGGCTCTTGCGCTGACAGCGAAGCTTGCCGAAAAAAAGTTCGTTGAAAGGGTTGACTGCCGAGTTCTGAAGTCCCATAATGCGCAGCTCCTCACGGCGGGAAGGGTTCCCGGGTCGGCGGTGGGGGGGGGTTGAGGGAGCGCTTTTGGACGGGCGTCGGCGGCACCGC
>Ga0265316_10002125_pt1 | contig 20819 bp, 13 predicted proteins | sample 4522metaG_FD_202092 | JGI IMG/M metagenome (GOLD analysis project Ga0265316, IMG submission 202092) | Rhizosphere microbial communities from Carex aquatilis grown in University of Washington, Seatle, WA, United States - 4-5-22 metaG | ecosystem: Host-associated > Plants > Roots > Rhizosphere >... | reverse complement strand
CCAACCGCAAGCCGAGCCGCTTCCCGGCGGTCGTCTATTATTTCCCGCCGCGCGCTCTGGCGGCCGGCGCGACCGCGAGGGAGAGCTTCAAGCTCGGGACCTACATAGGAGCGCTCCGCTTCATGGTAGTGGCGGGGATTATGCCCTCGCAGCTGGCCAAGCCCGCCGGCATCGCGTCCGCTCAAGCGGCCTTCGGGGCCGCCGAGAAGTCCGTGCCCGTGCGCGCCGACATCATGGGCCAGCTTACCGCCCCCCGCATTCTCTCGCCGGGGGAGGAAGCGGCGATTCCCGCCACGGTCTTCGGCTTCATGGGCGCGAAGAAGGCGACCGTGACCCTCAAGGCGGAGGGCAAGCTCTCAATCGTCGGAGAGGGCGTGAAGACCCTGGACTTCAAGCGCGACGGCGACTTGACCGCGATGTTCCGCGTTAAAGCGGGCGCGTCGCCGGGACAGGGCAAGCTGAGGCTCGTCGCGTCGATGGAAGGCAAGAGCGCCGAGGAGGCGATCAACCTCGAAGTGCGGGCGGTGGGCATGCCGGTGAGCGGCGTCGTTTTCTCCGACCTGCCGGGGGGCAAGACCTGGAACGCCGGCATCGACTTGCCGGGCGAGAGCGGCACGAACTCGATCTCCGTCGAGCTGTCGCGGCTCAAGAGCATAGACCTCGCGGCGCGCATGGACTGGCTCATCCGCTATCCCCACGGTTGCGCCGAGCAGACGACCTCGGCGGCCTTTCCCCAAGTCTACCTGCCCAAGGCAGTCGCGCTCGGCAAGGAGAACGCGACCGCCGCCCGCGACAACGTGGCCGCGGCGATAGAGAAGCTCCGGAGCTTCCAGACGACGCGCGGCGGTTTTTCCATGTGGCCCGGCAACGGGGGCGAGGACGACTGGATATCCGCCTACGTCGCGCACTTCCTCCTCGCCGCCCGCAAGGAGGGCTTCGACGTGCCCGAGGGCCTCCTGGCCCCGGCCCTCGGCTACCTCGCGCGCGAGAGCCGAAGCTGGAACTCGAGCGAAGCCTGGTCCCAGTCGACGCAGGCCTACCGCCTCTACAACCTCGCTCTCGCGGCGGTACCCGAGATCGCGGCGATGAACCGGCTCCGCGACTTCCCCGGTATGCCGACCGCCGCCCGCTTCAGGCTCGCGGCCGCCTACGCGATGGCGGGGATGCGCGACGCGGCTTCCTCCCTCATACGCGGCCTCTCCTCCGACGTAGTAGCCTATGACGGCATGGCCGACGAGACCTACGGCTCCGAGACGCGCGACCGGGGAGTGGTCCTCGACGCGCTCAACGCCCTCGGCGACACCGCCCGGGCCCTGCCGGTCTACAACAAGCTGGCCGACGAGCTCGGCTCGAGGCGCTGGTTCTCCACGCAGGACCTCGGCGTCGCGCTGGGGGCCGCGCTGCCCTACGCCATACAGGCGGCCTCGGGGGCGATTCCCTCAGTGAGCGTCGCCCTCGCGGGCGCCGACGGCCCAGGCAAGCCCGTCGAGCTGAAGCTCGACAGGCCGATGGCGCGCATCGACTTGCCCGCGCCCGCGGGCAAGCGCGCCGAGCTGACGATCCTCAACTCAGGCTCCGTCCCGATATTCGCGAGGGTAATCGCCAGGGGAACGCCGGCCGCGGGGCAAGAGAAGGCAGTATCCAAAGGCCTCTCGCTGTCGTTGCGCTATCTCGGGATGGACGGCAAGGTCCTCAACCCCGCGGCGCTGCCTCAAGGCACCGACCTGACGATAGAGGCTACGGTGCGCAACCGCTCCGGCAAACCGCTCAAGGATCTCGCCCTTACGCAGCTCATGCCCTCGGGTTGGGAGATCGCGAACTTCCGCCTGGGCTCCGAGCTGCCCAAGCCCGCCAAGAAGGTCGAGGCCAAGGATGACGGCGACGACAACGAGGGCGAGGGCGAAGGCGAGGGCGAGGGCGACGTCGAGGCGGATGCCGGCAAGGCCGCCGATCGCGCTCCTGTGCTCTTCGATTACCAGGACTTCCGCGACGATCGCGTGCTCACCTACTTCTCGATCGGGGAAAATGAGACGAAGGTTTTCAAGATCTATGCCACCAAGGCCTACGAGGGCAGCTTCTTCATGCCGGCGTCCTCGGTATCGGCCATGTACGACGAGGAGCGCTGCCAGGCCCTCGTACCCGGCCGTTGGCTAGTCCCCGGAGCTTCGAAGGCGGGAACGGAAGCGAGGGAAGGGGAGGAGGAGTAAGGACTGGCGTCAGTCGCCCGCTATCTGCGCGAGGCCGTAGGTCCTGACCGCGGCCTTCCCTCCCTCAGCGGGGATCCTGACGCTCGTGAGGGACAGCCTGGGGAAGCTCCGCTCGAAGGAGGGGAGCTTCCCGCCCTCGATCTCGATCCGCGCGCGGTAATCCCTTGCGGGGTCCTTATTGACGACCATGACGACGAGGTCCCCCGAGTCCCTGACGCAGGCGTAGGCGTTCAGCCTCTCCGGCTTGTCCGTGGAGGCCTCGACGACGGTGCCGGCGAAGTCGCTCGCGTACATCTGCATGATCCAGTAGCTCGGCGAGAGCGCGTCGTCCGGGACCATGAGGCACATGGGCCTGTCGTCGCCGTCCAGCGCGAACTGGAGGGCATAGTCGACGCCGTACTTGGCGAGGATGCCATAGACATCGGCCTGCCAGATCTCGCGGACGCCGGGCTCGTAGAAGACCTTGCTCGCGGCGTCGAGGTTGAACTCCGTGACGGCGAGCTCCGTCCCCGGGTAGACGTCCGCGATCCACTTTCGGTACATCGGCGCGAGCTGCCAGGCGACGTTCCCCGGCAGGGACTGGTCGCTGCGGTTGCGGTAGGCGGGATTCCACCAGACTTGCGTGGCCTCGAGCATGGCGGCCGGTCCCCCGGCGATGAAGCGCGACTGATCCCCGTAGTCGGGCCTGAACGAGGCGTAGTAGTGGAAGCTGTAGACGTCGAGGAGGCGCATGCCCGAGGCTTTCTCGGCGCGGGCGCAGGCGGCGAGGAAATAGGGCGGCAGGCAGTCGTAGGGCGCGAAGGAGTCGCCTCTCGCCTCGGTCTTCCAGCCGTTCCAGGCCGAGCAGTTCGCCGGGCCGAGGATCTTGATATCCTCGGGCCGCGAGATGGCTGCCTGGGCCTCCTTCATGGCCGTCGCGTACTTGATGAATGTCCCGACGTACTCGTCGGCCCTCGGGGCTTCCTTGCGGAGGTCTCGGTGAGTCTCGGCCCAGATCTCGAACTCGTTGTCGATCTCGAAGTACTTCACCCCCAGCTTCAGCTCGCCATTCAGGAAAGTGACGAGGTCGGCGGCGTCGCGCTCGCTCACGCGCTTCTCCATCGGATGGCCGGGCTCGTCGGAGGGCGCCCAGCCGAAGGCGTTGACCTGGATGAGGGGCTCTGCTCCCGCGGCGCGGCAGAAAGCGACGAAGTCCTCCATCCGCGGCATCCATCTCGCCTTGCCCGAGCCCGAGTCGGTGAAGAGGCCGTTGCGCCAGTTGTATCGGCTCATGTCGTTGCCGCCGACGCGTATGAGCTTGACGCCGAGGCGCTTCGTCGGCTCGACGCCGGGGAAGGCGGACAGCCACTGGCCCCAATTCGTGCCCCACAAGAGCGGATTCATTCGGCCTTTGTTGTGGCTTCCCGGCGCCTCGAAGGGCCGATCCGGAGCCACCGCGATCCTCGCCGTCGCGCCGCCCCCGGCCGTCCCCCTCGCGTCGGCGCCGGGGCTCGCGGCGGTGCCGAGGTCGATGCTCTCCTCGACGGGGCCCGATATCTCGCCGCCGAGCTTCCCTCGCCCTTCCCCCTTATAGAGGCTGATCCCCGAGACGAAGACGCTGACCTTGACGCCGACCGGGCCCTCCGCGGCGACGGAGAGGCCGTTGGCCCTATCGAGGTCCAGCTTGCCGGAATGATCGGGATGCTCGGCGATCGACCAGTACGCGGGCCTGAAGCGCGCGAAGGGGAGCTTGTACGTGGCGTAGTCCTTGGAGAGGTTGAGCGAACAGTTGTCCTGCTTCCAGGCTCCGGTCCGCGAATCGGTTACGCCGACGCCGAAGGTGACGGGCAGGCCGGGCCGCGAGGCTCGCGCGGTGAAGAGGATGCCGTCCCAGCCGGAGAAATCGCCGAGGGGAAGCCCGTCGAACCAGGCGTTGCCGTAGGGGAAGGGCTGCTTGTCGTTGCTTTTTAGGCGGAAATCCCAGCGGAAGGCCGGGATCGATCCGTCCTTCACGCGCTTGACCGAGCCGGTCGAGGCGCCGCCCGAGGAGGCGTCCGTCCGCGATTTGGCGACGAGGGCTTTTGTCCCCCCCAGGCCGTCGAGGGCGAGCTCGCCGCCCGGTTGGGCGCCGAGCGATCGCCCTTGGGTGAGCGCGATAAAGGCTAGGAAGGCGATCGCGCAGGCGTTTTTCCCCTTGGGTCGTTTTATGGTCACGGCGAATCCTTTCTTTCTTTCCTTCCGGTTTCGAGGGAATCATAGCAGCTCTATCGGGACGGCGCTTCGCATTTTCACGCGAAAGGCGCGCGTTTCCCCGGGCATCGACTTCCGCACGCGCTGAACGAAACTTGACAGCGTTCGCGCGCGCGTCATAGTCTTCCGCGTGCGGCAAGCTCCTTGGCGGCTTCCTTCCCGACTGCGCGAGGCGGCGACGGGGCTCGGATCCGGCGCCGCGCCCGCGGCCAGGTGCGCGCTGGCCGCCCTGCGGCGAGCCGCGGCCTTCCTTGGGCGCGACGAAGTCCTCCCGATCGCGTCCGCCGCCGCCGCGATAGCCTTCCTCTTCCTCTTCGCCGTGCCCGGCCCCCAGGTCGAGGGCGACCTCTCCGCGGCTCTGTACGCGAGGAGGGGAGAGCTATTGGGGGCTTCCGTCTCGAGCTCGGGGCAATGGCGCCTACCCCCTTCGTCCCAGGCGGCGCCCGAGCGCTTCGCGCGCGCCCTCGTAGCCTACGAGGACAAGCGCTTCTATTACCACGCGGGCGTCGATCCGCTCGCCCTCGCTCGCGCCCTTCGCCAGAACGCGAGGGCCGGGAGGATCGTCTCGGGCGGCTCGACGATCAGCATGCAGGCGGCGCGCATCGGGCGGCCGGGCATGGAGCGCAGTCTCGGCGAGAAGGCGATCGAGGTCCTCATGGCGCTCCGCCTCGAGCTCCTCCTCGGCAAGAGGGGAGTCCTCTCCTTCTACGCCGCGAATGCGCCCTTCGGCGGCAACGTCGTGGGCATCGAGGCGGCGAGCTTCCGCTTTTTCGGCCGAAGCCCTGAGTCCCTCTCCTGGGCCGAGGCCGCGACCCTCGCCGTGCTGCCCAATGCCCCCTCCGCCGCCCATCCGGGCAAGAACCGGAGCCTCCTCCAGTCCAAGCGCGACCGCCTCCTACGCGAGCTAGAGAGGAGCGGCGCGATGGGCGAAGAGGATCTCGCCCTCGCCCTCGCCGAGCCCCTCCCGCCCTCGCCCTATCCTCTGCCTCGCCTCGCTCCCCATCTCGCGGCCCGCTACGCCTCGGCCGGCGCGGGAAAGCCCGGGGGCCCGCCCGCGCGCGTCGCGACGACCTTGGATGCTTCGCTCCAGGAACGGGCGGCCGAGATCCTCCAGCGTCGGGTCCAAGGCCTGTCGGCGGGGGGAGTCTACAACGGCGCCTGCCTCGTCGCCCGGGTCGACTCAGGCGAAGTGCTCGCCTACGTGGCCAACGTCGCTCCGCCCCGGATCGACTCGCCGAGCCTCCGGCCGGAGGACCGGGGCGCCGATGCCCCCGGCGGCGGGACGATCGGCGGGAGCGCGGACAGGGGCTACGATGTCGACCTCATCCGCGCCGAGCGGAGCTCGGGCAGCCTCTTCAAGCCCTTCCTCTACGCGGCGGCGGTCGAGGCGGGCGAGCTGGGCCCCCGGAGCCTACTCCCCGACGTCCCGACGCGCTACGGCTCCTACTTCCCCGAGAACAACCTGGGGAATTACTCGGGGGCCGTCCGCGCCGACGAGGCCCTGGCAAAATCGCTCAACGTGCCCTTCGTGCGCCTCCTCAAGTCCTTCGGCGTGGAACGCTTCAGGGACATCCTCGTCTCCACGGGCATGACGAGCCTCCGCAGGAAGGCCGAGGACTACGGGCTCACCCTCATCCTGGGCGGGGCCGAGACGAGCCTCTGGGAGATCTGCGGCCGCTTCGCCGCCCTCGCGCGGAGCGCCTCGTCGGCCCGTCCCGCGGGCTCCATGCAGGCCTTCGACCTGGGCCTCACCCGAGCGGAGCTGGCGGCCCGACCCCTCCGTCCCGACCCCTTCTCGGCGGGCTCGGCCGCCCTCGTCCTGGACGCCCTCACGAAGGTGGCGAGGCCCGAGGAGGAGGCCGCCTGGGAGGATTACGCCTCGTCCCGGCGCATCGCCTGGAAGACCGGCACGAGCTTCGGCTACCGCGACGCCTGGGCTATCGGCGTCGACGGCGTCTACGTCGCCGGAGTATGGGCGGGCAACGCGAGCGGGGAGGGCAGGCCCTCGCTCAAGGGCTCCTCCGCGGCAGCGCCCGTACTCTTCGAGCTCTTCGGCCTCCTCCGCTCAGGCGGCGCGGCGGGGAGCGGAGGCTCTCATGAGCATGAGGCGCAGGGTCCCGTTTTCCGCGAGATCGAAGTCTGCGCGGCCTCCGGCTGGGCGGCCGGGCCCGACTGCGCGAAGACCGAGACCGCCCTCGTGCCCGCCTCGGTCAATAGCCTTCCTCCCTGTCCCTACTGCGCGAGCGTGGCGCTGAGCGCGGACGGACGCTACCGAGTCCGCGCGGAGGAAGAGGCGGCGGGCTCGGCGCGGATCGAAAAGCGATTCGCCCTGCCCCCCGCGATGGAGAAGTACTACGCGCGCAACCTCGACTATCATGGCCTCCCTCCCTGGAAGCCCGGCTCCGCGCAGAGCGGTTCGGACAAGAGCCTCGCCATCGTCGTGCCCGAAGAGGGCTCTGCCTTGTTCATCCCGGTGGAGATCACGGGACGGCCGGGAGCCGCCGTATTCACCGTCGCCCATCGCGATCCCAATGCGGTCGTCTTCTGGCAGCTCGATGGCGCCTACCTCGGATCGACGCGCGGAGATCACGCCATCGAGGCGAGGCCGGGCGTCGGCGACCACGTCCTCACGGTCGTGGACGGCTCGGGACGGACAGTCTCGCGGCGCTTCAGCGTGTTGAACAGGAATTGAGGAAAATGCGTCGCATAACGCCTTCCTTCGCCATCGTCCTGTTCTCGGCGATCGCCTCATCCTCCGGCTTTGCCCAAGGCGAGTCCCCCGGCTCCGGAAAGGGCGATTCGCCCTTCCTCGACGGACCTTGGCGGGGGCGGGTCGAGCTGAGCCCCGCCGGCGGGCCCGCCGGCGCTCAGGCAGCCGGATCCGAGTCCTTCGCCCTGACCCTCTTCCCCGCGGACCCCGAGGCGGGAAGCCCGCAGGGAGGCCTCGTGGACATGCCCTCGCGGGGCCTTTACGGCTTTCCCTTGGACGAGGTAGTCCGGGATTCCGATGGCATCGCCTTCGCCCTCCGGGGCAAGGCTCCCTTCGACGGCCTTTTCGAGCTCAAGCTATCGAAGGTATCGGTATCCGAGGCGGAGAAGGGCCCGCTCGTCGGCGCGATCCGGCTCCTCTCGCCCAAGACAGCGGAGGGAAGGACAGTCCTCGAGGAAGGCGTCTTCTCCCTCGCGCGCCCGGATGCATCCTCCCGGACGCTCGAGTACGGGGTGGACTATCCGGTCGATACGGGACGCGGCATCCTGCCGGGGAGCCTCCTCCTGCCCGAAGCCGATTCGGCTGAGGCGCCGCCCCTCGTCCTCATCCTCTCGGGAGCCGGGGCCGATCGGGACGGCAACAACTACGCGGTCCCCGGCAGGAGTGACTCCCTTCTCCGGCTCGCCCTTTCCCTCAGGGAGCGGGGCATCGCCTCCCTCCGCTTCGACAAGCGCGGAACGGGCGGTGCCTACGCTCTCGTCGAGGACGAGGGGAAGCTCCGCTTCGACGACCACATCGACGACGCGCGCGCCGCCTTGCGTCTCCTCGGGGCCGATCCGCGCTTTTCCTCGCTCGCCGTCGTCGGCTTCGCGGAGGGAGCCCTCGTGGGCGCCTGCGCTCTCGCGGAGACGGAAAAATCGGGCGATGGCGCGAAGCTTCCCGTCGTCGGCATCCTCGCCCTCTGCGCTTCGGGCAAGACCGAGATCGAGGTAGTCGAAGAGGCCCTCGCGAGCGCCCCCGATGAGCTCAAGGGGGAGGCCGAAGCCATCATGTCCGCCCTCGAATCGGGTAAGGGCTATCCGGATCCGAGCCCCTACTTCGCCGAGTACTTCAGGCCGAGCGTTCAGCCCTATCTCTCCTCTCTCTTCGCTCGCGACATACGCGCCGCCTTCGCCGCGGCGGCCGGGCGCTGCCCTGCCCTCGTCGTCGCGGGCGGCAGCGACCGCCAGGTCCCGGCGGCTGAATCCATGCTCCTCGCCTCCTCGGCGGGAGCCGCCTATCGGGTCGTGCCGGGGATGAGCCACGCGCTCAAGGGAGTGGGCGAGGACGAGGAGGCGAACTACGCCTCGTTCACGGATCCGAAGCTGCCCCTGGCGGATGGCCTCGTCGACCTGGTCGCGGCCTTTGCCAGGGGTGCGGACCTAGCTCCGGGGACCGGCTCGCAGGAGGCCGAGGACCCTGGCGAGGGCATCGCGCGATAGGGGAACCTTCGAGACGACGAAGAGCTCGCCCTCGGTCTGCACGGGAAGGGCCAGCGCGGCGTCGGCGTCGTCGCCGAAAAGGATTCTGGTCATCCCGTACCAGGCGAGCTTGAGCACGGGCCTGAACGTTCGAAGAGTCTTCGCGTCATCCATCATGAAGGCGACCGTGGCCTCGTAGCGCCCCTTTTCCCCGGCGATGGGCGACGCGGCTATGAGGAGACCTCGTACCGGAATGTCCATCGCTTCACCGAGGAGGACGGCCGCCAGGCCCGAGAAGGGCTCCGGCGCCCAGAGGACGAGCTCCCGCGAGGCTAGCTCCGTAAGGCGCGCCGGAATCGGGGAAGGGCCCGGGAGCTTCGCGGCGACGAGGAGGCTCTGGATGGGGCGAGTGGAGGCGAGGACTATCTGCGGTCCGGGCACGGCGACGTAGAGGCCGAGCTTGGCGTTGTAGTAAGCGGGCTTCTCTTTCTTCCAGTCGGGATTGGAGCCGAGGGAGAGGGAGGCTGCTCGGAAGGGATAGTCGCCGATCAGTACCGCCTGTAAGGCGGTCGCCGTGGGCGCGGGAGGCTTCCGTTCGAGCATCATCTCCTCGCTCCGGGGAAGGGCGGAACCCAAGCCCAGGGCCACGACGCGCGTGCGCTCGAGCAGGCTTTTCATCGAGCCCGCTTGCGAGGCCGGAAGGAGGGCGGGCGCGAGCTCGCGGGCGGCCTCTCCCGAGAGGCGGACGTAGGCGAGGGAGCCCGGCTCAAGGATGGCGAGGGGATCGGCCGACGCGTCGATCTTGATCGGCGCCGCGCAGGAGAGAACGAGGGATGCCGCGGCGACAGCCGCCGACAGCGCGGGAAAAAGCGCGGCGTTAACCCTGCCCCGGCTCTTCAAATGCTTCATGCGAGGGACTCCTTCCTGAAGAGCGATAGGGCCAGCTCGCGGTGCTCGCGGGCCGCCTCGTTCCACTTGCGTAGGGCCGAGTCGCGGTAGAGCCCGCGAGTGGCGACGCGGCGGGAACCCGATCCGAGGCCCGACCTGCGGGTCAACTCGGCCCGTGCCCAGGCGAGCTTGTCGTATCCGGCGAAGAAAGCGTCGTCGGCCTCCTCCTCCGCGATCCCGGCGGCCATGAGGTAGCCGCGCTTGTCGTAGGGAGGCACGCCGAGATCGACCGTAGCCGAGGCGATGCGCGCCTTCATGTCGCCCGGGTAGCGCCTCCACGCGGCCGTAAGCTCGTCGATATGGAGATCCTCGTCCTCGAAGCTCATGCGGAGGTAGGTCCTGAGGTAACGGTAGATCTTCCGCGCCGCCCCTCGGAAGCGCTCGCCGTTGTCGACTCGCGCCAAGGGACCCTCGAGCCGTGGGTCGACCCAGCTTCCCGACGCGTCGTCCGGGGCGCGCAAGGCCTGGAGGTGGCCCGCGGGCGGGAGGGGAGAGGAGGGATCCAGCGAGTTGCCTTCCTCGACCCGGCCCGAGAAGTTCTGATGCGCCCAGGTGTCGGCATAGGCGTGGAGGGCGATGCCGATGCGGAAATCATCGCCCGTGCGCAGCGCCGCGACGAGGAGTTCCTTGGCCAGGGGCGAGTCGGGCGTCACCGTCCAGCGCGACGCGTCGCCGTCGGCTCGCTCCGCCTGAGCCCGCGCCCTGTCGCCGGGCACGAAGTGGAAGGGCAGGTAGATGTCGCGAAGCGTGGCCTCGTCCCAGAAGACGTAGTTCTGCGTGACCTGGGTGGAATACGAACGGCCGCCGTCGTCGATCTCGTAGGCGAGGATCGCGTTGTCGACGTACTGCGAAGCGAAGGCTATGTCGACGGCCCTCCTCTCCGGCAAGCCCGCGCGGAGGCAGAGGAAGCAGACCGCATAGTAGTGGAATTCCGCGTTCATACGGGAGGAGTATGCGGCGGCCGGGCGCGGGGGCGCAAGAGCGCAAGAGCGCAAGAGCGCAAGAGCGCAAGAGCGCAAGAGCGCAAGAGCGTCGGCCCACGCCGCCTGCGCAAGTCCGCGCCGGGTGCGCTATACTGGCGCTGATGGTGATTTATGAATGCCCCGGCTTCCTCCGCGTAGTCTTCGATGCTGACGCGGAGTACTTCAGCTTCGAATGGGAGGACTTCTCCATCTCCCTCGCCGAGATAAAGAAGGCCCATAAGGCGGCCCTGAGCGCGGCCGTAGCCAAAGCATGCTTCAGGTACGTGGCCCAGTGCGCGCGCGCCCGCGACTCTCTCCTGCCCGAAGTCGTATTCTGGTGGCGGAGCGAATGGGTGCCCAAGCTGATCGCCGCCGGAGTTTCCAGGATAGTGACCGTAGTCCCCTCTAGCACGCTCGCCACCCTCAGCAACCGCGACTGGCAGCGCGAGCTGCAGGACGGCATCGAGATCATCAACGTGGCGAGCTTCGAAGCCGCTCTGGCTGCGCTAGGAGCCTCTTGAGACGCCTTCCCCGCGGCTTCGTTCTCCCCTTTTTACTCTTTCGCGCTCCGTGCTAGGATCGCCGAACGGGGGATCCGATGTCGATCGAGAAGGCCTATTCCATGCTGAAGCCGGGCGTCCTCCGGAGGCGCCCCGCATGAAGGCTCCCGAAACCCCCGTATGGGATCTCGGACCCGTCTATCCTTCCCTGCAATCGGGAGAATATGTCGACGCGAAGTCGCGGATGGCCGCCCTCTCGGCCGAGTTCCTGGCCCACATCGACGCGATACGCGTAGCCGCCGATCCGGGGAATTGGCTCGTCAAGGCTCTGGAGCTCGAGGATTCCTGCGGATCGCTCTACGAGACGCTCTCGGCCTACGCCTACGCCTCCTTTTCCACGGATACGGGGGAAGCCCGCGCCGTGGCGGAACTCAACGCGATCGAGGAGCTCGGCCTTCCGCTCAAGCGCGCGGAAGTCCTTTTCCGAAACGCCCTCGCCGCGAGGAAGGACGAGATGGAGGCGCTCACGGGCGGATCGACCGGCCGCGCCGCCGACCCGCGCCTCGCTCCCTACGCCTTCCACGTCGGCGAGGAGCTTTTCTGGCAGTCGAGGCAGATGGCTCCCGAGCTCGAGGATCTCGCGGCCGACCTCCAGCGCTCCGGCGGCGACGCCTGGAGCAGGCTGCAGGAGTCGATCACCTCGTCGGCGAGCGCGGTTTGGCCGGCCGAGGGCGCGGCTACGAGCGGCGCCTCGGCGGATGCAGCCGTCGCGCCGTCGTCGTTAACGCTCGTAGAACTGCGCAACCTCGCCTACGATGCCGACCGTTCGGTGCGCGAGAAGGCCTATCGCCTGGAACTCGGTCTCTGCGAGTCCTTGAAGATCCCGGTCGCGGCCGCCCTCAACGGCGTCAAGGGCTTCTCCGTTTCGCTCAACGCGCGTCGGGGCTGGGAGGGTAGCCTCGAAAAGGCGGCCGCCCAGGCCCGCGTCTCGCCGAAGGCCCTGGATGCCCTCATATCCGCGATGGAGGAGTCCCTCCCCTCGTGGCGGCGCTACCTGAAGGCCAAGGCCTCCCTCCTCGGGATCGGGCGCTGCGCCTTCTACGACCTCTTCGCCCCCCTTGATGGCCCATTAGGGGGACCCTCGGGCGGCGAGGGCCGGAGATTCGCCTTCGCCGAAGCCTCGCCTCGTTCCTATTCCTTTGACGAGGCGCGCGACTTCATCGTCGGGAAGCTGTCGTCCTTCGACCCGGCCATGGGCGACTTCGCCTTGCGCGCCTTCTCCTCCTCGTGGATCGACGCGAGGCCCCGCGCGGGGAAGGTGGGCGGCGCGTACTGCATCGACTTCCCCGCGGCGAGGACCTCCCGTATCCTGTGCAACTTCGACGGTTCCTTCAATTCCGTCACCACTATCGCGCACGAGCTCGGCCACGCCTGGCACGCCGAGGTAGTTCGCGGCCTGCCCTACGTCTGCACGCAGTACCCGATGACCCTCGCCGAGACCGCGTCGATCTTCTCCGAGACACTCGTGTTCGAAGGCGCCCTCCGCGAGGCCGGCGCAGCGGGCGCGGGCGAGCGGGCTGCGCCGCAGCGCGTCGCCCTCCTCGAGCTCCATCTCCAGGACGCCTGCCAGGTCATCGTCGACATACTTTCCCGATTTTACTTCGAGCAGGCGGTCTTCCGGCGGCGCGCGGCGGCCGAGCTCTCTCCCGAAGAGCTCTGCGATCTCATGCTGGACGCGCAGCGGAAGAGCTACGGCGACGGCCTGGACCCCGAGCTCCTCCATCCTTACATGTGGCTCGTGAAGGGCCACTACTACTCGACCGACCTCGCCTTCTACAACTTTCCCTACGCCTTCGGGCAGCTCTTCGGCGCGGGCCTCTACGCGCGGTACGAGGCCGAGGGCCCGAGCTTCGCGGCCTCGTACAGGCGCATCCTCGAGGGCACGGGCGGGGCGAGCGCCGCCCGCGTCGCCGCCGATGCCGGCTTCGACATCGAGAGGCGGGACTTCTGGCGCGAGGGGCTCGGAGTCTTCGCTCGGCAGGCCGCCGAGCTCGAGGCGATCTCATCTAAGATCCCTGACATCAAAGCCTGAGGGAGGCGGAATCATGGCGGAACGGATCGGAGTGATCGGCGCGGACGCCTGGGGCACCGCCCTGGCGAAGGTGCTGTCGGAGTGCGGCCACCGCGTGGCCCTCTGGTGCAACGAGGCCGAGACCGCGGACGAAGTCAACGGCGCCCGGCGCAACGAGCGCTTCCTCCCCGGCGTCGCGCTGCCGAAGGGCATCGTCGCCGATATCGATCCGCTCACGGTAGCGACCGGCAAGGACGTCATAATCCTGGCCGTGCCCTCGCCCTACCTCATGGGGGTGGTCAAGCGAATCCTCTCCGCTCCCAACGTCATGGACGGCGAGTCCCTCATCGTCACCGTGACCAAGGGCTTCGTGGCCGGGACTCCGGGGCAGGGCGGCGCCAAGGGACCGAGGCTCATCGTCGAGACCCTCGAGGACTACTTGCCCGGCTTCTACCGAGGCAACACCGTGTACCTCTCGGGGCCCAGCCACGCCGAGGAAGTGTCGCGGGGCAAGATCACGGGCCTCGCGGCCGCGAGCCAGAGCGGGCGTAGCGCCATAAGGACCCGCGAGCTCTTCCGCGGGAGCCGGGTCCTCGTCTTCCCCTCGCTGGACGTCGTGGGCGTGCAGGTCTGCGCCGCCGCGAAGAACGTGGTCGCCGTGGCCTTCGGCATGCTCGACGCCATCGCGGGCCGGGGGCTCGAGGGCTCGCCGCCCGGAACCGCGAAGGGCTCCGTCGGCGGCGCCGAGTTCGGCGACAATACCGAGTCCTTCCTCCTCGCGGCGGGGTTGAACGAGATGCAGACCCTCGGCGTCGCGATGGGCGCCACCCATCCCGAGACCTTCACCTCCATCGCGGGAGTCGGCGACCTCGACGTGACCTGCCGCTCCGTCCACGGCCGCAACCGGCGCTTCGGCCGGGAGATAGTCGAGAAGGGAATTCTCAAGCCCTTCCGCGACCTCGACGATCTCCTCGCGCGCCTGGGCGAGCTGGGCTACCTCCCCGAGGGGGCGGTCGCCTGCAAGCACGTCCGAGCCATTGCGGCCGAGCGCAAGCTCGAACTGCCGATCATGGGAGGCGTCCACAGCATCCTCGACCGCAAGACCGAGCCCCTCGCCTTCCTCGAGAAGTACCTGGGCTCGATGGGCGCGGGCCTCACGCTCCGCGACTAAGCCTTACATCCCCACCATCACCTTGATCGCGTCCTCGGGCATCGACGCGGCGAAGTCGAAGGCCTTGACCGCGTCCTTGAAGTCGTAACGCTGCGTGACGAGGGGGGCGACCTTGAGCGTGCCCGAGGAGATCATCTTGACGGTCCTGGGGTACATGTTCCGGTAGCGGAAGATGTGCATGATCCTGATCTCCTTCGCCTGGGCCGCGACTACGTCGAAGGGGGCGGGGCCGGCGGGCATGCCGATCATCACGGCGCGCCCGCCCGGGCGCAGGTAGCGCACGAAGCTGCCGGTGATCGCCGGGCTCCCGCTCGCCTCGAATACTATGTCGACGCCCTCGGGCGCCAGGCCGGAGACCGCGTCTTCCAGCGACTCCTTCGCCGAATTGACGCAAACGACGTTGCCCGAGAAATTGCTCCGCACGACGTCGAGCTTCTTCTGCTTGATATCGGCGAGCAGGACCTTGGCGCAGCCGGAGGCGAGGGCGGCGAGGGCCGTGACGATGCCGATAGTGCCCGCGCCGAAGACTAGCGCTACGTCGCCGGGCCTGATCGCCGCCGTGTCGGCCGAGTAGACGCCGATCGCGAGCGGCTCGACGAGGGCTCCCTCCTCGAAGGAGACGTTCTCGGGAAGCTTGAACGTGAACGCTGCGGGATGCACGACGCTCTCGCGCATGCATCCGTGGATGGGAGGAGTCGCCCAGAACCGGACTGCGGGGTCGAGATTGTACTGCCCGGAGAGCACGGATGGGCTGCCCGGCGCGGGGATGCCCGGCTCCATGCACACGCGGTCTCCGGCCTCGAGGTGCTTGACCTTCGATCCGACTTCCAGGACGACGCCGCTCGCCTCGTGGCCGAGGACCATCGGCTTCTCCACGACGAAATCGCCGATCCTCCCGTGGAGGTAGTAGTGCACGTCGCTCCCGCAGATGCCGACGTTCTTTATTCCTATCCTGACGTCGTCGGGGCCGAGCCTCTCGTCCGATTCGAAATCCTCGATCGCGAGTTTATTTTTTTCTTTAAGTATGAGAGCTTTCATCGAAGCCTCCTAAGCTCCTATTTGTCCCTCCCCTTCGCAGAGGGGAAGCGCTGTAACCGCTGCAAATGATAGCCAACATATTGGAAAAAGAAAAGCAAAAAAGAGTCTAATTTGCGCAAATAATATCGATATAATAGGCGCGAGTTATAGGGCGTTTTCGTACGCTGTTTTTTATCTACTTGGTTGATTTTTACGATAAATTAGGAAGAACGAACAGTGAAACCGTTCTATTTTACTAGAATATATATTTATATTATATATAAATAAATTGCTTTTACTAATACATATCCATTACTGTTTCGCAATATTCGACAAAGGGAATGACAGTTGGGCCGGGAATTGGCGACCGTTAAATAGTAAAGGCAAAATATATCTTGACAAATCAAGAAAGCGACCTATATTGACCAAGCACGATAAAACCGGAAAAGAATTTGCGCAAAAAACTGGTTAATTGATCGTGCGTGGTCGCGGATACCACAATTCCGTAAATCAGGAGGTCGAACGTGCTGAAGAAACTAGGACTCATCGCAGTGGTCGCCCTGGCTCTCGTAGTCGGGCTTCCGGCCCAGGGGAAGGTGTACAAGGTCGCCTATATCGCCCGCGCCCAGGCGGACTCCTTCGCCGCCTGGCTCGCCAACTCGATAATAGACGAAGCCAAGAAGTACAAGAACGTCGATTTGAAGGTCTTCGACGGGCAGGCCAACGATGACACGGAGAACTCCCTCATCGAGAACGCGATCACCAACAAATTCGACGTCATCATCATCCAGCCCAACAACGGCGAATCGCAGCGGCCCTACGCCGTCAAGGTCGTCCAGGCGGGCATCTTCTGCATCACGACGAACGCCCGCATAGCCGGCATCGCCGGAGCGTCCTCGGTGGACGCCGACCCCTACGAGCAGGCGGCCGTCAACGCCCGCCAGGCCCTCAAGCAGGTTCCGCAGAACGCCAAGGTAGTCGTCCTGGACGGGCCGCCCGGCAACTTCCATGCCGATTCCCGCAGGGTGAGCTGGCAGAACGAGTTCTTCTCCAAGCGCCCGGATGTGAAGATAGTCGGCGAGCAGATCGCCCACTGGAACAAGGACGAGGCGATGACCTTCATGGAGGACTGGGTCCAGGCCAATCCCAAGATCGACGCGATCATCTCCATGAACGACAACATGGCCGCGGGAGCCATCGAAGTCATCAAGAACAACGCGAATTACAAGGGCATCCTCTCCTACGGCGTCGACGGGACGGCCGAGGCCTGCCTCCTCATCAAGGGCGGGCTCATGACCTCCACCTGCCTCCAGAGCGCCTACGCCCTGGCCGAGAAGATCCTCGACACCACGAACAAGCTCGTCACCGGGAAGTCGGGACAGATCAACGTGGACATCGACGCTCCGCTCGTGACGAAGGCGAACGTCGACCAGTACATCGCCATGCATAAGAAGGCCGGGGCGATCAAGTAATCCCTCCTCGTCGGTTTCAGTGCTTTAGGCATGTCCCGGCCCCGAGCCCGGGACATGCCCTTCGATATCTTAAGGAAGAGAAGAGGTAGGCATGGAAGGCTGCAAGCTCCAGGTGCGCCACATCAGCAAGTCCTTTCCCGGCGTCCTGGCTCTGGACGACATCAGCCTGGAGGCGCGCTCCGGCTCGGTCCTCGTGCTCTGCGGGGAGAACGGGGCCGGCAAGTCGACGCTGATGAAGATCATCAACGGCGTGTACCAGCCCGATCAAGGCGAGATATTGATCGACGGGAAGAAGGTCCATATCCGCAGCCCCATTCAAGCGCGCGGATACGGCATATCCATGATCTTCCAGGAGCTCAACTACATCCCCGAGATCACGGTGGAGGAGAGCCTCTTCTGCGGGCGCCTCCCCATGAAATTCGGCCGGGTGGACTGGAAGGCGGTCCGCAGGCGCACCCTCGAGCTCCTCGAGGCCGAGGGGCTTTCCTATTCCCCCACGACCAAGATGAAGGATCTCTCGGTCTCCGACGTCCAGATGCTCGAGATACTCAAGGCCGTCTCCATGGACTCGAGCATTCTCATTATGGACGAACCGACCTCCGCGATCACGCTGCGCGAGGTGGATCGGCTCTTCGCGAAGATAGCCGACCTCAAGGCCCGGGGCACGAGCATCATCTATATTTCCCACAAGATGGACGAGATCTTCCGCATCGCCGACGACATCGCCATCCTCCGCGACGGCCGGGTCGTGGACGTGAAGCCGCGGGAGGAGCTGGACATCGACAAGGTGATCTCGCTCATGGTCGGGAGGAAGCTCGAGAACAATTTCCCCAAGCGCGCGGTCGATATCGGGGAAGAGGCCCTGAGGGTCGAGGGTCTGTCCTCTCCGGGCGTCTTCGAGGACATCGGCTTCTACGCCAGGAAGGGCGAGATCGTCGGCTTCGCCGGCCTCATGGGCGCGGGCAGGACCGAAGTGATGCGCGCCCTCTTCGGCCTCGACGGATACGAGGCGGGGGAGATCAGGATCCTCGGCAAGCGCGTCTCGATACGATCCGTCGCGGACAGCATCAAGGCCAAGATGACGATGCTGTCGGAGGATCGGCGCAGGTACGGACTCATCCCGGTCCGGAGCGTGCGCGAGAACATCTCGCTCTCGAGCCTGGGGAAATTCATCTATCACGGGCGGCTCCACGTCTCCAAGGAGAACAGGGTCGTCTCCGACATCTGCGCGAGGATGAGCGTTAAGACTCCTTCGCTGGGCACGACGGTCGAGGCCCTCTCCGGCGGGAATCAGCAGAAGGTCGTGCTCGCGAAATGGATGCTCAACGAGCCCGATATCCTCATCATGGACGAGCCGACGCGCGGTATCGACGTCGGCGCCAAGTACGAGATATACAAGTTGATGGGCGACCTCGCGGCGGAGGGACGGGCCCTCGTCATCGTGTCGTCGGAGCTTCCGGAGCTCATCGGGATGTGCGACAGGATCTACGTGATGTGCAAGGGCGAGATCGCGGGCGAGCTCTCGCGGGAAGAATTCTCCCAGGAAGCCATCATGCGGCTGGCGACGGGACTCGAGACGAAGGAGGAGGCATCGTGAGCGGAATAGGGAAAGCCCGAGCGGCATGGGCCAACGTAAGCAGGAGCTATAGCATCTACATCGTCCTCGCGGCCCTGATCGTCCTCTCCTCGATCATCAACCCCAACTTCTTCTCGGGCGGGAACATCTCCAACGTCACCCGGCAGATTTCGGTAACGACCATCCTTGCCTTCGGGGAGACGATCCTCATCATCTGCGGCTGCCTCGACCTGTCGTCGGGGTCGGTGCTCGCGCTCTCCGGCCTGCTGTCCGTCGCGAGCTACAAGGCAACGCTCTCCATGCCGCTGGCCTTCGCCGTGGCGATAGGCGTCGCGGTGCTTTGCAATTTCGTAAGCGCGATGATGGTGGCGAAATTCAGCGCGCCCGCCTTCATCGCGACGCTGGCGATGCAGGAGATGGCGAGGGGCGGCGCGCTGCTCTTCTCGAAGGGCCAGAACATCTATCAGATCGGGGACTATACGAACGTCGGCCAGGGCTCCGTGGGCTTCATGCCGATTCCGCTCGTCTTCCTGATCGGGCTCTTTGTCGCGACCTGGTACATCCTCAAGCATACGCGCTTCGGCAGGGCCCTCTACGCGATAGGCGGCAACCAGGAGGCCGCCAAGGCCTCCGGCATACGCGTGAATTCCGTCAAGATCAACGCCTTCATCGTCAACGGCGTCCTCGTCGGCATCGCCGGCGTGCTCTTCATGTCGCGAGTCAACGCTGGCCTGCCCAACGGGGCCATCAACTACGAATTCCAGGGATTGACCTCGTCGATCATCGGAGGCACGAGCTTCTCGGGCGGCATAGGCACCGCGGGCGGGACCGTCGTGGGCGCCTTCATCGTCGGCTTCCTCAACAACATCATGAACCTGGCGAACGTCAACTCCTACACCCAGCAGATCGCGCGCGGGGCGATCATCGCGCTCGCCGTCATCTACGATATCTGGACCAAGAACAGGAGGACGAGGAGCCTCGTGAGGGGAGTGGCTAAATAGCGCCCTCGCTTGACTTAGCCATGCGCGGTCATTAGGATATCGCCAGCGCGGGGCGCGCGCGCGCACCGTCGAGATCCTCCGTCCCTGGATGTACCATGCAGAACAAGCTTGTGCGGCTCGAGGACATCGCTCATAAGGCCGGAGTCTCGATCACTACGGTCTCCCACGTCATCAACAAGACGCGGTACGTGAAGCAGGAGACCCGCGAGCTCGTCCTCAAGGTCCTCGAGGAGATGAATTACGATACGAGCCGGCCCAAGGAGCGGCAGAAGGCATCGAAGCTCATCGGGGTCATCGTCGCGGACATCACCGAGGACTACTACATCTCGGTCGTGAAGGCCATCGAGACCTATGCCTCGGAACAGGGCTTCTCGATCCTCCTCTGCGATTCCGAGGACGATGCGGAGAAGGAGAAGCGCAACCTCAAGACCATCCTCGAGCGGGACGTCAGCGGACTCATCCTCTCCCCCATCAACTGCGAGAAATACCCGAAGGACATCAAGGACGCCGAGATACCGGTGGTCTTCATCGATAGGAAATACAGCAAGCACGACAAGGTCTTCGTGGGCATCAACAATTTCGAATCGGGCTATTTCGGGACCAAGTACCTCGCGTCCAAAGGCTGCAGGGCAATAGGCTTCATCGGCTATCCGGAGACCGTCTACACCGCGCGCCAGCGGGCGATCGGATACCGGCAGTGCCTCCACGAGTGCCTGCCCGACTGCGAGCCGCGCGTCCTCAAGCTGAACTACCGGCAGGAAGACTCGAACAAGCTCATCCGGGAATTCGTGGAGAGCTTCCGCCCCGACGGCGTCCTCTGCGCCACTTCGGACGTGTGCTACCAGATGATCGGCAGCCTCGAGGAGATGGGGATCAGCATACCCGAACGGATGAAGATCGTGACCTACGACGACAACAAATGGCTCGACTACCTGAAATACCCCATCTCCGTCATCACGCAGCCGACCTCCGAGATAGGCTTCACCGCCATCGACAGCCTCGTCCGGATGATCCGCCATCCCGCCGAGAGGAAGCGCATCGCGACGGACGTCTTCCTCGAGACGGGCTTCATCGACAGGCTTTAGGGGGGCTATCCAAATGGCGAGCTACGGGGAGTTGGACGGAATATTGGGCATCGACCCTCGGCACAGGACAGCGGAGATAGGGAGCATTGCCGAGGAGGGCGGTTCCATCGAGAGCTTCGCCATCAAGATGGCGGCGCTCCATGACCTCTCCGTGGAGCTTTCCGTGGCCGAGGGGATCGAAGCGTTATGCGAGCGCGCGGTCAGGCTCGGGCGCATCGTCCTTGGCTTCGACAGGATCGGCATATGGTTCGTCGACGGCGAGAATCCCGGCATCATGCACGGCAGCTACGGAATCGACGGATCGGGCTTCATCAAGGACGAGAGGGGATTGACCCTGCGTCGGGCGGCGGAGGAGCTCTCGCCGGATTTCTACGAGGGGAAGGAGCCCATATACTTCCTCAGCGACGCGC
>Ga0265316_10002122_pt1 | contig 20830 bp, 12 predicted proteins | sample 4522metaG_FD_202092 | JGI IMG/M metagenome (GOLD analysis project Ga0265316, IMG submission 202092) | Rhizosphere microbial communities from Carex aquatilis grown in University of Washington, Seatle, WA, United States - 4-5-22 metaG | ecosystem: Host-associated > Plants > Roots > Rhizosphere >... | reverse complement strand
ATCAATCCGTTGGGTAGTCACTTCTTTTAAGGCAATTCCGTCATATTTTACGCCGCTATAACGGCTATTGACAGCCTGGTTCCCGGTATCGGCTTTGATATCGAAATTTGCGTAATTAAAATCAATACCGCCGTTTTCCTCATCCGCCTGGGCCGGTGAAGGGTGAATACCTGTGTCATAGATGACGGTTAAATCCGGTTCATGCGCCCACGGCCCTGCTGTAGCTACAGTAGTTGGTTTATCATTGCCTTTTCCGTTCACAAACGCTCTTCGTCCCAACACAACATCCGCGTACCGGGTCGGATCGCCGGGGTCAATACGCACGCCGGATCTGTGTTCGGAAGAACGCGCAGACGCCGCGATTTCAATTTCCGGATGTTCACTCACAAGCTTACGCATCATTTCTTCGGCATATTGCAACCGCCCAAGCACACCACCTGCCCACAGACGCTGGTGAGGATTGTGCACGGTTAAGTCGCGGATCACTCCTTCTAAAAGCACACGAACTTTCCCTAGTTCCTTCCTTACTTCTTCGGGTAACCTGGGATCATTCCAAGCGCCGCCCTCTACCGCCGTATCCACCGGGCCCACATCATAGCCCAGCGGATCGTTAATCAAATTACCCAGCATTACGTTAATCGTCTTGCCCAGAGAAAAGGCATCAAGTGTCGGAGCATCTTTAGTCTCACGCCAGGCCTTGTACTGAGATACATACAAACCCTCTAAAAACTTAAAAATTTCCTCGGCTTGCGCTTGCGGAAAACCTGACCGAACAAGCAGGCTGGCATCAAAAATAAGGCCTCCGTATGGAGACTGTATCAAATTATCTTTAACACAATCATGTTGTACCAGTATTTCCATGACACGTGAGCCGACGGCCGAGCCGAATTTTCGTGAAAGCTGCTCCGGCGTAAAAACCGGTTTAAAGCGGACTTCCGGCGCTTCATAGCTCTCACTGCTCCCCACCCGGTTATCCGTACCCTTGACGGCAAGGCCCCAATCGGCTAACGAACTCTTACCGGTGTGGTCGATCAAAATATTTGACGGCTTAATATCGCGATGAACAGTACCCTTGCTGTTCGCCTCCGCCACGGTTCGCGTGGTATCCACCGATACCTTTAAAATGGCCCGGATGAGTGGAAGGCCGCCAAGTTTCGCAAGATAATCCGATGAAGGCAACGCATCACCCCTCACCACCGCATCTTTAAACTTCACACCGATCGAACCATTGGGCGCCACAAATCTTCCCACAACTTGAGGGGGGCCGGATATCCCGTCCTGATTTAGTTCATCAACAATGGCCGCTTCGCTGACCGCACCCTCATTTGCCACATCCCGCGGATTAGCGGTGCCTTTCGCCGGCAGGGTCAATTTAAACGAATAACCGTCGTCACCTGCTAATACCGCCCCCAAACCACCGGCAAAAATCCGGTACCGCCCCGGCTGGTCAACACTCTCTGGAAAATCATCGGTAAATTGAGCTCCGGTTGCGGCAAACCTCTGACGCGCCGCGGCGGCATTATCGGTATCCTTAACGTGACCTTGTAAAAGCTCTTCAAAATCGCCGCCGGCCTTTTCCTTTGCCGCCCCGGCCCTGACACGCGCATCCGTGCGGCGCTTAACCTGCTCCATGGCGCATAGCCAGAAATAAACGCCAAACCCGCGCGCCATTTCCTGGTCATCGGGGCTACTCCATGTTTTATACAAGTACTCCTCCCGATCTAAAAACGCCGTATCCTTTAAAATTTTTGCTAATTGCTGATCCGAAGCGCTTGAAAGCCACGCTCTCATGTACGGCGTAAGCGCGTACCGGTTAGGCCCCAGCTGGTGATCCGGCCCGCGTTGCTTTGCGTAGGCCATCGCCATATCGCTTCGGGCAATAAAGGCAAGATTATCCGCCGAAAGCGAGGGTAGATCGCCCTCTCTCACCGCGGCCGCCAACTCGGTCCGCCGCGCGCGATACCTGGCCAATTCTTCCTGCACCGCGGAATCAGAAATTGCCTGGGTCAATTCAAAAGGATCATCGGTAACCACGGGCATGGGGCCTTCAAGATCAAAAACAAGATCCCCATCTTTAAGAACGAACTCGACATCAATCTCGCGAGGTGTGCCGGGAATCGGTTGATGAACTTCCCTGTCTAATTGCTGTACCCTTTCGACTTTGGTTGAAGTCTCTCGGCTGGAAACAGGCATATCCGCTGTCGAGGGATTTACATAGTCTACCTCGGTACGGTCAATCCCTGCCGCCGAGCCACCCTTTCCACCGGGTATCTTCGTAACCACAGTGTCCCTTGCCACATCGGGAAGCTGTACCCGTTCCACGGAAGTTGGCGCCTCACCGGAAGGGAGCAGATCCACGGAAGTATCACCCATCGCGGCGAGCATTGCGCCATCGCCGAAAACAACACCGCCCGAATAGTAACGCCGACGCAAACGTTTTTTGATATGTTTATCGTAATCGTGGCGGATGTAGTCGTAAGAGCCTTTTTTAAAAGCCTCTACGTAAAGGTTGAAAATCTTGTCCCGAAAATTTTTTTCTGCTAAATCGATACCCTTGACTTTAGCAGCACCGATATACGACTTATAAAAACTCTCTTTAAATTTTTTCTTAAACCAGACCGCCAGGATAAGTGAGCGGTAAATCTGGCGCAACGGCGCAAAATTTTCGCCATGATTTACCTCTTTGGTGATCACCGGGATCAGTTTTTCCCGCAAGGCGCGCGCGGTAATCTCGACAGTCGGGTCAACCGTTTCGCTAAGGTTATTTTTAAGCGCATTATAATCGAAATCGGTCATCACCTTTAAACTCGCCGAAGCGATATATGCCGTAGAACCCTTTTCATAAAGCCGGATGCGCCCGGGAGTGATCCAAACTTTATTAAACGAATTGACCGCGATATTGGTCGTACCTAATTTTTTAAATACTGCGTCGTAGACGCTTGACCAATAACTTTTGCCGCCGTCGCTTTCCGGATAGGTAAGCGACGCAACCAGTTGTTTTAAGAGATAATCTTGCGCGAGCATGTCACGGCCTAAGTCGGTCACCGCTAAATGGTCGCCGGCAACCCGGTCTTGTTCATAAGGCGATAGGTTTACCCACAACTCATCTTCCGGTAATGTCAAACCGGCCAGGAAGTAATAGACGAGCCGCGATGCTTCGCTTTGACTGATAAAATTCTTTCCTTCGCTGTCGGCGAGAAATCTTAATTTGAGCGGATTATCCGGATCAAAGCGGATGCCGGTAAACGACGGGTAAGATGCCGCTTTCGATACCGCGAGCAAGGTGCCGGGGCGGGAAAGATTTTGAGAGGAAACATTTTGCGCGAAAACCAGACCGGAGGATAGAAAAATTAAAGCGTAGACAAGGATACCGAGCCTTGCCGCAGGCCTTGCCATAATTCGTAATAAACCGATAAACATGATGTTAACTCCTACTTAGAGATAACATTTTATTGGTATCAAAAACAAGGAAAAATGTAATAAATATAAGGTTTTTTGTAAGCGTTTTCATTCTGCTTCGCTGAAATAGCTTCGCAGGAACATGATTACTGAAGGAATTCGGCAAATGTCCGGCTTGCCGGACGCTCTGAAAGCGCCGTGATTCGGAAGGTAAAACCCTCATAATCCGGGGATAGAGCCCCCTGCCCGCCTGATTGAGCAGAATTTTTACCGGTAACTTTTAAATTAAAACTATCGCGGTTAAAATCAATACCGCCTTGAGTTTCTCCTTCGGCTAAGGCAACCGGTTTAGGTTTGCCTTGAAGACGGGCAATGACTTCTTCCATTGTTTTTATTGGCTGCGGGTTGTCATAATCGGACATCTCTTCAAACAAGTGGCTTAACCCTAACTCACGTATCTCCCTTATGCTGAACAACTCCTCGCAAGTACGCCCCAGGCTGGAAACATCGTAATCGGCCTGACGCCCCTGGAATTCTAAACGGCCATAACCGCGTGTTATAATGTCGGAATTACCGCCGGCCGGCACCATTGTCCCCATATCGATGATCATCGCTTTTCGATCCTCGTTAATTAAAATATTCTTCGGGTTAATGTCTCCGTGCACATAGCCTGCTTCATGAATTTTTTGCAGAATCCCGGCAACCTTGGCCATAATATCCCGTTTTTCCGCCGCCGTCATGTTTACCCAGACCGGCGAATCGCTTAGGCTTTGCCCGTTGGCAATAGTTTGCATCTCGTACCACATCGCGCCGTCACGGCCGATGCCGGCAGCAATAACTTTCGGCACCCCTTCGATCCCGGCGTTTTGCAAACGGATTAACATATCGATCTCTTTGGCCAGGATTTGGTTACTCACCGGTAAATCATTCCCGCCGCGATTTTCCAACGGATTACCCCATGGCCGCGCCACTTTGACTGCCCGGCCGTTTTTCTTAACCGTCACGTAAGCATACCCGCCGCTTGAAAATTGCTCTTGTTCGGTTATTTCCGCAGGAAATTCTCCCGCTTGAAACCTTTTCCCATTCAGAAAAATATGGCTTAAAACTTGTGGTACCTCTTTCGGCATATAATTTTCCACTGTCCGGCGCCATAAATCCGCATCCGCACCCTCCAGGTAATCAATCACCCCGCGTTTACGCAATTCCTGCCGCGCCGTCACCCAAAATTGAATTTGATAATCAAAAAACTTATCCGCGTTAAGGCGTGGGTTATTCGCCAAATGCTCTTCTGCGTTAACCAGCGAATAGTGAAGCGTGCGGGTCAAATAGTATTCCTGTATAATCGCGTTTAGCTCATCCGTGCTCGCGTGGGCGATCCAGTGACGATGAAAATCGGTTAATCGATATTTATTCTCGTGCGCGTCTACTGCACTGGCTAAAATGTGCGCTTCCCTTTGTGTGTAGGGTATTGTGGAAAAACCCGGCCGATGCCCTTTTAAAAACATCGCTTCGTTGCGCTCATGCGTTAAGGCTTGCCGGCGAATATCTTTACTGACCCCGTCGTTGCTGTTTATCAGGATAACCTGGCCGTAACCGGTTTTAAGATTAACTCCCGGCAGATTACCGTTGCCGAAATCCATCGCGATTTCGATCTGGCCAAACGGAATATTTTCCGCCGATAATAATTGGTGATCCTGAATATACTTTTCCACAAATTCCGCAAAAGCCTCCTCTTGTTCTGCCGAAGGGCGATTTTTCCAATCCCCCGGCGGTAGATTATCTTTGATCCGGCTGAAATTAGAGACTTCCGCGCCGCCGTAGACCGACGGCGCGCGCATTGCTCCGATCTGCGCTCCTTGCGGAACCGAAGCCGCGGCCGGACCGGCGATCATCTCGCCGATCTTTTGCGCTACCTCGGCCATGGTCAAACGCCCGCCGCCGTCTCGCACTGCGCCATTCTCTGCGATATAAACTACAGAAGAAAGCATCGCATCGCACAATCCTTCAAATTCCGCATAAACATCGGGCATATCGTATAAAAGCTCCTCTGCCATCATACCCAAAGCATACACATCCATTTTTGGGCTATAATATTTATCGCCTTTAGGAAAATAGTTCTCGGTCCCAAGCATGTCCCTATCGTCTTTTTTCATTAACTTATTTTTGTCGAAGGGCAAGCTATTCCCGACATCAATAATCATTACTTCGTCAAATTCGTTCATAATAATATTATCGGGTTTGATATCCACGTGAATATAACCGGCAGCGTGGATCGCTTGCAAAATTTCCGCGATCTGCTTGAGCACCTTGAGCCTGCGCGGACGGTCCATGGCCTGCCAATAGGGCGAATGATACAGGACCCGCGGGTTACCGCGTAAAGTTGTGGTCTTGGCAAAAAGCGCGCCATCCGGGTTTACCCCGATCGATATGACACGGCTCACGCCTTCTACCCCTTTAATCTCCATATCCAATTGCTTGCGTAACTCATAAATTATTCTGGCGTTAGTGGTAAACAACCCGTATGCCCGATCATCATAGGTCTTATTCGTCCACGGCCGGGCAATTTTGTAAACCACACCCGGCTCTTGCGGCTTAGAGACTACCAGGGAACTGCCGCCGGTAAAAACCGTATCTTCCGCCTTAACCTCGACTGTGGCGCGGCGGTCGCGGTCGATCCTGCGCTCAAGCTCGGCCTTTGCTTTATCCGTATTCTCCAAGAGGTCGCCCCAAAACCGACGAATCCCGCGGCATTGCACCGCTACCTGCCCGGTATCATTAGGATCGCCGCCCGGCGCCAATAAATTTTTAAAAACATCACCCCGCGGCACATGCTCTTGAGTCCCTAACAACGGCCCGCTGATCATAAACCAGAATTTCATCTCCGCGCGGTTGATCGCATAGAGATCAATTTCTATAATTTCACTCGCTACCCGCCTTATCAGGTCCTGATCGCCGGAAATGCGCGCCGCGTTTAAACGCGTCCAGTTTTTGTTGTACATTGTTGCATAAATTGCATCGTGCCGGCCGCGGAAATGATAATATTCCTCAAAAATATTCCGGCGCTCCTGCGGCGTCATCGTTGCCATGGAATAACGCTGTAACGGTGTAAGCTTAAAATCATTACGCGCGATCTGGTCATACCACGCCGCCACATGGGCATCCGGCGCTGATAACCCCTGGCGCATCCAATAGGTGAGACGAATATAGTGAAAAGCAATCTCGTTCGATAACGAACCGAAAACATTGTCCCGGTATCCGGGATTCAGAACAAGGTCCCGATTAACCACAATAATTACCTTGCCCCGGTATTTTTCGTTCTGGGAGGTCGAAATAAACGAATATCCGGCATTATCGCCCATTGGTGCGCCCTCGGGCGCGCAAACCACGACAAAATCAACTCCATACTTGTTAAGACGCACCGGCCGAAGAACATCTTCTTCGCCTTCCCGAGGTACTCGATCGATCTCGGCTTCAAACTTCGCCTGGTACGCATACAATCGGCGTGTTGATTCATCGATTCCCATGGCGCGCTCGCGCTGGGAACCGGGCCGAGCCATCCGCTGGCCGAAAGAAACTACCTGCGGCTCGATTCTTACCGGTTCGACCCGGATACTTAAATCAACCGGCATACCGATCGCGGTAATCCGGCGGGCCGGCCCTGCCCCGGCCCAGGGCGAAGTTTTTTTCTCAGCGGTAACCACACCACCTAACCCCGAAAAATCTGCGCCGCCGGAAAAGTAGCGCCGGCGAAAAACGCGCATTGACCCGGGATCGCGATCACGCTGGACCAGATCATAAACGCCCTTTTTAAAAGCATCCGTATATTGTGTGTAAATCTTCGCTTTTACCGTCGGATCATCCAAATCGATGCCCTTGATCTTGGCCGCATCGATATAATTTTTGTAAAAGGATTGCTTGAATTTATCTTTAAACCAGACCGCCAGGATCAATGCCGAATAAATCTGGCGCAAGCGCGTAAAATTTTTTCCGTTATTCACTTCATTTTCAATAAGAGGTACGACTTGCTGCCGGAAAACATTGATAATTTCCGATGTAGAGACGCGATTTATCGCGTCTTGGCTTGCGGGCGAATGATTATTCGCCCCTACTCCATTTTTCTGCATCGCCAGGTAATCTTCCTCAACCAAAACTTTAAGGCGCGCAGCGGTGATCACGGCGCTTTGTCCGCTTTCGTAAATTTCGGCCTGTTGGGGCATGATCCAGACTTTGCAGAACGAATCGATCTCCTGATTAGTTTTACCGGTCTTTTGGGCTAACGTACGGCGGATATTCTGCCAATAATTTTTACCGAATTGTGACTGTGGATCGCTTAAAGAAGCGGCGAATTGTTTTAAAAGATAATCGTCTTTGAGCATATCCTTGCCCAGGTCGGTAGAAGCCAGGTGATCGGTAAGAATACGGTCTTGTTCATATGGCGAAAGGTTTACCCATAACTCATCCTGCGGCAAAGTAAGGCCGGCTAAAAAATAACGTACTAAAACTCCGGCTTCCTGACGATTGATTGCTTTGCCGGTGCCGCTGTCAACAATAAAACTTATTTTTAATGGGTCATGCGGATCTAAACGCACACCTTTTAAGGCCGGAGCAAAATACTCTGGCGAACGGTTAAGGAGCGTTCCCGGCATGGGCAAGTCTTCGTAGGCAGAAACCGCGCAAAAACCCGGCGGCAAAGGAAAAATAAGCAACGCGGCCAGGATGACCGCCGTGAATTTAAAAAATTTTGTCGGCTTTAATAAGTTCATACAATATCCCATTTAAGAGATAACATATTGCTATGAATTTTTCCATGTTGTTTGTAAAATTAATCGGGGTTTTGTGTAAGCGGTTTCAACCAGACGCAAAAGATTTATTTACCAGCGCGATCGCGCACAGAAGACAACCCAACTATTTACCGTAAGAAATATTGAGGTGGTTGTAGGATATTTCCGTAGCCACGCGGCCTTTGGGTGTACGAATAATGAAGCCTTTTTCTAAAAGATACGGCTCGACCACGTCTTCAAGCGTGCCTTTATCTTCGCTCAATGACGCCGCGATCGATTCGATCCCGGCCGGTCCGCCGCCGTGCAGCTTAATAAGCGATGTTAAATATTTACGGTCTAAGTCATCAAAGCCCTGAGTATCGATCCGCGCATTCTCCAAAGCGCGGCAGGTAAGGTCTAAAAAAATATTCCCATCCGAAGAGACCTGGGCAAAATCACGCACGCGCTTTAACAACCGGTTGGCAAGCCGCGGTGAACCACGGGAACGCCGCGCGATCTCCATGGCGCTTTGTTCATCAATCTTGATCTCCAACCGCTCGCTGCTGCGCCTTATAACCACAACGAGCTCTTCGGGATGATAAAAATCAAAGTCATAGAAAAGGCCAAAGCGCCCGCGCAGCGGCGCGCTTAGAAGCCCTTTGCGGGTAGTTGCCCCGATCAAGGTAAAGGGTTTTAAGTTAAATTTTACGCTCTTAGCATACGGGCCTTTGTCGATCAAGAAATCGATCTGAAAATCTTCCATCGCCGGGTAAATAAACTCTTCCACGGTACGTGAAAGCCGGTGCACCTCGTCGATGAATAAAATATCGCCCTGCTCTAAATTAGTAAGAATACCGACTAAATCTCCTGCCCTTTCGATCGCAGGACCGGAAGTAGAAGTCATCTTTGCATTCATCGCCTTAGCAATGCAATAAGCTAAAGAAGTCTTGCCTAAACCTGGCGGCCCCGATAGAAGAATATGCTCTAACGGCTCTTCGCGTTTTTTGGCGGCTTCGATCGCGATCTTTAAATTGGAAATAACGTTTTTTTGCCCCACAAAATCATCAAGAGTCACGGGGCGCAGCGACAAATTTACAATGCGCTCTTCTTCATTCTCCTTAAATAAATCGACCATTCGGTTATCGTTATCCATTATGGCGCCGTAATTACCTGATCGCGGCGTGAAACCAGGATCTGGCCGAAAAGCATCTCCTGAAAAGCCACGATCTCGCGTAATTTAATAAGTTCAAGGATTGCTAAAAAAGTTACCACTACCTCGATTTTACTCTTGGCATCGGCAAAAAGATCGTTTAAAGCGATCTTATCCTTAATCAATAAAAGATGAAGCAGGTCATGTATTTTTTGCTCTACAGTAAATTCATCTTTGATAACCTCAAGAAATATATCTTTCGGAACATCTTTAAGTGCCGCCTTAAAGGCGTTGATCAGGTCAAAAATCGAGGCTTCAAGAAAAAACTCTTTTTTGTCGGCGCTTTCGGTGGAACGCACGGCATACTTGACGCGCTCGCGTTCTTTGCTTTTTAAAAATTCGGCCGCTTCTTTAAACTTTTCATATTCCAAAAGGCGCCTCACGAGCTCCTCACGCGGATCTTCTTCTAATACCTCAGGTTCGGGATCTTTGGGAAGAAGCATCCTTGATTTAATACTGATCAAGGTCGCCGCCATCGCCATATACTCGGAAGCCAGATTAACATCGAGGACTTTCATCAAATCGATAAACTGCAGGTACTGATCGACCACCGTGACCATGGGAATATCGTGGATATTCAAATGATCGCGTTTAATCAAATAAAGAAGCAAATCGAGCGGGCCTTCAAAGATATCCAAGCGCACCTTCATAAATCCCTCAATTGCATCGCGGCTTTTACCTCATGCAAAGTCTTCTGCGCAACAGCGTGCGCTTTTTTTGCTCCTTCGCGTAAAATATCTTCGAGCATCGTTTTATTTTTTAATAACTCGGCTTTTTTAGCCCGCCGTGGCGCAATCATCGTTTCCAATTTTTCTGCCAAAATTATTTTGCATTCGCGACAGCCTTTCTTGGCATTCACGCACCAATCATAAACATCCCTTAACATCTCCGGAAAAAATGCCGCATAATAAGCATGAACATTACAAATATCCGGGTGTCCCGGATCGGTTTTTTTGATCCGCTGAGGGTCGGTAATCATCGAAAGAACCTTTTCCGTTAAACTTTTTTCGCTTTCATCGAGGGCTATAAAATTATTATAGCTTTTGCTCATCTTACGGCCATCTAAGCCCATTAAGCGTGACGCTTTTGTCAATTTAGGCTGCGGCTCGATTAAAACTTCGCATTTGTAAAGCGAGTTAAACCGGCGGACCACCTCGCGTGAAAGCTCCAAATGCGCCAATTGATCTTCGCCGACCGGCACAACCGATGCCTTATAAAGGGCGATATCGGCACTTTGTAATGTAGGGTAACCCAAAAAAGCATAAGTATTTACATCTTTTTCCTTAAGCTGCTTAAGCTGTTCTTTAAAAGTCGGACAGCGCGAAAGCCAGCCTAACGGAGTAATAAACGAGAGGATCATAAAAAGTTCAAGATGATCGGGAACATCCGATTGGACAAAGACCACCGCTCTTTCCGGGTCGATCCCCCAACTTAGCCAATCGGCGACATTATCCAGGATAAAATCTTTTACTGCGGCGGGATTTTTGTACTCGCTCATCACGGCGTGCCAATCGGCAGCCATAAAAAAGCAATCGTAACTATCCTGCATCAAAACCCAGTTGGAAAGCGCCCCCACCCAGTGACCAAGGTGAAGCTTTCCCGTCGGGCGCATCCCGCTTAAAACGATTTTTTTGCTCATTTTATTTTAACCTGCGGGCAATCGTTTCTTCATGGAAAACATCGATCACGTCGCCGGCCTGTATTTCATTATAGCCGACGCTGATACCGCACTCAAAACCTTCGGCAACATCACGCACATCGTCCTTGAACCGTTTAAGGGTCTGAATTTTCCCTTCGTGGATGATATCGGTGCCGCGATAGACCTGGCACGGCGCGCCGCGTAAAATTTTCCCCTTTTCGACCGCCGAACCGGCAATGATCCCGGCCCTCGATAACTTAAAAACGGTTTTAACCCGCGCCCTGCCTAAAAAGGTACGCTTGATCTGCGGCGTCAAGAGGCCTTCCAAAGCCGCCTTAACATCATCTAAAAGTTCGTAAACGATCTGGTAAACGCGCACTTCGATGCCTTTCTTTTTGGCCAAATCGCGCGCCGGTACATCGACCGGGACCTTAAAACCGATGATGATCGAATCGGTCACTTCGGCTAAAAGCACGTCGGATGAGTTGATCGTACCGACACCTTTATGGGTAATCGCCAATTCTACCTCTTTTGAGGAAATTTTAAGCATCGCCCCTTCGACCGCCTCGAGCGTTCCGCCGACATCGGCCTTAACGATAACTTTAAGCTGTTTTAGATGTTCTTCCTGAACCTTTTTATAGAGGTCTTCCAGCTTAAAATGGGCATTCGGTTGTAATATTTTTTTCTTCTCTTCTTCTTCTTTACGCTGAGTGATTATCTGCCGGGCCGCCTTTTCATCGGGCACGCCCATGATCTGGTCGCCGGGATGAGGCACGCTGTCTAAGCCGACTACTTCTGCCGGCTGTCCCGGCAATACTTGCTCGATCGGATTACCCCGGTCATCATGCATGGCGCGTACTCTGCCCGAAGCAACACCGCAGACTACCCAATCGCCGGCATTAAGCTTGCCGCTTTGTACCAATACCGTAGCCAACGGGCCTTTACCTTTAGAGAGCTTAGCTTCAACGACAATACCTAAAGCCGCGCGGCCATAATCGGCCTTAAGTTCCATTAACTCCGCCTGCAGAAGGATCAATTCCAAAAGCTCATCCACACCCTTGCCGGTTTTGGCCGAAACGCCGACCGTTACCGTCTTGCCGCCCCAATCTTCCGAAGTTAAACCGATCTTGGAAAGCTCCTGCTTAACCATATCTACATTAGCATTGGGTTTATCGATTTTGTTGATCGCCACAATAACCGGCACTTTTGCCGCTTTAGCGTGATCGTAAGCCTCGATCGTCTGCGGCTTTACCCCTTCATCGGCGGCAACGACTAAAATCACAATATCGGTCACATGCGCTCCGCGCGCGCGCATCGCCGTAAAGGTCTCATGGCCGGGAGTATCCAAAAAACAGATTGAACCCTTTTCGTGATTGACTTGATAAGCCCCGATATGCTGGGTAATACCGCCCGACTCTTTTGCGGCAACGGTAGTCTTCCTTATATAATCCAAAAGCGAAGTCTTACCATGGTCTATGTGTCCCATAATCGTCACAATCGGACAGCGTTTCTTTAATTCTTTGGTCTCGGTGCGCAAAACTTCCTGCTCTGCCGAAGGCTTGATCTTTAAATTCACTCCATACCGGCGGGCGATCTCGCCGGCGGTTTTTTCGTCCAGGCCCTGGTTGATATTGAACATCTTACCGGCCTTCATCATATCCGACAAAAGCTCGGAAGATTTTTTATTAAGCTTTATCGCCAGGTTTTTTACCGTAATGGGAAAATCAACCTCGATCACGTTGGCATCGATCTCCTGCTCCTTCTGCGAAGATAATTCGTGTTTGATGACTTCGGCGGTTTCCGCGTCGATCGCCGACATGTGGCTCTTGACCGGAAAGTTAAGCGCCTGTAGTTTTTTTACCAGCTCTTTACTGTCGATTTTGAGCTCTTTAGCTAATTCGTGTATCCGCATCTATTACCTCCGTTATTGGGCCGGCGTCTGGGGTCCCGGCTTAACTTCTTTAACTCTCGCCGATAAAACATTTTTTGCCTCTTCAACGATCTGCGCCGCTTTCTTTTTGCCGATACCTTTTAATTCGGCTAAAACATCGGGATTGGTGCGGGCAAGAGTTTCGAGCTTACCGTAACCGGATTCGGTTAACAATTCCGCCGTTTTCTTGCTCACGTTTTCCAGTTTAGCTAGATTCAAAGCCTCCTCTTCCATGCTCTCGCGCGAACGAACATCGATCTCCCAACCTACCAGTTTCGAAGCAAGGCGCACGTTTTGCCCGCGTTTTCCAATCGCCAGCGAAAGCTGATCGTTAAGCAGCATCACCCGCGCATGACGATTATCCCGGTCAAATTCGATCTGGCCGATTACGGCCGGGGCCAATGCGGCTTTGATGAATTCCTTGATATCTTCGCTCCAGCGCACGATATCGATCTTCTCGCCGCGCAATTCGTCGATAATGCTCTTTACGCGCGAACCGCGGATCCCCACACAAGCGCCGACACAATCGACCTTATCGTCCTTAGAGGATACGGCGATCTTGGTGCGCTCACCGGCTTCGCGGGCAATGACCTTTATCTCGACGATCCCTTCGTATATCTCCGGTACCTCCAGTTCAAAAAGTTTCTTTACCAGATTTTCATGCTTACGTGAAAGGATGATCTGCGTACCCTTGTCTCGTTTCACCTCGTAAACAAAAGCGCGCATCCGATCGCCCACCTTAAAGCGGTCTAACGGCGACATAAATGACTGGGGCATCACGCCCTCAGCTTTACCCATGAGATCGACGATTAACGCCTTTTTTTCCATACGGTAGACTACACCGCTGACGATATCGCCCTCTTTTTTCTTAAATTCATTATAAATATTCTCTTTCTCGGCCTCACGGATCTTCTGAATGATCACTTGACGCGCGGTCTGTGCCGCAATCCGGCCGAAATCTTTAGAAACCATCTCCTCTTTACCGACATACACGTGGATATCGCCTTTAGTATTATCGATCTCGACACGCACATCCTCTTCCGGTACGTCTTTGAAGATTTTTTTCGCGGCTACCGACAAGGCGTGTTTTACCGCCTCCAAAAGCACCTCTTTCTCCAAACCTTTTTCCCGCTCAAGTTGTTCTAAAACTGCTAAAAATTCCTTATTCACAGCCATCCTCCTTAAATATTAAGTTCTCATTAAAAAACAATCTTTTCCTTCGCCGTCTTGATATCGGCAATATTTATAGGTAACGCCTTATCTTTAACTTTAAGGCTGATTTTTTCATCATTGATAAACTCGAGCTCGCCTTCCCAGTAGGTCTTTTCGTAAACCGGGTTATCGAACCAAAGCATAACTACCCTGCCCGTAACACGCTTAAAATCAAGCGCAGTCTTTAATTTACGGTCCAGCCCCGGCGAATTGACCTCAATCGAAAAATCTTCTCCGAACAAACCCGTCTCTTCAAGATAATGCACAACCGCTTTATTAATATGCGCACAAGTTTCAAGGTTAATGCCGCCATGCGGGTAATCAACTACACAGTGCACCGCCGTCACGCCGCTAAATAAAGATATCCTGATTTCCACTAAGTCGGCGCCAAACCCTGCCGAAATCTCGCGTATCTTCGCTTCAAGAACACTATTATTGTTTTCCATACTCTTTTTTAAAAAAATTTACAGCCTCATCAAGAGTAAAATTCAATTTTTCTTTGGTGCGGCGCAGTTCAAGGTCAACACGCCTGGTTGCGGCATAAGTTTTACCCATCACCACCGTGAAAGGGTTACCGATTGCTGCCGCATCGTTAAATTTTACCCCGGCGCCGCAGGCACGATCATCGAGCAAAGGCTCAATGCCCATATTCTGTAAATTCTGCGCAAAAGTTTCTGCTTCGTTAAGGAGGCTATCATCTAAGACCACGATCGTCAGATCAAAAGGCGCTACGCTCTTCGGCCAGATGATCCCCTTTTCGTCGCAATTAGTCTGGGCAATCGACGGCAGCAAACGGCTCACACCGATCCCGTAACAACCCATAATGATCGGCCGGCGTTTGCCCTGGTTATCGGAAATAAGCGCTTCCTGGGCAACCGTATATTTTGTGCCCAGCTTAAAGACGTGGCCGATCTCGACCATCTTTTTTTCTTCCATCGGTTTTCCGCAAACAGCGCAATTTCCTTTATTCCGTAAATACTTTTTACAATCCGAGCCTGCCTGCCGGCAGGCAGGGCAATAATATAAAATATCCTCACCAATATCAGCTTCGACCATAAACTCGTGCGAAAGGCTTCCGCCCATCATTCCGCTATCCGCCTCGACCATCGCAAATTTAAGGCCGCATTCGTTAAAAATATCCTGATAAGCCTGACGCATCTTTTCGTAGCTTACATTTAAACCCGCCTCATCACAATCAAAGCTATAAGCATCCTTCATGATAAACTCGGCGCTCCGCATCAGCCCAAAACGCGGGCGCGGCTCATCACGGAATTTAGTCTGTATCTGGTACAAGGTAAACGGAAGCTGTTTGTACGAACTGATAAATTTAGCAACGATGTCGGTCACCTCCTCCTCGTGAGTCGGCCCCAAACAAAACTCTTTTTCTTTACGGTCTTTAAAACGGAACATAATATCTTTTAAATCTTTATCGCGGCCGGTCTTCTGCCAAAGCTCGATCGGCTGTAACGCGCTCATCAAAATCTCCTGCGCTCCGGCGGCATTTAAATGTTTGCGGATAATCGCGCTTATGCGGCTTAATACGCGATACCCTAAGGGAAGATAGCTATAAACGCCCGAAGAGATCATCGCAAGATAAGAGCCTTTCAGCAGCAACTTATGGCTCAAACAATCGGCAATCTTCGGGTCTTCGCGTAACGTAAATATAAAACTCTGGGAAAATTTCATCGCCTAAACCTCGTTAAAAATTTTATCGTCAAGTTTAACACCATACTCTTTAAATAAAGGATTCAAAGATTGGGGTTTTTGCACGGCCAGGAATTTCCCGTGCACATTGCCCTCCGGATCGATATCACTTACCTCATAACGGAAAATATCGCGTAAGATCATCCCGCCGGGAGCCTTTTCAACTTCGGTAATACAGCTTACCTTACGCGTACCATCGGCATATTGTTGATGTTGTAAAATAAGATCGATGCCGGAACCTATCTGCTCGCGAATGGCGCTGGTCGGCAGGCTTAACCCCGCGTACAAAAACATCGTCTCAAGCCTTCCTACGGCATCGGCCGGGCTTGCGGCGTGAATTACCCCGAAACAGCCGCGGTGGCCGCTGTTAAGCGCCTGCAGATAATCGACCGCCTCGGCACCGCGGATCTCACCGAGAATAATCCGGCTCGGCCGCATCCGCAAAGTATTACCGAACAAATCACGCAGCGATATATCGCCTTTTCCTTCAATATTAGCAGGCTTAGTCAAAAGACGCACAATATGCTCCTGCTGGAGGTCAAGTTCCAGGGCATCTTCGATCGTTATCACGCGCTCCTGTTCTCCGATACATGACGACAATATCGACATGGTCGTAGTCTTACCGCTGCCGGTCGCTCCCGAAAAAAGTATGTTAACGCGCCCTTTTACGCACGCTTTAAGAAACTCAGCGATGCGTTCATCGATTGTTTTAAGCTTGATCAGATCTTCGAACGTACCGATCATGTGTAAAAATTTACGTATTGTTACGATCGCACCACCCACCGCCAACGGCGGGATGATCACGTTGACGCGGGAACCGTCGGTCAGAGTAAAATCCACAAACGGGCTGCTTTCGTCGACTCTTCTGCCTGTCGGCATAAGCATCTTCTCGATAACATAGCGTAAATGGGGCTGGTCCTCGAATTGCACCCGGCTCAATATTTTTTTACCATCTTTTTCAATATATATTTTATACGGCCCATTGACCATGACCTCAGTGATCTTAGGGTCATCCATGAACTCCTGCAGCGGACCATAACCCAAAAGATCGTTGCACACCCCTTTGATGATCGCCTCTTTTCCGATGCCGGTCAAATCAACGCGTTTGGCTAAAGCGGTAAAAACATTCTCGGCTTTTTCGCGGATAAATGCCTCGGTGAGCGGTTTTTGTCCCGATGACCACTTGCTGATCTCGGATAAGATATCTTTACGTATCTCTTTTGGATTCATAACTCCTCCGTCTTTTGAAGCAGGTCCTTGATAATATTCCGGCGCGTACTAAGTCCTAAAATTTTATCTTTTTTAAAGATTACCGCCTTATCTTTCCCGAAAGCCGCGCCGATATCAGCCTGATACGCCTCGCCGGGGCCATTGACCACACAACCCATGACGGCAATTTTTACCGGTTTTTTAAAATCAGAATCCCGTACGGCTTTCTCGAAATCTTTAACGATATTTATTAAATCTACCTCGCAACGCGAACAAGTAGGGCAAGAAATAATCTCCGGCCCAAAACGGCGCAGGTCCAAAGCAATCAAAATATCCTTCGCCGCTTTTATTTCCAAAACCGACGGCGCCGAAAGCGATACACGGACCACGTTACCGATACCTTCTTGGAGCAAAACTCCGATGCCGATCGCCGACTTTACCAATGCCTGTTCATAAAGCCCGGTAGCGGTAACCCCTAAGTGAATCGGATAAGCGAACTTCCCGGCAAAAAGCCGGTTGGCCGCAATCGTCGTTGCCACGTCGGCGCCTTTTAACGAAACCATGGTGTCGTAGAACCCGAATTTTTCAAACATTCTAAGATAACCGGCCGCCTCTTTAACCATCACCCCTGCTTGCTCATCTACCGACTTAAACCGCCGTTTAAACCCGCCGGAATTGACCCCCACGCGGATCGAAACTTTATTTATCTTCGCGGCGCGCACGACCTCATGAACCTCGGACTCCTTGGCGATATTCAGCGGATTTAAGCGTATCCCCTCAAACCCATTATCAATCGCCGCCAAAGCCGATTTATAGTGAAAATGTATATCGGCTACCATCGGCACCTTAATATATTTTTTAAGCACTGTACGTATCTTCGCCGCAGACTCCTCTTTTATTGCAACCCGGATCGCCTCTGCACCTTCTGTTTCCTGGGCCTTAGCCTCGGCAATAAGGTCATCAAGCCGGCTCAAAGGAGTTTTAAGCATACCTTTGATACGCACCGGGTATTGAGAACCGATCTTCAAACCACCGATTTTTGCTACAGTGGTTTTGCTCATATTTTTTTCTCGACCGCCGTTTTTTTACCATGCCAAATCTGCGGCCCAAATTTTACCAAGTCATTATAACAAACAAAAACCATCAGGGTGATGAGCAAACCAAACCCGACGCGCGAGATCACATCTTCCACCTTTTCGCTCAATTGTTTGCGACGTATTTTCTCCAGAAAAAATAAAAAAGCGTGCCCGCCGTCCATGAGAGGCAAAGGCAAAAGGTTAATAATCATAAGGCTTATATTTAGAATCGCCATAAAATGCAAAATCGCCGCGAAACCGGCCTCGCGCGCCTGGGCCGTAATATTATAAATACCGATCGGGCCGGATAACGCCTCCTTAAACGGCAAGGCCCCGATCGCCATCAGGCCAAAACCCTTAAGCATAAACCCGGTCGTTGAAAAAAGAAGGTCCAGGCTCTTTACAAAACCGGTAAATACGTTAAATTGCACATCGTGTATCTCCGGCACGATACCGATCATACCTTTGGTCTTTTTACGCCCATAATCATCGAAGGCTTCTCCAGACTTTAACGGAATGTTTAAATCGAGAAGTTTAGCGTTACGTTCGATCTTTAGCACAACCTTCCCTTCACTCTTAAAGATCAGTATTTGTAAACTATGCCAATCTTGCGGCTTAACGCCATTGACCGCAACGACCTTATCGCCTTTTTGCAAACCGGCCGCAGCCGCCGGATAACCTTCCCTTAAGCCGCCCACGATCGTCAAAGAATAATCAGGTTCGGCGAACCCAATCACCGACATGATCCAAAACAGGACAAAAGCAAAAATAAAATTAAAAATCGGCCCGGCCAAAACGATCCGCGTACGGATACCGGGGCCCTTCGAAAAAAATTCGTCGGCTGCTCCTGAATGCTCCTGGCGCGACTCCCCTTTAAGCTTAACGTATCCGCCCAGAGGAAACGCGCAAATCAAAAATTCCGTAAACTTACCCTTGATTTTTAAGAGAATCGGCCCAAACCCGATGGAAAATCGCTCCACTCCGACACCGTTTTTGCGCGCAACAAGAAAATGGCCGTATTCATGAACTACTACCAAAGCGCCTAGGACAAGAATAAAGATAATAAAATCAAGCATATCTATTTTTTACCTCTTATATACGCCTCGGCGGTTTCGCGCCCCCATTTATCCCAAAAAAATACTTCATGGATTCCGGTTATTTCCGGCGCCCGGCAACACGCAAGCACCTTGGCGATGATCGCGGCAATATCGGTAAACTTTATTTTTTTATCGAGAAATCCCTCTACCGCGGCCTCGTCGGCCCCGTTTACCGCCGCTAAATACGCTTTGCCTTTTTTTGCCGCTTCCAGCACCGTAGAAAAACCGGGAAATTGGCCGATATCGATCGGTTCGAAAGCCAAAGAAAATTTTTTATTCATCAGCGCCTTACCTTTATCGAAAATACGTTCCGGATAGTAAAGTGAAAAAGCAATCGGTATCTTCATGTCCGGCGGGTACATACACGAAAAAAGCGTATGATCGCCGCGCTCGGCTATGGCATGGACTATTGATTCGCGATGAATGACCACTTTAATTTTATCGTACGGTAGATTAAAGAATTCGTGCGTCTCCACCACCTCGAAAGCCTTATTCACCAACGTCGCGCTGTCGACGGTAATACGTTTACCCATTTTCCAGGTCGGATGCGTCAAAACTTTCTTTGCGGTAACTTTATCCAAATCAGCCTTTTTATAATCAAAAAGCGATCCGCCGGATGCGGTAATATAAACACGGTTAAACTCCCTTTCGGAATTAAAAAGCTGAAAGAGCGAATTAATTTCGCTGTCGACCGGAATAATCTCGGTATGAAATTTTGCCGCTCGTTTAAATAAAAATTTTCCGGCAGTAACTATCGATTCCTTATTGGCCAAAGCAATCCGCCGAGCACAAGGAATATTTTCCCAAAGAGGACGAAGACAGGAGATGCCGGTGATCGCCATTACCGAGATATCGCATTCGACATGCGCAAATTCCAAAAGCCCCGCCTCGCCTTTAAAAAAAGTGATATTCCCCGGTATCTTACCCATGATCTTTCGCGCGCTCATTTCGTCAGCCACGCAAACATAGCGGGGTTTAAATTCCTTAATCTGAGACAAAAGCGTATCAACATTGTTATTAGCGCAAATCCCCACAACCTCAAAGCTCTGCCGGTCGGCACGAATTACCGCCAGGGTATTTAAACCGATCGAGCCGGTGGAACCAAAAATAATGACTTTTTTCTTAGACATAAGAATTTTTCATCATAGTAACATAAAGATAAAATACCGGCGCCGCAAAGATCACGCTATCAATAACGTCCAAAACGCCGCCCATCCCGGGAAAAATCTTTCCCGAATCCTTAACCTGGCAATCGCGTTTAATGAGCGATTCAAAAAGATCTCCCAGCTGCGCGATAACCGCAAGGATGATGATCAGAAAAAACTTCTCCCAAAAACTTAAAGTAGTGACCAGCGTCGAGAATAAAACTCCGACAACGATACTGGAAAAGAACCCCCCCACCGCTCCCTCGAGCGATTTTTTCGGGCTGATACTGGCTAAGAGCGGTGTTTTACCTATCTTTCTCCACCATAAAAATGCCCCGATATCCGACGACTTGGTAATAATTAGACAAAATGCGGTAAGCATCGCCCCTTCGGGAAGCTGACGGATGCGTACGATAAAACTTAAACACCAGGCAATATAAACAATAGCA
>Ga0265316_10002121_pt1 | contig 20838 bp, 15 predicted proteins | sample 4522metaG_FD_202092 | JGI IMG/M metagenome (GOLD analysis project Ga0265316, IMG submission 202092) | Rhizosphere microbial communities from Carex aquatilis grown in University of Washington, Seatle, WA, United States - 4-5-22 metaG | ecosystem: Host-associated > Plants > Roots > Rhizosphere >... | reverse complement strand
ACATCGCCGATGGCTGACACGCCGAACCCGAGTGTGTCGTCGCCCGGGCTGACGGTGTAGCCCATGAAATTGCGGGACAGGCGGCCCTGGCGTTGGGCCACGGCCAGTTCATCCGAGGGCAGGGCGAAGTGGTCCATGCCGATGGCCTGATAGCCTGCAGCCAGGAATGCCTCGCGGGCCATGGCGAGCAATTGAAACTTGGTGTCCCGGTCAGGAACCGCGCGCACGTCGATCAGCTTCTGGTTGCTGCGCACCATGGGCAGATAGGCAAATGAGTAGGCTGCCACGCGGTCGGGACGCAGGGCCACGGTCTCAACCAGGGTTTGGGCGAACGACTCGGGCTTCTGCGCGGGCAAGCCGTAGACCAGGTCGAAGTTGATGCCGCCAAAGCCGCACTGGCGCGCACGCGCGACCAGGTCGGTTGTCTGCTCGCGCGTTTGCCCGCGGCCAATGGCCAGCTGAACCTCGGGCGAGAAATCCTGCACGCCCATGGAGATGCGGTTGAAGCCCAAGCGCGCCAGCGTGTCGAGATGCGCCTCGCCGGTCACGCGTGGATCGACCTCCACCGCCAACTCGGCGTGGGGCAGAAATTCGAAGTGGCGGGCAAAGCCGGCCACCAGGCGCTCAAGCTGGGGCGGCGAAAAATACGTGGGCGTGCCGCCGCCCAGGTGAAACTGCGCGACCTTGCGCCGTCGAGGCAAACGCGTGGCCACCAGGTCGAATTCGCGCAGCAGGTGTTCCAGGTAGGGCTCGGCCACTTCCTTGCGGGTGGTGGCAAAGGAATGGCAGCCGCAGAAGGTGCAGCGTCGCTCGCAGAAGGGCAGGTGGGTGTACACCGACAGCGGGGCCGCGCCGCACGCGTCGGCGCGTTCCAGGGCGCGCAAGTAGTCGGGCTCTTGAAAGTCTTCGCGGAATTCCACCGCGGTCGGGTACGACGTGTAGCGAGGCCCGGCGCTGTCGTAGCGGGCCAGCAGCTCGGCCGGAACGGACAGCCGATCGCTCATGCCTCACCCTCGGGGGAAAAGCGATAGCCCAGGCCGCGCACGGTGTGCAGGTAGCGCGGGCGCTCGGGATCGGGCTCGATCAACTTGCGCAGCCGCACCACCATGTGTTCGACGGCGCGCGTGGAAGGTGAAACCTCGTAGCCCCACACGCGCTCCAGGATCTCGTCGCGCGAAACCACCTGGCCGGCACGTTCCACCAGCAGGCGCAGGATCAGGGCTTCCTTCTCGGCCAGGCTGCTGCGCTCGCCATCGCGATCGATGACTTCGCCTTTGCCGAAGTCGACCGTGACGCCACCGATGCGCGTGGCTTGCATGGCCTGTCCGTACCAGCCCAGCCGGCGCAACATGCCGCGCACCCGCAGCAGAAGTTCGCGCAGGTTGAAGGGCTTGCCCAAGTAGTCATCGCCGCCCATCTCCAGGCCATACACGCGATCGTCGTCGGAGGTTTTGGCCGTGAGAAACAGGATGGGCAAACGGCCGCCTTCTTCGCGAATGGCTTTGCACACCGAGAACCCGTCGCGCCGGGGCAGCATGACATCGAGAATGACCAGGTCGATGCCGCCTGAGCGCCAACGGCTGAGCGCGCTTTCACCGTCGCCCACGGTTTCCACGGCGTAGCCTTCTTGCTGCAAGTTCTCGCTGATGCCTTCGGCCAGGTGTTGCTCGTCCTCGACCACCAAGATGTGCGCGCTCATGCCTGCACCGCGCGGTCGAGCGGCAGGGTGACCCGGAAGGTAGTGCCTTTGCCCACGCCGGGGCTTTCGGCCGTGATGCCACCGCCCAGCTGGCGCACCAGTTCGCGCGCCAGATACAGCCCGAGGCCAGTGCCTTCGGTCTGGCGCACCATCTCTTCACCCACGCGATAGAATTTCTCGAAGATCTTCTCGCGCTCCTCGGCGGCCAGGCCGATACCCTGGTCACGGACTTCGATGGCGGCCCAGTCGCCCTGCCGTGCCACGGTCACGTGCACCGGTTGGCCACCGCCGTACTTGGCGGCATTGTCCAGCAGGTTGCGCAGCACGGTCTTGAGCACGCCCAAGTCATAGCGCGCGTGCAAGGGTTCGGCAGGTACTGCGAGATCGACGGACAGGCGGCGTTGCGAAGCATCTTTGCCCAGGGCCTCGACCACATCGGCCACGTCGCGAGCCAGATCGGCGCGATCCGCGTGCACCACGAATCGGCCGCTGTCCAGCCGAGCCACGGCCAGGATGTTGTTGACCAAGCCATCCAGACGATCGACATCGCCGCGCATGTTGGCGAGATAGCGCGCGCGCTTCTCGGGCGTCGGATCGCGCAGTTCCAGGGTCTCGATGAAAAGGCGAATGGAAGCCAACGGAGACTTCAGTTCGTGGGTGACCGCAGAGAGAAAGTTCGCCTGCTGGCGCATGAGGGCCATTCCACGCCACACAGAACGCAAGATGAGCGCGGTTCCGGCGACCAGAATGCAGAGAAAGGTCGTGCCCTCGGCCGCGAACATGCGCATGCTGGCCCGTCGCTGAGATTGCAGGAGCTCGAGCCGACCCGGTCGGATGGTGATCCCGTAGCCAGGATAGCCGGAAACCAGTTCCTGGCCAGGGTTCACGTCCGGCTGCCAGTCGAGCTGGGGATAGGCGAGACGGAGAAATTCGGCCGGGTTCTGCGTCTGGTGTCGCGTCAGTTCTGCCAGCGCTCGTTCCGCGGACTGGCGATCAGCCTGCAGGTGCTCGGCCGTGGCGCGAATCTCTTGGGCCGAGTAGCGCAGATGGAAGATGACCCACCACGCGAGCAAGGCGATGGTGAAGGCCATGATGGCCAGCACGCCCACCACCAGCAGGCGCGATCGGGACTGCGTCGATCCCGTGCGCCGGAAAGAGGGCAACGTCATGATGGCGCAATACTACTGCCCGCGCCGGTCGTCGCGCACGCCTTGTAGGAAGGCTTCCACCGCTTCCATACCGTGCTCCTGGGCCAGGCGCTTGAGGCCCACGGTGGGCAGATGCAGAAGTTGGTTCACGACTTGCTGGCCAAAACGTCGGATGTGGTCGCGACGGGTTTCGTCCAGCTCGGCCAGGCCATTGCTAAAGAGCTGCTTGAGCAACTCGTCGGCCGCGGCCTGACCCTGGCCGCGCAGGTCGCGCACGATGGGACTGATGTCGCGTTCGACCACGCGCCGGCGGAGGGCATCGAGGGATTCGTCGACCACGACGCGAGCCTCGGCGATCTCGGATTCGCGTGCGCGGCGGTTGCGTTCTGCCTCGGTCTTCAGGTAGTCGATATCGAAAAGCTGGGCTCCAGCGGCGGCGGCGGCGTCTTGGTCGGTGTCGCGTGGTACGGCCAAGTCGATCACCAGCGGCGGGGTACCGAGCAGGGATGCGAAGAAGGCACGCCCCAGGAAAGGCTCGCGCGCTGACGTGGCTGTCACGATGACGTCCACATGCCCGGGCGCTGCCAAGAAAGCGTCCAGGGCCAAGGCGCGACCACCGCACGCCGCGGCCAGCTCGGCGACCTTGCTCACCGTGCGGTTCACGAACAGGAGAGTGCAGTCCGGCCGGCCGCGTAGATGCTCGCCACATTGACGGATCATCTCGCCGGAGCCGATGAGCGCCACAGCGACTGGCCCCTTCATGCGCTCGTCAATGAGGCCGAACGCCAGCGACACCATGGAAACCGGCCGAGCCCCGAGCGCGGTTTTGCTGCGCACGCGCTTGGCGGCCTGGAAGGCCTCTTCGAATATGAGCTGCAAGTGCGGGCCAGCCAGCCCTAACTGTTGCGCCACATGCAGCGACTGCTTGACCTGCCCCAGAACCTGGGCATCGCCGGGATTGAGCGAGTCGAGGCCTGCGGCCACACAGAAGAGGTGCTCGGCCGCTCCGTCCTTTTCGTAGGCGTGCAGGGCCTGGGCCGCGGTGCGTGCGGCTGGCTGGCTGGTGGTCGCGCTTTGGTCACGGGCAGCGAAGAATCCATGGATGCGCTTGCGATACTCGGAAACGGGCGTTGCCCGTCGGCACAGAAATACCACCTCGACGCGATTGCAGGTGGCCAGATACACGCTCTCAAGGAAGTCGCACGCCTGGTGAAGCGCCTTGGTCTGGGCCTCGCTCTCCTCGGGGCTGAAGGTGTATTTCGCCAGCCCTTCCTGCTGACCTCGGCGCACGGTCAGACCGACCATGCCGAGATACCTCAAGGCTTGGCCTCCGAGGGGGCAGGGGCCGGGGTCGGGGCCATGACAAGCTGGCCCAGGTCGGGCTCCTTGGGGCTGCCGTCCACCAAGATGGCGTGGCAGGTATCGCAGTCATTGGGGATCACCTGATCGCCCTTGGCGGCTTTCATGTTGCCGTCGTGGCAGCGGAAGCAGCCCGGCGAGTCGTCGTGCCCGATGTTGTTGGGGTGGGTCTTGGAGCTGGTGTCCATCTGCGGGAACACAGTCCGATCGTACACCCCGGCGGCTTCGTCCGCAGCCCGCAAGACCAGCTGGCCATCGTGCGTGGCAAGATCCGGATAGGACTTGCGGTAGAAATCGGCGACGCTCGTTCGGACGCCAGCCACTCCCTCGTCGTGGGTGGTATAGGCCGCCGAAACCGCCTTAACCGCTTCCCGCTTGAAAAATGGCAGATTGCGCAGATCCGCTTGCCGCTGTAGCACGCTGTCAACGGCCTTGGCCGGGGTTTCGAACAAGTGGGTTGGCCGATTGTGGCAGTCAATGCAATCCATGACCCGCGCTTGCTTTAGGATGTCGTCCGCGGCCGGTAGTTTCGCGCCCTCGCGCGTGAATTCGGTCCGCTTGCCGTCCGGCGTGGTCAGTTCGACCCAGGCGATCTCTTGCCGGCGCTGGTCAGTGGCCAAGTAACGAATCCGGTTGTCAGCGTAGATGTGCCACCAATGGATGCCGCCGTGAGGCTGGCCCGCGCCAACCGCGCCGCCGCCCGTTCGGAGCAAGAGCGCGGTGAAACTTGCGCTGTTCTTGTCGTCCTCGGCAAAACGGCCGATGACCCGCAGCTTGTCGCCGTAGTGCTTGGCAGGCCAGTGGCAACTCTCGCAGGTGTCGCGCGCGGGCCGCAGGGTGTGCACGGGCGAAGGAATCGGATGGGCATACGTCCCCGTCATTACCTTCCACACCTGGCGCAGACCATCGAACTTGGAGCGAACCGCCCAAGAAGCACCCGGGCCGATGTGGCATTGGGTGCACTTGACCCGCGAGTGGGGCGAGTTCTGGTACGCGGTGTACTCCGGGCGCATGACTTTGTGGCAGACCGTTCCGCAGAACTTGGGAGTGTCCATGAAATTCATGGCCACCACCGAACTGGTCGCCAGCACCACGACATTGATCACGGTGAGCGCGGCGATGACCACAACCACACGGCGCAGGTGCCGATCGTTGAAATCGAGGGTCGGGTAGGTCGAGATGGTCTGGGCCCCTTGGCCGCTGCGCATGAGCGCCCGCCGCCGTCGCAGGATTCCTAGGGGCATGAGCAGCAACCCTCCCACAAAGAGTGCAGGCAGAAAGGCCGATCCAAACACCCCGGTGTACGGGTTGTCGACCTGGCCGGCTACCTCGAGCGCGAGGAAGATCAGCAAGGTCAGCCCTGACAGCGTGGTCAGCCCAAAGCCGAGGACGGTGATCGGATTTCGCGCGTAGTGGGCCAGCCGGGCGATGGTTGGCGAGAGCGACTTGGGCAGCAGCATGGCGTTTTCAAATACCCCGCTTGGACTGTTCTTTCGTGACCGTGGCGGCTTCGGCTGCCGTCACGCCTTGAGGATACCCCGCCGCAGTTCAGGGGCCTGCGGCCAGATGTCGCTCCCGGCGCAACGCCTATTGCAAGGCATCCAGAGTGTTGACGATCACGTCTTGGAAGAAGTCAGGATTGTGCAGGCCTCTGGAGCCGTCGTTGCTGAGCAGTTGCAGGTTCCAACTTGCTTTGGCCACCGCCGAATTCGTCGCGATGGCGGGCACCGGAGCCCCGGTCGTCGCGGGCGGCACAGGCGCCAGGCTCTGACCGGTGACGGTGATGCCGCTGATCTGGCAGTCGATTTGAGACAGGCTTTCGGTGATTGCTGGTGCGGTGGCAGTAGCAACCCAGGTGATCGAAACGGGCGCCGCCAGGGTCAAGCTGAATGAAGTCGTCCCGTGGATGGCCGAGCGGAGAACCACTGCAGTCGGGGCGCCGGCCAGCAGGATGTCGGCGGTGCTGGCAGCCGCGGAACTGTACTGATCCGTGGTCTGCCGGTAGGCCCGCACGGAGACGGTGTTGCCGGCTGTGTATAGGGCATTGATGACTGCCAGGGCCTTGGTTCCGATCGCCGTGCCCAGTTCTCCCAATTGGGCGTCGTTGGCAGACAGCAGCGCCTCTCCGTTTGTCGACGCTGAGTGGCAGGAGGCGCAGACGGTGTCGTCGGTCGCGAAGTTGTGGTTGTCGGTTTGCCCCGCGGCCTTTTCGGTAGCCGTGGGTATGGCGACGTGACAGCCGGCGCAGGTATCAGTCACCGACAGGTGCGGGGATGGATTGAGGCGCGGCATGAAGTACGCATTGAACCCGTAGAGCACGTCGGTCTGCGAGGGCGTGTGTGGCCCCGAGAAATCCGAGGCCGCGGCCACAAAGTCGTCGTGTTCCGCATTGCGAGTGTTGTGGCAAGCCATGCACGTAGCGCCCTTGCCTGCGCCCACGATGTTGGTCAGCCCGTTGGGCAGCGCCTTGAGATTTCCACCCAAACGAAGCTGGCCGGGATTGCTGGCGTCGTGGGGGTCATGACAAGCCGAGCAGGTGATGGCCTCGATGGTCGAGGCCTGCAAACCGAGGCCGCGCAGGTAGGCCTCGTCGGCTGCGGTGCCGTCGGGTTTGTGCAAGAGGCCCGCATCCCCTGCCGCCAGTTGGGCTGAGTACGCGGCAAAGCCTTGAGCCGAGTGGCAGCGGCCACAATGGGCCGCCGTGGTCCCGCGCGCCTCGAAGGTGGCGTTGGACACCAAGTCGCGCTGGGCGTGCGCGGAGGTGGCCCACTGGCTGGGTTTGTAGTGATGGCTTGCGTCCTCGTGGCAGGAGGCACAAACGCCTTCAGAGAACGACACGCGCGTCCACTTGTCGGGAGTCGTATTTCCTGACGTGGTGTGGGCCGACGAAAAGTGCCCAATCGCGCCGTCTTGTGGGCCGTGGCAGTTCTCACACTGGATGCCGGCCAGTTCGGCCAGGGTGGGGTAGTTCGCCACCATGTTTTCCCAGTTTCCTGGTTGCAACTTGGTGGGCATCACCCAGCCAGTGGCCTTTTCAACATCGTCGAAGCCGTTGTTGACTGCGGCCGGCGAGTCGCCCACCGTGTGGCATTCCATGCAGGAACGCGGGAAGTATGTCAGTGGCGTGACTCCGTCAGAGTAGGTTCCGTTCAGCTTGTGCTGCACGGCGATCGCGTGGTTGGTCTTCGACCACGGGGTGAAGATGTCAGGCGCGATCTCGACCGGCAGCGTGTCGTTGTGGCAAGTCTGGCAGGATGTCGGGTAGTTGATCATCTCGCCGCGCCAGTTGCCCGCGACTATGGTCAGCGTCTTGGTGGACACCGCTTCCGTCAATTTGTAGCTGCCCACGACATCGGGGATGAAGTTGGGGAACTGCGTGGTGCCGCCCGCGAGGGTGGCACCTGAGCCAGTGGCTCCGGTCACATCCAGCCTCCAGTTCCAAGTCGTCTGCGCGCCGCCGTCGCCCATCAGAAATTGGCGGATGCCGATGGGAACATTCTGCAGTCCCGTAGTGGGCGGGTTCGAGCGTACCGTCGCTGTGGACTTGCCCACGTTGCCTTGTGGATCGGTCACGTCCAGCTCGAAAGAGTAATTTCCGGCTTCGTCGGGGCTGATGGGAAGCACGCCGAAGTGAAGCTGGGCCATCACGGGGGTCTTGGCTGCGGCCAGGGTTTGCGTGGTGAAGGTCAGCGTCGGAGTGGAGGAGCCCGTGAGCACGGCCGCGGGGCCAGCGGTCTGGATCCACTTATACGCGAGCTTGCTGGTGTCCGAGTCAGGGTCGCTTGCTGTGCCGATCAAGGTGACCAGCGCGCCGAATCCTGCAGTCTGCGTGGCACCGGCAATCGTGACGGTCGGCGCGATGCCAGTCGGAGCATCGCTGCTTGACGATTGTCCCGTCTCGGCGTCTTCGGAGCCCGCGTCTTCGACAATTCCTGGAGGGCCGGGTGGGCCTTGTGGTCCTGGAGGGCCGGCGTCGCCTCCGGGTCCAGCAGGGCCACGGGGTCCAGTACACGCTGCCAAGCTGGCCCCAACAAACAGAAGGATTGCCAGCCGAGAACCACTGTTTCCTGTCATTAGCCTGTGACCTCCGTAGGAATGACTGTCAGGGCCGCGAAACCCATAAACACCTAATTGAGTAGCATCCCCGAGCGGCAATGCCAAGTGAATCGGTAGGGGTAGCGTATTTGCGCGATTGTCGCGCCTTGACTTTGGATGACAGGATGGTGCATCTCGTGTCGCGGCGCCGGGAAGAAAACACACGCCCGCCGCCCAAGCAGCGATTGGCTCCGCTGCCACGCACACCCAGGCACGCAGCTGACCGGCCGTCGCCTCTAGTTGCAGGTTCCTCCCGCGCCAAAGCCCGTGCAATTGAGGGTGGCGTTGCAAGTACGATTCGCACAGCAGGGCTGGGTCGAGGCGCCGCAGGCCCGGCACGCGTAGGCGGTTCCGGTACCACCGGTGGTTTGACAGACCAAATTCGCGGTGGAACAGGACCGAGCGGTGGCCGTTCCGTTGCCGCAGCAAGGTTGGTCCTGGCCGCCACAGGCCACGCAGGTGAGGGCGCCACTGGCGGCGGTCTGACAAAGTAGGTTGGCAGCGGAACAGGTCCGGTTTGCTGGGTTCGTCCCGGTGCCGCAGCACACGGCATTCTCAGTCCCGCAGAGCTGGCAGGTGTTGCCAGTGGCGCTGGCGCCACAAGCGAGGCCACCCGCCGTGCAAACCCCCTCACCGGTTCCGCAGCAGGGATCGCCGAGGGCACCGCAGGTGCCACAAGCATTGCTGGAGCAGGTGCCGCCGCCGATGCCGTTCGGACACGCAGCGCCTTGGGCGACGCACTGGCCGCTCCTGGGGTTGCAGCAGCCCCCATTGAAGCATGAGTTATCCGAACAGCAGTTGGTAACACCGCAAGTGGCGGTACAGCGCATTTGTCCCGGGCCAGCTGCAGTGCAAGTGGTGAAAGGCTGGTTGCAGACATTGCCCGTGCAGCAGTTCTGATTGAGTTGCCCGCAGGGTGCGGCCGTGGTTCCACCGGATGCGGTCCTGGTACCGCCGGACCCGGCCGTGGTACCACCCGATGCGGCTTTGGTTCCACCGGATGCCACCGTGGTTCCGCCGGACGCAACTGTGCTGCCGCCTGATGCGGTGGTGCTTCCACCGAACGCGGTTGTGGTTCCGCCGGATGCGGCCGTGGTGCCGCCAGATACGGTTCCGCCAGTCTCGGCCGTGATTCCGCCGGATGCGGCTGTGGTTCCTCCAAACTCAGGTGTGGTTCCACCGGATGCCGCCGTGATTCCGCCGAGCGCCGCCGCCGTTCCGCCGCTGCCAGCTTCCGTTCCACCTGGCGCGAGCGTGGTCCCGCCGCTGGTGGCCTTGGTTCCGCCCAGCACCGACGTGCTTCCGCCGGTCGTGCCTGCCATCCCGCCCGTCCCCACAGCCGTTCCACCGGTCGCGGCCGTCTTCCCAGCTGACGCCGTTGTGGCTCCGCCAGTTGCGGAGGTCACTCCACCGGTGGTGCCGGTGGTTCCGCCAAGCACGGTGATCGATCCATCGGTCGCCAGGCGAGGCGCATCCTTGCCCGCATCGACTACGACGGGAAACCCGCTCGAGTCGGCCTGACATCCCAGAGCAGCGAACGCCGCCAAGACAGCCCATCCCACCCCCGCCCGCCGTGTGAGAGAAAACGGAGCGAGCTGATGCGACTGCATTGAATTGGCCTCCGATTGTTCGACAGTCCGTCGACTGTCCGCTAAGAACTTCCTATAGGATTAGTGTATGCTAGCCCGCACTGGCTTCAACGTTTCTGGTCTGCGCGAGCGAACAGATTCACGGTAGGCCCTTGTCTCACACAGCGATCAATCCGAGCCTGTTCGCGCCTGATTCTTTCGTTCGTCAGGTTTGCTCGGCCGACTTAGCGATCACCTCTTTTTGTTGGAATTGACCGCTTCGGCTACACTGTAACCGCGGATGTCACCGTCGGTTTTCAAGATTCTTGGCACTCGTTCCGGAACCGCGCGCCGGCTAGCGCTCGCGTTTGCGGCCCTTGTCGCCCTGTTTGTCGCGGCCACGGTGATCGCCCTGCTCGGTTTTTCGCAAGTCAACCGCGGACTCGCCCGCACGCGCGCGCGAGTGGACAGCATGCGCTTGGCCTTGGACTTGGCCAGTGCTGTGCGCGACCAGTACGCGCATCAGGCCCACACCATCATCATTGGCAACGATAGTCACCTCGGCTTCTACGCCGAAGCCAAAGCGCGGGTTCTCACCCTGATCCAGGACCTGCGCCGCCGCGCGGAGCGGCCCGACGAACGCGCCTGGGTCGACGACATCGCGGCCGGAGCCTCCGAACTGGACAGCATCTTCGGTCGCGACATTGTGCCGGCGGTGCTGTCCGGCCGGACCGCAGAGGCGCATCTCGAACACGCGCACGCGTTGGCCGTGGTGAGCCGCATCCAGCAACGAACCGACCTTCTGGCCAAGCGCTTTGAAGAGGCCATCGGAGAGCTGCAGTCGTTCGCGCGGGCGACCCGCGATCGCACCGTGGCTTGGAGCATGTTCTTCCTGGTGATTGCGCCTCTTCTCGGCGGAGGCGTGGCTGTGTATCTGGGCCGCAAGGTGGCGCGGCCGGTGGCGCTTCTGCACGCGGGCGCAGAACGGCTGGCAGCCGGCGACCTCGACACGCGCATCGCGGTTGGCAGCGACGACGAGTTCGGAGATCTGGCCCGCCAGTTCAACACGATGGTCGCGTCACTCAAGGAACAGCAGCACCGCCTCTTGCACAGCGAGCGCCTGGCCAGCGTGGGACGCCTAGCCGCCGGTGTGGCCCACGAGATCAACAACCCGCTGGGTGTGATCCTGGGATACACGCGCCTGCTGCGCAAGAAGGCGGTCGGGCCGCTGGCCGAGGATCTGGCGGTCGTCGAGGAAGAGGTCTTGCGCTGTCAGGAGATCGTGGAGGGACTGCTCGATTTCTCGCGGCCGGTCGAGGTTGGCACCCAGCCGGTTGACCTGCGCGCGCTGTGCGACGACGTGGTCGCACGACTGGCGGAAGCGTCGTCCACACCGGGCGTGGCTGTGACGCTGGCCGGGCAGGGCAGTACCACCGGCACGGCGTCCAAGCTGCGCCAGGTGTTGCTCAACCTGGTCAAGAACGCGATCGAAGCGGCTGCCCCATTTGGACGCGTCGACATCCAGGTCGATGAAACTCACGAATCCCTGCGCGTGACGGTGCGAGATTCGGGTCCGGGTCTGGATGCCGAAGCGCGCGAGCGTCTGTTCGAACCATTCTTTACCAACAAGCCGCGCGGGACCGGTTTGGGCCTGGCGGTGTCGCAAGCCATTGCGCGCGCCCACGGCGGCGAAATCGTCGCCGATCCACCCGGACCGGGCGGGGCTTGCTTCGTTCTTTGCCTGCCGCGCGTCCGAGGAGAAATGACATGAACCGCCCCCGCGTGCTTGTGGTCGACGACAAAGAAAACATGCTGAAGCTGTTCGGCAAGATCCTGGGCGAGGGCCACAACCTCACCACGGCGAGCGACGGCGCCAAGGCGTTGGCGCTGATCGCGGAACACGAGTTCGCCGTGGTGGTGACCGATCTCAAGATGCCGGGGGCCAGTGGCTTCACGGTGTTGGAATCGGTCAAGGCACGCTGGCCCGAGACAGAGGTGATCCTGATGACCGCCTATGGATCGGTTCCCGATGCGGTCGAGGCCATGAAACAAGGCGCGTACGACTACATCCAGAAGCCTTTCGATCCCGACGCTGCGGCGTTGGTGGTGGCCCGCGCCCTGGAGCGCCGGGGCCTGCGCGCGCAGACGGTGAGCCTGCGCAAGGAGCTGGAAGGCGCGAACTCGTTTCACAACATGATCGGCAAAAGCCCGCCCATGCGCGAAGTGTATGGCCTGCTGGAACGGGCGGCGGGGCTGGACATGACCGTGCTGCTCACCGGGGAGACGGGCACCGGCAAAGAGCTGGCCGCGCGGGCGGTGCACTACCACAGCGAGCGCAAACACAACCGCTTCGTGCCGGTGAATTGCGGCGCGCTGCCGGGCGAGCTGGTGGAAAGCGAGCTCTTCGGCCATGCCAAGGGGGCATTCACCGGGGCGGCAGCCACCAAGCCGGGCCTTTTCGAGGAGGCCAACGGCGGAACCCTGTTTCTCGACGAAATCGGGGAACTGCCCCTGCCCGTGCAGGTGAAACTCAATCGGTCTCTGCAGGACAAGGAGATTCGTCGCGTGGGCGAGAATATGCCGTTCTCGGTCGACGTGCGCATCATCGCCGCCACCCACCGGGATCTCAAGGCCGAGGTGCAGGCCGGGCGGTTCCGCGAGGACCTGTTCTATCGCTTGCACGTCTTTCCCATCCGCATGCCGGCCTTGCGCGAGCGACGCGAGGACATCCCGGCGCTGGCGGCGCACTTCCTGTCCCACCATGCGCGCCAGTCGAAGCGCGACATCGTCGGTATCGGGAACGCGGCCATGCGCGCGTTGGCGGCCTACGCCTGGCCGGGCAACGTGCGCGAGTTGCAGAATGCCATCGAGCGCGCAGTGGCCATTGCCGCCGGCAAGGAGCTCGACATTCGGGATCTGCCGGCGGAGTTGCGAGGTGCGCAGGTGGGCGCGCTCCCCGCCGAGGTGCTGGTCAAGATGCCCTACCGCGAGGCCATGGAGACCGCGCGCGACCGCATCTCGCGCGAGTATCTGGCGGTGCTCATGCGCGAGTTCGACGGCAACGTGACCCGCGCGGCCGAACGGGCCGGCATCGAGCGCGAAAGCTTGCACCGCCTGCTCAAACGCTACGGTGTTCGATCCGAGGACTTCAAACGGGGGTAAAGCGCGGACGTCGCGGTGCCCGCAACGCTGATCTATCCGACCAGCGTGTGCAACATCTCGTCGACGCTCGTGAACAGCATGTCCGGAGAATGGGCTCTCAGAGCATCCGGGTCGGTGAAGCCCCAAGCCACCGCGCCGCTTGCGATTCCCGCCTGGCGGGCTGCTTCGATGTCACGAATCTCGTCGCCGATAAAGATGACCTGGGCGGGGTGGATGCCACTTTGGCGCAAGACCTTGCGCAACTTCATGCGCTTGCCGAAAACGGACACGCCCCCTTCGCAGGCAGCTAGCAGGGCCATATTTTTCCTGCCCAAGACGCGGCGAACATTGCTACAGGAGTTGGATGTCACCACCGCCAGCGTCGATCCGGCTTGCGCCAGCCGGCTGAGGAAGTCCGCCACGCCAGGGAACAGGCCGATCTTTTCGATCTGTCGAGCCATCAAGCTGCGGAAACGAGCTGCGATGAAGGGCACCTTCCACAAGGGCACGTGGTGTAGTCTCAGCAGCGTGGCCGCATCATGGCGTCTGAGAGTGGCAACCTGGTCCTTGTCGAGGCGATCGAACCCGAACTCGTCGGCCAGTCGGTCGGAAATACCGATGAACCAGCCGAGGCTGTCGGCCAGCGTGCCGTCGAAATCGAAGATGACCAGCTTGAACTTCAACAGATGTCTTCTACCTGCTAGGGGCTGGCTAGGCTAGATGCCCAAGGGCAATGCGAACGCGGAGTCTCGGGTAATGGCACAGGCGACGTCCTTGGGGAATCCAATAGGAATGCGTTCACTGATAGAATCACCATGGATCAATGCGGCGCAGTGCGGCGCCAGCCCGACCCTCGCGAATGGGATTTAGTCGCTTTTGTCCATCGGAAAACTTGGATATACTCCGACGAGAGATGCGTCCACGAGGTCACGACGGCGATCCTTTCGCGATCGACGACGCACGTGCTTTTTCGGCGAGCGAGGTCAGGTGATGAAACACAGTCTTGCCGTAGCGATTGCCATGGCCGTTTCGATGGTGGGATGTACCAAGGCGCGGCCACTCGTCAACGACCAGCGGCTTTGTCCTGATTGGCAGAACGACATCGGGCCTCTTTTCCAGGACAAGTGCAGCGCGTGCCACTCGTCGGGCGACGCGGGACCGGCCCAGGGCGGCTACGACACGACCACGTACAACCTCGCGCTCGGGGCGGGCACGACGCCTGACGTGATCGGGGGCGACCCCGCTTCCAAACTCTTGTCCGTGCTCAATCCGGCAAACGCAACCGACCCGCACCGGGGCATGTCTGATGTGCATGCGTTGGCGACAAAATGGGTGGTTGATTGCCGAGCCACGTACATGAAAGAGGCGACTTCGGTGCATACCGCCGGAGTCCTGGACCCCACGCAACCTGACTTTCACGGCACGATCCTGCTCAAGTCCAATTTCAATTTTGGGGTCTGCCAGAAATGCCACGGGGATGATTTTTCTGGCGGGGCAACGGGAGTGTCATGTTTGTCGTGCCACCGCGGCGTCGGCGGTCTGCCGTCCGATTTGATGTCTTCCCCTGGCGTGCCGGCCTGCGCCGCCTGCCATGGATCCGCGCCAGCCTCGGGCAAGCACAAGACACATGTTGACGGTGGGTTGCTGGCCAAGCAGTTCGCTTGCTCGACCTGCCATCCCGATCACCAGAGCGACCAAGACCCTCGGGCTCACGCCTTTGCCGCTGGCACTACCAACGTGCTCCGCACCGGTCCCGCACAGGTTTCGCTGTCAGGGCTGGCCGCACTCACGCCGACCGATGGAACGCGCGCGGGGCCGCCGGCCTGGGATGCCAACTTGCAGACGTGCAGCAACGTCTATTGCCATGGCGCCACCCATGCCGACTCGGCGGCCGTGACCACTAGTCCAGTGTGGAATGCCGCGCCTCGACCCGCGAGCCAGACCTGCACCTTCTGTCACGGCACCCCGCCCAACGGTGCAGGTGGAACCCGTTGTTCGACCTGCCACTACAGCGTCGTCAATGCCCAGGCCAACCTCGTCAGCACGAGCTTGCACCTCGATGGCATCGTCGAGTTCGCAGACGCGAATACGCCTTGCAACACCTGCCACGGATCGGTCGGTTCACCCGCGCCGCCACCCGATCTGGGGGGGAATACGGATCCTTCAGCCGTCGGCGTGGGCCAGCATCAGCGGCATGTGGTCACGCCCGTCCTCAATATCCGTGGCCCGATTCAGTGCTCGGAGTGCCATCAGGTTCCTGCCGACGCAAGCACCGCCGGCCATTACGGCACCGGGCACGCGCCCGGCACGGTCGCGATGGCCACGGTTTTCCCCAACGTGGCGGGATCAGGGACCTTGGCGCGGGCGCAAAGCGCATCGCCGACGTGGAATCATAGCTCGACGACATGCTCGGGTGCCTACTGTCATGGCGGCGGTGAGCCGCTCAACACGGACAAGACCCCCGGTCTTCAGCAAACGCCCAACTGGGTCGCACCGGACAGCGGCGCATGCGGGACCTCCTGTCACGGCATTCCGCCGCAGTTCTCGGGGCACCCGACCGGGGTCCCGCGCACCGGGTGCGTCGCCTGCCACGCGCAGACCATCGATGCTTCCGGGAGCATCATCTTCACGGGCCCGCCCGGAGCCCAGACCACGACCCACATGAACGGAGCTTTCGATGGCGACTAGCCACATGAGAGGGCCATCCGTTGTCGTCTTTGTGGCGGCACTCGTTGGGGTGACTGGATTGGCGCGCGCCGAGACAGTCACGGCCAGCGCCACGACCATCATTTCGGGCCAGCGCGATGCGCGCGATGGCACCGTACACACCGTGGTGCCCTTCCTCGAATTGGTTTCCTTGCGGGCCTCCGATATCGACAACCGGATTCTGGGCGACACGCAGATCGTGGTTTCCGGCTGGGGCGAGGCGGTAGCGGGCGATCCGCGCGATGGGAAAAGCGTCCTGGGCGACGTCGATGTGGCCTACATTCAGGGTTCGACCTGGAACCGACGCCTGACCTTGCGTCTGGGGCGGCAGTTCGTGTATCCGGGAACCGCCGGCAACGTGCAACTCGACGGCCTCGCTCCCACGTTGCGGGTGGGGGCGGGATTTGGTCTGTCGGGATTCATCGGAGTTCCGGTCACCCCGCGCTTTGGCTACAGCCGGGGCGAATTCACGACCGGGGCGAGGGCATTCTGGAGTCGTTCATACGAGTCAGAGATCGGCGTGTCGGTTCTGGAGATACTGGGGTCGGGGCAGCATGTGTTCCGTCGGGACGCAGGGTTCGACGCCCGTTATCGTTTGCTGGATTCGCTCGCGCTGGGCGGGCTGGCACGATGGAGCCTTTCCGAGGCCCGGCTGGCCGAGGCCAGTGCGGCTGCCTACTGGCATCCCTGTCGCTACGTCGACGTGACCGCCGACTACCGGCGCACGGCGCCGGATCTTTTCTTGCCGCGATACTCGATCTTCGCGGTTTTTGCCCAGGAGACACGCGACGAGGTTGGCGGTTTTGTTGCTGTCAGGCCGTGGACTCGGCGCCTGGAACTGCAAGGCGATTTTCACGAGGTGCACGATGCCAGCGGATGGGGCTGGAACGGGGGAGGCAAGGCCACCCTGCGTCTTGGCAGCGGCGGAGGAACGCGGGTTGGTGTCGAGAGCCGGCGATTGAAGATCCCCGGCGACGGCTATGTCATGGGCCGCGCCTTTGGCTGGCAGACCATCACCACGAAGATTCGCGTGGTCGTCGATTTCGATCTCTACGACCTGGACCAGCCGCTCAACGGCCAGAATCGTTCCTTCTACGGCTCGGGGAGTTTGGTGTATGACGTGGCGCCGGCCTGGCGCGCGGTGCTCACCGGAATGGACAACGTGACCCCCTATGCAACACACCAGATCGAAGGGCTGCTCAAGATCGTCTACGACGGCGGCCACCTGGTGAAGGAGGTCACGCAGTGAGAATGGCGAGGGGAACTGGGATCGCGCTTGCGGCCCTGGGCATTGCGGCTTGCGCAAGCATGCTGGGAACCCGGCGGGCCAAACAGCCTGGCGAGGAGATTCGTCAGTCACACGCGGCCCACAAGGATCTTCCCTGTGAGATGTGCCACGAGGACGTGCCCCAGGCCAAGACGGTCACCGACCACTTGCGGCCCCCGGAGGCCAAGTGTCTGGAGTGTCACGGCGAGAAGAAAGAGCAGAACGAGTGCGGCTACTGCCACAGGGATGCGGCCCATCCCGGAACCTATCCGGCCGAGTCCCACACCATCATCATTTCGCACCAGGCGCATTTGAAGCTGGTCAAGGACGATTGCACGGCCTGCCACGTGAAGCTGTCGGAGTACACGCGGCCGGGGCCCACGCCGCCCACCATGAAGTCGTGCACCAAGTGCCACGAGCACCAGGTCGACTTCGACGAGGGGCTTTGTCGCAAGTGCCACACCGATCTCAAGCGGTTCCCGCTCAAGCCAGTGGCCGAATTCTCACACGCCGGGGACTTCGTCCGGCAGCACGCCGTCATCGCACACTCGACCGCCGATGCCTGCACACAGTGCCACGACCAGACCTTCTGCGCCGACTGCCACGCCCAGACCGCCCCCATACGCGTGGAACTCAAGTTCAGCGAGAACGTGACCAGCGACTTCATCCACCGCGGCGATTACCTCACCCGCCATGGTCTCGAAGCCCGTTCCGACGCGGCCCTGTGTCAGCGCTGCCACGGCACTAGTTTTTGCTCGGCTTGCCATAATGCCGAAAACGTCGGCCCCGGCGGCACCAACCCGCGCAGCCCGCACCCGGCCGGCTGGGCCTATCCCGGTCCCACCTCACACGCCGTATCCGCCCGCCGCGACATCGTCAACTGCGCCTCGTGCCACGATCAGGGGCCGAATTCAAACTGCGTCGGCTGTCACAAGGTGGGGGGCATCGGTGGCAACCCACACCCGATCCAATGGCAGCAAAAGCACAAGATAGCCGAGGTGTACGGCACGGCGATGTGCCAGTACTGCCACAAGTAGTAACCTACCTCTCGACGACGATCAGGACTTCTTCGGCGTGCAGATTGTCGTCCGCTCCGAGCGTGCGGACCGCGCCGTTCTCGTAGGCGTAGCCCGCCACCACGCGTACGCCTGAGCCGCGCGACCAGTCGAGCAAGTCCTGCAAGGTGAAGGGGTGAATGTTGGCCGTCTCGTACCATTGATAGGGCAGCCACTCGGTGACGGGCATGCGTCCGTTGGTCACCAGGTCGACCAATACGCGCCAGTGGGCGAAATTGGGAAACGAAACGATGCCCCGCCGGCCCACGCGCAACATTTCGGCCAGCATCTCGCGCGGGTTGGCGAGGGTCTGCAGCGTCTCTTCTAAAACCACCACGTCGAAGGCCTGGTCAGGAAAACGGCGCAGTCCCTCGTCGAGGTCGGTCTGCATGACCGGCACACCGCGCTCCACGCAGGAGAACACGGCTTCGGGATCGATCTCCAGCCCCTGACCGCGGACGTCGAGATCCCGCATCAGCCGTTCCAGTAGCGCGCCGTCGCCGCAGCCCAGGTCCAACACCCGGGAGCCCTTGGGGATCTCGCGCGCGATGATCTCGTCCTGCCAACGAGTCGCGGTGGGCGGCCGATCAGGCGCGGGCGGGCGCGTGGCCAGGAGTCCGGCCAGCTCGGCGGCTCGTTGCTCGAACGCCCCTTGCGGCAGACGATCTACGCTGCGGTCGGTGATCAGGTCGGGGTCGATGTGGGGCGGTGGCCTTTGTGTCATGTCACCCTCGAATCAGCGAGCCAGAAAACCGCGCAGCAGGCGTCCGACCTTCTCAGTCTCGACCAAGAATGAATCGTGGCCGTAGTGGGACGGCACGTTGGCGTAGGTGACGGGACGGTTGGCCTGGGTCATGGCCAGGGCCAACTCCTTGCAGACATCGGGGGGATAGAGCCAATCCGAGTCGAACGAAACGATGAGCATCTTGGCGCGGATGCGGCGGCAGGCCTCGGTCAGGCTGCCTCCGCCCCAGGCCGCCGCGGCGTCGTAGTAGTCCATGGCCCGCGTGACGTAGAGGTAGCTGTTGGCATCGAATCGCTCAACGAACGCGCGACCTTGGTAGTCGAGGTAGCTCTCGACCGCAAACTCGATTCCAAATCCCCCTGGCCGGCCATTGGTGCCATCCTGCAGGCGCCGGCCGAATTTTTGGTGCATGCCTTCGTCGGAAAGATAGGTGATGTGGGCCAGCATGCGCGCCGCTGCCAGACCGGCTCCGGGACCCTCGCCGTCGTAGTAGTCGCCGTCGGCAAAATTGGGATCGTGGAGAATGCAGTAGCGGCCCACGGCGTTGAAGGCCAGACCTTGCACCGACAATCGCGCGCTGGCCGCCAGGACCACAGCGCGTTCCACCCGGTCCGGGTAGGCCAGCGCCATCTCCAGCGCTTGCTGACCGCCCAGCGAGCCGCCCACCACCGCTTGCACCCGCTCGATGCCAAGGGCATCGAGAAGACGCATGTGCAGGTTGACCCAGTCACCTACCGTCACCATGGGAAAGCGCAAGCCATAGGGCTTGCCCGTCGCCGGATCCACAGATGACGGCCCTGTGGTGCCGTAGCATCCGCCCAGCACATTGGGACAGATGACGAACAGGCGGTTGGTGTCGATGGCCTTGCCCGGACCTACGATGGCGTCCCACCAGCCCGGCTTCTTCTGTCGCCAGGCGCGGCCGGTCTCGACCGCACGGCGGTCCCAGCCCGCGACATGCGCGTCCCCGGACAGCGCGTGCGTGACGAACACGACGTTGTCCTTGTGGGGCGAGAGCGAGCCGTAGGTTTCATACTCGACGTTGACCGGGCTGATGCTGCCGCCCAACTCGAGCGTCAGGGATGAGTCCGCAGGAACCAGGCAGGTCGTTCGCGCCTCTGTCCACCCGACCGACCCCGGAGCATCAGGCGGGGTTGCGCGCGCTTCATCCTTTTTTGCGGGATCCATGCGGACGGTGGGCAAGCCTTCGACGTCTAGATGGAGTAGGTGGGGGCCTTGGCGCGCAGATTGGCCCGATAGCGGTCTGTCATGTCCTGGAAATTCGTCGAGTCGTACACGGCATTGACGGCCGAACAAGCGCGTTCCCACAGTTTGGCGAAGACGCAGTCGCCACCGTGCGGGCATTCAGCTTGCGGGTGGTTCGCGCACAGAGTGGAAAGGGGCTGGCCCTGCAACACGCGCAGAACGTCGCCAACCGAGACTTCGGCCGGGGAGCGTGCCAGAAGATAGCCACCCTCGTTCCCGCGGCGCGAAGCCACAAAGCCGCCGCGCTTGAGCTGGGCCAGGATGGCCTCGAGAAAGCGCGCCGGAATGGCCTGGGCCTTGGCGATCTGAGAGATCGAAATGGGTCCCTGGCCAAAGCGAAACGAGAGTTCGAGAACGGCCTTCAGCGCGTAGCGACTCTTCTGGCTCACGTTCACGGTGAAAATCCTGCTAGCGCCCCAAAGGGCGTAAATCCTACCGGGGTGATAGTGCTAGGGAAGTTACCTGTCAAGGTGTTAGTGCGTCGAGAAATGGCCAGGTCGCGGCACGCTCGCGTCGACCTTGCCACCGCAGCGGGCCTTGGCCAGTGCTATACAACCGCTCCAGTGCCTGACAAATCTGACTCCGACGCGCATTCCTCGATGAGCAAGACCGCCATGAGCGTGGCCGGGACCGTGGCCATCCTGGGACGGCCCAACGTGGGTAAGTCCACCCTGCTCAACCGCATCGTGGGCGAGAAACTGGCCATCGTCACGCCCAAGCCGCAGACCACCCGCACGCGCATCGTGGGCGTGTGGAACGGCGAAGCCGAGCTGCCTGCCACGGATCCGC
>Ga0265316_10002120_pt1 | contig 20840 bp, 13 predicted proteins | sample 4522metaG_FD_202092 | JGI IMG/M metagenome (GOLD analysis project Ga0265316, IMG submission 202092) | Rhizosphere microbial communities from Carex aquatilis grown in University of Washington, Seatle, WA, United States - 4-5-22 metaG | ecosystem: Host-associated > Plants > Roots > Rhizosphere >... | reverse complement strand
CTATTCGGTTAGCATTTCAGCAGACGGGAACACGGCAATAGTTGGCGGCCTGTATGATAATAACTTCGCAGGAGCAAGCTGGATATTCGTCAGAAGCGCGGGTGTTTGGACGCAGCAGGGGCCAAAACTTGTAGGAACAGGCGCTGTTGGAAATTCCGAGCAGGGCTGGTCGGTTGCCATTTCTGCAGACGGGAACACTGCTTTAATGAGCGGCCCCGTGGATAATAGCAATAAAGGCGCTACATGGGTATTCACCCGAACGGCGGGTGTATGGACCCAGCAGGGTATAAAACTTGTGGGTACCGGCGTAATTGGAGCTTTCGTTTACCAGGGCTCTTCACTTGGTGTTTCAGCAGACGGGAATACTACAGTCATAGGCGGCTCCAGCGATAATGGCAATATTGGCGCCATCTGGATATTCACGCGAAGCGCCGGAGTTTGGACACAGCAGGGTTCGAAGCTCGTGGGCACAGGCGCGACAGGGAATGCCGACCAGGGTTATTCATCATCTATTTCTGCAGACGGGAACACTATAATAGAGGGCGCTTACGGAGACAACGGCAATACAGGAGCGCTCTGGGTATTCACCAGAAGCGCGGGCGTTTGGACGCAGCAAGGTACGAAACTTGTTGGTACGGGATCAGTTGGGGCAGCGTTCCAGGGCTTTTCATGTTCCATTTCTTCAGACGGGAATACCATTGTTGAGGGAGCCTATAAAGATAATACCAATGCAGGCGCTATCTGGGCATTCACCCGAACCGGCGGCGTTTGGACGCAGCTTGGTTCAAAGCTTGTAGGCACAGGCGCAATTGGAACTAGTGTGTATCAGGGACATTCCGTTTCAATTTCTTCAGAGGGTACGGTTATTGAAGGAGGTTTTTATGATAACAATCAGCTGGGTGCGGCATGGATCTTTTATGATCCAACAGTAGGCATAACGCCTGTATCAACTGACATACCAAAAAGTTTTAGCTTATCTCAAAACTATCCGAATCCATTTAATCCGACCAGCAAAATTAGATTTGCTGTTCAGACAACTTCATTAACCGCATTAATGGTTTATGATATTCTTGGGCGCGAGGTTGCAACGCTTGTTAACCAGCAGCTCCAACCCGGAACTTATGAAGTTAGTTTTGACGGAACAAATTTACCCAGCGGGATTTATTTTTACAGGCTAGTAGCCGGAAACTTTGTAGAAACAAAAAAAATGAGTTTGGTTAAATAAAAAAGGTTTTAATTCGTAGCATGACTCCAAGACCTAGTGTTGAAAAAAAATATATAAACAGCCATACAAGTTAGAATATTACATTTAATTAATTTTTTAATTTCCATAAATTACTGTTAATAAAACCGTTATTTTTAGCGTTATTCAATTATGCAGTCCAACTAATTCAATTGAAGCAATGAAAATAATCTTATCCGTCCTGTATATGATCCTCCTGATTTCTTCTTCAACATCTCAAGACAAATGGTATCAGCAATCGTCTCCTTCTGATACCAGATTAAATTCAGTATACTTCCTTAATACATATACCGGCTGGATTGTTGACTATAATGGAATGATAATGAAGACAGTTGATGGGGGCACCATATGGAAAACTCAGACAACTATGCAATATAATAATTTAGCTTCAGTATTTTTTATTAATGACAGTATTGGATGGGTTTCCGGAGGTTATTGGAGTAATAATATCAGCGGGGTGTTATATAAAACTACTGATGGCGGATTAAATTGGTTCAGTCAAATTAATTATTATGAAAGTTTTCTTATTGCTAATCTTTATTTTATTAATGAACAAACAGGGTGGGCTGTAAACTGCACAAATGATGAAGGATGGGGAGTCATGAAAACCAACGACGGAGGGAATAATTGGTCAACTTTGTATATCGGTCATTTTATTTCTTGCCTTTACATGTTAAATGAATTAACCGGATGGGCCTCCGGCTGTAACCCCGGCGCAACAGAAGGGGCTGTGTTAAAAACTACAAATGGCGGCATAAACTGGACCGACTTATTTGTTCCAATATCTGAACAGTTTAATGCGATCTATTTTGCAAATCAAAATTCCGGATGGGCGGTGGGAATTGACGGAATTATTGCTAAGACCATAGATGGCGGCAGCACCTGGTTCGAACAAAAAAGTACACATCATTCATTAAATGCCGTTCAATTTGTTAATGAAAATACTGGCTGGATAGTTGGGTTTAACGGGATATTGAAAACTACAAACGGAGGATCAGATTGGGGTTATCAAAATATTACCGACAAAATCCTCTGGTCTGTTTATTTTATTAACCAAAATACAGGATGGGCTACAGGCAATCCGGGTTTAATTTATAAAACAACCGATAGCGGCGGGCCTGAAGAAATTATCCCGGTAAATTATGGACTTAATCAAAATTATCCTAATCCGTTTAATCCAAAGACAACTATAACCTTTAGTTTACCTCTGGATTCAGATGCAAAACTTGAAATATTTGATATTTCAGGAAAGAAAGTAACAACTCTCATTAGCGGTATACTCCAGGGAGGTATTCATAATGCCATCTTTGACGGAACAAATTTGTCAAGCGGCGTTTATTTTTACAAACTTACTGCGGTAGACATAATGAAGCACTCAGGAACTTTTATTGAAACTAAAAAAATGATTTTAGTAAAATAGAATTCATCAAGTTCAAAAAATATTCGTGCCACGATTATGGGGGAGGAACTGAAGTCGTAGCACGAATTTTGTTATATTTATTATTTACTATTTGTTTTGTTAACTGTTAACCGCTAATTGTTTTTTTCTGCCTTCGTCTCCCTGCCTGCAGCAGGCAGGCGCTCAGGCTGACAAACTGTTACCGGCTGCTTCCGTTATCCTGCGAGTCATTGCCTTCATTTGTGTTGCGTTTTGTTTTATTGTTTGAATGATACTGATCGGTTGTGTTGCCGAAATTAAAGCTGACATTAAGCGAGACCTGCTGTGAATCCCATAAATGTTTGAACGTGCTCACGTATCCAACGCCGTTTGTTATCGCTTCATAATTATTTCCCCTGAATAAATCAGTAGCTTTTAGGCTTAAAGTAAGTTTATTATCAAGCAGAGTTTTACTTATGCCCAGATCAAAATCAGAGTTTGGCTGGTTGATCCCCTGCGCATTAATTCTCTTTCCGGAATATGAATAGAACGCTTCGAGATTGAATAGATCGCCGACAGTAAAACTTGCTCTTATGTTCGCCTTCCATGAGAAGCCTTCTTCAGCCGAGTAATCCGTTATTGCATCCTGGTCAAATTTAGTATCGTAAAAGCTGAGCGTTGCATTTAGGTTCATCCAGCCAAGCGAGCTTGAGTTGATGATAAGATCCATGCCGTACGCTTTAGAGCCTGCCAGATTTTTAAAAGTGGTAAGCGATATACCGCTATCTATAAGATAACTGTAGTTTGAAATTATATCTGTACTGCGCCTGTAGAACAGCAGCGGGGTTATTGTTACAGGTTTTGTAATGAACATATAGCTAAGCTCGTATGCGTTTGTATATTCCGGGTTAAGGTCAGGATTCCCAACCACATAAAACTTTGCATCGTTCCTGTGGACAAACGGATTCATTCGCCATATATTCGGCCTGGTAATACGCCGCGAAAAGCTGAACTGTACCTGGTCCGTCGCACCTATTTTTTGAGAGATATTAAGCGTTGGGAACACATCGAGATAGCTTTTTGTAAAACTGGTTGCATTTGAAAACAGATCGCCCTTTGAATTTGTCTGCTCAAGTCTGAGCCCCAGCTTATAGCTAAGTTTATCGGTAATTGCGCTTGAAAAAACTCCGTACACCGCGTTAATATATTCGCTCAGCTTAAAATGATTCGAAACTGTCGCGTCGGTTACGTATGAGCTGATATTATAATTCATCGTGTCGGACGTGTAGTTATTATCGTTTGACCTGTAGGTTCCTTTGTACCCTGTTTCAAGCTTTGTCTTGGGAGAGAACGGATGCGTGTAATCAAGCTGAGCGTTTACGTTATAATTTTTCAGCTCGGTGCTGTCGCGCTGATCAAAAGGGATATTATCCGCAGGCAGGTTGTTTGCATCATAATCATATCTTATCTGCGCAAGATTGTTTGTGTTCCGGTTGCGCGTGAATGAAAGATCCGCGTTCAGCTCCCTGCCTTTATCGCCTATCTTGCTGTTGTAATACAGGTCGGCGTTAAAGCTTTGCCAAATACCGTCCTGCACGGCATTTTCCTGGTAGAATGAGCTTAAGCTGTTAAACGCATCAAGACTGTTATTTATCGAAGTATCGGTATTGCCCCAGCGCCCTATGCTGTAATTGCTCTGAAAACCCAGAGACCTGCCCGGGGATATTTCATATTCAAGTCCGCCCTGACCGTAAACATTTTTGCTGTTCCCTGTCCCGCCGCCAAGCACGGTAAGCGCTGATACCGGCGAAGAGTAATTTGTGACACCGTTATAATTAAAAGCGAAATTATATAACCCGCTGTAAAGAGATCCAAAATAGGTAAGGTTCTTTTTCTTCATATTAATGCTGAGCCCCGACCAGCCTCTGAACTGGTCGTTATAGCTCCCGCCAAGATTAGCGTTGCCGGTAAATCCAAGCATGTCGTTTTTCTTCATCACAATATTTATTATCCCTGTCACCCCTTCGGCTTCGTACTTGGCGGGAGGATTTGTAATAATCTCAACTTTCTCTATTGCATCGGCGGGCACCTGTTTAAGGCTGGCATATCGCGACGGTTTATCATCCACAAGTATTTTTACATTCTGGCTTCCGCGCAGCGAAACGTTATCGTTTATATCAACGTCCACAAGCGGAGTTTTTTTCAGCACATCAAGCGCAGTTCCTCCTTTTGAAAGCATCGACCGGCTGACGTTGAACACTTTCTTATCGCCTTCCATGGTTAACAGCTGCTTATTGGCTTCAACGTCGATCTCCTGTGTGGTTGTTGAACCGGAACCAAGCTTCAGCGTATCAAATGTTTTTGATTTGGAATTCTCATCAAGCGCTATGTTATTCACGCTCAGCGCTGTATATCCAATGTAGCTGACTGAAAGCCTGTACGAGCCGTAAGGAATTTTATCAAGCGTGAACTCGCCTTTTTTCCCGGTTACCGTCCCCGATATAACGGCGCTATCCCCTGTTTTTGTAATTTTAACAACCGCCTCAGATAATGGCGAATTGTCTTTTTGGTCAGATACCCTGCCTGAAATCCTGCCTGTTTCCTGCGCATAAATATGCAGAGGCAAAATCAGAACAATTAGAAAAACTGTCAGATTTTTCATAACGTAATTTATTATGTTTTAAGATTTTAGCAGAGGGCAGATAATATAGTAAAAGGCAAGCGATGAGGATAATTCAATATATCACATAAAGTTGCTCCACCGGGCTGTGGGCATACCGCCTTTATAATTACTTAGATGTCGTTGAGAGCGTTATGGTTGCAGAGGACATTTCAAAAATAGAAAAATATATTTTACAAAGCAAGTTTCATTAAATTAATCAAATTTATCAGATTCATCAAATTCATCAGATTGAAGATTACAGATTGCAAGTTGCAAAGGCAAACTTGTATAAAGAACACAAAATGAATTTATGAATAGCCACGACCTTTAGGTCGTGGGATAAGATTAAAAAAAGATCGGGCTTTAGCCCATAACTTTTATCGACTAAAGCCACATATATCAAACTGACATAAATCCACTACCTGAAGGTAGTGGCAATAAAAATTCAGCGAATTTCTTTTATTGGGTTAATCCTGCACTCACTTCGGATCAAATCGAAAAATGATAGTGAGAATGATCACACAGAGTTTAATCCAAGCTTATGCATGATACTTTTCACTTTTCACTTTTCACTTTTTACTTTTTACTTTTGCCCTATTTAATATTTACTATTTGTTATTCTGCTCCTGCTGGTCGTTTTGTTCGTTCTGGTTCTGCTTGACCTTTTTCTTTTTCTGGAAATACTCTCCTGTGTTGCCAAAAGTATATGACACGCCCAGATAAAACGTACGTGTATTATAATTACTGCGGGATGTTGACTTGTATCCGATGCCGTCAATATCTGAACCCCATTGCATGGTTTTGAACGGATCATTAACGGTCAGGTTAAATGTCAGCTTGTCTTTTAAAAATGATTGCCTGATTCCGGCTGTCAATGAGCCATAAGGGACATTAGTTCCCTGCGCATTTATTTTTTTCCCCATATAGTAGTAATACATTTCAATCTGGAACCCTTTGCCAAATGAAAGAAACGCTCTTATATTCGCCTTCCATGAAAAACCTTCTTCAGCCAAATAATCTGTTATGGCTTCCCCGTCGAATTTAGTTTTATAAAAGCTCAGCGTACCATTTAAGTTAAGCCAGCCCAGCGACTGTGAATTAAGTATCAGGTCCATCCCATACGCGTTTGAGCCCTGCGCATTGCGGTATGTTGTAACGGTCACAACTGAATCAGTAATGTACGTATAATTTGAAATTATATCCCGTGAACGCCTTAAAAAAAGCATTGGCGTTACAGAAATTATTTTGGAATAAAACATCAGGCTAAGTTCATACGAATCGGTAAATTCAGGATTGAGGTCCGGGTTACCAAAATATATATACCGTTGATCAGATCTGATAACAAAAGGGTTCAGCCTGTAAACATTCGGCCTTGTAATGCGCCTGCTGTACATAAACTGGATATGGCTCATCTGTCCGAAATCCTGCGTTATGCTGATCGTCGGAAAAATGTTCAGATAATTCTTGTAAAATACGCTGCCAGTATTAACAAGCTCTCCTTTTGTATTGGTTTGCTCTAATCTTAGGCCAAGTTTGAACGTGAAATTTTTATACCCGCTTTGGAAAGTACCGTAAAGAGCATTTATATAATCAGTAAGCTTAAACCTGTTACTTACTGAATAATTAAACACAAATACATCATTATCAAGAGTATCCGAATCATACCTGTTATCATTGAGTCTAACAAAGCCTTTATATCCCAGTTCAAATTTAGTTTTATCTTTAACCGGGTTCGTATAATCAGCCTGTACGTTCAGGTTGTAAAAATGGTTCTTCCTGTCATCAATCTGGCCGTGAGTTGGGATTGTTGGCTCTCCGAATGCATCAAAATAATCTGTCGATGAAACTGAATGTGTCGGAGTATAATTCCCCGAAAAAGTTACATCGCCCGATAGCTCCCTGCCGGTCTTATTAAGCTTACCGTTATAATAAATGCTTGCCATATAGCTCCCTGAGTTGCCGCTATAGACTGACGATTCGTCATAAGATGAAGTAAGGTTTTGAAGCGAATCCGATAATAAAGTGGAACTTAGGTATGACCCGTCATAATTATAGCCGGTATAGCTTCCCTCTATGCCAATTGTATGGCCTTCTTTTATGTCATATTCAAGACCCGCATTTCCGGTGAAGTAAATGCTTTTACCGGAGCTTGAACCATTCAACAATAAAAAAGAAAGCGGTATATAATACTGCGTTGATGAATTATTATTATTGCTGTAATGATAAATCCCGTAATATCCTGAACTATAAACGGTTACTTTATTTTTTTTCAGGTTAAGGTCAAGAGATGCGTTATATTTATCCTGCGAACCGGCCTGTAAAAATGCATCGCCGCTAAAACCGACCTTGTCAATTTTTTTCATTACTATATTTATGATGCCTGTTACTCCCTCGGCTTCATATTTAGCAGGCGGATTTGTAAGCACTTCAATTTTTTCAACAGCATCCGCGGGAATTTGTTTCAGGCTACCGTAACGGTTCTCTTTATTGTCAATTAGAATTTTTACGTTTGTGCTTCCCCGAAGAGTTACGTTATCATTCAAATCCACATCAATAAGCGGGACTTTTCTCATTACGTCCAGCACGGTTCCGCTTTTATTAAGCATTGACTGGTCAACATTAAATACTTTCTTATCCCCTTCAAGCGTCATGAACTGCTTTTCGCCTTCGACAAGTACTTCTTCGGTTGTTACGTCTTGCTTTTTTAATTTTACAGCCTCAAGCGTTATAGTTGTATCGGCTGCAAGTATTTTAATGTTATCAATCATCAGCGATGCATAACCGACTGCGCTGAATTCTATTTTATAAGTTCCGGTTGTAGCGCTTAAGCTGAATTTCCCGGAAGTATCGCATTTGACCGTTGATATTTTAACTGTGTCTTTGGAATGGAATAAGATTATGTCCGCTTCAATGGGCGAATTATCCTTGATATCGGTAACAATGCCTGTAATTATTGAGAAGCTTAATTTAACTAAAGAGCTATCCTGAGCAAATGTGCATGAAATACTGAGCAGCAACATTATCAGCATCAACAGTAGTGATTTCATGATATTGATATTTTATTTTATGAATAACGGTTCATGAAGTTTTAAGTATTGTTTACAAAAATAGTGTGTAAAAAAGAGGAAATCTATAGAAATAAATTTGTCAGATTCGTCAGATTCATCAAATTCGTCAAATTATCAGATCAATGAATTGAAAATCCGGTTCCGAATATCAGATACCGGGAAATTGCAGGCCTATTGTAAGCAAAAGCGATTTAAATCCTCCGAATGGATATCTAAAACTTGAAATGAGTCCAAGATATTTATTGAAAGAATGAAGATACCTAACGGCGAAAAAAGCAGAAGCGCCGCCGCCAGTGTTATTACCCATTCCGGCAACCGCTATATGAACAAAAAAATTATTGCTTTTGCCCGAGTAGACTTTATAATTAATCCCAAATGACGCGTATGTCGCTGTAGTATTAGTCAATTCTCTCATGTAAAAACTTCCATATTCCAATTTTAAGAAAAGAACTTTTCCGGCTATATCAAGATCCATGAATGCGAATAAACCCGGAGCAAACATAGGAGGATCGGTAAGCCCTGTGCCGCCTGCAAACTCAAATCCAAATCTGAATGGAAAATGTTCGAAATTATCTTTTTCGTTATTATTTATGGAGCTATCGGAAGAAGAAAGACGGGTTATCCTGCTTAATTGGCTTTGCTGTGTAAATAGATGGGAAGTTGAAAATATAAGAAATACAAAAGGCAGAAAGATGAATTTTTTCACAGCATTAACAACAGTAAGTTTTGAATTTGTATCCTTTACAAATATAATTCGAAAGATCGGGAAGAAAAAATGAAATTTTTCTTATATGAAACATGTTGTTGGTGATAACGCCAACAACGGCGATTAATTTGTTATTACATCGAACCTGAAATGCGCTGACCCCGCCAGAGTCGGGCAAGCATGTCAGCGCAGCATCGACACTGTCGATGCACTCCCAAGAAAAGAAAGTCAAATTAATAATGAACTATTATAACTTATTTAACAGTAATTTTTGAAAGATGTAATAGTTATTTGATAAAACCTATCGTATGATTATTCGTGCCACGACCAGGATAGATTTAAGTCGTAGCACGAAGACTTGTTAACTGTTAACTGCTAATTGTTAATTGTTAAATCAGCTGGTCCAGCTGCGCTTCGGAATCAATCAGCACTTCGCGGGCTTTGGAACCGTCGAAAGGACCGACAACGCCGGCTACTTCAAGCTCATCAACAATACGCGCGGCGCGGGCGTAACCTATTTTGAGCTTGCGCTGCAATAACGATACCGAGCCCTGCTGGTATCTTACTATAACTCTCGCCGCTTCTTCAAACAGCTCATCGCGCTCATCTGAATCCGAGTATGCTTTCTTTTTGCCTGAGCTGATGGAGGGCAAGTCAAACGGCCGTGAAAATCCTTTTTGCGTCTTTATATATTCAGTTAGCTTTTCTACTTCATCTGATGTTATGTAAGGACTCTGTATCCTCATCGGTTTTCCTACTCCCGGCGGGAGATAAAGCATATCGCCGTTGCCGAGTAGCTGGTCGGCGCCGTTCATATCAAGTATAGTTCGCGAATCAATTTTTGAGTTTACTAAATACGCTATCCTTGCTGAAAAGTTTGCCTTAATAACACCGGTGATAACATCAACAGACGGCCGCTGAGTGGCAAGTATTAGATGGATACCAACGGCGCGGGCCAATTGTGCAAGCCTTGCGATAGGTTCTTCAACTTCTCTTGCGGCGGTTATCATCAGATCGGCAAGCTCATCGATAACAACAACAATGTAAGGCATCTTGCCGTGTTTGATATTTTCATCATTTTTAAGCTTTCCTTCGGCGAATTTCTTATTATAATCGAAAATATTTCTAACAGTAGCATTGGCAAGCCTTTCATAGCGTTTCTCCATTTCTATTTCAAGGCTCTTTAAAGCAAGCACCGCATTTTGCGGCGTTGTAACTATTTTTTCGTCGTAGTCTTTTGAAACAGCAAGGTAATGATATTTTAATTTTGAATATAAATTAAGCTCGATCTTCTTGGGATCAATTAACAGCAGCTTCAGATCTGTCGGATGCATTTTATAAAGCAGGCTTGCCAGGATAACATTTATTCCAACGCTTTTGCCGGAACCTGTCGACCCGGCTATAAGTAAATGCGGCATCTTAGCAAGGTCGTCAACATACACCTCACCTGAAATAGTCTTTCCAAAAGCAATAGGAAGCTGGAAACCGGAATCATTAAATTTCTTTGAGCCAATTACGCTCTTGATCTTAACAAGCTCGGCTTTTTGATTTGGTATTTCTACGCCTACTGTGCCTTTACCGGGAATAGGTATGATCATCCTGATTCCTTTTGCTTTCATAGCAAGAGCAATATCATCTTCAAGGCTCTCAATACGGCTGAGCTTAACGTCTTCGGCCGGAACAAGTTCATATAGAGTAACAACAGGGCCCGGAGTAGCGATAACTTTTTCTATCTTTACTCCAAAATTCAGCAGCTTTGCCTGAAGCAAACGGCCATTCTCCTTAAGCTCTTCATCCGAAATCACATCCTGCGCCGTAACGGGCTCATCCAATAGATCAAGACCCGGCTGCTTGTAAGTTTCAAGTAATTCAACGGGCAGGTTCTCTTCAGACTCTGTTCCCGCAGACTCTCCTGCAGTTGATGGCGCGGTCAGCGGAATTTTTTTGACCGGTTTCACCGCGGTTTCTACCATGCCCTCGTCTATCGGAACAACTTTTTCTATCTCAAGTTCTTTTTCTTCGGACTTTTCTGCGGCGCTAACTTTTGAATTTGCTTCTTTAACAAGCTCATTGCCCGTGGGCCTGTTTATTTTAGTATCTTTAATAAGATGTTCCTCTTCTTCAGGCTCCTGCTTGCCTTTGCCCTGCCGCTGTTTCAGGATCTTTTCTCTTTCAAGCTGAATGGCTGTGCGGCCGATCTCGCGGGTTTTTTCTTCTTCGCGCTTTTCCTTCATTTCTTCGACCGATTCCGCAAACTTTTCTTTCATTCCCGCGAACATAACCTTTAACCTGGCAAGAGTCTTTACGATATCGCGGTCAAGCAGCATGAAGCTGAACAGGACTAGCAGGATAACAACCAATAAATATCCCGGGAAGCTGCCGATCATAGTATAAAGGATTGAGGAAAAATAATCGCCGCTTGTACCAACAAGCCTGTAAGTAATCCTGTCGGCGCCGATAGTTGTTTTCAGCAGTCCGAACAGGGTTGAAGTCAGTATCATCAAAACCAGCAGGTAAACGGTAAGCTGCAATACATCCATCACGGCGCGTTTTCGAATCAGCATAATTCCAAAGATCAGAATCACGCCGGGTATTATAACCGAAAAATATCCGAAAGCGCCTCTTACCAGAACCCCGGATATTACTACGCCAACTATACCCAGCCAGTTAGCTGTGTTGAAATTGGAAGTTTGATTTTCTTTCCTGAATATCTCCTTTAAGTTAAAGCCTTCCAGCTTTGACTGGTCGATATCGGAATATGAAATTATACTTAAGATAATAAGAAGGCTGAAAACGGCAAGAAAGAAACCGAGGATCTGTTTCTTATTTACGAGAGGAAGCCCCTCTTCGTATTTTCGCGAAGAATTTTTGGAATTGGCAGGTTTTTCTCTTCTCCTCTCGCGGCGAGCGCTCTTCATTTATAATATTTTGATAATAATTTTTCTCTTCTCAAATTCATTTAAGACTTTGAAGAAGAATCCACGCGCTGTGCGACTTTCTTCATTGTAAGCTTTGGGTCATGCTCGAAGCTTTCAATAAGCTTAATTACGCCGTTACGGAGGATCGGCAACGCCGAGCTTACATCTACTTTAGCGCATTCAGGCAGGTCGTCTCCATAACCATTTTCGATAAGGAATCTGCCGTGTTCCGATTCCTGCATCATCTTAAGAAGGTGAAGCTTATACGTTGAATAAAGTTTAGACGCCCCAAGAGCAGAATCAGACAGAGCATAATTCACCATAGTATTATCTTTGGTTAGCTTTGAGATGAGCATGCCCGCGCATACAGTATCCTCAAGGCTGAACTCCCCCTGCTTTCCCGCGCACAGAATGATAAAATCCTCATTCAGCTGCGTAACAAATTCTTCAACTCGAGACATATTTGCAAAGCCCAGCACAACGCAGTTCCTTGCGAATTTTGATTTCATAAGCGCCGGCGCGCCGTTTGTGCTGCTGAAAATGAGCGTTTTGCCGCTCACTATCTCAGGAATATATTCTTTAATAGAATTCCCCAGATTAAAGCCTTCTATGATCCTTCCGTTGCGTTCGCCGCAAAGCAGAGCCTGCCCCTGGGAATTTCTTCCTATGAGGCCGGCCGTGGCAACATCTTCAGTTGGAATTATTTCTTTCGCCCCGTTTGTCAGGCCCATAACCATGGTGGTTGAGGACCTGAGAACGTCTATCACAACAACATTTTTATCTTTTAGATCAAGCGCAGAATCAACATGCTTGTGAGTAAAATACAAGTTAATCTTCAAATTTTTCTTCTCCAGGTTTGCAGAATATAACTCCATTTTTCAGTATTTAGTTTTTAGAAACGAAAGGAATATTTACTATCTCAGAATTTACAAAATCGTTCCTGATCTTTATTTTAATAATATTGCCTAACTTAGCTTCCGCAACATCAACATAGCCAAGCCCTATATTTTTGTTCAGCACCGGCGAGGGTCCGCCGCTAGTTACATGTCCAATCTTCTTATTGTCTTTGTTATAAATTTCAAATTCATGGCGTGCCACCGGGCGTCCGTCGACAATAAATCCCGAAAGCTTTCTGGTGACGCCGTTTTTCAGCTGCGACATTATTTTCGGCTTGCCGTTAAATTCGCCTTTATCAGGTTTGGTTATCCAGCCTAGTCCTGCTTCTATTGTATTAGTAGTCTTGTCTATATCGTTTCCATATAAACAATATCCGGCTTCGAGTCTTAACGTATCTCTTGCGCCAAGGCCAATCGGCTTAATATTGAATTCTTTACCAGCTTCAAATATGGAGTTCCAGAGTTTCTCAGAAGATACTTTATCTGAAGCCACATAAATTTCAAAACATATTTTTTCGCCCGTGTATCCTGTCCTTGAAATAATTGCGTCGAGTCCCGCGACTTTGCCTTCTTTAAAAGTATAATACTTCATTTCGGCAAGATTTGTATTCGTCAGTTTCTGCAGAGTCGGCAGAGAATTCTTCCCTTGCACCGCTAAAAGCGAGAAATCATCGCTGCGGTTTGTGAGCTGAACGTCAAACCCGCCTTTATTTTTTTCGAACCATGCGAAATCTTTTTCGATGTTAGATGCGTTTACAACTATCATAAAAAAATCGCCGTAACTGTAAACCAGCAGGTCGTCAACAACGCCGCCGTCTTCATAACAGGCCGCCGAGTATTGTACCTTGCCTTTAACTAATTTTGACGCGTCGTTTGTTGTGACTTTCTGAACAAACGCGAGCGCGTCTTTGCCTTTAACAAAGAACTCGCCCATGTGCGATACGTCGAACACGCCGACAGAATTTCTGACCGCCATATGTTCGGCAATTATTCCTTCATACTGAACCGGCATTTCGAATCCGGCGAAATCAACTATTTTTGCTCCAAGTGATTTGTGTATATCATAAAATGCTGTACGTTTAACCATTGTTTTTCTTCCAATCGCTTAAAAATTTATCCAGTCCAATATCCGTCAACGGGTGTTTGATAAGTAATTCGATAACCTTATATGGTATTGTACAAATATCAGCGCCTATCAAACATGCCTCAACAAAATGCATTGGATGCCTTACGCTTGCTACAAGAACTTCAGTATCGTAACCATAATTCCCGTATATCTGCACAATTTCTTCTATAACCTGCATGCCCCGCTGAGAAATATCATCGAGCCTGCCGATAAAAGGGCTAATAATTGTAGCGCCTGATTTAGCCGCTAAAACCGCCTGGGAAGGGGAAAAACAGAGTGTGACATTCGTTTTGATACCTTCTTCAGTAAAAGTCTTAACCGCTTTTAATCCCTCTTTTATAAGAGGAACCTTAACATAAATGTTAGGCGCTATTTTTGAAAATTCCCTTCCTTCTTTCAGAATTCCATTATAGTCGGTTGAAATTACTTCTGCGCTCACCGGTCCAGCAACAATCTTACAGAGCTCTTCGTAAAACTTCATTGTATCTTTAATTCCTTCTTTAGCCATCAAAGAGGGATTGGTTGTAATCCCGTCTAAAACGCCAAAGCTGGCAGCTTCTTTTATTTCGGCAAGATTGGCTGTATCGATAAATATTTTCATAGATTTTACTTTACTTGTTTAATTTAAGCGTAAATATAGCAATATTAAAAAGTCATATCAATTTATTAAATATTGCATAAAATGCGGATTGCTTTGAACATAGCCGGACTGCGGGAAACATCCATAAGTTATTGTACTGATGCAATATAATTTATACATATAATAACTATTTTAGATTGAAATGGTTCCGGAAAAGTTTGTTTTCAAAGAAGTTGGCGGGAAAAACAATTACTAATAACTAATTACAAATGACAGAAGGCAAAGAAAAAAGTAGAAAAAAGGGAAAGGCGATCTTTCGAATACACTTACAATAACTATTCTGTTTATTGAGTGAGTTGATTATATAAAGTGACAGATAAGCAGAGTAAGGAAAGCATGATTTTTGCCTCACCCCTCCCGCCTGAGGCGGGCTTCCCCTCTCCCCGAGGGAGAAAACTATAATAATAATTCCCCCCTCCTCCCAGGAGAGGGATTGGGGGGTGAGTGGGAAAAAATTCGTGCCACCTGCCTGCAACAGGCAGGCGACGTGGAGTCGTAGCACGAAACATATATATTCATTTTGTCATCTGAGCCGAGTCGAAGGATTGCCTTCTGACCTTTGAATATTAGATTCCCGCTGGAACAAGCTACATATTATTGGTTCTTCTTTCTGGAATTATAATTATCGTACTTACCTGATTTCTGCATCTCTTTCTTTTCCTCATCGGATTTCGTATCAGCCGATTCCAGATCTTTATTATACTTTTCCATATTTTCAGATTGTCTTCTCATTTCAGGCGATGGCGCGACCTGGTTCATTTGCCCGCTTAAATAATCCTGCGCGCTTTTAATCTCAGTTTTTGCCCTGTCATAATTGCCGTTATCGGCTTCTCTCAGCGCGTTTTCCATCATTTCATTCGATTCGAATACCGAAATATTCTGCACAACAGTTTCATTGTTTGACCTGTTGTAAATTTCCTTGCTGGAAGTTGGCTCAACAAATTGTTCATCGTTTGAAGTTACGGTTCTGAAATCTGAATTAACGTCCTGGTAACTCAGCTCGCTTTCAAATTTAAGCTTCCTGTCGATCTTCTTCCTCACCCTAAACTTTACTAAAACGGATTTTGTCTGTTCGGAAAATACATCTTTGAAGTCAATTGAAATTTCGTTTCCTGATATATCATAAGGATATCCGAATACTTTATTTAACATCAGGTATTCATCCGGGAATTTAATCTTTATTTTTGTGCCCTGCCCTACCATATCATGAACGCCGCGCAGTTCCGATGCAAATATATCGGGTATGTCGGATGAGTTCTTTATGTAATAATAATTACCTTTACCATAGTCGGCAATATCAGCCATAAGATTCTCGTTAAAGTCAGCGCCCACGCCGAAGGTGGAAATTGTAATTCCGTCTCTGCGGTTTTTATCCCTTACTTTGTTGACAAGGTCATATACATCGGTAATACCGCGGTTTGCAAGGCCGTCCGTAAGTAAAAAAACCCTGTTAACATATCCTCTCGAATAGGACCTATCGACCTGCGAGTATCCTTCGAACATGCCATCGCTTAGATCGGTAAATCCGCCCGGCTTAATATGCGAAACTTTATCTCTCAGATCATACTTATCGCTGATTATTTCTGAACGCTGAACAACGCTGACATTATCATCGAATGTAACTATAGAAACATAATCATTCGGTCCGACTTCATCTATTATATAATCGACAGCTCTTTTAACATAATCAAGCTTGTTTTTTTCAGCCATGGAACCGCTCTTATCGATAACAATTGCGATGTTTAGTGGGGTACGCTCTCTTGCGTTTTCAACTTTGCCTGCCTGAAGATCGACATAAAGATAAACATAGTCGTTATCATAGTAGTATGTATTATCAACGCTGGTCGAAAAATGAATTTTATCGTCGCCCAACGTCTTTTTTGGAGTAGATACGGATTGAATGCCTTTTTTCTGATCAGGCTTGGAAAAAATGCCGGATACCGACAATATTGCAATAATGAAAAAGAAGGAAATGAACAGTAGAAGTGGAATTTTGCTGTGATTTTTCATAAGCTTATAGATTAAGTTAGAAAGTCTGTTTGTTTTACTCTATTTATAAGCTTTTTGTTCCGGGAGGGATAGCGTTGCAGATGGATTTTGTTTTAAAAATCGCTTCATAAACAAATAACCACATAGCACACAAAGGTTTACACAGGGCGCACAAAGAATAATTAGAATTTCATTGGCGGGATCCAAAATAAATGAGTAGTGTTCTCAGGGAGCGGAGAGGCTTTAGTCTAAGTAAGTCCGAGCCCGCCCAAGGCGGGCTCGGACGCTCGGGACAGAGCTCCGAGTTACGAAACATGAAATCGTTAAAAGTTGAAACAATGGGGCGGCTCGTTCGGGGAACGAGCCCTACAGAAATGTACAAAGACTAATTAAAAAGCGGGCGGCCACACAGGTCTGCTCATACAAAAAAATATTCTTTTTATATTGATCAGTTATTTAATAAGAACCATTTTTTTAGTTTGTGAAAAATTATTTGAGGTAAGTCTATAGTAATATATTCCGGAGGGAATATCGATTTCAAAAAAGTTATACAGATATTTACCGGGAGAAAAATTACCGTCAATAAGAACTTTTATACGCTTTCCCAGCACGTCATACAATTCAAGTTTAACAATTCTTTCGTTCGGAACAATAAATGTAATTTTTGTATACGGATTAAACGGATTAGGGTAATTTTGCGAAAGAGAGAAATTTTCGGCAATCTCATCGGAAATTTTTATTATGCCGCGAGGGAAACCTCCACTAGTTGTCTTGAGCATGGTTCCCGTTGAAGTTACAGCCCAGCCGGTGTATTGGTCAATAAATTTAATATTTAAAATATTCGATGTAACACCGCTCTGCTGAATCGACCAAGTTGATCCTTCATTCGTAGTTGAAACTATTTTTCCGTTATTTCCGGCTAACCAGCCTTTGTAGTGATTTATAAAAAAAATTTTGTTAATTGTCTCGCTTGTCCCAATATCTATAGGAAACCAATTGGCTCCGCCGTTTGTAGTTTTCGCAAAAGCATAATCATACCAGAGTCCATTATTATCATCAAAAAAGTAGAGTGGATGTGACTTTGTATCTCCTGGTTCCTGATAAACTGTACTCCAACTTGTACCTTGATTAGTTGATTTGATAATGTCACCTAATACAAACTCATTGCCCTGTACGTTAAATTCCCAAAAGCCGCTTGTATAAAATGTTTGGGTATTGACCAAAGCGATATCATAAAACGAGAAACTTGACCACGCAATTTCCTGCCAGTTAATGCCCCCATTTGTAGTTTTTAATATTTTATTCGCGAAAATCAAATATCCTGTCAAATTATTAACAAAACACATGCTTGAATACTTCGCATAAAAATGGCTATATACAGGATTCAATGAATAACCCCCATCCGTTGATCTTAAGATACTATCACTTGTGACAAGCAAACATGTTAATGCGCTAAGCAATTTTACTTCTAAAATATTCGTTGATAAAGTTCGAGAATTCGGAATAAACCAGTTAACTCCGCCGTTTATGGTTTTAAGAAATACACCGCTATTGCCAACGGCCATTCCTGTATTTGCATCAAAAAAATCGAACGAGTTTAAAGAATCTGCAGAGGTTTGATATTGAACCCAACCGAATTGAGTATAAGAAGTAATTGTGAAAATGAATGAAACCAGTAAAAAAACACATTTCAACATAAGGCAACAATGTAATTTGCTAAAATATACTCTATTGACAATATTTTGGAAAGTCATTTCAAATTGACTTATCAGAAAATCGATTAATTTTAATGATGTCCGATGAGAATGTTTAGAGTCCACACCACTATTAATAATCCAAGTGGTATATACCAAAGCTTGTAGGCAGGTTTTTTAAGGCGGATAGTTTTATTTCTTAAGCTTAAAGCGAATTCAAAAACAATAAATAAACCGGCAAAGAAGAAAATAATTAATGCGGATGGATTATAATAGAAGCTCTCGCCGATATGAAAGTGTATTATACTTTCTAGCGATCTGCCCATTCCGCACATGGGGCACGGAACGCCTGTAAGCGTTAATAACGGGCAGCCGTTTGAAGACTGAATGCCATAATGATCAAATAAAAACTGGTAAGGATTAAAGAATGTATTTAGAAATGAAAAAACCAGAAGTAAAAGGATTGTTAAGCGGATTCGCCATGATTCTTTTGAAGAACAGCTTTCTATTGAAAAAAACTTATTGCCGGAACTCGACATTTTTTCTCTTTCCGACAACTGAAACAGTAAGCAATCCGCCGACGGCCCCAAAGATAGGATACAAAATAATATCTATCGCCAGTGTTATCAGTGTAAGTGTGATGCTGAAACCATTTTTACTGTATTCATCCGATATTCTCTTTAAAAATTGCTCAGCGTTAGGCGGCAGCGTGTAGCCCTGCTGGTCAAAAACTCTGTATATTTCAGGAATTGGATTTTGATTGATAACCATTGATAGCAGAGTTGTGAACACAACAACTATTATTGCTGATAAGAAACCGGAAAGAATACCAATAGCGGCGCCATCTTTATATTGAATCGTTTCGCCGATCTTTTTGAGCTGGTTGTTATAATATATTGCGCCGGCTACTCCGCCTGCTACAATACCCGCGCAGCAGCCGAGATTAACAAAATTCAATACCGGCACGACAGCAATAACTATCATTATTACAGAGCTTAGCATTATTGGCGCGAATTTACTTGGATGATACATTGGTTTGGTTTTTTGAAATTAATCGCGGTGCAAAAAACTCATCAAAAATTCTTATTGTGCCGGGCAACAGGAAAAACGCTAATACAATACCAAGTATCCCGCCGGTAATTTCCCTGGTAAGAAAAGTATTCTTAACAACGTTGAACGTATCCAGTCCCGCATCAACGGCAACAAGTCCCGCGCTCACAAGCAGTATCCACATAGCGGGCATGTCATTCTGATTAAGTTTCTTTACAAAAGGATAAACAATAACAGCCGCTAAGAACCCGAAATAAATAAGCGTACACCTTGAACATACGCCCAGCTTATGGCTGAACATGTGCAGCGAGCGGTCGTCAAGCTGGTGGCATGCCTTCGAAAACAGGCCGTAATAGAACGCCGATATATTGCCCAACAAGCCTGTCTCATCAGCCCATAACGGAGCCAGCAGGATACCCGCACACCAAACCAGGGCCACAGTGAGCATAGTTATGTAAATTACTTTTTGATACCTGTAGACAGTATCAGGCTGGCTATTTATTACAACCTGTTTAATAAATTTCCTCTATAAATTAAAAACGCCCCGATGAAACAGGACGTTTTATAAAACTTTTTTCAATAAATACTATTCGGTTTTGCGTTTGAATTTATCGTCTTCAAGCGTGAACATCACAGAGATCCTGTGTGTGTTTCCAAGCTGGTCTGTATTATCAAACTTTGCAAAAGAATAATCTATGTTAAGTTTCGGCAGCTTAATTCCTGCGCCAAAAGTTAACTGCTTAACGTCGTTATAGCCTACTCTTACCGCGAATAAATTTTTGAAGCCATATTCAAGTCCCGCATGCATATCCGCGCTGACCGGTCCCACGTGCGCAAGCGATGCAAACTGCCTGTCTTCAAATCTTATGTCAAAATCCACGGCAGGAGTCAATCTTCCTGTCCCGAATATCGGGATATCATACGAACTGCCAACCTTAGCGGTCGGTGTAATTAATTCTTTTCTTCCGGTATTCCAAGCAACCAGAGTTGTGGTAATATCCTGCAGGTTAACGCCTACGCGGAATTTTGAAGATACGTCGTAAACAGCGCCGGCATCGAATCCAATACCCCATGCTGAGCCGTAATCAACGCTTTCAGAGATGAGCTTGAAATTTACGCCGTACGAAAATTTTTCGCTTTGCTTTTTGGAATAAGTTACTATGAACGCCCAGTCGGCTGCATTAAAAAACTTGATCTGACTGTAGTCCAAACGTTCGCCGGGATCAAGTATCCCGTTGCCGTTTAAGTCAATTAACGCATTTTGAGTATTAGGAACATCATCTACGCCCAGCCTGATTATGCTTAAGCCGATCGAAACCTTCGGTCCCCACGGAATTGCAACCGAACCGTAATCATAATTAACCAGATTCCCAAAGCGTTCGTCATGCATCAGCGAACCCTGGGGATAATCTAATCTAGAAAGCGCGCCCGGGTTCCAGTAACCAGCGGTCACATCGTTTACAAGCGATA
>Ga0265316_10002119_pt1 | contig 20855 bp, 14 predicted proteins | sample 4522metaG_FD_202092 | JGI IMG/M metagenome (GOLD analysis project Ga0265316, IMG submission 202092) | Rhizosphere microbial communities from Carex aquatilis grown in University of Washington, Seatle, WA, United States - 4-5-22 metaG | ecosystem: Host-associated > Plants > Roots > Rhizosphere >... | reverse complement strand
TGGAACGCCACGATTCTATCATGGAACCCGCCGTGCCGGCTTGCTGCTATTGGATCGGCAGGAGCAGAGTGTTGCTGGCGATCCCGTTGACCGTCGCAGTGAGCGAGGCTGAGGTGCCCGACGGCGCGCTGCTGTCGAGCCGGAACTGCACCACGTCGAGCCCCACCTGGCCGGGAGCGGCAAAGGCGCTGTCGGGCGTGAATACGCCGGCGCCCACCTGTATCGTCACCGGATCCACCACCAGGCACCGGGGCGTCTCCGGCACCGCGAGTCCCTCCGGCCGCGCCGGGGACGTGGCGCCGAAACCCGTGCCATAGAGTGTCAGCAACTCGCCGAGGATTGCCGGCGCATCGGGTGTCACTACGGTTCCGTCCTCATGCAGGACCAAAGCGTAGGACTGCCCGCCGAGCACCAGCGGGAACAGCCCCGGCGCATCCTGCACCACGGTGAAGCTGGCGCTTACAGCCGGCATGCCCTGAGAACTTAGCGTAATAGTCTGGGCGCCCGGCGCCAGGCCGGGAGGAATCTGCAGATTGATCTGCGTGGGCGAGGCGAAATAGAGCGGCAATAACTCGGTGCCGATATGCGCCGTCACGCCGGCCAGGGTCTGAGCCAGAGGGCTGGCCGGCCCGTCCACCGTAGCCGAAGCCAGATTGACGCCGAAGATGGAAGCCACCGAACCCGGCGCCACTCCGGACTGCGGCGTGCTGGCCGCGCCGTTGCTCACACCGGTGGGCGCAATGTAAGGAACGCTCGCAAACTGCGCCACCACCGAGTGCGGAATGCTCATGGTCAGCGAACCGGTCGCCACCGTCCCCGACAGATCGCCGCTCCAGTTGCTGAAGCGGTAGCCGGGCTGCGCCGCCACTCCCACACTAACCAACGTCTGGGAATCGTAGAAACCATCCGGCGAGAGAGGCGAAATGCTCCACGCCGCGCCGCCGGACGGGTTGGAGGCGGCGCTCAGGCTGTTCATCAAACGATAGGTCGCCGTGATGGAGGTCGTGGGCGCGGCGAGAGTGGCCACCCAATCGCCCGCCACCGGGGCCGCGCCGCCCGTCGACCATCCCAGCAAGTCCTGGCGCGAACCGGCGCCGGCGGGAACTGATGCGGGTGCACTCACGTGGACCTGCGTGCCCACACTGCGGACCACGCTGCACGGCGTGGCGCATGGCGTTCCATCCACGGTCACGGTCAGGCCGGCCAGCGAGCTGCTTATTGTCAGGCGCGCCTGCTCGGCGAATAATGCAACCATGCGCACGCCATTCACGTCCGCGCCCACGGGAACCGTGATAGTCCGTGTCGGAGTGGTAACCAGGTCGTCCCACGAGGTAAATACCCACGAGTTACCATGCGCGTCCGTCTGCGGTGTCGTCACAGTTACGGTGTGAGTCGATCCTACTCCCCAGATATAGCTGTACGGCGGCGGCAAAGTAAGCCCGTCCACCACCAGGTTGAGATTGGGCGGCGAGGTGGTGAAAAGGGGATACGCCGCGGGAGTGTAATTCGCCGTGATGGTCTCCGGAGCCGCGGTCTTACCCACAGTGTAAGTATGGGTGGGGGCTCCTCTGTCGCTCCACGATGAGAAGACCCAGCGTTTCTGGTTGGCGTCCTGTTGCACCACGATGTCCGCCAGCGTGTGGACCGTACCCAGCCCCCATTGCATACTGTAAGGCGTGGTGATGGCCTCAGTGTCGGCGTACAACTGCATGTTAGGCGGGCTGGTAAGGAAGTTAATAGTCTTAGTCGGCACGAACACCGCGTTGACGGTGGCCGGCGCGTTCAAAGTGACGGTGTTCTGGAGTCCCACGACGGCCTGGTTGGCGCCGGTCTGCCAGCCAACAAAAGCCCAGCCGGCATTGGCGTAGGCCTGCAGTATGATGGTGCTGCCGGGGTCCTGCCAGGTCGCCTGGTTGAAGCTGACCGGCGATCCGTTCACCAGCACCGTGCCCGGCGCACCGGCGCAGGGCGCCCCATTGCAGTTGATCTGCAGAGAGAACTGGTATTGCACGATGAAGTTGGCGGTGTATTGCGTAATAGAGGGGTCGGCGATTACCGAAACGGGATTCTGAAGCAGCGTACCACCCGCCCATGACCAGTCCTTGAACTGGTACTGAATAGTGGCGTCGGCGTTGTAGGAGTAGCCCGCTCCCTGGGGAATCCATAACGTATGCAGGCTCCCTACTGGCCAGAAGGCAGCCATAGGTTGTGAATATTGCGTCCCGTCCACGTAAAACCAGGGGCCGTTAGGCTGCGCCAGCACCCGCGTGGAGGCGACCGTCTGCGCCCCGCCGGGCTCGACCGATACGGCCACCGCCAGAACCAGCGCTAATAAGGATAGAAATTTCGAATTAAGTTTCTTCATGACTCAAGTTCCCGTGGAACGTATCGCCGCCACACGCGCACCGTGGGGCGGACCCCCTGGGGGGTGCCCCCTGGGCCAGCCGACCCCCTGGTCGGCCTGGCGGCGCCTTGCGAGAGGCTGCCACTCCTGTAGCGGCAGCGGGACGGGGGCGTCCCGTGGCCCAGAGGGCACCCCAGGGGGTCCGCCCCACCTGCCCCGGCGCGCCACGCAAGCGCCCCGGCACGCCGCCGCGCGAGCAGCTTTCTTCCCACGCGTGCAGTATAGGTGGAAAACCGCAGAAATGCATGACTAACTTTGGTAATGCACTGCTTATTAGCCATTTCGATCATTGATTCGCGGGCTCCGCGGGCATTAAATTAGAGCGTTCGATGACACCTCTTATGCGCTCAAAGGGAATCCCGATTATGCTCGCGCTGATGGCGCTGGCGATGGCCGCGACGCCGGGCGCCTGCGCCACTTTCGGTTCGGTGGTCGCCATCGGCGGACAGGCTGCCGATGCGGCCCTGGATGAAACACGCGGCTTGCTGTACATCGCCAACTTCACAGCCAACCGCATCGACGTCATGTCGATCGCGGACAACACCATCCATACGTCGATCAATGTGGCGCCGCAGCCCGGCTCGCTGGCGCTGTCGCGCGATGCCCAGTATCTGCTGGTGGCGCATTTCGGCAATTCTTCGCCGGCGGTCCCCAGCCAGAACCTGCTCACGCTGATTCATCTGCCGGACAACACCCAGCAGACGTTCATCACGGGCGATCCTCCTCTGGGAGTGGCCTTCTTCGCGACCGTGGCGTCCACCGGCCCGGCGAATTTCAGCGGGCCCGGCAAAGCCCTGGTGGTCACCACGACCAGTTTCTTTGTGCTGGATCCGCAAACCGGCGTGATGCAGGTGCTCAATACGTGGTCCAACGTGGCGAACACGGTGCCGGTGACGGTTCCGCAATTCCCGGGCCAGATCATCCAGACCGCGCTGACCACATCGGGCGACGGCACGGTGATCTGGGGCATCGGCGGCGCGGGAACGGGAACCCAGATCATCTATCAGTACTACGCCCAGTACAACTACATGACAGCTTTTGGATACACCTCCTCGCCGGCGCTGTTGCCGCGCGTCAGCGTGTCTAAGGACGGTTCCTACGCCATGGTCGGGTGGATTCTGATGAACGCGGCCGGCGTGACGCTGTCGAAGTATCCCAATGTGGTGAGTTCCACCAACGTGACCGGAACCGCGATCGATTCCACCAACGGCATCGTCTACGGTCAGGTGCCCGATGCATCCCAGCCAACCGGCCCGCCGTATACCTCCGCCAGCCTGCCGGCGCTGCTCCTCATGGACAGCGACAACCTGACGGTGCGCGAGCGGATCCTGCTGCCGGAAAACCTGGTGGGGCGGATCGCCATGAATTCCGCTGGCACCGTGCTCTATGCCATCTCCGACAGCGGCGTAATGGTGTTGCCGGTGGGGTCGTTGAACAAATACCATCGCCTCGCGGCCAGCCGGGAAGACATCCTCGTCCAGACCACTTTCTGCAACCGGAGTGCTTTGACGCAAAGCCTGACCATCACCGATCCGGGCGGCGGCCAGACCGATTTCACCATCTCCACTACTCGGGCCGGCGTGACCATTTCCCCCGCGGTTGGCGTGACGCCCGCCACCGTGCAGGTCACGGTAGACCCTGGACAATTCCAAACCCAGGGAACCACGGCGGTGCCGCTGACCATTACCTCCAACTCTTCCGTGGATGTGCCGCCTTCGGTGCGTCTGCTGGTGAACACTCCGGACCAGAACCAGCGCGGCACCATCGTGGATGTTCCGGGAGTGTTGAGCGACATCCTGCCGGACCCGGCCCGCAATCGCTTCTACATTCTGCGTCAGGACAAGAACCAGATGCAGATCTTCGACGCCGGAGCGAACCAGATGATCGTCGCGTTGCGGACGGGCACCACTCCATCGAAGATGACCCTCAGCAACGACGGCAACTACCTGCTGGTGGCCAACGACAATTCCCAGCTCGTCAGCGTGTTCGACCTGAACGCCATGCAGGCGGTCCAGCCGGTGGTGCTGCCCGGAGGCCACTATGGCCATTCGGTGGCGTCCTCCAACAATGCCTTGCTGGTGCTGGCCAATAACAACGCCACCGGCAAGGGAATCGTCGATACCGTGAACTTCCAGGCTCGCACGGCTACCGCCCTGCCCTCGCTTGGAATCTTCGTCAACCAGTTGTTGACCACCGCGGTGCTGACCGGTACACCCAACGGAAGTTCCATCCTGCTGGCCTCGCCCGACGGCACGGTCATGCTGTATTCGGCCGACGCCAACACTTTCACCGTGGGGCGCCAGGATCTCACGTCCCTCAAGGGCGCGTTCGCGGCATCCGCATACCAGTCTTACGTGATCGGCAACACCGTTTTCAATGCCTCGCTGGTGCCGGTGGGAACCTTAAGCTCCACCACGGGCGCTACCTCGGGGTTCGCGTTCACGGGCCAGGGCGGCTACCAGGTGACGGCGGCTTCGCAATCCACCGCCGGGGTGATCCAGAACCTGCCCGCGCTGACCAACGCGCAAGTGAATCCCACGGCCATGGTGGAGGCGCCGCTGCTGCCCTCGACGGCCATGAACTTCACGCGCACCGTGGCGCCCATGTCCTCGGCCGGCACGGTGATCGCGCTGACCGTTTCGGGCTTCACGGTGCTATCGGCCAGTTATGCCGCGGCCACGGCGCCTCCTCAGATTTCGAGCGTTGCCAATGCCGCCAATGGCGCCGCTGGAGTGGCGCCGGGCGGGCTCATCAGTGTGTACGGGTCGCAGATGAGCGCCACCAATATCGCCACCTCGCAAATCCCGCTGCCCACGGCTCTGGGCGAATCCTGCCTCACCGTCAACGGCGCGCCGATTCCGCTGTTGTTCGTCTCTTCCCAACAGATCAACGCGCAGTTGCCGTTCAACGTGTCGGGCGACGTCACCATGTCGATCCACACACCGGCCGGCATCAGCAACAACTACAACTTCATCATGCAGACTGCCGCGCCGGCGGTCTTCCTGACCGGAGCGGCCGGGCCGGAAACCGGCCTGGCGACCATTTTCCGTGCCGACGATGGCGAACTGGTGACAGCCACCAATCCCCTCCATCCCAAAGATACGGTAGTGATCTATCTCACCGGCATGGGCTCCACGTCGCCGGCGGTAGGTGCCGGTCTGCCGGCGCCCATGAGTCCGCTGTCCTGGGTCACCAATACCCCCATGCTGACCCTGGGAGGAAGCCCCCTGACCGTGACCTACGCCGGTTTGGTGCCGGGCTATGTTTCGGGGTTATACCAGATCAACGCCACCCTTCCCGGCATCGTGACGCAGGGGATGAATGTCCCGCTGGTGATCAGCCAGGGGGGCTCGTCCACCACGCTCAGTGTCCGGGTAGTGAATTAGGCCGTCAATTAAGAGGAAAACCACATGAGAAGAATCGCATTCACTCTATCGTTTCTGGCGGCTGCGGCCGTCTCCTGCTTCGCCCAGCAATGGGAGTTCGGCGGCATGGGCGGCGGCGGCTTCCTGAGCAACGTCAACGTGTCGAGCCCGCTCGGCGCGGCCACCACCGGCTTCGCCACGGGGCCGGCTCTCGGCGGCTTCGTGGGCCAGAACCTGTACCCCCACTGGAGCGGCGAACTGCGCTACGGGTATCTGCTGAGCGGCCTGCACATCTCTAGCGGCGGCGTCAACGAAACCTTCGCCGGCCACGCCCAGGTGCTGCACTACGATTTGCTGTGGCATACCAATCGCAAGGGTTCGCGCGTGCAGGCTTTTGTCGCCGTGGGCGGCGGCATGAAGATCTTCTCGGGCACGGGCCAGGAAGCGGCCTATCTCGGCCCCAACGACAAGTTCGGCGCCATGACCGCCACGCGGCAGTTGAAGCCGATGGCGAGTGTCGGCGCCGGCCTGCGATTCTCGCTCACCAGCCGGGTATTCCTGCGCACGGAATTCCGCGACTACATCACGGCCTTCCCCACGCAAGTGATCGCCCCCGCCGCGAACGCCAAATTCGGCAGCCTCCTGCACGATTTCGTGCCCATGGTCAGCGTCAGCTACGAACGCTAGAGCAACACCGAGGCAGGATGCCCGCTCCACGCGGGGTTCATCGGCGGCTCAGCTCGTGGCCTATGGCGCCGCGTTCACGCGGCGCGCCAGCAACAGATTCGACGCGACTTTTCCGAAGCCGTAGCCCAGCCGCAGATTGAGCGGTTTCACTTCCTGCGTGAGGTAGGCTTTGCGCAAGTCGGCCTGCTCGAGCCATCGAAAACTTCCGTAGGGGCGCGTGTAGTCGCCATAAAGCTGCAGCTTCCATTGGTCCGCCCGGAAGCAGTGGAAAGGGATGCCGGAATCGTCCTGGAACACCGCCGCGCTGTGGTTCACCACCAGGTCGCGAATCATGGAGAATTCGTCGCGATGCGTCATGTACGAGGTGGCCTTCAGCATGGTAACCGCTCCGGGAATCCCGGTCACGTAGTGCAGGAACCCCCAGTTCCCGCTCAGGCGCTGGTTCGCGAGGTTCACGGAGAAATAGTAAAGCTTGTGGGTGGAGTGGTCTTTAACGGAGCTGAATTCGATCTCCACTCCCTTGTTGGCGAACTCGGCCTCCACCGGTTGGCCGGGCGGCCGTTCCACAATCTGCCCCTCCTCATTCAGCCGTACGTAGCGGAGCCCCAGAATGGTGTGGTCCGTACGCGCCAGGATGAGAAGAATCGGCACCACCAGGCCGTCGGTGATCTGCCCGCGGAATTGGCGATCCATCTCGCGCGTCACAAAAAAGCTTTTGCCCAATTCGGAACCCATGGACATCCGCACACCGCCCAGGAATTGCGCCAGCGGCTTCCTGGCCAGCGTCCTGGCGGAAGGCAGAGTTCCCGCGGGCTCCAGAGCCACCATGAAGTAGACCGGGCTTCGCGGAAAGCTGATCGTGGCCGTCAGCGCATCCGGCCCGCTGAACGGATAGAACAGCGTGGCGTGGTCGAACGCCGGCCCCACCAACTCGCTCTGCTGGAATTCCTTGAGCCCGTGGATCAGTTTGCCGTCCGCCCTGGCCCACAGCGCATCCAGAAGCTGGCGATGCTGCTGCCATGCCTTGCTGCTTTCCCAGGCCGAAAAGAAGCTGCCTTCCGTTCCGGGCAACCCCGCCAGGAATCGGGCGGTGTCGTCGGCCTCGCGCCCGTGCGGCACGGCATCGGCGGGCTCCGCCCGGTCGCCGCCGGGGGTCCGATTGGCGGATGGCGCGCCTCTCCCGGCAACCGGTGCGGACCGTTGGCAGCCGGCAAGCAGGAACGACGCTAGTAAAATACCCAGTTTTCGAGACAGACCTTGCACCGAGGCTTTGTGTGCTCCCAACTGCCATTGTAAGGCTAATTCAGGGGCGGGCTACGAACCGCCGAAGGCAATCTCGGGCTTTAGTTGCCTGTACCCGGATTCCGGGGGTTGGTAAACTTGGCGTTAGGATGTCCGAGCCTTACATTCGCGTGCGCGGTCTTTCCAAGGCCTATCGGTCCGGGGGCGCTCCCCTGGTGATCTTCGAGGGTGTCGACCTGGACGTCCGGCAGGGCGAAATGCTCGCCCTGACAGGCGAGTCGGGAGCCGGCAAGTCTACTCTTTTGCATTTGCTAGGCGGTCTCGACAGGCCTTCCGAGGGTACGATATACTATGGAAGTACCGAGATTTCCGGGCTCGCCGACGCGCCGCAATCGGATTTTCGCAATCGCGAAATCGGGTTCGTGTGGCAGATTCACTATCTTCTCCCGGAATTCACCGCCCAGGAAAATGTCATGATGCCGTTGCTGATTCGCGGATGGCCGCATGCGCGGGCTGCCTCGGAATCGTTGGCCAGGCTCGACGAAGTAGGGTTGCGGGCACGGGCCACGCACCGCGCCGGCGAACTGTCGGGAGGCGAGCAGCAGCGGGTGGTTTTGGCTCGCGCGCTGGTGGGCAGACCTTCGGTCCTGCTGGCCGACGAGCCCACCGGAAACCTGGACTTCCGGACCGGCGAGATGATCTTCCAGCTTCTGGAAGGTCTGCACCGTTCCCACCAGCTCACCTCGGTGCTGGTCACCCACAACCAGGCGTTCGCGCGGCGTTGCGATCGCGTTTTGACCATGGAAAAAGGCGGTTTGGTACCGGGCGGCGGAATTGGTTCGCATCCTGACGGCAGTACGGAGTATCTTTAAGTTGTAGGGGGTCTTTCGGTCCTATGTTCGAGCGATACACGGAAAAGGCGCGACGGGTAATCTTTTTCGCGCGCTACGAGGCTAGCCAGTTCGGCAGCCCGTACATCGAAACGGAACACCTGCTCCTCGGCCTGCTGCGGGAGGATAAGGCGCTGGCCAACCGGTTCCTGCGTTCCCACGCCGCGGTCGAGTCCATCCGCAAGCAAATCGAAGGTCACACCACCATCCGCGAGAAGGTCTCCACTTCCGTGGACCTGCCCCTCAGTCACGAGTGCAAGCGCGTGCTGGCCTACGGGGCCGAGGAAGCCGAGCGCTTGAGCCACAAGCACATCGGGACCGAGCACCTGCTGTTGGGCCTGCTGCGGGAAGAGAAATGCTTCGCCGCGGAGATCCTGCACGAGCGGGGGTTGCGGCTCACCACCATCCGGGAAGAGCTGCAGCGTTCGCAGAGCGAAAAAGTGGCCTCGGCGCGTCCCAAGGAAAGCTCCCTGCTGGCGGAGTTCAGCCGCGACCTCACGCAGGCCGCCATGGACAACACGCTGGACCCGCTCGTCGGCCGCGACTACGAGCTGGAGCGGGTGGTGCAGATCCTCTGCCGCCGCACCAAGAACAACCCCGTGCTGATCGGCGAGCCGGGCGTGGGCAAGACGGCCATCGTGGAAGGCCTGGCGCAGCGCATCGCCGAGGGCGACGTGCCGTCGTTCCTGGCCGACAAGCGCATCCTGGCCCTGGACCTTTCCCTCATCGTGGCCGGCACCAAGTACCGCGGCCAGTTCGAAGAGCGGCTCAAGACCATCATGAAGGAATTGATGGAGAACCAGAACGCCATCATCTTCATCGACGAGTTGCACACCCTGGTGGGCGCGGGCTCGGCCGAAGGATCGCTGGACGCCGCCAACATTTTGAAGCCCGCCCTTTCGCGCGGCGAAATCCAGTGCATCGGCGCCACCACGCCCTCGGAATTCCGCAAGTCCATCGAGAAAGACCGCTCGCTAGAGCGCCGCTTCCAGGCCGTGAAGGTGCCCCCGCCGAACGAAGCCGACGCCATCAAGATTCTGTTCGGAATCAAGGACCGCTACGAGAAATTCCACGCCGTGGCGTACACCGACGATGCCGTGGAAACCGCCGTCTACACCTCCAGCCGCTACATTCCCGACCGCTATCTGCCCGACAAGGCCATCGACCTGATCGACGAAGCGGGCGCGCGCGTGAAGCTGCGCCAGACCACCCTGCCGGCGGACCTGGCCGATATTCAGAAGCGCATCAAATTCATCGTGCACCGCATGGAAAACGCCATCGCCAACCACGAGTTCGAAAAGGCGCGCTTCTACTCCGACGAGGAGCGTAAAGAGCGCGAGAACATGCGCCAGCTCCGCGAGAAGTACAACCTGGACGACTCTTCCACCGGCTGTGTCACCAAGGACGACATCGAAGACGTGGTGGCCCGCTGGACCGGCGTGCCCATGACGTCCATCAAGGAGGAGGAGATCACCAAGCTGCTGCGCATCGAGGAAGAGCTGCACAAGCGCGTGATCAGCCAGGAAAAAGCCATTTCGGCGCTGGCGCGCGCCATCCGCCGCTCGCGCGCGGGGTTGAAATCGAGCGCCCGGCCGGCCGGTTCGTTCCTGTTCCTGGGCCCCACCGGCGTGGGCAAGACGGAAGTGGCCCGCGCGCTGGCCGGCTTCCTGTTCGGCAGCGAGAAGAGCCTGGTGCGCTTCGACATGTCCGAGTACATGGAGAAGCACTCGGTTTCCAAGCTGATCGGCTCGCCCCCCGGATACGTGGGCTATGAAGAGGGCGGCCAGCTCACCGAGCGGGTGAAGCGCAATCCCTACTCCATCATCCTGCTGGATGAAATCGAGAAGGCCCATCCGGACATTTACAACATCCTGCTGCAGGTGTTCGAAGACGGCCAGTTGACCGACGGCCTGGGCAACCAGGTGGATTTCAAGAACACCATCATCATCATGACCTCGAACCTGGGCGCGCGTTTCCTCGAAAAGCGCGGCCACCTGGGCTTCTCCACGCCCATGGGCGAAGGCGTCAATTCGAAGGTCGAAGACATGGTGCGCAGCGAAGTGAAAAAGGCGTTCAACCCCGAGTTCCTGAACCGCCTGGACGAAGTGATCCTGTTCACCTCGCTCACCGATGACGACCTGATCAAGATCATCGGCCTGCTGGTAAACCTGATCAACGTGAACCTGGTGGCCAAGCAGGTGAAGATCCGCCTCGCGCCGGATGCCGCCAAATACATTCTCGACAAGACTTGCGGCGACCGCAGCTACGGCGCGCGCCCCTTGCGCCGCGCCCTGCAGAAGTACATCGAGGACCCGCTCTCCGAAGCCCTGATTCAGGGATCGCTGCCGCGCCCCGCCGAGCTCGAGGTTTTCCTGGCCGACACCGGCATTTTCTACCGCCAGGTATCCGCCGAAGGCGAGGCCACGGCGGCCGAGACCCCGGTCACCGCCGGCGGCCCTCCCGCCGAACCGGCGCCGGGCACGCTGCTGTTCACGTTCGAGTAGCGGCGCTGCAGAGCAGGAACAAGCCCCCAACTGTTTACGGGGCTCGATGATCGCGTTTAACTGCGTCTTGGCGTGCTGCCACTTCGGGCACGCTCGCGCTCTTCGGCATCGGCTTCCACCCACGGTCGCAGCACCCCATGAAAGCCGCCTTCCGCGGCCAAGTGCAGGGTCAGCATGCCGGCAGACCTCCGGCCCGAACGGTCACAACGGGGAAACAGAAAGAGACGGGAACCCTACACGCGGGTAACTGCTCGCCTGATCTTCGGCGCTCTCCAGACCTGACCCGCCCGCGCTCTCCAAGAGTGCCCCAGGCATTCTGACCTGAACCAGGCCGGCGCGTACCCACGCGGATCTCCGCCTGATGACCACCATGGATTATCACGATGCCAGAGGCCCGCAGGAAACCATGCAGAGTCTGCCGCCGGTGGTTCCGGCCCGATCCGCGAGTCGGAGTCCGGCAACGCGCGTGCGGGAATGCGGACTGTCAAACCGCTCGCCGGCAGAAGACGCCAGAGTTACCGTTTGTGTTCGTCAGGTCGTCATGTTACTCTTCCTTCCCGGTTCCAACCGACGAGAACCGCGCCACGCCTGCGCCAACCACGAAGCGGGCCGGAAAGCGCGGGGAGGCGCCGGCTCAGTGAGCTGTGCGCGGCTTGATTCTCTGTCCTGTGTTCCGCTCTACTTGCCTGGCTTGGGCCGGGCCGGGATGCTCGCGAGCAGGTTGGCGACGGCGGAACTGAGCGCCTCGCTCTTCATCATCCCCTTCATCGTCATTCCCATCAGCCCGCCTTGTCCGGCCTGGCCCACACCCTTACTCGACCAGACGAGCGCGCCGCTATCCTTGTCGAACAGATACCCGCTGACCTCGGCGTTGCCGGTGCTGCCGAACGTGATCTTTGAGATGACGTCCTCCAGGCAGACGACCATCACCCAACGTGCATCCGGCGATCCCAGTTTCTTGACGAACGCCGGGAGGGCGCTTTGCAGATCCTCCTCGGCGATTTGTCCGGCTTCTCCCGAAGTACTGGCCGCGCTGGCGGGGTAGCGCTTCCCCTTATACAGAGCGTTCACTATGCTGGCCTGGAGCCTGTCCATGTTCACGCCGGCCTTTTTGCCCGCCCTGGCGTCGACGACTGGAAGTACGGAGATATCCCGGATGGCCATGAACTTGGGATCTGGTGGAGTCGCCGGCTTCTTCTTCGCCGCGCACTCCACGGCGCAAATCCCGGTGAACAGCAAGACCGCAAAACCGTATTTGAATACTCGTTTCATCTTTCAATCTCCTTATTTGATATCGAAGTCCCGGTACAACAGCACCAGCTCTTTGTTGAAGTCGGCATTCGTCGGCTTCAACGCCTTATTGCGAACGAGCCGTTCGCCCTTCCAAATCACTTTGCCTGTTTTGCCGGACACGAGCGCCGCCTGCATGAGCGTGCTGGCCATCGAAGAAGTGATTGCCCCAGTGTTCGGGTCCCAGGAACGGCCCGGCCCTGTCTTCAGCCGAAAGAACTGCACCAGGACCGCATACCCTTCGTCGAGCGCAGCCAGGCGCGCAATATCTCCGGCCGCCTCTTCATTCACGTCGCCTCGGGCGAGTCTGGATGCCAGCGGGTCCAATTGCCGGCACGCCTCCACTACCGGCGGCTCAAGCTTATCCATGTCCAGAACGGTCGCCCTCGATCCCACTGCTCTCTTTGCCGCGTTGATCAGGAGATCCTCGTACTGCGCCTCGTCGGAGGGCTGGACCGCAAAAGTCGATCTGACGTCTTCGAAGCGAATCGACGGCTTCAGAAGTATGAGTTTCATCTCCGCGGGCGCCGCTTGCGGAGCGGCTTGCCCGGCGGCGGGCGCCTGTCCCGGCGCCCGATCGGCACATTTCGCGGCCGGCGTCAGCGCCAGTACGGAGACGAGAACCGCGGACAGTGTGTGTGAGTGTATCTTCATGTTGATAACCCATTGGGCCTTAGTGGCCATTGAACAGCGCCTGCCCCTCTATGTCATTGACCGAACTGGTAGAAGATGCCGACCGTGAAAACGGCCGAACTCCCCCCATTGGACCCGGAGTAACGCTGATAGCGAACCTCGGGTTTGATTCCCCAGTTATCGCCGGCATAGAAGCGCACGCCGCCGCCAACGCCCAGATACACGGAGTTGGAGGTCGCGAGATTTTCGGACGCCGTGGCCCCACCGGCGCTGGCCGACACCCCGAGGGACTCATGGCCGGCCCCCACCGCCGCGACGAAATACGGCACGAGCCTCTTGGAAGATCCAAAACTGTAATCAACTCCGCCGCCGAAGCCGTAGAGCTTATCCTTGACGGACGCACTTACGCCCTCTTCGGACGCGGAATACGAACCCAGTTGCGAGTAAGTGAACTCTCCGAATAGGCGCAGGTGGGTGACGATCCGCACGCCGGCGGAGCCCCCGACCAGCGCGTGGGTGCCCGCTCCGCCGGTCATCGCGATGCCGCCGCCAAACCCGGCGACTTCACCTTTGCCGTCTTCGGCAAAGGCGGCCGTAGTAAAAAGCAGGGTTCCCGCAAGCAGGCAGGAAACCAGAATCGTCTTGTGGCTAATCATGTCGTCTCTCCTGTTCAACCATATTTAGACCTATATTTGCGCCCGCCTTCGACGACGCGATGTGCGAGCAGACGTGCGCTTAGCGGCGCACTACTACCACGGGCGGTACTCCCCTCGCCCGCCAAGGCAACCCGGCGAAGACACAAATCCTCTAAGCCTCTAAGTGCGTAGCTTCGAGGGCGGCTTGGCGAACCGCGGCCGCACAGCCCCGGCGAGGTTTAGCAGGACGGCAAGGGCCTCTGGACGGCCTCCGGCACCCGGCCCCGGCCCCATCCATTTATGGCGCCCGGCAGTGGTTTGTTTCGGAACCGATTTCGGTTCGAGGGTTGGCAAGATTCGAGCCGCCTCGCACAGCAGGCCCAGCGGGCGACTCCGCGCACTATTGACTTCGGTGCCTCAAATCGATCTCAATGAGAGCGGGACGAAGGGAGTTCGAACTGACGCCGTACCCTTCAACCGTGATGCCCTTCGAAGCGGGCCCCGCGATCGACGTCTGAGCGTTCCTGCTCCATTCCAGTAGTCGCGCCCCAAGGCCGGACAAATGCCCATGACCCGACCGCCCATCGGGTGTCCCATCCTGCCAAACTCGACCGGTCTCCATGTCAAAATATGGACTCATATCGATGGATTCAGGGGAGATCACGACATAGAGTTTCTCGATGCCGGGCTCCTGGTCCATGGTGAAACGCGCTCCATTTGCCGGAATGGTGTGAACGCCGCCGACCGTAAGCCTGTTCTGCAAGCCGGTCTTCGTCAGAGGAAAGAGAAGCCGGTATGCGGCCACCGGCCGCTCCCCCTTGGAGTCTTCGCGCTGGAGGATTTCGATACCCTTGGAGCCGGCGTACCGGGCGGTCCGGTCGGACTCGCCTGGAATCGTCCGGGTCAGGACATACACATAAGCCTCCCGGTTGAGGGAGAACTGAAACAGCATCTGGTCGCCGCTTCGGAATTCGTAGGAGCTGGGCACGGTTTGCCGCTCGGCCCCGCGCACCAGCAGTACGTCGAACTTTACGCCAGGCGCACTCCCATCGAGATAGATGCCTCTGGCATCCTGGTCGTCCGGTATCGTCAGGCCCACCGGGGCCAAGGCCGGCACAACGGCCGCCAGCAACAGATTCAGTGCCAAAACCATACGATCATTCCCACCCTTTCTCACAGCATCTTCGCCGTGACTCAATGTGGTATGGCGCGACGAGCGCCGAAATTTCAGTTTTTTGCGGAATTCCGCGATCGCGCCGTCACCTGGTAACGAACGGCAATCACCGTCAGCGGCGGAACGTCCGAAGCGGCTATGCGATCCCACGCTATGGGCTTGAGCGACCCGATCAGAAGGATCTCTTCCTGTCCGGTGGGCTCCACAATAAGCAGGTCGCCGAGGCCGTACGTCTCTGGCGGTATCGGCTCCTTCCTGGAAAACACCAGCGTGTAGCGGCCCGTGCCGTCGCGATGGTACATCTGGCAGTAGCACGGAGCCGAGGGTGTAATCGACAGCGGTGTCCGGTAGCCTATCGCATAGGAACCCGCGCGAAGACTGATGCTCAGTTTCAATCCGCCGGCCTGGAACTTCCCGGCCTCGGCGCTTAGGTAATCCAGCAGAGCGCTGGTGGGCTGATCCCCCGTCTTCACTCTGCCTGGGTCAATTTCGCCCTTCCCGTAGCTGTTGTTGGGATGGGTGGCGCCGCGAGGCCTCACGGCAGCCAGAAGCCGGTCGCGAAGACCATCCGCACTCAAGCCCGGTTCGATCTGCCGGAGCAGTGCGGCGAATCCAGCCACGTAAGGGCAAGCCGCAGAGGTGCCTCCAAAACGGCCCCCCGATGCACTTTCGGCGGAGTTCCTGTCGGGCGCCGTGAGGTCGGGCTTAATCCTGCCGTCATCGGTGGGCCCCCGTGAACTGAATGTCTCCAACTCGCCGGATCTCAGATCTATGGCGCCCGCCGCCACTGCCGATGCCGAAGTGGCCGGCACGATGATACTCCCTTCCGGCGAACGCGGTTCCATGTCGGCGGCCGTCAGGCTGTAGACGTGGATGCGCACGGGGCGAGTCACATGTTTGGCCTGAAGGCCCAAGACGAAGGTGTCGCCGGAGTTGACCCTGATCGGGCCGATCTTCTCGATGGGGAACCCGCGCCCGTTCTGCGGATTGACGGATTGGGCAACCGGTTTTGGATTGCCCGCCCGAACTGCGTCATAGCGAAAAAGGTAGGCGTCGACATCCTGAAACGCCTGAGGCAATTGTGGATTCTGGCCCCAATCGTCCCACGTAACCAAAAGAGAAAGGGTATCGGTGTGGGGCCGGAGCATTAGATAGGGGCTGGCCGAATCTACGTCGATCCAGCCATCGCCGTTCCGGTCCACGGTCAAGCCGGACCAGTGGGAGGCTCCCTCGTTCCCCGCGGCATTGACCCACAGAATGTCGTAGCGTTTTGCAATCCGCTCGACGATACGGTCCATCAACCCGTTGCCATTGTGGGGGCCTTCATGAGTGCCGCCAGAAAAACTAATGATCCGAACACCTTGATCGGCCAGCCACTGGGCGGCCAAGGCGAACTGATCCATGCTGGACGCCCCACCGCCCACCGCGGCCAGGTACAGTTCGGCATCCGGCGCCATCGCATGAAGAATCTCGGCACATGCCGTTCCATGGCTGGTGCCGGCCTCGAAGTCGTTGCCCGGATTCCAGGCCTTGGTAGCCTGCGGCTGAGGCAGTCGCCCGGCGGCGGCCAATTTTCCGTAGTTCTGGAACCCAAAATCCAGGATTCCGACCTTGACGTTCCTGCCCGTAATGCCCTGCCGGTGCAGCATGACCACGCCGGCAGTTCCGGCGCCTTCGCTCGAGCTGCGCGGCTCCTGGAGTGGATAGATGACAGGTTGGGGAGCGGCGTAGTACACCGCGTCCAGCGACGCCAAGATCTCGATCGCCTGGGCGGGGACGCGCGCCAGAATCGTGGCGCCGAAGCTCTGTGGGACGCTGCCCCCAACTTCCATGATCCTGCGCGCGATAGCCGGAACGCCCGATTCCGAAACCGCGATCAGCGTCACGGGAATTCTCCCGTCCGCATCGAAGCCCAAATCCGGCGCCGGAGCCGCTCCACCGGTGAGACCCTTCGTACCAGATCCGGCAATCGCGGAAAGCAAAGCCGGATGGATCTTCCCGCCAGCGTCGTCCCCCATACCCTCCTGGGGGACGGAGGCGGGCACCGGGAGCACGGCCGGCAGCCTATCCGCCAGGTCACGGAGATCCTGCGCATGCGATAGCTGTCCCCAGCAGCCCGACAGCAGGAGGAGCGCATCGAGACCCCCGATTGAGCGCCTGCGCATGGAAATTACACCTACCGATCCGCAGCTACCACACGGTATTCGCGCTCAATGACGGTGGCCTTATCGACCCAAGAGGCGGGCGACGACAAGTCCAACGCCACATCCGCTGGGATGACGATCAACCGAAGCTGGTGAAGCCCGGGTGGGCCCGAGACGTCGATGTTCCCCTGGCCGGCAGGAGGGACGAATACGGTTTGACCCGCCGGGACCAGCATGCTCGAGGTAAACCGGTTGGGGAACAGGCGGGTGGGCGATTGATCGGCTTGCCGGTCGAGCAGCAGGCAATTGCCGCCGCCTGCTACCGACAAGCCGAGCCGAAGATGCTCCCCGATGCGGTACTCGGGAGTGCCACCCGATTTGTTGAGGCCTAATCGAGCCGCGATCGGTTGCCTCACCGGCAGCCGGAACAATTGAGCCCATTCGATTTGCCACGCCGGCTCCGCACCCGGACTTTCCACGCCCAGCATCGAAATTGCCGGTGCGCGAGTCGGATCGAGAGAGACGCTCAACCCGTTGTTTGCGGGATGAATCCACACGGCGATACCCACAGCCAACACAGCGGCTGCCGCAGCCGCCGAAAGCGCTAAATACTTTGGTTGCCGGAACCACTCGGCAAGGCACTCCCGCCACGACGGACGCAGGGCGGCCATCAGCAGTGCGCGATTCTCGGGCCGTTCCAACCCGAGCCTCATGGCTTCTTCTTCCATCAGGCGCTCAAACAACTCCTGGTCCTTCAGGGCGGCGGCGAAGAGTTGCTTCCGTTCCTCCTCGTTCAGACCGCCAAGGGCGTAGGATTCCAACAGATGCTCCGGGTTCTCAGGACTCATCGTCGACTCTCCTCGGCCTCCTGCATCAGTTCCCGCAACCGTCCGCGGCAGTGGAAAACCTTCAAGTTGACCGCTTGATCGCTGACCGCGCCAATGCGCTTCCGAATATCGGCTGTCGACATTTTGCGGTAGCGAAGCCACAGAATCCGGCGGCACGGCCGATCCAAACGCCTGACGGCAGCCAAAAACCGGGCAAAACCCTCTTTGGTCGCGAAAACCTCGTCCGGCCGCGCCCCACCGGGCATTTCCCGACCCTCCACGTCCCCCCCCGTCTGCCCGGCCTTCCACCAAGAGCGGCCTCTCAGATCCATGATTTTATTCGTCATGATCTTGAAGGTCAGCGGCAAAAGATCCTCAAGCCGTTCAAGATGCCCGTACTTCGTCGAGAGCAGCATCATGGTCTCCTGCGCCAGATCCTCGGCGTTTTCGCGTCCAATACGAGATTGTCCGTACCTTACGATTCTTTCACGCAAAAGTTTGAGGTTTTCTTCGTCGATCGCCACTCGCCCCCCGTCAGGAAAACGAAACATCATCATCCGCCTGCGCCGGAAGATTGTCAATTTGTGAAAGATTCGTGCCTCAAACTCCATATCTTATCGGACCGGCGCTCGATGGCTTTCGTTCGCCAAACCGCCGGGACACGGGCGGGAGGTTGATTCGCTATGGACAAGACGATCGTGATTGGGCTGGGCGGCACTGGCCTGGAGGCCATCCGTTTCCTGCGGCGCAGGGTGGTGGAGAACCACGGCCACCTGGCGTCTCTTTCGCAACTGGGGTTCCTGTACATCGACACGGACCGGGGCGGGGTCGCGATGACGGAGGACAACCGGAAGCGATGGGAAATCCTGGGCGTTCCGGTGGAGCTGGATGAGAGCGAATTCGAGATCCTGGAGACGCCGGAGGTTGGCGGCATTGTCAACAACCTCGACCAGTTTCCACACATTTCGGATTGGTTTCCCGCCGCCCAACTGCGCACCATCGACCAGTCGGCCAAGGACACGCCGGGCGCCCGGCAGATCCGGCCTCTGGGGCGGCTGGCGTTCACTCTGAAGACCTCCGAAGTGGAGAAGAAATTCAAGAACCTCCTCAACCGCCTCCCGCAGGCTTCCGGCGGCGGCAAGACGCAGGTTTACCTGGTGTGCTCGCTGAGCGGCGGCACGGGCAGCGGCATCTTCCTCGATCTGGCGTACCGCATCAAAGAGTGGACCGCCGGCAATTGCGAGACCTCCGCTTTTCTGGTCTTTCCCGAGCTCACTACAACCCGTGGCGACCGTTACCTGGTCAATGCCTATTCGGCGCTTCTCGAATTGAACTACTACAGTGTTTCGGCCGCGGGTTCGCGGGACGACCGCCGGAATCTGGGATTCAAACTGCCGTTGAAGGACCGCCCCATCCAGGACAAGCCGTTCGAGAACTGTTACATCGTGGGCGTTCGCAACGAAGCTGACGTGGAGTTGGCGCTCGAAGCCGTGCCGGAGATGATCGCTCACCGCATCTACCTGAACTTCGACAGCTCGTTCGCCAGCGATGCCAAGGCCCTGATGAACAATGGGAGCCTAGAACGCACTCTCGTGCTCGAAGACCCGTTCAACGGCAATCTGCACTCCCAGAATTTCTTCACTCTGGGCCTGTCCTCCATCCAATTCCCGGTCGAGCCAATCACCGAGATGATCGCCTTTCAGTTTTGCCAGGAACTGTTGGATGGGTGGCTGAGGGAACGCGAAATCCCCGGCAATGTGAATGAGCGTGTGCAGTCCATGCTGCCCGAGTTGCGGCTTACGGACGACTACCTGCTCGGGGATCGGGACCTGTTCGGCTCGCGCAGCGACTTCCACCCGGCGGAGCGCGAAATCGAGGATTTCGTCAATGAGGTCCGGCGCTCGGCGCCGCAGAGGAATATCCTCAACTTCATCAATGAGCGGCAAAAGCGGTTTATGGATGAGTACCGCTCGGCGGGAATCATCAAGTTCTTCCAGGACAAGCGTGACAACAGCCGGGGCGCGGTCCAGGAGATCACGCGCCTGGTGCGCCGAAAAGCCGGCGCCATGCTTACCGATGCCAACCTGGGGTGCGAATTCGCCTGCCGGGTGGTGGACGAGTTGGTCCGCCTTCTGGACTTGCGCCACCAGGCCTTCCTGGGCGTTCTTCAGGTGCTGCCGGCGCGCGAGACCGGGTCGCGCAAATCCTTGAACATTTTCGGCCGGGAACTGACGGCCGCGGAGTCGCGCCTCTCGTTTCGCGAACGGTCGGTGAAGGAGGCCCTGCAGAAAGTGGGCGAGGCGCTCAAGCAGAACCTGGCCGCGGCGGTGGCGGCCCGGTCGCACGAATATGGCCGTGTCGTGCTGGAGGGCGTGCTGGCCGATCTGCGGAACCTGCGGCAGACTCTCCGGGAGTGGCAGAACGCGATCACCCGCCTGCGCAACGATGCCGAGAACGAAGTGCGCAGAAACCGCAGCCATCTAACGGGAAAGATCGCCAACCTCAAAGAGTTTAACGGCATGCTCCTCTTCGACGAGGAACGGCACCGTTCGTTTTACAACTCGTTTGACGGGCCCGGGGCCGTCCGGTTCATCCAGGACAAGCTGCTCGGCTCCGAGCCGGAGGCCGACGCCCTGGCGCTTCCGCTCCGTCCGGACGTCTTCGCCAAGACGGCCCACCGCGCCGCGCTCGACTGGCTGTACACCGTCAGTGTGGTGAGGGTGTCGGACCGCAATGTTGCCGACAAATTGCTCGAAGAATATCCCGATAAGGCGGGGCGGCGCCGGCTGCTCTCCGAGAACTACCGCAAATCCATGCCGTTTCTCGTCATGGACCAGGTGCAGAAACAGATTGGCGGAGGCCAGGGAGCCGGCTCGTACAAGTTTTCGCCCACCACTGCCGCCAGCGTCGTCGGAATGCTGGACGACGAGTCGGGACGGCTGCAGGCGGTCGGCGAAATCCACAAGGATCTGCAAGCGGCTACCGGGCTGCCGTCCGGCGACATCCGCAAGATCGCGGACCGGCACCAGATCCTTTTCCTGCAGGAAGTCACCGCGTTCC
>Ga0265316_10002117_pt1 | contig 20863 bp, 11 predicted proteins | sample 4522metaG_FD_202092 | JGI IMG/M metagenome (GOLD analysis project Ga0265316, IMG submission 202092) | Rhizosphere microbial communities from Carex aquatilis grown in University of Washington, Seatle, WA, United States - 4-5-22 metaG | ecosystem: Host-associated > Plants > Roots > Rhizosphere >... | reverse complement strand
CGTTCCAGGCATCGCCTCTGGTGGATGGCACCCGCACGGAGACGTTCATCATTATCAACTTCCCGGCGCGCCTGGCGATCATCGGAGGCTCCGCCTACGGCGGCGAGATCAAGAAGACCATCTTTACGCTGCTCAATTACCTGCTGCCGCTCGAAGGCGTCCTGCCCATGCACTGCTCCGCCAACGTGGGACCGGCGGGCGACGTGGCGCTTTTCTTCGGACTCTCCGGCACCGGCAAGACCACGCTCTCCGCCGACCCCTCGCGCCAACTGATTGGCGACGACGAGCACGGCTGGAGCGAAAACGGCATCTTCAATTTCGAGGACGGCTGCTACGCCAAAGTCATCCGCTTGTCGCCCGAAGCCGAACCGCAGATTCACGCCTGCACGCGCCGCTTCGGCACCATCCTGGAGAACGTGGTGCTCGATCCGCTCTCGCGCCGGCTCGATCTCAACGACGACGCCCTGACGGAGAACACCCGCGGCGCCTATCCGCTGGACTACATCGAAAACTACCTGCCGCCCAAGATGGCCGGCCAGCCGAGCAACGTCGTCTTTCTCACCTGCGACGCCAGCGGCGTCATGCCGCCTATCTCGCGCCTCACGCCGGAGCAGGCCATCTATCATTTCATCTCCGGATACACCAGCAAGATCGCCGGTACGGAAATCGGCCTCGGCGCCGAGCCCGAGATCACGTTCAGCACGTGTTTCGGCGGACCTTTCATGGTGCACCATCCGTATGTTTACGCCGAAATGCTGAAAGCTCGCCTGGCCCGGTATGGCGCCACCTGCTGGCTGGTGAATACCGGCTGGACGGGCGGCCCGTTCGGCGTCGGCAAGCGGATCAGCATCCGCCATACGCGCACGCTCCTCAATTCCGCGCTGGCGGGAAAGTTGCACGACGTACCGTTCCGCCAGGACCCGGTGTTCGGATTCGAGGTGCCCACGGAATGCGAGGGCGTTCCGGCGCAGATCCTGGACCCGGCCGCCACCTGGCCAAATCGCGAAGCGTACGACCATAAGTACGCCGCCCTGGCCGCGCGCTTCATCCAGAACTTCAAGCTCATGGCCGATGGCTGCCCGCCGGAAGTTGTGCAAGGCGGACCCAAAGGGTTTTAAGCCGAGGGCGCTGTCAGTTCAAACGCGAGCCGATCCCGCCGAACTCGAGGGCGGAAACGTAGACGTTGGTGTCGAGGGTGACGCTGTCCACTCAGCGCCCTTGTGAATTGATTCTGCGCCGATTCTTCACTATTTCAGGCACATCAGCTTCGCTATAGCCGGAGGCCAAGCCGGTTTGGATGCCGTACTCAAGCAGCTCTTGCCAGGCGCGTTCCTCAAGGCCCTTGCGCAGCGCCTCTTCCGCCAGAGCTTCGACGGTCCTGCCTTCGGCGTGCGCCTTCGCTTGCAACTCCGTCAGTAACTCGTCCGGCACGCGCAAGTTGTTCCGGGTGGCCATAGCGCCTGTCTTTCCAACATACCGTAGAATATGAATTTCATGCCTCACGTCCCCCTTATCGATTTCCAGAATGTCACCGTCGAGCGCGGCGCGCGCGTGGTGCTCGACGGCGTCACGCTCGCCATCGCGCAAGGCGAGCACGCCGCCATCCTCGGTCCCAACGGGTCGGGAAAGTCCAGCCTGATCAAAGTTATCTCGCGCGAGTTATACCCGCGCCTCAAAGACGAACCGTGGTCGCTGCGCATTATGGGGCGCGACAGATGGCATTTGTTCGATCTGCGCCATCATTTGGGGCTAGTCTCCAACGACTGGATGCAGATGTGTACGCGCGACTACTCGGGATACGAAATCGTGCTTTCGGGATTCTTCGGCAGTGTGGGCATCTGGCCCAATCACGAAGTGACGCTGGAAATGGAGCGCCAGGCGCGCGAAGCGATGGACCTGCTCGAAATCCGGCACCTGGCGGACCGCGATACCGACGAGATGTCGTCGGGCGAAGCGCGCCGCATCCTGATCGCGCGCGCCCTGGTGCACGGCCCGCAGGCGCTGGTGCTGGACGAGCCCACCACCAGCCTCGACCTGCACGCCACGCACGAACTGCGCGAGATCCTGCGCAAGCTGGCGGGCCGCGGCATCAGCATCATCATGGTGACGCACCATCTGCCGGACATCATCCCGGAAATGCGCCGCGTCGTGCTGATGCGCGACGGCCGCGTGGTAGGCGACGGCCCCAAGGAACAGGTGCTGGAGGCATCGGCACTCTCGGCCGTCTTCGGCCTGCCCGTCGAGGTGCTGGAGCGCGGCGGATACTACCACGTGCTGTGAGACGGGGCCGCGGCATTACCCGCAGGCGCTCATCAGTCCCCGAGTAGATGCCGGTATTCTTCGGGGTCGAGGCCGAAGCGCTCCATCAGCCGCGGAAGGTCGGCGCGCAGCGTCTCGGGCGTGGCGCTCACCCAGGCGGCGATCACGGTCTCCACGCCCACGCGATTCCTGCCCTCGTCCTCCGCCATCGATTCCGCCACGCCGCGCAGTTGCGATTCCGTGGAGTCGCGCGCCGGCCGCGGCGTCTCGGCCAGCACTTGGTTGAGAAAATCCTCCGCTGCGTCGTTCCAGTTCATGGTTTAACCATGATAGACGAACAGAGTTCACCCGAGAGAAGACCCCTAACAGGGGTACCCCAACGCCGAGAAGAACAAGAAGGGGGCCGGCGTGCTTTGGCGGATACAGACGCCTGACCGCGCTGTTCCCCCGGTCGCTACGCGCGCCTCGCCGGTACCCGCGGGTTGCGTGCCGTGGCCCACTTCTGTTGGTGCCAGTAAGGATATGGCTCCGGGGCGGCGCTGGCCTCATCCAGGCGGGCCATCTCCTCGGCGCTCAGCTCCCACGTAGCCGCGGCCAGATTGTCGCGGAGTTGCTCCTCGGTGCGCGCGCCCACGATCACCGTGTCCACGCCCGGCTTGCCGCGGACCCAGTTGAGCGCCACCTGCGCCGGCGTAACGCCGCGCCCGGCGGCGACAGCCAGCATCGCGTCCACAATGCGATAGAGCCGCTCCCAATCCACATCGATGGGCGCCCCGAGCGCGGCCAGACGGCCTTCGGTGGGCTGCGGCGTATCGCGCCGGACCTTGCCCGACAGCAGCCCGAAAACCAGCGGGCTCCACGCCATCACACCCACGCCCTAGTCGAGACCCATCGGAATGAGTTCGTACTCGCCGTCGCGCACCAGCAACGAGTATTGGATCTGCTGGCTGACATAGCGCGCCAGGCCGCTGTGCGCGCTGATGGCGACGGCCTTCGTGGTCTGCCAGGCGGCGAAATTGGAGCAGCCGATGTAGCGGACTTTGCCCTGGCGGACCAGCGTGTCGAAAGCCGCCAGCGTCTCTTCCATGGGCGTCAGAGAGTCCATCGAATGCGCCTGGTACAAGTCGATATAATCGGTGCCGAGGCGGCGCAGGCTGGCCTCGCAGGCCGCGATCAGGTGCTGGCGCGATAGGCCAATATCGTTCGGTGCGGACCCCATCCGCGAGAAGGCCTTGGTGGCGATTTGCACGTCCTGCCGGCGGCCCTTCAGGGTCGCGCCCAGCACTTCTTCGGCGAGCCCTTCCGAATAGATGTCGGCGGTGTCGAACAGTGTGACGCCTCTCTCGATCGCAATCGCGACCAGGCGGCGCGCCGGTTCCACACCGAGGGCGCCCATGGCCGCATGCCGGCCCTTCCCTCCGAACGTCATCGTTCCGAAACTGAGCGATGAGACGCTCAAGCCGCTTCTGCCCAGAAATCGCTGTTCCATGAGCCCATTATCGGACAGGCGCGGCACGGCGGAGCGTCGTCCGGGTGCGGCGACGCCCGGGGCAGGGTCGCCCGGCGCGGTCGCCCGGCGCGCACGGGCGACCATGCCGCATCTGGTATAATCCCTTTTCGCTCTCGTGAGCGGTCGCGGTGGCCCATCCTCATGCCTGTTTCTCTGCGTTGTTCGCCTACCCTGTTCGTGCTGCTGATTTTCCTCGATGCCCCTGTGCCGGTTCGAGCGCAGGGCAACTATGAAGTGCAGGTGTATGGGGCGGAAATGGTTCCGCCTGCCCGCACCATGGTCGAACTGCACTCCAACTTCACGTTCCAGGGCTCCAAGGACGCCGTGGACGGAGTACGGGCGGACGAGCACGCGGAGCATGAGACAATCGAAATCACACAAGGGTTCAACTCGTGGTTTGAAACCGGCTTCTATATCTTCATGAGCTACCGCGCGAGCGAGGGTTACCAATGGGTCGGCGATCATATTCGCCCGCGTGTGAGGATCCCCGAAGCGTGGCACTGGCCCGTCAATGTGAGTCTCTCCACCGAGATCGGGTACCAGCGCCGGTCATACTCCACCGACACCTGGACCTGGGAGATTCGGCCCATCGTCGACAAGCAAATGGGCCGTTGGTACCTGGCTATCAACCCCGCCCTGGAGCGCTCCTTCCATGGGTCGGAGGTGAGCAAGGGAGTCACGTTCTCGCCAGCCTTCAAAGAAAGCTACGATGTCACGAAGCGAATTACTTTGGGAATCGAGTACTACGGCGCGGTCGGCCCTATTACAGGCTTCGATGCGGTGCGCGACCAGCAACAAGCCATCATGCCGGCTCTCGACCTCAACTTAGGCCCCAACTGGGAGTTCAACCTCGCGGCTGGTGTCGGACTAACCCAGGCCACCGACCGCCTGTTGGTGAAAGTGATCATTGGACGGCGGTTGAAGTTAGGAAAGAGATAGCCGCCCCGGACGGCCAGCTATTGAGGCTATTGAGGCAACCTGTCGGGCGCTTGGATCTGCTGCCAGCCTTCGCCGCTGAGCGATTCCAGAAACTCGATCAGGTTCGCCTTGGCCGCCGCGTCCAGGAAGAAAGGTGCGATGCGGGAATCGAGGTGCGCACCCGGTTTGCCGCCCTTCCTATAGAACTCGAGCACGTCGTCCAATGTCCGAAAGCGGCCGTCGTGCATGTAAGGGCCGGTGTGGACAACCTCCCGCAGCGTCGGCGCCTTGAACTTCCCCTCGTCACGCCGTTTCCCGGTGATTCCCGCCAGACCGAGATCGGGGGGCTGAACGTCCGGGCCGATACCCAGGCTTGCGAACTTCTCGTCTGTGAAGTTGAATCCGTTGTGGCACTCCGAGCATTCTCCGGTGCGCTCGAAGATGTCCAGGCCGCGTTTGGCGCCGGCGCTGAGGGAATGTTTGTCCCCGTTCAGGAATCGGTCATAGGGTGAGTTACCCGAGACAATCGTCCTTTCAAAAGACGCGATCGCCTTAGTGATGCGCTCGTAAGTAACCTGCCGGTCTCCGAACGCCTGTTCGAACAAGGCCGCATAGCCCGCGACGCTCGCTATGGCGCGGACCGCTCCCGCGGGTGTGGCGCCCATCTCGTCAGGGCCGGTAACCGGGCCGCTGATCTGCGCTTCGAGTGTGGCCGCGCGCCCGTCCCAAAACTGGCTTCGCCCGTAGGCCCGGTTGATCAGCGTGGGAGCGCGCCGGCCGAGCGGCACACCGGTGACCCCGAGGGGTGCCGGCTCGCCGCCCGAGAAAGCGTGCTCCGGCGGATGGCACGTGGCGCAGGAAACCTTCCCATTCGACGACATGCGGGGGTCGAAGAACAGATTGCGGCCAAGCTCCACGCGAGGCGCGGAGTATGGGTTATCCGGGGGCCAGATTACTGGCGGCAGGCCGAGCGGGGGCTCCGGGGGCGCTGGACTGGGGCGCGTCTGCGCCGCCGCGCCGCTCAGGAACAGCAGGCCAAAAAGAACCGGACGTGGGAAGACCATCCAATTGGATGTTGCCAGAAGAACCGTCACGGGTGCAAGCCGACCGGTCCGGGCGGGGACGCGGCGTACGGCCATCCGCGGCGCACGGGCGGTCGCGCTGCCGTGTTGGATTGCCGCGTGCGGCCCCCGCGGGCGGTCCGGCGGGGACGCGGCGTGCGGCCCATCCGCGGCGCACGGGCGGTCGCGTTGCCGTGTTGGACTGCGGCGTGCTGCCCGCGCGGGCGGTCTGGGCGGGGACGCGGCGCCTGCCGCACTTGCGCTTGACTGGCCTGTGGAACGGAGGTCTAATCGACGTTGCCGCTGCCGGCGCGCAGGAAGCATCGCCGGCGGACCGGCATCCGATGACTGGGGGTGACGAAAGCGTATGAAGCCGATTCTTCTTGGCGCGCTGGCGGCGATGGCACTGGCGCTGGCGGGTTGCGTCGCCTCCGGCCAGACCGGTTCCGCGGTCGAGGGACTGCGCTCGGAGTATCTGGTGAACCCGCTCGGAATCGACGTGGAGCGGCCCGGTTTGACTTGGGGCCTGGCCGCGGGTCCGCGCGGGCGAGGTCAGAGCGCTTACCAGGTGCTCGTAGCGACCAGCGCGGAGAACCTTCGGAACGACAAGGGCGACCTCTGGGATTCCGGCAGGACCGCCTCTACGCAATCGGCTTTCGTGCCCTATGGCGGGCGCGCTCTCACGTCGGGCATGGAGGCATGGTGGAAGGTGCGCGTCTGGGACCAGCAGGGCCGCGCCTTGCCGTGGAGCAGCCCGGCCCACTGGTCGATGGGCGTCCTCGACGATTCGGAATGGTACGGACGCTGGATAGGCCTCGCGCGCCCCGCCGGCGTGCCGGAGCGCACGCCCCTGCCATTCCCCTGGCTGCGCAAGACTGTCAGGCTCGACCGGAAACCGGCGCGCGCCACGGCGTATGTCAATGCCCTGGGTTACTACGAGCTGTATGTGAACGGCAGGAAGGTGGACGACTACGTACTTACTCCGGCGGTAACCGATTACTCGCGGCGCAACTGGTATCTTACTCACGATATTACCGATTACTTAGTGAAGGGCGATAACTCGATCGCCCTCTGGCTAGGCCGCGGCTGGTATGTGCGGGGCCATCCGGGGGTGGTCTACGACGGACCGCTGGCGCGGGCGCAGGTGGATATCACGCTGCCGGGCGGCCAGACGGTCAAGGTAGGCACCGATGCCACCTGGAAGGCCAAGGCCAGCCCCATCACTCCCATAGGCCGGGGCACGGCCTTCGGCGATTACGGCGGCGAACATTACGATGCCCGCCTGGAGGTGGAGAACTGGAACAGCGCCAAGCTCGACGACTCCGGCTGGGAAGCGGCCGCCCTGTTCGATCCGCCCCACGTCACCACCGCGGCGCAGATGGTAGAGCCCAACCGCATTCTCGAAACGCTGCAGCCGGTGAAGATTGAGCGGACCCCGGCGGACGGCTGGCTGATCGACATGGGAAAGAACTACACCGGGTGGCTGGACCTGCAGCTTCCCGCCGATACGCCGGCCGGTAAGAGCCTCAAGATCGAATACGCGGACGACCCGCCGGCCAACGGCCGTTACATCACCTTCAACCAGCGCGACGAGTATGTGACGCGGGCGGGGGCGCAGACCGTGCGGTCGCGCTTCAACTACCACGCCTTCCGGTGGGCCCATGTTACCGGCCTCGACCGCGCGCCCTTAGCCGCCGAAGTCAAGGGCTCTTTCCTGCGCACCAGCTACCGGCGGGCCGGCGATTTCGAATCTTCCAACGACTTATTGAATCGCATCTATCGCCTGGTTACCTGGACTTATGAGTGTCTTACCCTGAACGGCTATGTGGTGGATTGCCCCACGCGAGAACGCCTGGGCTACGGCGGCGACGCGGGGACCTCCATCGAGACGGCGCTGTTCAATTTCGATGCCGGCGGCCTCTATAACCGGTGGACCGCCAACTGGCGCGACGCACAGGATCCCGCGACGGGCGACTTGCCGTATACCGCGCCCAACTATCCCGACCAGGGCGGCGGCGGGCCCATGTGGAGCGGCTTCGTAGTGACCATGCCCTGGCAGGTCTACCTGACTTATGGCGACAAACGCATCCTGGAAACCAACTACCCCATGATGCAAAAGTGGCTGGCCTTCGCCGAATCGAAAACTAAGGACCACATACTGGAGCCCTATGTCAGCATCGGCATTCGCATGCCGGAGTGGAACTATCTGGGCGACTGGGTGACTCCGCACCGCGGTCCCAATGGGGATCTGGCGCGCGACCCGGTGAGCGCGCACTTCATCAATAACTGCCACTATCTGTACACCCTGCAACTGGCGGCTAAGATCGCCGCTATCTTGGGCAAGCCGGACGACGCATCCTTGTACACCGGGCGGGCGGCGGTTCTCAGCCGAACGCTGCACCAGCGCTATTTCGTCCCCGCCGCCGCGAGCTACGCTACCGGCGAGCAGCCCTATCTGGCGTTTCCTCTGCTCGTCGGCATAGTTCCGCAGGAGCTGCGCCCGGCCGTCGAGAAGAACCTGGAGCAGACCATCTTAGTTAAGAATGCCGGCCACTTCGACTCCGGCATGCATGGCACTTACTTCCTGCTCAAGGAACTTATGGAAGAGGGGCGCAACGATCTTATCTTCCAGATGGCCACTAAGACCGATTTCCCGAGCTGGGGGAACATGCTGGAACGGGGCGCGACCACCAGTTGGGAAAGCTGGTCGGGCCAATCTCACATTCACGATACGCTCATCTCCATAGGGTCGTGGTTCATCCAGGGTATCGGCGGAATCCGCATCGACGAAGACGCGCCGGGCTTCAGCCACTTCTTCATCAAGCCGGCGCCGGTGGGCGATCTTACTTACGCGCGGGCGCAGTTCCGGTCCATCCACGGAACGATCGTCAGCAACTGGCGCATCGCCGGCAGTCAGTTTCAGATAGACGTGACGGTGCCCCCCGGAACCACGGCCACGCTGGTGATTCCAACATCCGACCCCGCCTCGGTCACCGAAGGCGGACGCCCCGCGGCGGGGGCCGTGGGAGTGAAAACGGCAGCGGCGGAATCGGGCAAGGCCTCGTTCGTGCTGGGTTCGGGAAGCTACCGGTTCGCCGCTAAGTACTCGGGGCGGGAGTAGGGGGCCTGCGCTCTGTCGGCGTGGGCGCGTCCTGTGCGGTTTCCCCGGGTCTGCGCCGGCACAGCCTTCGGAGGCGCCGGCCACCGGAGCGCACGCCTGTTCAACACGGACAGCCAGGAGGGCCTTGCCCGGCGGCGGCGAAAGCTGCGAGGCGTGATACAATTCGGCTGCCACTTCTGCACAATTCGGAGAAGGTCAGGCGTGTGGGTCCGGAGATCGGCGCGCGCGGTGGCGTTTGGCCGGCCTTGCCTTCCGTTCGCACAATGAGGAGGAAGAAATGCGCGCCGAATTGTGCCTTGCTCTTGCGATGGCCGCCGCTCTCAAGGGTGCCGTGGCCGAAGATCATCGGGCGGCGGTTGCCCTCGCCGCTCAGGCTCCGCTCGCGTTTGAGCGTGCCACCGGCAATGGGCGATGGGTGGCGCGCGGAAGCGGTTATTCGCTCGGAATCGGCGCGGCCGATATTGACATAGGTTTGGGCAACGAACGGTTGCGGATCCGGTTCGTGGGCGCCAACGCCACGGCAGCGTCCGAGGGCTTGGACCCGTTGCCCGGCAAAGTGAACTTCTTTCTCGGGAGCGATCCCCAACGCTGGCTGCACGACATTCCCACGTGGGGGCGAGTGCGCTACAGCGGCGTGTATCCGGGGATAGACGCGATCTGGTACGGCAATCAGGGACGCTTGGAATACGATCTGCTGCTGCAGCCGGGCGCGGACACAAGCAAGATCGCCATGAAGTTCGAAGGCGCGCGCAAGATCTCGGTGGAAGCCGGCGGGGACCTGCGCGTGGAGATGGCCGGCGGCGCGTTGGCGCTGAAGCTGCCGCAAGTGTATCAGGAAGGCGGCGGCGGGCGTCAGCGAGTCGGCGCCACATATGAGCTGCGGGCGGGTGATGAAGTTGGCTTCCGCGTGGGAGCGTACGACAAATCGCGCCCCTTAGTCATAGACCCCACTCTGGTGTATGCGACGTATTTCGGCAGCCTTCAGTCCTTGATCGCCGCAGTGGCAGTAGACAGCCTGGGTAATGTATACATCGGCGGCACCGCACAGAACAGTACAGTACTGCCGGTAGTGAACGCGGTGCAGTCGGGGAACCTGGGGGTCTACAATGCGTTCGTCTCGAAGTTCGACCCCACGGGGAAAACGATTCTCTACTCAACTTACCTCGGCGGTTCGGGGAGCGACTACCTGAACGGGATCGCCGTTGACTCCGGCGGCAATGTGGTAGGCGCCGGCCAGGCGCAATCAGGTTTCCCTACCGTCAACGCCACGCAAGCTACCTTCAACGGCCCCGCGGGCGGCTTCGCCGGGTTCGCCTTCAAGCTGAATGCCACTGGCAACGCGCTGGTGTACTCGACGTATCTGGGTGGATCCGCCACGAACACGTCCGGCATTGCCAACGGGGTAGCCGTGGATGCCCTCGGCAACGCCTACATCACGGGATACGAGTATTCGTCGGGTTTTCCGGCCACGGCGTTGAATAACTGCACTCATTCGTATGCGTATTGCACGTTTGTCGAGAAGTTGTCGGCCCCGGGCGCCAATGTGTACAGCGCGCTGATCAATGCCGACTGGGGCCAGGCGATCGCAGTGGATGCACAGGGAGCCGCCTATGTCGCCGGATACAGCGGGTACCACACCTTCCCGAACAATCCGCCCGGCGCCCAGCCAATCAACGTTGGAGGATATGATGCCTTTGTCTTCAAACTGAGTGCCGACGCAGGGTCGCTCGTCTGGGCCACGTTCCTGGGAGGGCACGGGTTCGATAACGCCACCGCTATCGCCGTGGGAAGCGGGGGCGTGGTGTACTTTGGCGGCCAAACGGCGTCGGCGGATTTGCCGGTCACAGCGGGGGTGGTCCAGGGGACCTACGGAGGAGAAACCGACGCCTTCGTGGCGAGCATCAGCGCCGATGGCACGCGGTTCGGATTCGTAACTTACCTGGGCGGCGGCCGCACGGAGGACCTTTCCTCGCTGGCGGTGGCTCCCGGCGGGCAGGTGGTTGTGGCCGGCACGACGGACTCGCGGGACTTCCCGGTCTCCGCCGCTCTTCAGCCCGCATTTCCGGGATCGCCGTACTCATTCTTCAAAACCACGAACTCAGGCGCAACTTTCACCGGGGCCGAGAATGGTTCGCTGCCGGGGTTCAACGGCCACTATTCCACCTCTGGCACAATCCTGCCCGATCCCTCCAATCCAGGCACCATCGTGGTGGACACCGGGCAGGGAGTCTTCCGCACCGCCGACGACGGCGCCACCTGGGCGAGCGTCGAGGCGATCAGCAAGGGGAGCAGCGCTCGGAGCCTCTCCAATCCGTCGGTGATTTACACACTCGACCCCTGCCTGCTTTTCAAGTCGTCCGACGGAGGCCGGACGTTCGTCACCGCCAACAGCAATGTGTGCGGGGGGCCTACCTGGTTTCTCGTAGGCGTCAGTCCAACCGATCCCAACACGGTGCTGTTGTTCGGCTCCAGCGCGGTATCCCGCTCCACGGACGGCGGCGCGACATTTCCGCAAACCACAACGCTGCCGGCGGGAGGGGGGTTGGGATACTTAGCTTCGAGTGTGGTGGCAAGCCCGGACGGATCGTTGTACCTGGCGGGGTACAGCGTGTATAAGAGCACCGACGGGGGACTAACCTGGAACGCACTCGCTTTGCCGCAGATAACCTGGAGCAATTCGGCGTACGCCTTCACCCTCTCGACGAGCAGCCCTTCCATTCTCTACGCCTCCGACGGCACTAACATCTACAAGAGCACGAATGCCGGCGCTGCCTGGAACACGGTGGCAGCGGGGGTGAGCGTTACTGGCCTTGCAGCCGATCCTACCAACCCACAAAACCTTTACGCTACCGGAGCCGCCGGCATCGGGGTACTAACCTCCACCGATGGCGGCGTAACCTGGCCTTCCTCCCCGGCTCCCCTGGATGTGTCCGAGCTACTGCTTATTGCGGCAAACCCATCCAATCCGGCGGAAGTCTATCTGGGTAACTATGTTCCGACGAGCGCCTTTGTGGCAAAACTGAGCGCCGATGGCAAGAGCCTGAACTGGTCCACTTACTATGGTTCGCACGAGGGCGCGTCGTCCACCGCCGCCGCCGTCGCCCCATCGGGCGATGTCTGGATTGCCGGCGTCACTGCCGGTGGAAGTCTTCCACTTACTCCCGACGCACAGAATACTAACGTCGATGCCTGGGGTCCCGGCTTTTTGGCCAGGATCGCCGACGCTACCGCGTCTTGCAGTTACACGGTCACCCCAACGGCACAGTACTTGTACCCCGGGTCGCGGACGCTGCTCCTCGGGCCAGGCTTCTTGCCGTTCGTTGGTCAAGACGCGTTCTCGGTGACCGCTCCCAGCGGCTGCGCATGGACGGCCAACGCCTCGGATGCCTGGATTCACGTGCTCCGCAATTCGGGAACCGGCTCAGGTCCGATTCCGCTGTTTGTCGACCCAAACCAGACGGCGAGCACGCGGACGGGCACGGTGTCCGTGAACAGCCAAACTTTTACCATAGTACAGCCGCCGCCGAGTTGCACTTACTCTTTGTCTTCCCCTCCCACGCTAACGTCCGCGGGGGGCACTGCCACCATCACGGTCACTGCGCCAGCGGGTTGCCCGTGGGACGTGGAATGGGGGACAACCGGCGAACCCCTCCCCGTGACTTCGGCAACGACGGGAACGGGCAATGGGACGGTAACCATTTCCGTACCTCCCAACTTCAGCACCGCTTCACTCTCCTGGGGGGTCTATATCGGTCGTGGGTTCGCTTCAATTTCCGAATCCGGGGCGGCCATTGCCTGCACCTACTCGCTGGGTGCCACTACTGCCTCGGCGGGGGCGGCGGGCGGCAACGCAAGCTTCACAGTGACCCCCAGTTCGTCGGCTTGCGCCTGGACCGCTACCAGCAATGCATCCTGGATCACCGTCACCGGCGGCTCGTCGGGCACCGGCGCGGGAACCGTCACTTATTCCGTGGCCGCCACTACTTCCGGCAACCAGCGCTCCGGCGCCATCACAGTGGGCAGCACCGCCTTCACCGTGACCGAGCAGGGAGTGGCCGCCACATTTAGTCTGAATCCGGCGTCCGCCAGCGCCGCGGCCGCGGCCGGCGCCGGGACGGTGGGTGTAGTGTGCAATCTTTCGGATGCGGCGTGGACGGCAAGCAGCAACTCTACGTGGCTCACGATCGCTTCCGGAGCCTCCGGGACCGGCAGAGGAAGCGTAGGATATTCGGTAGCCGCCAACAACTCCGTGAGTTCCCGCAGCGGGTCCCTGACGATTGCGGGCTTGACATTTCCGGTGACGCAATCCGGGGCGGCGCCGGTTTTCTCCTTAAATCCCTCATCCGTGAGCGTTGGGGCTGCCGCCGCCAGCGGCACAGTTGCGATCACCGGAACGCCGCCGGACGCCCCTTGGAGCGCAACGTCGAACGCTTCCTTTATAAAGGTTGTCTCGGGAAGCAGCGGAACCGGCAGCGGCAGCACAGGATATAGCATCGCAGCCAACACCACAACCGGCAGCCGCGTGGGCACGATTACCGTCGCCGGGCAGACATTTACCGTCACGCAAGCCGGCGCCCTCCCTGCCACCCTGAGCCTAACCAAAACCCACGCCGGCGCCTTTGCCCCAAGCCTGCAGGGCGCCACCTACACTGTCACAGTGTCGAATGCGCCCGGGACCGTAGCCACCACCGGGACGGTCACCGTCACCGAGAATCCACCCGCCGGCTTGACCCTGGTCTCCATGTCGGGCGACAACTGGAGTTGCGCCGGCAACACGTGTTCCCGCGGCGATTCCCTCGCCGCCGGCGCCAGTTACGACGCCATTACCGTGACGGTGAATGTGCCGTCAACCACGACGTCGCAGGTCACCAACCAGGTGAGCGTCTCCGGCGGAGGGTCGCTCCCGGCCAGCGCCAGCGACCCGACCTACATCGGCGGACTCCAGTTCTATCCGCTGACGCCCTGCCGCGTGGCCGATACCCGGACGGGCGCCGGCTTCACCGGGACACAGGGGCCGCCGTACCTGGCGGGCGGGACCGCGCGCGGCTTCCAGGTGGCTGGACTCTGCGGTGTGCCGGCCAATGCCACGGCCTATTCGCTGAACGTGACCGTGGTGCCGCGCACGAGCGAACTGGGCTTTCTGACTACCTGGCCGACCGGGCAAACGCAGCCGCTGGCCTCCACGCTGAATTCGCCGGCCGGGGAGGTGGTGGCCAACGCCGCGCTGGTGCCGGCGGGGACCAACGGCAACATCAGCATCTACGCATCGGATCCCACGGACGTGTTATTCGACATCAACGGATACTTTGCGCCGCCGTCGGCATCCGGGTTGCAGTTCTATCCATTGACGCCTTGCCGCGTGGCGGACACGCGGGTAGGCACCGGCTTCACCGGATCGCAGGGGCCGCCGTATCTGGCGGGCGGAACCTCGCGCAACTTCCAGGTGGCTGGTTTGTGCGGTGTGCCTTCCACGGCAGCCGCCTACTCACTCAACGTGACGGTGGTGCCGCGCGCGGCCGCGCTGGGGTATCTGACCACCTGGCCGACGGGGCAAACGCAGCCATGGGCCTCCACGTTGAACTCGCCGGCCGGGGCGGTCGTGGCCAACGCGTCCCTGGTGCCGGCGGGGACGAGTGGCGAAATTGGCATCTACGCATCGGACGCCACGGATGTGCTGTTCGACATCAACGGGTACTTCGCACCGGCCGGCACCGGGGGCTTGGACTACTACACGATGACGCCGTGCCGGGTCGCGGACACGCGATCGTGGGCGGGCTTCCCGGGGCAATTTGGGCCGCCGTCGATGGGAACGGCCACGTCGCGCAGTTTCCCGGTGCAGTCGAGCGTGTGCAATGTGCCATCCGTGGCGGCGGCATACTCGTTCAACGTGACGGTAGTGCCCTCGGCGGGCGCGCTGGGGTACTTGACGACGTGGCCGACGGGGCAACCGCAGCCATGGGCCTCGACACTGAACTCGCCGGACGGGTTGGTAGTGGCGAACGCGGCCCTGGTCCCGGCGGGGACGGCCGGCGCCATCAGCATCTACGTTTCGAATCCGACAGACGTGCTGTTCGACATCAGCGGGTACTTCGCGCCGGGACAGTAGGCGTTGGTGCCGGCGCCGCGCGATGGCGTGGGCAACCGCCCGCATATTGCGCTGGATGTCCCGCTCGGAGCCCGTTCACTGCCGCTAATCGCCCGCGGCGTAAGGCGCCACGGCTTTGGCTTTTTCCGAGAAGAACTGCGCCAGCGGGTCTTGCGCCAAGGCTTTCAGTCCGGCAATCACGCACTCGGCGTTGAGTTCGGCGCCGGCGCGGCTGGTGTGGGTGTGCGGATCGCCGAACAGCGGCTCGACTTTGGCTTCCCCCAGCGCGTCGTAACGCCGGGCGATGATCTCGTTCAAATCCACCAACGGCACGCCCTCGGATTTCGCCACGGCCGCGGCCCATCCGGCGTAATCCTGCAGGTTGCGTTGGATCTTGCCGTCTTTCCAGATCTTGCGCGGAATCAGCGAACACACCATCGGCCGGGCGCCTTTGGCGCGCGCGCCGGCGATGAACTGCTTCAGGTACCAGCCGTAGGTGTGCACTACCTCATGTTGCTTGGTGATGGGGTTATCGATTTCCCTGGTTTCGTCGCCCACCCCTTTGATGGTGCCGCGGGCGCGCGCGGCATCGTCCAGCGGGCCGTCGTCGTTATGGCCGAACTGCATCATCACGAAATCGCCGGGCTTGAGCATCGCGAGCTCCCGCGCCCAATGGTTCTGCGTCAGATAAGTGCGGCTGCTCAGGCCGCCCACCGCGCGGTTTACCACATTGATTTTGGCGGCATCGAAGTAATCCACGATGGGTTCGCCCCAACCCCATTGCCCGCCCGCACCGTCGCCGCGGCCGTTGCGCACGGTGGAATCGCCGATGAGGAAGAGCGACGGCAGCGCGGGATTCGCCGGCTCGGGCAGCCGCATCGGCTGGCGATCTTGAGGCTGCGCCGCCGCCGATCCCGCCGGGTACGGCTCGACGGCCTGGCCCTTGGCCGACAGCAAGGCAACCAGCGGGCTGTGGATGCCCTTGAGCACCGCGACCACCAGCGAGGCGTTGAGATCGGCGCCCACCTGGCTGGTGTGCGTGTGATCCTGCGGGAACAGTTCTTTCACTTTGTCCGGGCCCATCTTTTCGTAATGCTCGGCAATGGCGCTGGTAAGGTCCGCAAACGCCACCCCTTGTGACTTCGCCACTTCCGCGGACCACTGCCCGTAATGGCCCGGGCCGCGCTCCACGGTATTGCCGGTCCAGATGTTGCGGACGGTCAGCGAGAGCACAATCGGCGTGGCGCCCTTCTCCTTGGTTTCCGCGAGGAACTGCCGCATGTAATGGCCAAAGGTGTACACCACTTCGTGCTTGCCGTTGGGCATGGTGAATTCCTGCGATTCGTCGCCGATGCCGGGGAGCGAGCCGCGCGCGCGGTCTTTATCGGGCGCGCTGCCATCGTTGTGGCCGAACTGGACGAGGACGAAATCGCCGGGCTTCAGGCCGTTCTTCACGGCGTCCCACAGGCCCTCGGTGACGAACGTCCGGCTGCTGCGCCCCGCGCGGGCGCGATTGACCACGGTGGCCTTGGCCGCGTCAAAATAGTCGGCGAACGGATCCGCCCAGCCGCGATGGTCTTCATTATTGGCAGTGGAATCGCCAATCACGTAGATGGTTGGCTTGGCGGACGCATCGGCTCGCGGCTTGGCCGCCACGTCGGCAGCCGGCTTGGCTGGCACGTCGGCCGCTGGCGCCCTCGCCGGCACATCCGCCGCCGGCGCCCTCGCGGGCGTGTCGCCCAGCGGCCGCGGCCCTTGGCGGCCAGGGTCTGGCGGCAAGGCAAACTCGGCCGGCGGATCGGGATGCGCCGGGTCGAACGGCGGCGTGTCCACCAGATACTTCACCAGCGGCAGTTTCGCTTGGCGAATCCCCTCCACGATGCACTTGGCCAACTGGTAGCTGCCGTAGTCGCTGTGGTGAGTGGTGTCGTTTCCGGCAAACGCCAGGTGGGCGTCCTTCGGGCCCAGGGCCTCATAGAACGGCTTGCTCATGGCGTTGAGGTCGATGAGCGCCGCATTCTCCTCTTTGGCCGCCTGCCGCACGGCCTCGGGGTAGTCGCCCAGGCTGTTGGTGATTTTGCCGGCGTCGTCGAAGGTCAGGCGGTTCATGGGCGTCACCAGCACCGGCGTGGCGCCGTGCTCCCGCGCGACGGCGATGAAATGCTTCAAGTCCGTCTTGTAAGTGGTGAATGCGCCGACGCCATCGCCTCTTTCCTTCTGGTCGTTGTGGCCCATCTGGATGAACAGGTAATCGCCCGGCTTGATCATGCTGAGAACTTTGTCGAGCCGGTGCTCGCCCATGAAGCCGCGCAGCGATTCGCCCGATTCGCCGTGATTGGCGACGGCAATGGTGGGCTGGAAGAAGCGCGGCAGCATCTGGCCCCAACTGTTGAACGGCTCGGAGGGCTGGTCGGTGGAAGTGGAGTCGCCGGCAATGTAAATGGTCGGGACGTTGTCGGCCTTTTCCACCGCGATGCGCCGAACCGCAGGGTGGGCGCCGCTGAATTCCAGGGTGATGCGGTCGTCCCAGGCATTCTTTTCGTTGCCTTTCTCGCGATCCTTGAGGCGCACCTCGCCGCCCGTGGAGATCTTCGGCGTGCGCACGCTGACCAGAAAAGACCGCGTCTCGGATCCGCCGGGCGCCGTGCGCACGCGCTCCAGCATGAGGCGGCGCAGTTCCGCTTTCACGGTGGTGACGGACTCGGCCGCCGCGTCGCCCAGCGTCACCGTTACCCGGTAGTTGCCCTCTTCGGGCACCCGGAACGAGAAGAAGAAGGCGCTGGGCGTGGCGTTCGGTTCGAGGCCATAGCCCAGAGCGTCGGAATACAAAGTGGTGGGCGAGACTTTCGTGTAGCCCGCAGCCGGTCCGGAACCGAAATCGAACTTGTCGGTGAAGGCCGGTTGGGCTCCCAGGCCGCTCACCGCCAGAAGGAACAGCACAAATCGCAAATGTCTGAGTTGCATAACTCATCCTATGGTATTCGAGCTCGACGGCCGCCGCGCAGGGGATTTTCGGGGCGGATGGTGCGTTTTGCTACGGTAAACACGGAAACCGGCGGGCGCGGGCCAGCACACGTCCTGCTCTCAGCGACTTGCAGGCAGCCTCCCGTTGGCCCCGGCGGCCGTCGCGGGGGGGCCGGTGAGCGCCGCTGTTTCGTATTTCAAAACACAACAGGACATGGAGAAATCGTGTGGCCCGATGCTATACTTTTGCAGTCAATCCGCGCTGGATAAGTGACGGCGTCGGGAAAGTTGGAAATCCAATGAAGGCATACCAGTGTGACAGCCTTAGTTGCATTGTGGGGCAGGCGGTGCCGCCTGCCCTGCCATCTTTGACGCCGAAAGGGCAGGCGAGCACCGCCTGCCCCACCAGGGCATGCTTTAGCATGCCCCGCTGCGCCGCGTTCGTTTTCCTCCTCGCACTCCTCCCGCCCTTTGCCGCCCACAGCGCCGAGTTCCGCGTCTCCGCGTACGGAGCCAAGGGCGACGGCAAAACCGTCGATACCGTGGCCATTCAGAAGACCATCGACGCCGCCGCCACTGCCGGCAACGGCGCCATCGTCTTCAATCCCGGAGTCTATCTCACCGGCTCGCTGTTTCTGAAATCGGGCACGCACTTGCGCCTGGACGAAGGCGTCGAAATCCGCGGCGTGCAAGATCAGGCGGCTTACCCCATGATGCAGACGCGCGTGGCCGGTATCGAGATGAAGTGGCCGGCGGCGCTCATCAACGTCTACCAACAGGACGGCGTCGAAATCTCCGGCAAGGGCTCCATCGATGGCGACGGCAAATTCTGGTGGGACGCATACCGCGCCCTGCGCGCCGAGTACGAGCCCAAAGGCCTGCGCTGGGCCGCAGACTACGATTGCGAGCGCCCGCGGCTGATCCAGATCTATAAGTCGTCCAACGTGAATCTGCAGGGGCTCACGCTCAAGCGCTCGGGCTTCTGGACGGTGCACATCTGCTACTCGCAGAAGGTCAACGTGGATGGCATCACCATCCGCAATAACATCGGCGGCATGGGCCCCAGCACTGACGGCATCGACGTGGACTCTTCCGCCGACGTGCTGGTGGAACACTGCGATATCGAATGCAATGACGACGCCATCTGCCTCAAGGCCGGCCGCGATTCCGACGGCCTGCGCGTGAACCGCCCCACCGAGCGCGTGGTGATCCGCGACAACACCGTGCGCGGAGGCGCCGCCGGCGTCACTGTGGGGAGCGAGACCTCGGGCGGCATCCACGACGTGGAAGCCTACCGGCTGCACGTGCTGGGGAGGGTGTCGAACGGCATCCTTATCAAATCGGCCTCGACGCGCGGCGGCACGGTCGAGAACATCAATATCCACGATGTGGATATTCAGGGAACCAACGCGGCCATCGGCATTACGCTCAACTGGAATCCCACTTACAGCTACGCCAAGCTGCCGGAGGGAATCACCAGCATGCCGGACTACTGGCGCGTGCTGCTGACGCCGGTGCCGGCCGGCAAAGGCATGCCGCACGTCCGCCACGTGCGCATTGCCGGCGTCAAGGCGAGCGGTGCGCAGCGGGCTTTCTCCGTGAGTTCCTACGCCGATTCGCCATTGCAGGATTTCACCTTTCAGGATCTGGACATCGAAGCCAGAATGGCCGGCGCCATCCAAAACGCCGAAGATTGGAAGTTTACGCGCACCAGCGTCCGGGCAACCGACGGCAGCCACGTGGTGGTGAAAGACAGCCGGGGAGTGACCGGACTCGAAGGGCCATAGTGTTGAACGCTCATCAATACCTTGCCATAGATCTTGGCGCCGAGAGTGGACGGGCCATGCTGGCCGATCTCTCGGGCCGCCTGCTGAAACTGCAGGAAGTACACCGCTTCCCCAACGTCCCGGTGTCGCTGCCCACCGGCCTCTACTGGAATACGCTGGGGCTGTTCCACGAAATCATGCAGGGCATGCGGGCCGCCGCGCGCATCACCGGCCGGCTCGACAGCGTGGCCATCGACACCTGGGGTGTCGATTTCGGACTGCTGGGGGCGGATGGCGCGCTCATCGACAATCCCCGGCACTATCGCGATACGCGCACCGCGGGGCTTCCCGAGCGGGTGTTCGCCGTGGTACCGCGCGCCGAGGTTTTCGCCCACACCGGCGTGCAGTTCATGGAGCTGAACTCGCTCTACCAACTCTATTCCGTGGCGCAGCAGACGCCCTGGCTGCTGGCCCACGCGCGGGCGCTGCTGTTCATGCCCGATTTGTTCAACTATTTCCTGTGCGGAGCAATGGCGGCGGAGCGGACCATCGCCAGCACGTCGCAATTCTACGACCCCGCCAGGCAGTGCTTCGCCACCGAGCTCTTGGAAAGGCTGGGCATTCCCACCGGGCTCCTGGCGGAGTTGGTGGAACCCGGCCGGCGCCTGGGCGCCCTGCTTCCAGCCGTGGCCGATCAGTGCGGGCTGCCACCGGGAACGCCGGTCTACACCACGGCAAGCCACGACACCGCGTCGGCGGTAGCGGCCGTCCCGGCGTCGGCGGGTTCGCGATGGTGCTACATCAGCTCGGGCACGTGGTCCTTGATGGGGATGGAGCTGGACCGGCCGCGGATTAACGCGGCCACGCTCGCGGCTAACTTCACCAACGAAGTGGGCGTGGGCGGAAGCATCCGCTTCCTCAAGAACATCCCCGGCCTGTGGCTCTTAGAGGAGTGCCGCCGGGCCTGGGCCAAAGAGGGAAAGCAATACAGTTACGACGAGCTGATCGCCATGGCGCGGGAGACCGAACCGCTGGGCACGGTGCTCAAACTGGAAGCCTTTCAGACCGCCGGTCAGAACGCCGAACGGATTCGCGAGCACTGCCGCTCCACCGGCCAACCGGCGCCTGGCGGCGCGGGGGCGGTTTGCCGGGTGATTCTGTACAGCCTGGCCGTGCGTT
>Ga0265316_10002116_pt1 | contig 20863 bp, 14 predicted proteins | sample 4522metaG_FD_202092 | JGI IMG/M metagenome (GOLD analysis project Ga0265316, IMG submission 202092) | Rhizosphere microbial communities from Carex aquatilis grown in University of Washington, Seatle, WA, United States - 4-5-22 metaG | ecosystem: Host-associated > Plants > Roots > Rhizosphere >... | reverse complement strand
TAAACAGAAAACTGTCTGCCCTTAAATCGTTTTACAAATTTCTGCTTAAGGAAGGTTTGGTTTCCATGAATCCTTTAAATAAAATTTCCAGCCCTAAAGTGAGCAAAAGGTTACCGGTATTTGTTGAAGAGAAACAGATGAATGTTTTGCTGGATGAGATAGAATTTGGAAATGATTATAGAGGACAAAGGAATAAACTGGTAGTAGAAATGTTTTATTTTACCGGAATACGTTTATCTGAACTTATGAATTTGCGAAATAGCGATATTGATTTCCATAGTAGTACGATTAAGGTAACAGGGAAAAGAAATAAGGAACGTATAATTCCTATTACAATGGAATTTTCAGAAGAACTAAGAAAATTTATAATTTTTAAGCAGAAATCAGAATTGCCCGGTCAGAATATTGAATATTTTTTTGTAGGAGAAAAAGGTCAGAAACTTTATCCAAAAGCAATTTACAGGGTCATTAATTCATATTTGAAATTGGTAACTTCAATAGACAAAAAAAGTCCACACGTTATCAGACATACATTTGCCACACACATGCTCAATCATGGTGCAGATTTGAATGCAATTAAAGAAATACTTGGGCATTCCAATTTATCTGCAACTCAGGTATATACGCATAATACATTTGAAAAATTAACCCGAATATATAAACAGGCTCATCCAAGGGCTTGAATAAACAGGAGGACGTGAGTATGAATATTAAAATTCAAACAGTTCATTTCGATGCTGATCAAAAATTGCTCGACTTTACTCAAAAGAAAGTTGAGAAATTGATGAAATTTTATGATGGGATTGTGAGTTCTGAAATAATTTTCAGACTTGATAAAAATCATAACGAAGAAAACAAAATTGCAGAAATCAAACTTGAAATACCAGGGAATGATCTTTTTGCAAAAAGGCAATGCAAAAGCTTTGAAAACGCGGTCGATCAGGTAATCGATGCTCTGAAAAAACAGATAACTAAGCACAAAGAAAAGCAAAGAGGAGTATAGAATCCATAAAAAATAATCATTTTTTTTTTATTCCTGAATAAAATATTATAAATTTGCGAACCCAAAAATAAAGCAGGGAAAGAGGTTCAAATAAATATTGTTAAGTGTAGTATCGGTGCAGCTTTCACCTGGCTTATATACGGTATCTGATTTATCAGCAGGGCCGGAGTGGAAAAATGACGTAAAAAATTGCCGATGTAGCTCAGTTGGTTAGAGCGTCCCGATTAAGATCGGGAAGGTCACGGGTGATAAAGACAAATGGGCAGAAGAAAAATTGCCGATGTAGCTCAGTTGGTTAGAGCGGCTGATTTGTAATCAGCAGGTCGGGGGTTCAATTCCGTCCATCGGCTCAAAATAATTGAAATTGACAATTGTCAAATCAATTGATTTGGGGAGATACCAAAGCGGTCAAATGGGGCAGACTGTAAATCTGTTGGCGAATGCCTTCGGAGGTTCGATTCCTCCTCTCCCCACAAGATTAGAAACGTATCCCAAAATTCCTTTCCAAGGGAAAGGGATTTTATAAGTTCTGAAGTTCATTGAAGCTCCTTCCTATCTTTTGGAGAAGGTTGGGGTGAGGTAAAAAACGCGGGAGTAGCTCAGTTGGTAGAGCATAACCCTTCCAAGGTTAGGGTCGCGGGTCCGAGTCTCGTCTCCCGCTCATCTTAGTTAGTTGTGGCTAAAGGATAGAGCATCCGGCGCATGGAGGAAATAAAAGCTACAAGGGAAAACTAAACAAGCCGTTGTAGCTCAGTGGTAGAGCACTTCCTTGGTAAGGAAGGGGTCATGGGTTCAACTCCCATCAATGGCTCTTTATTTTAGAAATGAAGTTAACTTTTAATAATTTACTTTAATTTTCGAGTTATGGCAAAAGAAAAATTTGACAGGTCCAAACCTCATGTTAATATTGGCACTATTGGCCATGTTGATCACGGTAAAACTACACTAACTGCCGCAATTACCATGGTTCTTGCAAAAAAAGGTCTTTCTGAAATCAGAACATTCGATTCAATTGATAATGCTCCTGAAGAAAAAGAAAGAGGTATAACAATTAATACTGCTCACGTTGAATATCAGACTGCAGCACGTCACTATGCTCACGTTGACTGTCCGGGACACGCTGACTATATCAAAAATATGGTTACAGGTGCAGCTCAAATGGACGGTGCTATTATTGTAGTAGCAGCAACTGATGGTCCTATGCCGCAAACACGTGAACATATATTGCTTGCTCACCAGGTAAATGTTCCCAAGATTGTTGTATTCATGAACAAAGTAGATATGGTTGACGATGTTGAGATGCTCGACCTTGTTGAAATGGAAATGAGAGAATTATTAACTTTCTATGGTTTTGATGGCGATAAAGCACCTGTTATTCGTGGTTCTGCTTTAGGAGCTCTTAACGGTGAAGCCAAATGGGAAGATAAGGTTATGGAATTAATGGATGCAGTTGATACTTTTATTCCAATACCTCCACGTGAATATGAAAAGCCATTCCTTATGCCGGTTGAAGATGTTTTCTCAATCACCGGTCGTGGTACTGTTGCCACTGGCAGGATCGAAACAGGTGTTGTTAATTCATCTGATGAAATGGAACTAGTTGGACTAGGTGCTGAAAAGAAAAAGACTGTTATTACTGGTGTTGAAATGTTCAGAAAAATACTTGATCGTGGCGAAGCTGGTGATAATGTTGGTCTTCTACTTCGTGGTGTTGATAAAGATGAAATTAAAAGAGGTATGGTAATTGCAAAACCAGGCAGCATAACCCCTCATACAACATTTAAAGCTGGTGTGTACGTTTTGAAAAAAGAAGAAGGTGGTCGTCACACCCCATTTCATAATAAATACCGTCCTCAGTTTTATGTACGTACACTTGATATTACCGGTGAAATTCAATTACCTGAAGGTCGCGAAATGGTAATGCCTGGTGATAATGTTGAAATTACAGTTCAATTAATTTATCCGGTGGCAATTAACAAGGGTCTACGTTTCGCTATTCGCGAAGGTGGAAGGACTGTTGGAGCTGGCCAGGTAAGTGAAATAGTTGAATAAACAGATCATAAAAACCAGTTAACTAAAAGGTTCGGAGTTTTGCTCCGGCCTTTTTGTTCTGTTTTATAACACAGGAGCAGCCTTTATCTCGAAGAAGTAGTAAGATAACTTCATTAAAGTAAGTTGAATTAATTAAAGACACAGGTTTAACTTAAATTATAAAAAAGTGAAACACTGGTCAAATTTAAAAGGAATATCAAAAAGAGACACGGGTGTAGCTCAGTTGGTAGAGCACTGGTCTCCAAAACCAGGTGTCGGGCGTTCGAGTCGCTCCTCCCGTGCAAATGTTTAAAATGAAAAAGCGTGATTAAAAGTATCAGAAATTATATCAAAGAAGCCTTTGTAGAATTGGTACAAAAAGTTTCCTGGCCTACCTGGAGCGATTTACAAAGCAGTGCGCTTATAGTTATGATTGCCTCAGTAATCTTTGCTTTAATCGTTCTTGTGATGGATCTGTCTTTTAAAAATATAATCAATTTTATTTATAGTATGTTTTAACAGACGCGAGGTATTAAATGGGTGATACAGAAAAAAAATGGTATGTTCTCAGGGCTATAGGCGGTAAAGAAAAGAAGGTTAAGGAATACATTGACAACGAAATTGCTCGCCTGAAGCTGCAGGATTATATCTCACAGGTGCTCATTCCTACTGAGAAAGTATATCAGATACGGAACGGTAAAAAAATAAGCAAAGAAAGAATTTTTTTCCCCGGATATGTATTGGTTGAAGTAGCTCTTGTTGGAGAAATACCTCATATATTAAAGAATATTCCTAATATTATTGGGTTTCTTGGTTCAAAAGGTGATGAACCAACACCTCTCAGGTTATCTGAAGTAAATAGAATTCTTGGCAAAGTTGACGAATTGTCAGAATCAGGTGAAGAACTTACCACACCATTTTATGTTGGTGAGCCTGTTAAAGTAATAGACGGCCCATTTAACGGGTTTTCAGGTGTTATTGAAGAAGTGAATGAAGAAAAGAAGAAACTAAAAGTGATGGTCAAAATTTTTGGTCGTAAAACTCCATTGGAACTTAGTTTCATGCAAGTTGAAAAAGAATAATTGTAATTATTATATATGTTTGGTTTGATATAGGTCTTAAATTCTTAATGTTTTTTCTCTAATGCTTCCCCTTAAGATTAGAAAGACTATCAGACATTGATTTTTAATTTTTTAATACTATGGCAAAAGAAGTAGTTGGACAAATAAAATTGCAAATTAAAGGCGGAGCCGCCAATCCTTCTCCTCCTGTTGGACCTGCATTAGGTTCAAAAGGCGTCAATATTATGGAATTCTGCAAACAATTTAACGCAAGAACCCAGAGTATGGCAGGGAAGGTAATTCCGGTGGTAATTACGGTATATAATGACAAATCATTTGATTTCATTACCAAGACTCCACCGGCAGCAGTTCAACTCATTGAGATTTCTAAAATTAAAGGTGGATCACCAGAACCAAACCGTAACAAGGTAGGTTCAGTGTCCTGGAATCAGGTTAAAGATATTGCGGCGAATAAAATGTCGGATTTAAACTGCTTTACTTTAGAAAGTGCTATGAGAATGGTTGCAGGAACCGCCAGAAGTATGGGCATTACTATTGATGGTGATGATCCTTTTGTAAAAAAATAAATAAATTGTATAAATGGCTAAACTTTCAAAAAACAGGAAATTAGCTTTTGAGAAGATAGATCCCAGTAAACAATATAAACTAGATGATGCTGCTATTTTGTTGAAAGAAATTACTAAAACAAAATTTGATTCATCGGTTGATATTGATGTTCGTTTGGGTGTCGATCCTCGGAAAGCTAATCAGATGGTTCGTGGTGTTGTTACTTTGCCCAATGGTACCGGAAAAAAAACCCGGGTATTGGTGCTTTGCACACCCGATAAGGAGCAAGAAGCTAAAGATGCTGGAGCAGATTTTGTGGGTTTGGATGATTACATTGAGAAAATTAAAGGCGGTTGGACCGATATTGATGTAATTATAACCCTTCCTTCAGTAATGGCTAAGATTGGTGCTCTGGGACGCGTATTAGGACCCCGTGGTCTTATGCCAAATCCTAAAAGCGGCACTGTTACAATGGAACTTGGAAAGGCTGTTAAAGAAGTGAAGATGGGAAAAATTGATTTTAAGGTTGATAAATCTGGTATTATTCATTCTTCTATTGGAAAAGCTTCCTTTGAAGCTGATAAAATAATTGAAAATGCAAAAGAATTTTTGAATATGATCCTTAAATTGAAACCTTCTTCAGCTAAAGGCACCTATATTAAGAGTGTTTATCTTTCTTCTACAATGAGCCCAGGTTTAAAGATTGACACGAAAACTATCACTGAGTAATTAATTAAATTATGAAGAAGGAAGAAAAAAATACGATAATTGATAGTATTGTACAGCGGATACAAAATAAAAAACATTTTTATATTGCCGATATCGCAAGCTTAAATGCTGATGATACCAGCAAGCTTCGCAGGAAATGCTTTGAACAAAAAATTGATTTGGTAGTGGTAAAAAATACACTGCTGAAAAAAGCACTTGAGAAACTCGAAGGCAATTATGAAGATCTGTACAAAATTCTGAGTAATTCAACATCATTGATGCTGTCTGAAATACCTAATTCACCGGCAAGAATGATAAAAGAATTCAGAAGAACCCTTTCCAAACCTATCCTTAAAGCTGCTTATGTTGAGGAAGGCATTTATTTGGGAGATGACCAGCTTGATATTTTAGCTAGTCTTAAAACTAAAGATGAACTTGTTGGTGATATAATAGGTTTGTTACAGTCTCCTGCCAAAAATGTTATTTCAGCATTGCAGTCCGGGAAGAATAAATTAACAGGTGTAATTAAAACACTTTCAGAGAGATAAAAGTATTTTAGTAAATAACAATTAAAATTCACATAAAAATGGCAGATTTAAAATCGTTCGCTGAACAATTAGTTAACTTAAGCGTTAAAGAAGTCAATGAATTGGCAAAAATTCTTAAAGATGAATATGGTATTGAACCGGCAGCTGCTGCAGTTGCTATAGCTGGTCCGGGCGCTGGGGCACAAGGTGCAGCAGCTCAGCCAGAAAAAAACACGTACGATGTGATTCTTAAAAGTGCAGGTGGAGCAAAACTGCAAATCGTTAAACTTGTTAAAGATATTACAGGTTTAGGTTTGAAAGAGGCCAAGGATCTTGTTGATGCAGCTCCTAAAGCCGTAAAAGAAGGCATTTCAAAAGAAGAAGCAGAATCAATTAAAGCACAATTAACAGAAGCAGGAGCAGAGATTGATCTTAAATAGTGCCTATTGATATATTGGTCTTGGGTTTAGGGTTTCATTAATAAAAAAATACCCTAAGCCTTTTTCTTATTTTAGTACAATAGAGTTCAACTAATCCGATAAGTCAATGGCTTCAAATAATATAATTGAAAGAATAAGTTTTGCTTCTACTAAAAATCAGTTAGAGTATCCTGATTTTTTAGAAGTACAGTTAAAATCATTCGCTGATTTTTTCCAGTTAGAAACAACTCCTGAAAATCGCAGAAATGAAGGTTTATACAAAGTATTTCAGGAAAATTTCCCTATAACCGATACCAGAAATAATTTTGTTTTAGAGTTTATTGATTATTTTATCGATCCTCCAAGGTATACGATAGATGAGTGCCTGGAAAGAGGGCTCACTTATAGCGTGCCTTTAAAAGCAAAATTAAAACTTTATTGTACTGATCCGGAACATGAGGATTTTGATACAGTTATCCAGGATGTATATCTTGGAACTATTCCTTACATGACTCCGAGGGGGACATTTGTTGTCAATGGCGCTGAACGAGTAGTAGTTTCGCAGTTGCATCGCTCACCTGGTGTATTTTTCGGCCAGAGTGTTCATGCAAACGGAACCAAACTTTATTCCGCTAGGGTGATTCCTTTTAAAGGTTCGTGGATCGAGTTTGCTACTGACATAAATAATGTTATGTATGCTTATATCGATCGTAAGAAAAAATTACCCGTGACAACTTTACTTCGGGCTATTGGTTATGAGAACGATAAAAGCATTCTTGAAATTTTTGGTCTGGCCGATGAACTCAAAGTTTCCAAAACCGGTTTAAAGAAAGTTGTTGGTCGCAGGTTAGCTGCCCGTGTTCTGAAATCATGGGTTGAAGACTTCGTAGATGAAGATACCGGTGAAGTAGTTTCAATTGAACGTAATGAGGTCATTATTGACAGGGAAACTGTGCTTGAAGCCGAGCATATAGACCTAATTGTTGACGCAAATGTTGATACTATTCTTCTTCACAAGGAAAGTGCAAATATGGCCGATTTCGCCATCATTTATAATACATTGCAAAAAGATCCCTGTAACTCTGAAAAAGAGGCAGTTTTGCATATCTACAGGCAATTGCGTAATTCCGAACCACCTGATGAAGCAACAGCCCGTGACGTTATCGACAAACTTTTCTTCTCTGATAAACGTTATGATCTTGGTGATGTCGGAAGATTTAGAATTAACCGTAAACTTGGTTTGAATACTTCAAATGAAACTAAAGTATTGACCAAGGAAGATATAATATGTATCATTAAATATCTTATTGAACTTATTAACTCCAAAACGGATGTAGACGATATCGACCATTTGAGTAATCGTAGAGTTCGTACCGTGGGTGAGCAATTATACAACCAGTTTAGTGTTGGTCTGGCACGTATGGCACGCACAATTCGTGAGCGTATGAATGTTCGTGACAACGAAGTTTTTACTCCGATTGACCTTATCAATGCTAAAACTTTATCATCTGTTATAAATTCATTTTTCGGTACCAACGCATTATCCCAGTTTATGGATCAGACCAATCCTCTGGCAGAAATGACTCATAAACGTCGTATGTCTGCTTTAGGACCAGGTGGTCTTTCCCGTGAACGTGCAGGATTTGAAGTTCGTGACGTACATTATACACATTATGGCCGCCTTTGCCCGATTGAAACTCCTGAAGGACCCAATATCGGACTAATTTCTTCCCTTTGCGTTTATGCTAAAATCAATGAACTTGGATTTATTGAGACACCCTATCGAAAAGCAGAAGATGGCAAGGTCGATCTTTCAAATTCTGGAGTTATATTCCTGAGTGCTGAGGAAGAAGAAGAAAAAATGATTGCTCAGGCAAATGCTATTATTGACAATAAAGGAAATTTTGTAGATACTAAGGTTAAAGCACGTTATGAAGGCGACTTTCCCTATACTGAAAAAGGAAGCGTTCATCTGATGGACGTAGCTCCCAACCAGATAGCTTCTATAGCTGCATCACTTATTCCATTTCTCGAACATGATGATGCCAACCGTGCTCTTATGGGTTCAAACATGATGCGTCAGGCAGTACCCTTATTATGCCCTGAAGTTCCTATTATAGGAACAGGTATTGAACACAGGGTTGTTCTTGATTCACGTATTCATGTATCTGCCGAAGGTGAGGGTGTTGTTGAATATGTAGATGCAAATGAAATAGTTATTCGGTATGCACTTACTGACGAAGAAAAATTTGTCAGCTTTGATGATCCTATCAGGTCATATAAATTGCAAAAATTCCTTAAAACTAACCAGAACACTTGTATTAATCTCAAGCCAATGGTTAAAAAAGGCGAAAAAGTTACCAAGGGTCAATTACTTACGGAAGGGTATGGTACACAGCATGGTGAACTGGCACTTGGCCGTAACCTGATGGTTGCTTTTATGCCCTGGAAAGGATACAATTTTGAGGATGCTATTGTTATTTCTGAAAATGTAGTTCGTGAAGATTCTTTCACTTCTATTCATATTGACGAATATTTACTTGAAGTACGTGATACTAAACGAGGACTTGAAGAGCTTACTGCCGATATTCCAAATGTAAGTGAAGAAGCTACCAAGAACCTTGACGAAAACGGTTTGATTCGAGTAGGTGCCGATGTTAAACCAGGCGATATTCTGATTGGCAAAATTACTCCAAAGGGAGAAACCGATCCATCGCCTGAAGAAAAATTGCTTCGTGCAATTTTTGGTGATAAGGCCGGTGATGTTAAAGATGCATCGTTAAAAGCTTCTCCTTCATTAGAAGGTATCGTGATTGACAAGAAGCTTTTTTCCCGGGCAATGAAAGATAAAAAGGCTGTTAAAGTAAATGAAAAGAGTATTCTTCAAAAAATTGAAGATGATTTTGAAAAACAATTAGAGGAACTTAATGCCAAAATGGTAGATAAGCTTTTTATACTCGTGAATGGTAAAACTTCTCAGGGAGTAAAAGATTATCTAAATGCTGATGTTATTTCTAAAGGGGTTAAGTTTACTCAAAAAGTTCTTCAGGATTTGGATTTCTTAAATATTAATCCAAATAAATGGACAACAGATAAAGACAAAAACCAGGTCATAAAAGATTTATTTCATAATTACCTGATTAAATACAAAGAAATAGATAGCATTTATAAACGCAAGAAATACAACCTGACTATTGGTGATGAACTGCCGGTGGGTATTGTTCAGTTAGCAAAAGTTTATATTGCTAAAAAGAGAAAAGTTAAAGTAGGGGATAAAATGGCAGGGCGACACGGAAATAAGGGTATTGTATCCAAAATTGTACGCGCCGAAGATATGCCATTTCTGGAAGACGGTACACCAGTTGATATAGTTCTTAATCCTTTGGGTGTGCCTTCGCGTATGAACCTTGGACAGATTTATGAAACTGTACTTGGCTGGGCTGGAAAACAATTGGGTTTGTATTTTGCAACACCAATTTTTGATGGTGCAAAAATTGATCAGATTGTCGAATATACCAATAAAGCAGGTATTCCGATGTACGGAAAGACTTATCTTTATGACGGCGGTTCTGGCGAAAGGTTTGATCAACCTGCTACAGTCGGCATGATTTATATGCTTAAACTTGGTCATATGGTTGACGATAAGATGCATGCCCGTTCAATCGGTCCTTATTCTCTTATTACTCAGCAACCACTTGGTGGTAAAGCTCAATTTGGTGGACAAAGGTTTGGTGAAATGGAAGTTTGGGCACTTGAAGCATTTGGTGCCGCTAATATTTTGCAGGAAATTTTAACTGTAAAATCTGATGACGTTGTAGGAAGAGCAAAAGCTTACGAATCGATTGTCAAAGGTGAACCAATGCCGATACCTGGTATTCCCGAATCACTCAATGTTCTTTTACATGAGTTACGTGGCTTAGGATTAAGTATAAACTTGTTAAATTAAAATCCCTGCACCCTCTTCCCTTCTCCTTCAGGAGATGGGTCGGGGACAAGGTAATATTAACCGATTCTAATAAATTCAACATATGTCATTCAGAAAAGACAATAAACAAAAAAGTAGTTTCACACATGTTTCGATAGGGCTTGCTTCACCTGAGGAAATTCTGGAACGTTCCAGTGGAGAGGTATTGAAACCTGAAACTATTAATTATAGAACCTATAAACCCGAACGGGACGGTTTGTTTTGCGAGAGAATTTTCGGGCCAGTGAAAGATTATGAATGTCACTGCGGCAAATATAAACGCATCAGGTACAAAGGTATAGTTTGCGACAGATGCGGTGTTGAAGTTACTGAAAAAAAGGTGAGACGTGAACGCATGGGTCATATAAACCTTGTTGTTCCGGTTGCTCATATCTGGTATTTCCGTTCCATCCCAAATAAAATAGGATATTTACTTGGCATTCCAAGCAAAAAGCTTGATGCAATCATATATTATGAGCGTTATGTTGTAGTTAATGCAGGTATCAAAGCAGCAGATGGCATTAAAATGCTCGATTTCCTTACTGAAGAAGAATATATTGATATACTGGAAACCCTTCCTAAGGAAAACCAATATCTTGACGACAAAGATCCAAATAAATTTTTGGCAAAAATGGGCGCTGAAGCACTTCAGGCTCTTTTGGAAAAAGTTGAACTTGATAATTTGTCATTTTCTCTCCGTCACCAGGCCAATACCGAGACTTCTCAGCAACGTAAAAGTGAAGCTTTAAAACGTTTGCAGGTAGTTGAAGCCTTCAGGGAATCAAAAATTACCAATAAACCTGAATGGATGATCAGTAAAGTGGTTCCGGTTATTCCACCTGAATTAAGACCACTTGTACCTCTTGATGGTGGCCGGTTCGCTACTTCAGATTTGAATGATCTATACCGTCGCGTTATAATTCGTAACAATCGTCTGAAAAGACTAATTGAAATAAAAGCTCCTGAAGTAATTCTTCGTAATGAAAAGCGTATGTTGCAGGAAGCGGTTGATTCATTATTTGACAATTCAAGAAAAGCAAGCGCTGTTAAAACAGAAGCTAACCGTCCTTTAAAATCACTTTCAGACAGCCTGAAAGGAAAACAGGGTCGTTTTCGTCAGAATTTACTTGGGAAAAGAGTTGATTATTCAGCACGTTCAGTAATTGTTGTAGGACCAGAACTTAAACTGCATGAATGTGGTTTGCCAAAGGAAATGGCGGCCGAACTATACAAACCTTTTATTATCCGGAAATTAATTGAAAGAGGCATTGTTAAAACTGTAAAATCTGCCAAGAAAATAGTTGATCGTAAGGATGCTGTTGTTTGGGATATCCTGGAAAATGTACTTAAAGGACATCCGGTAATGCTTAACCGTGCTCCAACATTACATAGATTAGGTATCCAGGCATTTCAGCCAAAACTTATTGAAGGTAAGGCCATCCAGCTTCACCCGTTAGTTTGTACTGCTTTTAACGCTGACTTTGACGGTGACCAGATGGCTGTTCATTTACCTCTTGGAAATGCTGCCATATTGGAAGCTCAAATATTAATGCTTGCTTCTCATAATATTTTAAATCCGGCTAATGGTGCGCCTATTACCGTTCCTTCCCAGGACATGGTACTTGGTTTATATTATATGACCAAGCAGCGTAAGAGTACGCCCGAACATCCGATTAGAGGTGAAGGTAGAATTTTTTATTCCCAGGAAGAGGTGAATATTGCATATAATGAGGCACGTGTTGATTTGCATGCTATTATTAAGTTATTTCTTGGAGTTGAATATAACGTTACTCCTGAAAATAGAATAATTGAAACTACTGTCGGAAAAGTACTCTTTAACGAAGTTGTTCCGAAAGAAGTGGGTTATATAAATGAAATTCTTACCCGAAGATCTTTACGCGACATCATTGGTAAAGTATTAAAGAAAACGGGTACTGCACGCACTGCTAAGTTCCTCGATGATATTAAGGATTTGGGTTTCCGTGCAGCATTCAAAGGAGGTCTGTCTTTCAACCTTGATGATGTTTTGATACCGGAAGAAAAAGAAGAACTTGTTGACGATGGTTACAAACAGGTTGATGAAGTGTTGGAAAACTACAACTTGGGTTATATTACAAATAACGAGCGTTATAACCAAATTATCGATATCTGGACACATACAAATGCCAAAATAACCAATATTCTTATGAATACATTGAGTCAGCATAACCAGGGATTTAACCCGGTATACATGATGCTTGATTCAGGTGCTCGCGGATCAAAAGAGCAAATTCGTCAGCTTTCCGGAATGCGTGGTCTTATGGCAAAACCTCAAAAATCTGGTGCTACAAGTAGTGAAATTATCGAGAACCCAATTCTTTCGAACTTTAAAGAAGGATTATCAGTATTGGAATATTTTATTTCAACTCATGGTGCTCGTAAAGGTTTGGCGGATACGGCTCTTAAAACAGCTGATGCAGGTTACCTGACCCGTCGTTTGGTGGACGTTTCACAAGATGTTATTATAACTGAAAATGATTGTGGAACACTTCGCGGGCTGGTTGCTATCGCAATCAAAAACAATGAAGAAGTGGTGGAATCTTTGTATGAAAGAATTCTGGGACGTACCACGGTTCATGATATTTACCATCCGCTTACCGGCGAATTAATTGTCAATGCCGGTGAAGAACTCACAGAAGAAATTTCAAGCGTTATTGATGATTCACCTATTGAACAGGTGGAAATTCGCTCCGTGTTAACCTGTGAATCAAAGAAAGGTGTTTGTACCAAGTGCTATGGACGAAATCTTGCCACAGGCCGCATGGTTCAAAGAGGCGAAGCTGTTGGTGTTATTGCAGCCCAGTCTATTGGTGAACCTGGTACACAGCTTACACTCCGTACTTTCCACGTGGGTGGTGTTGCATCTAATATTGCAACTGAATCGAGTATTGTTGCAAAATATAATGGTATAGCAGAAATTGAAGAACTCAGGGTTGTTGAATATATCGATAAAGACAAAAAACCTTTAAACATAGTAATTGGTCGAATGGCTGAATTAAGGGTAACTGATAAAAAAACAGGAATAACTCTTACCACCCATAATATTCCTTACGGTTCAAAGATTTATATTAAAAACGGTGCTGAAGTTAAAAAAGGTACACTCGTTTGCGAATGGGACCCATTTAACGCACTGATCATTTCTGAAGTTCATGGAAAGGTAAATTTCGAATCGGTTATTGAAGGTATAACATATCGAGAAGAATCTGATGAACAAACCGGGTTCCGTGAAAAAGTTATCATCGAGACCAGAGATAAGACCAAGAACCCAATGATTAAAATGGTGGGAGGTAAGAGTGATGTTCTCAGGACATATAACCTGCCAGTAGGTTCTCATATTATGGTAGAAGAAGGTGATACCGTTGAAGCCGGAGAAATTATCGCAAAAATTCCAAGAGCAATTGGAAAATCTGGTGATATCACAGGTGGTTTGCCACGGGTAACTGAATTATTCGAGGCACGTAATCCTTCCAATCCTGCAGTAGTAGCAGAAATTGACGGAGAAGTTTCGTTTGGAAAGGTAAAACGAGGTAATCGTGAAATTATCGTTACTTCTAAAACGGGTGAAATTAAAAAGTATCTCGTACCAATGTCAAAGCAAATATTGGTTCAGGAAAATGATTATGTAAAAGCAGGTACTCCTTTGTCTGATGGCGCCATTACTCCTTCTGACATTTTATCAATTAAAGGACCTACTGCTGTTCAGGAATATATTGTTAATGAAATTCAGGAAGTTTACCGTATGCAAGGTGTTAAGATAAACGATAAACATTATGAAGTTATCGTTCGTCAGATGATGCGTAAGGTTGAAATTATTGATCCGGGCGATACTAAATTCCTTGAAAAACAAGTTGTAGATAAACTTGAGTTCATGGAAGAAAACGACTGGATATATGGTAAAAAAGTTATCCTTGATTCTGGGGATTCAGCCACCTACAAACCCGGACAGATTATCACGGCCCGTAAACTTCGTGATGAGAATTCTCTTTTAAAACGAAGGGATCAGAAACCAATGGATTCAAGGGATGCAGTTCCGGCTACTTCATGCCAGATACTGCAAGGTATCACCAGGGCAGCTTTGCAAACACAGAGCTGGTTCTCAGCTGCTTCTTTCCAGGAAACAACAAAAGTACTTAATGAAGCAGCTATCTTTGGCAAGATAGATTATCTTGAAGGCTTAAAAGAAAATGTTATTGTTGGTCATCAAATTCCTGCAGGAACTGGGTTGCGTGAATATACAAACGTAATTGTTGGTTCTATGGAAGAATATGATAAACTGGTGAACGTAAAAGAGGAAGAAATAGAAGTTCCCAAGGAAGCTGAGTAGAAGATAACCCTGATTGTATTGATGCAATATTTATCATGTAGTTTTTTGCTATGCTAAATAATTTAAGTTCATAATTCAATGTCGTTTAGTTAAGGAATTTTTATTATAGGTCATACTTAGACAGTCTCAGCATGACCTAATTACTTAGTCACCCTGAGCTTGTCGAAGGGTGTCTTAATGCTTAATTAAACGACATCGGTTCATAATTGTTCATTTTTAATATTGTCTTCAGTAAATAGAAATAATTTATAAATTTTAAAAGGCCTTTTTTTGGGGACTTAGGAGGTTATATGGATGAAGCAAATGAAAAAAACCAAATTAATATAGAACTGAAGGAAGATGTTGCGCAAGGTACTTACTCAAATCTTGCTATTATTACTCATTCACCTTCTGAATTTGTGATTGATTTTGTACGCATGATGCCCGGAATTCCAAAAGCTGAAGTGAAATCTCGAATTATCCTGACTCCTGAACATGCAAAAAGGCTTGTTGGTGCGCTGAAGGAGAACATAGCTAAATATGAATCTATTCATGGCGCTATTAAGAACATAGAAGGAGTAACTGCACCTATCATTCCAATGAATTTTGGTGGTCCTGCAGCACAAGCTTAACTAACTTAATGCAGAAAAAATCTATTTGATTTTATTCTTGGTTTCAATCTGGATCAGTAATTCTTCGTAAATATTTTTTGTCACAGGAGTATCAATGCCTGTTTCTTTTGACATTCTTAGAATAGTACCGGCATAAATATTACTTTCGTTTTTTGCGCCCTTCTTTGCAATATCCAGTTGATATGAAGTCCTTGTACCTGGTGGTAAACCATCTGCTTTATTGATTGCTTTTTCAACTGTAAATTCGTCAAAACTTATTCCTTTGGTTATTCCTATATTAAATATTTCCAGCATAATTTGTCTTATTTTTTCTTTCAGATCATAATCATTGAATACTTCTCCCAGTGTTTTGTCATAAAGGGCAGTTACCATTGCATAAGATGCTATAAAAATATACTTTTCCCAAATTGCCAGATCAACGTTCCTTGTCCATTTAAAACTAATTTCAAATAGCTTAAATGCATCCAATAAAGCCGAAGGATAAAATTCTTTATGCTTTAGATCAGGACCCATAATGATTAGTTCTTTGCCAGCATTATGAATTATTTCACCGGGTTTTTCAATATGAGAACTTATATAAACACATGAAGGCAAAACGATACCAGATTTTATTCTTTTTCGAATTCTTTCATAGATATCAATACCATTTAAAAGTGGTAAAATAATGGTATTTTTCTTAATCTTAAATTGTATTTGATCCAAAACTGAATCCAGATCATAGCTTTTTACGGCTAATATAATTATATCAACCTGAGAAATTTCATTTATGTTTTCTACAACATTCTGTGGCCTGCAAATTAGTTTTGATTGATTAAGCGAACTTAATATCAGGCCTTTTTCTTTTATCGCTTTCAGATGATTGCCCCGGGTTATAAAATGTACCTGATATTCTTTGTTTTTGATATTTTCAATGTTATAAGCAATTTTACCGCCGAAATAACCTCCAACTCCACCAATACCTATTACTACTATATTATTTACCTGCGTCATAATTATAAATTTCGAATAATATTTTATCAAAACAATACAAAGAAAGTAAAGAACTTTTTAAAGTCAATTTTTTTCTGATATCTGTTTAAAAAACTAATTATTGTGGATTGAATTGAAAATTTCTGACAGTATAAGACAGGCAAGTTTCATTCCTAAAATATTTAATAATGCAATTAAAATTATAAATTTGTTTATACATATTTAGATACCATTTAAAAGCTACACCTTGAATTTAAAATGAAATACTACAATTTGATATTAAGAAATTAATTTATTCAATTGATTAAATAAAGTCAAAAATTATTAACTATTATGAGAACAAAAATATTCAGCATTATTACCTTGTTCCTTGTTCTGTTCGTATTTGCCTGCATTTCTAAAAAGGAGATAGTCAAAGCTTTCAATAAGAATGGGACGGTTAAAGTAACTGTAAATACTTGGGAAGATGATACAATGTATCTTTATAAAAGTGGCAATAATCCATTCCCTATGAAAACTGATTCTCGCTGGCAGCTATCGTTTACAAAGGATACAGGAAAGAAAATACGTTGTACTGCAATAAAGAATTTTTCATCAGTTATAATGCTGCAAAAAACATTTATTCTGAATAATTCAAAATGGGAAAAAGAAAAGCATGAATTAATTTATTCAAAAAAATTCAGGTGGTTTTATACTTTATACACATACAAAGAGACTTTCTCCAATATAAATCCTTTTGATATTCCTGTTGCTGATTATCTTTCAACAGAAGAGCTTCGTTTATGGATGAGCAGGGATGATGAATTTGCAACAGGTGTTAAAAATAAAAAATCAGATTCTTTAAATACTGCTATTGATAACAAAGCGGAAAAATGGTTAAAAGCATGTTATAAAAAAGAGCTGGTTGATAATTTAACAAAAGCGTTTGAAATTTTGAAAGATCCTGATTTAAAACCTTCTCTGATTCAAGAAAATATAGATACAATATTAAGTCTTTGTCCGGGCGATTATACTACCAAACGTCTTATCGCGGCCATGGCAGGTTATTTTCGCAATGAGAATGTGCATAAGCTTCTTGATGACAAATATTCGTTTATTAATACTACCGAGAAAAAATACAATGCTATTGCCGATAATTTTCATGAAGCGGCAATTTTTAAAATTATACTTCCGGGAAATCTGGTAAGCAATAATGCCGAAAAAATTAAACACGATACCCTATGCTGGAGTGTAACAGCTTATAAGTTTTTCTTTAACAATTATGAATTAAAAGCTACATCCCGCATAATAAATCATTGGACATTGTGGGTTACCGCTATTCTGCTTGTCATTTTAATTGGAATTATTTATTTTAAACTGAAAAAGGATACCACAGTCCATCGTAACTCCTAGGAAACCGGAAATAAATGTTTAAAAATCGTAATCTTGATTGTCCAATAAAATCAAATGGAACAAGAGGAAGTAGTTGTTAAAATTACAGAGGTTTTTGTAAAGAAGAAACTTCAAAATGATGCTTCAGGTCATGACTGGTGGCATATTTACAGGGTTTGGAAAATGGCACTTTACCTCTCTGAAAAGGAAAACGCAAATAATTTTGAGGTCCAGCTGGCAGCTCTTTTGCACGATTTAGATGATTGGAAGCTAGTAGATCATGAAAATCATTCTGGAGTGAGCATTGCAAAAGACTGGTTGATAAAGCAGCAGGTAGAGGAAAAATTAATTTCGAAAATTTGTAAAATTATCAAGGACTTATCTTTTAAAGGTGCAGGAGTATCAACACGAATGAGCAGTATCGAAGGGAAAGTGGTTCAGGATGCTGATAGGCTCGATGCAATTGGAGCAATTGGGATAGCAAGAGCATTTGCTTATGGAGGATACAAAAACCGTGAAATGTACAATCCTGAAATTAAACCAGTATTACATCAGAGCTTCGACGATTATAAAAAAAATCAAAGTACAACAATCAACCATTTTCATGAAAAACTATTATTACTGAAGGATCTTATGAATACTGAAACAGCAAAAAAAATTGCTTTGAAGAGGCACAAATTCCTGGAAAATTTTCTTAAACAATTTGAAGCGGAATGGAAATTTATTAAATGAAAAAAAATTCGAGTAGTGAATAATAATATTAACCCCAGAGACGCAAAGGCGCAATGATTGCTCAGCGTCTTCGCGTCTTTGCGGTTAAATATTTTGATATTAAATAATTGGACTAAATCAAAAACTCAAACAAGTCCGGTTTATCATTCAAATATTCCTGAAGCATATTGCTCGATTTGAGCCTTTGGTAAAGTGGTTCAAAATCTTCTTTACTGTGCAGCTCAATTCCAACAATTGCAGGTCCCTGTTCCCGGTTGTTCTTTTTTGAATATTGAAAATAGGTAATGTCGTCATTTGGCCCAAGAATATTTTCTAAAAATTCGCGAAATGCACCAGGTCGCTGGGCAAAACGGACAATAAAATAATGTTTGAGCCCTTCGAAAAGAAGTGATCGCTCCCTGATTTCTTCAGTACGAGTAATGTCATTATTGCTTCCGCTTACAATGCTTACTGCTGTTTTACCTTTTATTTTTTCTTTATAATAATCCAGAGCAGATATTGAAAGTGCACCGGCGGGTTCCACAACTATAGCCTCTTCATTGTATAATTGTAAAATTGTTGTACACACTTTGCCCTCAGGAATGGTTATTATATCATCAAGAATGTGCCGGCATATTTCAAATGTGATGTCACCGACTCTCTGCACAGCAGCCCCATCCACGAATTTATCAATACTATCAAGCCTGACAACCTCTCCTTTTTCAATTGACAGTTTCATGGAAGCTGCACCGGCAGGTTCAACTCCAACAATTTTGGTTTTGGGACTCAAAGTTTTAAAAATACTTCCAACACCAGCAGCTAATCCGCCACCTCCAATAGGTATGAACAAATAATCAATTGTTGATTTGGCATCAGCAAGTATATCCAGTGCAATAGTTGCCTGACCTTCAATCACCAATAAATCATCAAAAGGATGGATAAACTCACTTTTGTGTTCACAGCAGAATTTCTGAGCTGCATTGAAAGCATCATCATAAGTATCACCGGTAAGGATAATATCAACATTGCTACGACCAAAAAATTTCACCTGGGTAATCTTTTGCTTGGGAGTTGGTGCCGGCATAAAAATGGTACTGTGAATATTTAATTTCCGGCAGGAGTATGCAACTCCTTGTGCATGATTTCCAGCGCTTGCGCAGACGACTCCATTTTTAAGTTTTTCGGCAGATAAAGTACTTATTTTATTGTAAGCGCCACGAATTTTATAAGATCTTACAACCTGCAAATCCTCTCTTTTAAGTAAAATATTGGCACCATAACGCTCAGACAATGATAGATCGTGCATCAAAGGTGTATTTACCACAACGTCGCCTAGGCGTTCACGTGCTTTTTGTACTTCGTCAACTTTGATAAGGTACCTGTTTTGATGGTTTTTCCCGGACATGAAGAAACGCAAATTTAATGACTAGCTATTAGCTTTTAGCTATGGGATTAATAAACATCAAATTAATAATTAATATTTAACGATTGGCGGTTTAATTTGTTTATAACTTCTATGAAAGTTTACTCAATATTAACAGCCAGAATTGCCAATCGTTAATGAATTTCCTGCATAGGCTTGTCAAGATTTAGAGCGCCTGCAGCTCTGGCACTGCGACCTAGAAATACTGCCAGGATAACTCCAAGTAACCCGCAGAGCGAGAAGATTAACAAGCCAGGAACGTAACCGTGTGGATTTTTTTCTCCCGCGTGAAAATGATCATTGGTAAAACCTATTATTAAATTAAAACCAGCAAGACCAATATTTTGAATCATAGTCATAAGTCCATAAGCTGTGCCTAATCTGTTTGGTTCAGTGATAAGTGCAACTGCCGGCCACATAACAGCAGGTACAAGCGAAAAGGCAATTCCTAAAATGAACATAGGTACAAACTGATTTGGATAGATATAATTATCAAAATTTAATAAACCGAATTTGATATGTATTTCGTGATCAATTCCAAGGAAACTGGTATGACCTGTGCCAAAAGCAACCATTAAATAAATAGGAATTAGTAAAAATGAACCAACCATCATTAATAATGAACGTCTACCGAAATGATCTGAAAATAATCCAAATAAAGGAGTAAGTACAATTGCCATAAATGTCGGGATACCAATTAACAATCCTGCAGTACTCAAACTAGTATGATGTAGATGTTGAAATATTGTTTCACCAAAAGTAGAAGTGAATGGGAAGATGGCAGCATAAAAAATGAAACATAAAAAACTAATAAACCAGAATGAGCTTGTAAATTGGAACATTTTTTTTGGCTCAATTTTCTCAACAGTCTCTTTTTTCTCAAAACTATAATAGCGTTCTGATGCAGAGTCAATAAAATAATATATGCTGATAGACAAAAATGCCAGTATACCAGCCGCAGCAGCTATATATAAAGGGTAATGCCATCCTAGTTTATAAATATGCGCACCCCAACTTGGTGATATTTGTGCCAACAAAGTTCCTAACCTTGCAACAGTAAGATTTAAGCCAAAAGCAAAAGATAATTCTTTACCCTTAAACCAATGAGCTACCGAAGTAGTAATAGCTATTATCA